>WBZO01000686.1_pt1 | contig 65143 bp, 58 predicted proteins | sample 5204261 | NCBI WGS metagenome assembly WBZO01 (sample SAMN12412400, study PRJNA552823) | activated sludge metagenome | isolation source: activated sludge from anammox sidestream of wastewater treatment plant... | place: USA: North Carolina | collected 2017-09
GTCCTACTCGGGCCAGCGCACAGTGTCCCCCATCCCTCCTCCTCACTCCCCGGAGCGCTTGGGTCCCTCTCCCCAGGCCGCTCCCGGGCGCGCCCGAGCAGGACGCCGACGCCCGCTCCCCGTCATCGGTCACATCATCGCGAGCTGGCGGCTCCTGCGAGACCCCAAGGCCTCGTGGTGGTTGAAGCTGCTGCTGATCGGCGCCGTCGTGTACGTGCTGTTTCCGGTGGATCTCCTCCCGGACGTCGTCCCCTTCCTCGGCTGGCTCGACGACCTCGGCGTCATCGGGCTGACGGCGGCGTTGCTCGCCGGTAAGCTGTCGCCGTACCTCGAGCCCGCCCAAGAGGTGATCGACACCGAGGGCTCCGAGGCCCCCTGAGCGGGGCCGGCTTGCCGCCCGCCGCGTGAAGGGCTGAGCCCCACCTCGTGACCATCGCACCGCTCCACCAGCTCCTTCTCCACGCGGGGGAGACGCCGCCCAGCCGCTGGCTGCTCGTCCTGCACGGCATCCTGGGCCGCGGAGCGAACTGGCGCAGCTTCGCGCGTCAGTTGAGCGAGCGTGTCCCTGGGCTAGGGCTCTGCTTGGTGGATCTGCGGGAGCACGGGGAGTCGCTCGGGCGCCCCCCCCCCCCACACCGTGCAGGCCGCCGCCGAAGATCTCCAGGAGGTCGTGGAGGGTCTCCAGTGCGCCTCGGTGGCGGTGCTGGGACACAGCTTCGGGGGTAAGGTGGCGCTCGCCTACGCCCAGCTCGCCCAGCGCCCGCTCGAGCGCGTCCTCGTCATCGACTCCAACCCCGGCGCGCGACCGACCGCCCGTGGCTCCGAGACCACGCTCCAGGTGCTCACGGCGCTCGAGGCCTTGGCCTTCCCCTTGCCGAGCCGGGAGCGGTTCCTGGCGCGCCTCCAAGCCGAGGGGCTCGCCTCCGGGCTGGCGCAGTGGCTCGCCCTCAACCTCGAGCGGACGGACCGTGGCTACGTCTTCCGGCTGGAGCTGCCGGCCATCCGTGAGCTGCTCGCGGACTACTTCCAGCGCTCACTCTGGAGCGTGGTGGAGGCGCCACCCTGCCCCTTGCATTTCGTGGTCGGAGGGCGCTCGAGCGTGCTCGACGGGGAGGACCTGGACCGGCTCCGGCGCGCCGGCGCGACCGCCCCGGTCACCCTCGAGGTGCTCCCGGAGGCGGGTCACTGGGTGCACGTCGACGCCCCCGAGCAGCTGCTCACCCTCGTCAGCGCTCACTGCGCGCGCTGAATTTCGATCCAGGGCGCGTCCGTTTAGGCGCCTCGCAGCGTCGAGCCGTGCGAGGCTCGGCCCGTCATGTCTCCGGCACTCAGGTTCGACGAACGCGGGCTCATCCCCGCCATCGCTCAAGACGCGCTCACCGGCCAGGTGCGGATGGTCGCTTGGATGAACCCTCAGGCGCTCCGGCGGACGCTGGAGACGGGACGCGCCACCTTCTTCAGCCGCTCTCGCGGCCAGCTCTGGGTCAAGGGCGAGACCAGCGGGAACGCCCTCGCTGTGCGCGCGGTGTACGTGGACTGCGACGAGGACGTGCTGCTGCTGCTGGTCACCCCGGCGGGCGCCTCGTGCCACACCGGCGCCCCAAGCTGCTTCTTCCGACGCCTCGGCCCCGACGGCAGCGAAGCGCTCAGCCCGGCGGCGCCGGCGCCCTTGCTGCTCGAGCTGGAGGCCGTGATCGAGGCGCGCGCCAGCGCCGACGCGGCCAAGAGCTACACCCGCACGCTGCTGGACGGAGGCGCAGCGCTCCTCGGCGCCAAGCTCCGGGAAGAGGCCGGGGAGCTCGCCGAGGCCCTCGCCAACGAGACGACGCTCCGCGTCGCCAACGAGGCCGCGGACGTGCTGTTCCACCTGCTCGTCGCCCTGCGCTCTCGCTCGTTGACGCTTGGAGACGTCCTGCAGGTGCTGCGGCAGCGCGCGGGGACGAGCGGACACGCGGAGAAGGCGGCCCGGGGCCGCCGCCCCGGCGCCGAGGGCTAGCGTCTGGTCGTTTGAGGTTTACCCTCCGATAAGCCCGCGACTATCCTTCGCTTGTTCGCGAGTCTGCCGGCGCAGAACCCGCCCCGAAAGGTCAGATGTCGATCAAGGTCTTGGTCTTCGAGAGCGACGCCACGTTCGCCCATGAGCTCCAACAGCGCCTGAGCGCTCTCGGCGCGGAGGTCACCGTCGTGGACGACGCCGCGGCGGGGCTCGAGCAAGCCGCCGCCGAGCGCCCTCAGCTCATCCTCTTGGCCATCGAGCTGCCTAAGATGAACGGCTTCTCGGTCTGCAACAAGCTCAAGCGCGATCCCGAGCTCAAGGACGTCCCGCTCATCATCATGAGCTCGGAGTCCACCGAGGAGACCTTCGAGCAGCACCGACGCCTGCGGACGCGCGCGGAGGACTACGTCCACAAGCCGATCGCCTTCGAGCAGCTCCTCGCGCACATCCAGCCGCTCGTGGCGCTCGACGCACCGAGCGCGGAAGCGCCCGAGAGCGTGGCGGCCGAAGACGCCATCGTCATCGACGACGAGATCGAGTTCGACGAGGTGGACCTGCTGGACGACGAGCCCGCCGCGGCGGCGTCCACGGACGCCGAGGTCGATGAGTTCGCCGATCAGGCCTTCGAGGCGCTGATGGATGACTCACTGGGCGCGCCGTCCTCCGCCGAGCCAGCGCCGGAGCCCGCGTCCCCCGCCCTGGCCCCCTCACCCGCGCCGCCGCTGGAGCTGGCCGTCTCCTCACCGCCGGCGCGCTCCTCCGTCCCGGTGCGCGCGGGGTCCATCCCGGACTCGGACCTGGAGATCTCCATCCCCGCGGTGGGCGCTCCCCCGGCCGTCCTCCCCAAGCTGTCGTCCATCCCTCCGCGTCCCGCGGAGAGCGGCGAGGCCACGCGCTACAAAGAGGAGCTCGAGCGCCAAGGCAAGAAGCTGGCGCAGGCCGAGGAAGCGCTGCAGGCCGCTCGCCGCCAGATCGTCGAGCTGGAGGACGCGGGACGGCGCGCGGCGACGAAGGACAGCGAGGTCCAGCGCCTGCAGCGGGAGCTGGACGAGGCCAAGATCAAGCTCTCTGCCTCCGTCCCTCCACGGGCAGGGGGCGGGTCCGCGCGAGAGTTCTTGGATCTCCGCGAGGCGCTCAACAAGAAGGACAAGGAGATCTTGGATCTCCGAGACTCCGTCTCCAGCCGCGACAAGGAGCTCATCGGGCTGCGCGACAGCGCCATCCAGGTGGAGCGGGACAAGGCCGACCTCAACGATCGCCTCTTCGAGCTGGAGAAGCAGACGCTCGAGCTCCAGCGCGCGGCGGACGCCGCCAAAGCGGACAAGGAGCAGGCTGGCAAGCGCGCGGACGACTTCAAGAAGAAGGCCGAGAAGCTCCAGGCGGACCTCGAGGCGCGCGGCGCCGAGCTGACCGCCACCAAGGCGAGCCACCAAGAGGCGCTCGCCGCACGTGACGCCAGCGAGGCGCAGCTCCGCGCCGAGCACGAAGCGGCGCTCGCCGCGCGTGACGCCAGCGAGGCGCAGCTCCGCGCCGAGCACGAAGCGGCGCTCGCCGCGCGCGACGCCAAGGAGGCGCAGCTCCGGGTGGAGCAAGAGGCCGCGCTCGCCGCCCGCCAGGCGCAGGAGGCGGAGCTCATCGCGAGCCACGCCGCCGCGCTCGCCGCGCGCGACGCCGAGCAGGCCGAGCTCGTCAGCCGTCACGAGGCCGCCCTGGCCGAGTCGAAGCGCGCGCACGAGGCCAGCCTGGCGGAGCTGCGAGCGCAGCAGGAGGCGCAGCGGGCCGAGCTCGAGCGGGAGCACGCCGCGCAGCTCGCCTCGCGCGACGCCAGGGAGGCGGAGCTACAGGCCAGCCATCACGTGGCCTTGCAGGACGCGGAGACGGCCAAGAACGTCGCCATCGAGGCGGCGAACGAGGCGGGGCGCGAGGCGGTCGCGGCCGCTATCGCCAAGACCGAGGCCGACGCCGCGCAGCGCCAGGCCGAGGCCCTGGCCGAGGCCGCCAGCGCGGCGGCGGTGGCGCTGGCGCAGCGCGAAGCGGAGCTCAAGCGCGAGAGTGACGGCAAGCTCGCCGCGCTCCACCGGGCGCACGAGGACTCGACGCGCAGGCTCGAAGAGGGCCACGCCGCCGCCCTCGCGGACGCCGCGCGCGCGCACGAGGCCGCCACGGAGGCCGCGGCTCGGGCGGCGGACAGCCGCTTGGCAGAGCGCGAGCGCGAGCTCAGCGAGCAGAAGGAGCAAGCGCTGAGCGCGCTCGCGGCCGAGAAGGACGCCGCCGCCGCCGCCCTGACGGCCGAGCACTCGCAGCGAGAGCAGGCGCTCCAAGCCACGCTCGAGCAGGCCCAGGCGGAGCTCGCGAGCACCAGCGCCACGCTCACGGCCACCCAGCAAGCCAAGGAGGAGGGGGAGGTGACCCGCGACGCGCGGATCGCCTCGCTGGAGGTGGACCTCGCCAGGCTCCGCGAGGAGCTCGAGGCAGCGCGCGGCGCCGTGGCGGAGCGAGACGCCCAGCTCAGCGCCCTCACCGAGCGGCTGAGCGGCACCGAGCTGACGCTGTCCAGCACTCAGGAGCAGCTCGGGGCCACGAGCGAGAAGCTCGAGCGCGCGAGAGAGAAATGGACCGCCGACAAGGCCTCCCTCGAGCGCGCGAAGGACGCCCTCGCGGCGGCGCTGCTGCAGCTCGAGGAGCCCGACGGGCGGAGCATCGACTGAGGCGCGAGCGCCCTCAGCCCTTCGGGTGGAGGCGCACGCCGACGGCGAGCCGCTCAGACATCGGCGGCGCGTGCTGCGTGAACGCCTGCCAGCGGCCCTGCACCAGGCGCTCGTGCGGCAAGAAGCGCGCTTTATACTCCATCGCCTCACAGCCCCCGACGTACAGGCCGAGGTAGAGGTGGCGTAGCCCCCAGCGCCGGCACTGCTCGAGCTCCAGCAAGATGGCCAAGGTGCCGAGGCTGTACCGCTCGCACTCGGGATCGTAGTAGCAGTAGACGGCCGAGAGGCTGTCACTGGCGCGATCCACGATGGCGACGCCGACGAGCCGCTGCCCCTGATGGAGGCGCAGCTCATGGCTGTCACAGCAGGATTTGCCCAAGAACTCCTCGTAGTGCTCGAGCGAGATGGGCTCCTGGTCGGCGTCCAAGCCGCGGTGCTGCTTGTGCAGGTTGTAGAGCTCCACGCGCCGCTCGTCCGCCTCCGGACGGCCCCAGCCGATGCTCAGCGCTCGACGGCCGCGCTCGAGGATGCGCCGGTGGGTGCGCCGCGCGCGAAACTGCTCGACGTCCAGGCGAATGGCCTCACAGGCGCGGCAGCTCGGGCACTGTGGGCGATAGAGCAGCACCCCCTGCCGCCGATCCCCCGCGCGGAGCCGCTCTTCGAATTCTTCATGCGTGAGATCACGCGTGGGGAGGCGTAGGGGCAAGCGCGCCACCTGTCCTGGGAGGTACGGACACGGCGAGAGGCCGTCGTGGACCACCAGCTCCGGAGGGCTGCCGGGATGGATGGAGAGGCTCATGAGCTCGCCTGAGCCAATAGGCCAAGTAAGCGTGGCGTGATCTCGGCGGCGGCGCCCGGCCCCTTGATGGACCCGAAGATCTTGAGCGCGGACGCGCGCCCGGAGGCCTCCGGCAGCGCGAACAGGGGGATCATCGGCGCCGCGTAGCCCGCGGCGCGGAGCGGCTCGGCGTCACGATCCAGATCGAATTCGACGAACCTGACGCCGCTCAGCTCCCGGTCGAGCTCGCCCGCCACGAGCGCTTGATGAAAGACCTGGCATGGCTCGCACCAGGGTGCGCCCACGTACACGACGAGGCGGTAGCCGTCCGCCGCGGCTTGCGCCCGCGCGCGCGCCAAGAACGGCGCGAGCGCCGCCCCGTCGCTCGGTCCGCGGAGCCACTGGGGCCGGCGCGGGGCCGGGGGCGCAGACGCCGCGCGCTCCTCCGCCGCGGGCGCCAGGGTGGGCGAGGCGGCCTCGCAGCCCACGAGCAGTGCCGAAGCCAAGACGAGGAGGAGCCGCACGGTGCCAGGCAGCATAGCGCAACCGGTGACCACGGCGCGGCGCGATGAGCTATAGCTCTCTCTCGGTGGCACGGCCTCTCCTCTCGCGGTGCGTCGCTGGGGCGCTGTTTGCCGTCGGCGCGTGCGGGCGCGCGCCGCTCCCGCACGCCGCCCCACCTGCACCGCCCGCGACGCTCGCGCTCGCGCACGCCGCCGCGCAGCGCCCCGGCGAGGGTGCGCCGCCCAGCCTACCCACGCCGCACCTCCCGCAGGCGCCGCCCGAGCAGGCGTCCCCGGAGCCGCCGTGCCTGCCCACCGCGTCGACCCTCGACGAGCTGCGGCGCGACGTGATGGCGGCGGACTCGGCCTCCCTGCTCGTCATGCTCCGCGACGAGGTCGTCCTCGACGACTACGCCGGCCGGCGCCCTCCGGTGGTCGAGCTGATGTCGATCACCAAGACGGTCGTAGCGCTGGCGGTCGGCGCGCTCATCCAAGCGGGGCGCCTCGAGCTCGAGCGCCTCGTGGCTGATGACTTCCCGAGCTGGCGAGGTGGGGCGCGCGGCGAGGTCCGGCTGCGGCACCTGCTCAGCCACACCTCGGGCCTCGGCGCCGAGGTCAGCACCGCGCCGCTCTACGCGGCGCGCGATCTCGTCGCCGAGGCCCTCGCGGCGCCCTTGCTCCACGCTCCTGGCGAGCGCTTCGCCTACAGCAACCGCGGGGCCAACCTCGTCGCGGCGATGGCGGCGCGCGCCGCCGGCGAGCCGCTCGAGCGCTACGTCGCCCGCACGCTGTTTCAGCCGCTCGACATCACGCGCTACGAGTGGCGCAAGGACGCGCTGGGCAACACCTTCGGCTTCGCGGGGCTGAAGCTCGACGCGCCCTCGCTCGCCAAGCTCGGGCGGCTGGTGACGCAGGCCGGGCGCTGGAACGATCACCAGCTCGTCAGCCCGGGCTTCCTCGCGGAGGCCACCCGACCCAGCGCCGCGGCGCAGCCCCGCGACAAAGGCGCCGGGCTGTTCTTCTGGGTCGTGGCGAGCGAGAGCCACGGCGTCTTCGATGCGCCCCACCGAGCGGAGCTGGCGCAGGCTGGCGTGCCAGCGCCGCTGCTCGAGCGGCTGACGGAGACGCTCGAGGGCCACGTCTTCGGCTCCCGCGCCGAGCTCGGGCGGACGCTGCTCCAGCAACTTGGGCTGGAGCAGCGCCAGGTGCTCTACCGCAGCCTGGCCGTCACCGGGCTGCCCGCGGTCCGCTGGACCTTCGGGGAGCCCATCGGCTGGTACTCCGCGGGCTCCCTGGGGCAGTGGCTCGTCGCGCTACCACGCCACCAGCTCCTCGCCGTGCGGCAGCGACGCCGTCCCACCACGCCCACGCTCCCCACCGACGAGGAGCTCGGGCTGCCGGACTTCATCGAGCGCGTCCGCGCGCTGTGCGAGGCGCCTCGGCGGCCCACGCCCACGCCAGCCTCAGCGCGGCAGTGAGAACGCCTGCGGCAGCAGCTCCCCCAGCGTGGTCACGACCGCGCCGCTCGGGCTGGCGCTGACGACGCGCGCGCGTGGGCCAAACTCCCACAGCACCTGACGGCAGAGCCCACAAGGCATGGCGGGCTCTGCCGCTGGGACCCACACCGCCACGTCCACGATCCGCCGCTCACCTGCGGCGACGAGCGCCGTGACCGCGCCCCGCTCCGCGCACAGCGTCGCCCCGTAGCTGGCGTTCTCCACGTTGCAGCCACGATGCACCGCCCCGCGCTCGCTCCTGAGGGCTGCGCCGACCGGGAAGCGCGAGTACGGCGCGTAGGCCTGGCGCGCCGCCGCCTCCGCCTCGCTCAGCAGCTCCTGGAGCTCGCCCGCGAGGGCCGCCAGCGGCACGCGCGAGGTCACGCCCTCACCTCGCCGCCTGCGCTCTCCTCGACCCACGCCGACACTAGCTGGACGAAGTCGGCCTGCGTCCGCTGCGCCGTCGCCTCGACCTCTGCGTGGCTGAGCGGCGCCTCACCGACACCAGCCGCGTGGTTGGTGATGCAGCTCATGGCGCCCACCCGGACGCCGGCGTGGCGTAGCGCGATGACCTCCAGCACGGTGCTCATCCCCACGGCGTGCGCCCCGAGCGCGCGGAGCATCGCGATCTCCGCGGGCGTCTCGTACGAGGGGCCGAGCAGCCCCGCGTACACGCCCTCCGCGAGCGGCCGTCCCAGGCGGGCCGCCGCGCGCCGCGCCGCCTGTGCCAGCGCTGGATCGTAGGCGCGGCTCATGTCCGGGAAGCGCGGCCCCAGCGCGTCGAGGTTGGGTCCGCAGAGCGGGTTGAGCCCGGTGAGGTTGAGATGATCGGTGATGAGCAAGAAGCTGCCCGGGGCCAGCGCTGGATCGATGCCGCCCGCCGCGTTGGTGACGATGACGGTGCTGACACCCAGCCGCGCCAGCAGCCGCACGCCGAAGGCGACCTCCGCGGCGTCGTAGCCCTCGTACGCATGGACTCGACCTTGGAGGCACAGCACGGGCCAGCGCCCCACGCGGCCCCAGCTCAGCGCCGCGTCATGTCCGCTGACGCGCGGTAGGGGCAGGTGCGGCACCTCCTGGTACGGGATGACGTGGCGCTCGCCGAGCGAGTGCGCGAAGTGCCCCAGCCCCGAGCCGAGCACGAGGCCCAGGCTCGGGACGGCCGGGAGCCGAGGCGCCAGCGCGCTGACGGCCTCGTCCAAGCGGTCGACCCAGTGCCCGTCACTCATCGGAGGTTCAGGGTAGAGCACTCCCCCGGGCCTCTCCAAGCGACGTCGGGCGTGACCAGGGGAGACGGAAGGGAAAAACCGTGCTAGCGCTCGGGGCCTTTTCCGGCGCCAGCGCGCCGCAGGAGACCAGAATGGCAAGCAAGTTCGAGGACTTCATCAACGCTCAGAAGATCGACCGCCGGCGCCTGCTCGCGGCCTCCAACGCCCTGGAGAAGCGGACGGCGGAGGAGCGCGCCCGCGCTGCCCTCTGGGCTGCGGCCAAGAAGGACGCCAAGCCGGCGCGGGTCAAGGGCACCTCGGGGCGCCCGATCACGCCGCGGCTCATCGACAGCGCCTGCGCGGGCAAGCCGCTGTCCGGTCCCGCGAAGACCCGGCTCCTGCGCGCGGTCAACCGCCTGCTCGAGCAGAAGAAGCAGTCCGTCGTCGAGCTCAAGCAGCTCTTCTGAGCCCTGGAGGGGCGCTCGCGCGCCGACGTCGCTGGCCAGCCACGCCCCGGCTCGACGTCGGCGTTCGTGCGTTTGAACGCCGACGCGCGGCGCGCATCCAAGCAGGCGTGACGCTTCTCGCGACCTCTGCGCTGGCCCCCTGTCGGCTGACCGGCATCGCGCCCGCGCTCGTCACGGCTGCTGCGCTCGCTCCGTCGCGGGCTAAGCTCACCTGGGTGGACGGCGAACGGGCGCAGATCGAGGCCGCGCAGCGCGGCGACGAGGCGGCCTTTCGTTGGCTCATCCGTCATCACCAGGCGCAGGTCGCGCGCCTCGTGCGGCGCATGCTCGGCAGCTCGAACGACTGCGAAGACGTGGTCCAAGAGGTGTTCATCCAGCTCCACCGAAGCCTCAAGCACTTCCGCGCCGAGGCGCGCTTCTCCACCTGGCTGCACCGGGTGACGGTGAACGTGATCCTGATGCACCTGCGCCAGGCCCGCAGCCGGCCTCGCTTCACCGAGGTCGCCGACGCGCTGCTCGACGTGGTGGATCAGCGGCCGCTGCCGGAGGAGCAGCTCGCGCAGAACGCCCGCCTCCGCGCCTTCGAGCGCCTGCTCCACCGCCTGAGCGAGAAGAAGCGCGTCGTCTTCGTCCTGCACGAGCTCGAGGGCCTCGCCGCCGCGGACATCGCGCGGATCGTCGGGGCGCCGCTGCTCACGGTGCGGACGCGGCTCTTCTACGCCCGACGTGAGCTGGCAGCGCTCCTGCCCTCGGAGCCCGAGCTCGCGCGGCTGCTGACCGATGAGCTGGGCGCCGCCACGCCCGCCACCCTCCTCCCCCACGAGCGAGAGCCATGAACCCCCAGCGACGTCGCGCGCTCGCGCGCCTCACCCACGAGCTACGGCACGCGCCCGGGCCGCGGCTCGACGCCGAGCGGCTCGAGCGCCGCGTGATGCAGGCGCTGCGCGCCCTCCCGGCGGAGGAGCGCGTGCGCGCGCCGCGCCGCCCGGGCGCCGTCACCTGGCTCTTCGCGCTCGCCGCCGCGCTCGCCGTGGCGCTCGCCGTGGGGTGGCTGCCAGGCAGGCCCAGGGTCGCGCCGCTGCTGTCCACCGAAGCGCTGGCGCCCCACCTCGAGACGCTGGACGCTGCGGCGCTACGCCCTGGGGAGCGGCTGGGGAGCGGCTGGAAGAGCCTCCACGTCGTGCATCCACGCTTCGGGAGCTGGACGCTCGCGCCTGGCAGCATCGCGCGGATCGGTGAGCTCGACGAGCGCCTGGTCGTGGAGCTCCTGCAGGGGGCCATCACCACCGAGGTGCGCCCCAGCGCTCAGGCCGAGAGCTTCGTGGTGGACGCAGCGCGACTGCGGGTGGCAGCGCACGGAACCCGGTTTGGGGTCCAGCTCTCGCGCCAGCGCGTCGGCGTGCGGCTCACGGAGGGGATCGTGGTCGCGGGCCCGAAGCCCGCGGGGCGGGAGCCGCTCACGCGAGGGTGGCGCCTCGTCGCCCCCGCCCACGGTGAGTTCTTTCATGATGGAGAGGCCGCAGGCGCCATCGCCGGGGGTGAGCCCTGGGTGGTGCCGTCCCCACCGCCGGCGCCCCTACGACCCAAGGCACCGTCACCGGCCGCCTCGCCCCCGACCGCTACCGCGGCCGAGCAGATCATGACGCACGCCGTGCGCCTCATCGAGGGCTGCTTCCAGGCCGAGAGCCAGGCCGTCTCGGGCGTCGGCGTGCGCTTCACCACCGTCCTAGGCTTGGAGCTCGACGCGCGGGGGGAGGTCGTCGCGGCGCGCTGTGAGCCGCCACTGGCGCCCGCGGTCGCCCGCTGCGTCAGGGCGGAGCTGCCGCTCGACGCCGTCCCCACCACGCCCAGCGTCTCCCGGCTCGAGCGGCGCCTCGACCTCCGCCCCTAGCGCGCGCGGGCATCCTCGCCCGCGCGGCGGGCTCAGTTCGCCCGCTGCATCACGATGGCGCGTCCATCGGCCAGCATGAAGCGGATGTTGTCGTCGTCGTCGATCCGCAGCTTGGCCTTGTCCACGCTCCCGTCCTTGCGCTTGATGGCCAGGACGACGTCGTTGTCGTGCGCGGACGCGATGGTGTAGCTGCCGCTCCGCGGGTCGTCCGTCGGGATGGCGACGGTGACGCTCGAGCCCGAGAACTCCATGGAGAAGGACTTCACCCAGCCGGTCGCCGCGGCGATGTCCCGCTCGTCGAAGTTCTCGACCGAGTCGCCATACCATCGACCCTCGAGCTTGCGCTGCATGGGGTGACCGCAGCCGGTGAGAGAGGCCACCACGCCCCCGACGAGCAGAGCCGCCAGACGACGCGAGACGAAGGATCGAGGGGACTGCATCATGTGCGCAATGATACGACATACACCCACAATGACGCACAATTCTTTGTGCTGTGCGCCTGTCGCCGGACAGGCGTTCAGCGGCAGCAGCGCACGCCGAGGCTGTAGTCGAAATAGCTCCGGGGGTGGCTAGTGATGCGCGCGTCGCAGCCCTCGCGGGTCGAGCGTGCATAGAAGCCGCCATGGAACGCGCCGCGCTCGTCGGCGACCCACTCGTCGAGGTTACCGACCATGTCCAGCACGGCGTCGGTCCCCCACTCACTCCGGCACGTGCCGGTCGCTCCCGTGGCGCGCAGGAGCGGCGCCGTCCCAGCACGGACCTGGTTGAGGCGCGGGTCCAGGTGGCCCGTCGAGGCGTCGTCGTGGAGCAGCGCCGCCGGGTGCGCCTCTCGAAAGACGTTGCACGCGCCCTCGACGTAGCGCGCGCCGTAGGGGTACTTCCGCCCTTGCTCGCCTCGGCACGCGCGCACCCACTCGCCCGCCGTACACAGCCGCTTGCCCGCGTTGGCGCAGGCGCGCTCTGCCAGCAGCCCGCTGATGTAGCCCGCGGGGGTGACCCCGGCGCGCGAGATCGCGCGCGGCTCGAAGTCGTCGCTCGTCTGCCAGTCGGGCACCGAGGGTAGCGGCATGGCGCGCGCCTTGGGCCCCCCGGTCCGCAGCGCCAGCCCTGGCCACTCGGTGGCGATGCGCTTCGCGGTCGCTGCCCGAGGCGGATAGTAGGGAGAGAGCGGCCGCCCGTCGTCCGCACGGGTCAGCTGCGACTCCCAGCGGTCGATGCAGTAGGCGCCGGCGACGTCCACCATCTCCGGGGGGCAGCGGCCCAACGGGGAGCGCGAGGGCGGTGGCGCGACGCCCAGCGCGGGGGGCGGAGTGCCCGAGGGCGCGACGTCGCCGGAGTCCGGGAGGTAGAGCAGCCGGGGCGGCGGCTCTGGGGCCGCCACGGGCGCTGGCGTGCTCGCGCTGGCCGACGGCGCCGGTGGCTCCTGCCGTGAGCACGCTGCAGCGAGCCCCCCGAGCGCGAGCGCGAGCGCGAGCGGCGCGCTACGGCGCGCCACCGTCACTTGCCGCGGTAAACGATGAGCCCGTGCGACAAATCATACGGAGAGACCGCGACCCTCACGCGGTCTCCCGGGAGCACGCGGATGTGGTGACGGCGCATCCGACCCGAGAGCTGGGCGCGCACCATGGCGCCCCCTTGATCCACGCGGATCGTGTACTGACCACCGCCGAGGGCGTCTTGAATGACTCCCTCCATCTCCAGAAGATCGCCTTTGCTCATGCTCTGCTCAGCGTGCCGGTCGGCCGCGCGGGGCGCACCCTGGCACGGCGCCTCGGTCGATGCAAGCTGGTCCGCCCCGTGCGATGGTGCGCCAGGGCAACCCTGAGCCCCGCCCACCGCCATCATGCGCCGCGCCACCCTCTTCGATTTCAACGGCGTGCTCGTCGACGACGAGCGCATTCACCTGGCCGCGTTCCGCGAGGTCCTAGAGCCGCTCGGCGTCACCCTGGAGGAGCGGCTCTACTGGGAGCGCTACCTCGGCTTCGACGACGCCGGCGCCTTCCACGCGGCGCTCAGTGACGCGGGGCGCTCCCCCACCGAGGCGGAGGTCCGCCAGCTCATCGAGCAGAAGCGCCCCATTTACCTCGCGCTGGCCGCGAGAGAGCTGCCCGTGTTCGAGGGCGCCGCCGCGCTCGTCGAGCGTCGGGCGGCGCTCGGCCCCGTCGTCATCGTGTCCGGCGCGCTCCGCGAGGAGATCGAGCTCGGGCTGCGCGTCCTCGGGGTCCGTGAGCGAGTGACCGCGGTGGTGAGCGCCGAGGACACCGCCCGCTCCAAGCCAGATCCGCAAGGGTACCTGCTCGCGCGGGCGCTGCTGGCGCCGCTCATCGGAGAGCCGAGCGCGGCGCGGGCGCTGGTCTTCGAGGACAGCCTCGCCGGAGTGCAGGCCGGCGTCGCCGCGGGCCTGCGCTGCGTCGGCCTGGCGCACAGCTACCCCGAGCCGCGGCTCCGCGAGGTTGGCGCCGCGCTCACCTTCGCCCACATCCGTGAGGTGACCGACGAGGCGCTCGCACCCCTGGAGCAGGCGTGAGATGAGCGCGCGCGGCACCGTGGGCGCGGCGCTGCTGCTCGGCCTGACGCTGCTCGGTGCCAGCCGCGCCGCCGCAGCGCCGCGCGGCGGTGCGGCGCCGCTGAGCCCGCTGCGGCTCCTGCCGGGACGCGACGGTTGGCGAGACGCCGGCCTCGGCGCCATCCGCGGCGCCACGCTCGGCCCCATCGAGAGCTCGCTGCACCCGGACGCCGGCTACGGGAGCGAGCCGTATCGCCGCGCGCTGTCCGAGCTCAAGCGCATGGGCTGCACCTGGGTCAGCCTCACCGTCTTCGGTCGCGTGTGGGATCTGTCCCCCACCGGCGTCGACCTGAGCTTCGAGGCGCCCTTCGCGGACAACCGCCGTAACGTGCTGCGCGCGGTCGAGCAAGCGCACGCCGAAGGGCTGCGCGTGATGCTCGTCCCCCACCTGTGGGTCGAGACGGGCGGCTGGCGCGCGGAGATCGACCCAGGGGACGACGCCGCGTGGGCGCGCTGGGCGCGCGCCTACTCCGCCTTCACCTTGGCCTGGGCGGAGGTCGCGCAGCAGGCGCAGGTCGACCTGTTCAGCGTCGGGGTGGAGCTCCGCTCTTGGGTGACGACCAGCCGCGCCCCGAGCTTCACCGAGCTCATCCGGCAGGTGCGGAGCGTCTACCCGGGGCTGCTCACCTACGCGGCCAATTGGGACGACGTCGAGCACACCGTCATCCTGGGCGAGCTGGATCTCATCGGGATCAACGCCTTTTACCCCTTGACGGAGCGCGCCGGGGCCACGCTCCCGACGCTCGTGGAGGGTGGGCAGCGCATCGGGGCGCAGCTCGAAGCGCTCGCACGCCAGTGGGACAAGCCCGTGCTCTTCACGGAGTTCGGCTACACCACGCGCACCGATCCCGCGCTGCGCCCCTGGGAGTGGCCCGACGGCATGAGAGACGTCCAGGTGGACGAGCGCGCGCAAGCAGAGGCGTACCTCGGGTTGCTGACGCCGCTCACCGAGCGCGAGGGCTTCGCCGGCTTCTTCGTGTGGCGCCTCTACGCGGATCCCAACGACTCGTCGCAAGAGGCCGAGTGGGGCTTCTCGCCCCGCGGCAAGCTCGCGGAGCTCGCCCTGCGCGGCGCGTACGCCACCCACTGGAGCGCCGACGGTCCCCGCGGCGCGGCCGCCGCGCTGGCGCGCCCGCCGGTGGGCCCCGTGGGCGCCTACCCCTGAGCCGCGTCAGTAGGCGTCCGGCGCTGCCCGGAGCCCGCGCGGCAGCTCGAGCGGCAGCGCCGGCACCGCCGCCGGGCCGCCCGTGAGGTACGCGTAGCGCGCGAGGTTACCCACCACCCGCTGCACGTAGTGGCGCGTCTCTTCGTAGGGGATTCTCGCCACCCACACGTCGAGCGGGAGCTGCTCGGCGGTCTCCAGCCAGCGGCTCACGGCGGTAGGCCCTGCGTTGTACGCCGCCGCCACGAGCGGCACGCTCGCGCCGAACATCCCCGACAACTTACCGAGGTAGTGGGCCCCCAAGGTCAGGTTGTACGCGGGGTGCCGCAGGCGCTCCGGCGCGTACTCGAGCGCCACCTCCTTCGCCACGCTCTCCGCCGTCGGCGGGATGAGCTGCATCAAGCCCACCGCCTTCGCCGGGCTCTGGATGTCCGCTCGAAACCCGCTCTCCTGGCGCATGATGGCGTAGATGAGGTGCGGCGGGAGCTGCAGGCGCTCCGTCAGCGCCTCGACCTGCCCCTCATACGGGCGCGGGTACACGCACTCCCACATCCAGCGGGTGCGCTCGTTGGGGGCCCGGCCGAGCACGGCGCTCGGTGTCGCCCGCTGCCCCACCCGGTAGCGCAGCGCTGCTCGGTCGAGCTCGGCGTAGGCCTCACACAGCGCCTCGTCGCCGCGCGGCGCGTGCGCCTTGGCGTACTGCTCCGCCGCTTCTCCCAGGGCCTGCTCGGCCTCTCCCTCCAGCCCCAGCTTGGCCAAGAGCGCCACGCGCGGCGGGAGCTGCACCACGAGCGGGGCGAGCGGCGGCGCCGCGTCTCCGGGAGGGATGAGCGGGCCTGGCTCGCGCCCGAGCCGCACCAGCCGGGCTCGCGCCGCGAGCGCCGAGAACGCCAGCGGCTCCTCGTCGATCACTTGGCGGTAGCGCTGCTGCGCGCGCGCCGGCTGCTTGGCTCCCTCGAGCGCGATCCCCTCGAGCAGGCGATACTCCGCCTGGACGCGCTGCGTCCGGGTGCTCGAGCGCAGCGCCTCGAAGCGCTGGAGCGCACGCTGCGGGCTCCCCGCCACGAGCTCGCTCACTGCAGCCTCATGCTCGGCCGCGCGCGCGCTCGGCCCCTTCGGGTGCCGCTCGAGGTAGTCTCGGTAGAGCGCCAGCGCCCGCTGCCAGTCCCCGCGCAGGTACCGCGAGCGGGCCATGAGAAAGCGCGCCTGCTCCGCCTCCTGCGCCTTCGGAAAGCGCTGCGTCAGGCGCTTCAAGTGGTCGAGCGCCGTGGCCTCCTCCCCGACACGCAGCAGCGCCCTCGCCGCGCGCAGCAGATCTGCCGAAGCGCGCGGGCCACCGGCGCGCACCACGCGATCGAGCAGGGCCGCCGCGCGACGATCGTCACGCCGAGAGACGTAGAGCGCCTCCGCGCGCCAGTGATCGATCTCCACCGCCGAGGGTGCTCCCTGGGCGAGCTGGGCCAGCGCCGTAAGCTCGGCCTCGAGCCGCTCGACCTGCCCCCGCGCCGCGAGGCGCTGCGCGCGCTGCAGTCGCTCGGCGCGCCCCAGCGGCGCCTGGGGCGCGAGCCGCGCCAGCTCCTGCAGGTGCAGCGCGTCGTCGGGATGCCACGGCTGCTCGAGCGCGAGCCAGCGCAGATCCGCCGCTGCCAGCGCTGGCTCGCCGAGCGCCGCGAGGACCTTGGCACGCTGGGCGCGGAGCTGCAGCGCGAGCTCGCTCCGGCTGGCGCTGGGCTTGCCTCGGGGGCTCTGCTTGCCGAGCGCCGCGTCGGCCTTGCCGAGCAGCGCTCGCGCTCGCTCCAGCTGCCCGGCGCGCACGGCCACCTCCGCCGCTCGCAGGAGCGAGCGCGCGTCGGTGCGCCCCTCGAGCGCCGCGAGCGCGACCTCGAAGGGTCCCACCTCGCAGCGCGCCTCCAAGCGCAGGCGCTCGATGTCCGCCTGCAGCAGCGGCAGGAGCGGCTCGAGCCCCTCCAGCTCCCGAGCGACGCGCGCGTGATCGCCCAGCCGATGCGCCAAGTAGGCGCGCAGGAAGCGCTGCTCGGCCAGCGCTGCGCCGGTCGAGGCGTCGAGCCGCGCCGCCGCATCCGCCCAGCGCTCCTCTCGGACGAGGCGCTGCAGCAGCGCGTCGGCGGTCGCGGCCTCCGGCGACGCTGCCGCCGGCGCGCCCGAGGCCGACGCCGCGGGCGGGCCAGGCGCCGCGGAGGGCTCTGCGAGGACGCTGGAGGTCGTCGGTGGCGCTTGCTCCGGCGCGCGACGCGAGCACGCCGTCCCCGCGAGCACGCCGCCCAGCGCTACCACCGAGGCGGCGAGGCGTTGACCGGTGAGGCGCCGGGGGCACACCCCCTCGGGGTAGCACCGACCGCGCCGCTAGGCGAAAAAACGGCCGTCACCAGCCCCAGCGGCCCTCGAGCCGCAGCCCCGCGCTGAGCAGCGAGGCCTCGCCGAGCGTCTGGGGCAGCTCGGACAAGAAGGCGTGGTAGCGGAGCTGCAGCCCGAGGACGAGCTGCCGGCTGAGCGCGTAGTCGAGCCCGAGCGGGATGGAGAGCCCGAGCTCCCGCGCGGCGAGCGGCGCCGGCCGCGCCGACCCGAGCTCGTAGTAGCCGAGCAGCAGCCCGAAGTAGGGGACCCACTCGATGACGTCGAGCTTGTACGCAGCGCCCACCGCCACGCTGGCTTGCAGCGCCCCCGGCTCGAGCCGCGGCGCCGCCCCCAGCAGCTCCAGCCGGAGGTCGAAGCTGTCGCTCCACTCGTAGGCGCCGACCCCCTGCAGCGCTGGCGCCGTCTCCCCGCCGGTGAAGCGCTGGACCGCGGGTCCTCCGCCGAGGTGCCACTGTCCCTCGGAGGCTCGCCCGAGGCTCGGCGAGCCGAGCACCAGCACCGGCAACAGCCACAGCGCGCGCTTCATGGTGGCGCCCATGAAAGCACATCTTGGCGGCGCCCCGCAGCGGCCCTGCCCGCGCCGCGTGCGGCTCACAGCATGCTCATGGGGTCGACGTCCCAGCTGACGCGCACCCCGCCCGGGGTGAGCTGGCGGGCGCACGCCAAGAGCGCGGGCCGGAGCTGCTGGCGGAGCTTCGCGCGCAGCAGAAACCGGTACCGGAAGCGCCCCCGGAGCCGCGCGAGCGGGGCGGGCGCTGGGCCGAGCACCTCCGCTCCCCCCACCGCGCGCGCCAGCTCCGCCAGGCGCGCCGCCTCGCGCGCTGCTTCAGCCTCCACGACGGCGTCCACGCGGACGAGCGCCAGGTGCGTGTAAGGCGGATAGCCGAGCTCTCGTCGGTCGACCAGCTCAGCCTCGATGAAGCCATCGACGTCGTGGCGCACCGCTAGCTGGAGGGCGCGGTGCTCGGGCTGGCGGGTCTGAATCAATACCCTCCCCGGGCGCTCGCCGCGCCCGGCTCGCCCCGCCACCTGCACGAGCAGGTGAAAGGCGCGCTCGGCAGCGCGAAAATCTGGCATCCCGAGCGCCGCGTCGGCGTTCAGCACCCCCACCAGCGTCACGTGAGGCAAGTCGTGGCCCTTGGTCACCATCTGCGTGCCCACCAGGACGTCGATCTCGCGCGCGTGCATCCGCCGGAGCACCCCCTCGCTCTTGACGCCCGCGGCGACGTCACGGTCCAGCCGAGCGACGCGCGCCGAGGGGAAGCACCGCTCCAGGGCCTCCACGATCCGCTCGGTCCCCGCGCCTTCCTCCAGCAGCTCGCCGGCGCCGCAGCGAGGGCAGCGGCTCGGCGGCGGCGCCTGATGATCACAGAAGTGACACAGCAGCCGGGCACCCTGGGCCCGGTGGAGCGTCAGCGGCACGCTGCAGCTCGGACATTCGCTCAGGTCGCCGCAGGCGCCGCACACCAAGTTGGGCGCAAAGCCGCGGCGGTTGAGGAACAAGATGGCTTGCTCGCCCTGGCTCAAGGTCTGCTCGAGCGCGCGATAGAGCGTCACGCTCAGGAGCCGCTCGCCGCCCGGCGCCGGCCCCACGCGCCTCAAGTCCACCAGCTCCACCTTCGGCAGCGCCGCGGTCTGGGTGGCGCGCGCCGGGAGCCGGAGCGCGCGCAGCCGCCCGGCGGCCACGAGCGCCGCGCTGGCGAGCGAGGGGGTGGCCGTCCCCAGCACGACGCACGCGCCGGCGCGCGCGCCGCGCAGCAGCGCCATGTCCCGCGCATGGTAGCGCACCCCCTCCTCTTGCTTGAACGAGCCGTCGTGCTCCTCATCCACACACAGGAGCCCCAGGCGCTCCACGGGCGCGAAGAGCGCGGAGCGCGCCCCCACGACGACCCGGAGCTGACCGCGGCGTAGCTGGGACCACATGTGGTGGCGCTCGCCCGGCGACAGCCCGCTGTGCAGCACCGCCACGGCGTCCCCCAGCCGCGCGCGAAAGCGCGCCACGAGCTGCGGCGTGAGGGCGATCTCGGGGACGAGCACGATCGCGCCTCGGCCCAGCGCCGCCGCGTGCGCCGCCGCGTGCAGGTAGATCTCCGTCTTGCCGCTGGCCGTCACGCCTTGCAGCAAGAACGGCTGCGGCCGCCCCTCGTCGAGCGCCTGCGTGAGCGCCGCCACGGCCGCGGCCTGCGCGTCGGTGAGCGCCGGGGGCACGTCCCGCGCGGGCAGCTCGGCGTCGAAGCGCCCCCGCGGCGCCTGCCTCTCCAGCTCCACCGCGCCGAGCGCGACGAGCCGCTGCACGCTCCGCCGCGCCCCCTTCCAGCGCGCCTCGAGCGCCGTGAGCGGCTGCGGCCCCTGCTCGAGCAAGGCCCGCCAGAGCTCCTCCGTCGCGCCGCGCAGGCCCACCGGCGCCGCGCCCTCGCGCGCCCGCGCCACCTGGACGAGCCGCCCGACCCCGCGCAGCTCCACGCCCTGTCGCCGTAGCTGCTCCTGCGCGCCACGCTCCACCGCCGGCAAGGCCAAGCGCAGCACCTCACCGATGGGCGCCACGTAGTAGCGCGCGAGCTCCAACAAGAACTCCAGCAGCTCCTCCGGGAGCGCCGGCGCCTCGGGCACGACCGCCAAGACGGGCTTGAGCTTGTCCGGCGCCAGGTCACCGAGCGCCACCTCGAGCTCGATGACCACGCCGAGCACGCGCCGCTTGCCGAGCTCGACGAGCACCCGCGCTCCTCGCGCGACGGGCTCCGTGGCCCGATAGGTGAACGCCCGACCCAACGGGATAGGGAGCGCGACGCGCACCAGCACGGGCTCACCTGAGCGCGAAGGCCACCGCCGCGGCGACCAACAGCAAGAGCGCGACGAGCGCCCAGCGACCCGCCCCAGGCGTCCGCGTCGAGGCGCCCGGGCTCGGCGTCAGCGCCGCGCGGTCCTCGTCGCCAGGCGCGGCCGCGGCCGCGGCCGGGGGCGGCGAGGGGGACCCCACCACGGTGATCTTCGGCGGCGCGACCGTCATGCCCGCCACGCTCATCTGCACGAGCGGCCCCCCCTCCGTGGCCTTGGCGGCGCGCTGGCGCATGCGCCGCAGCTCGAGGATCTCCCCACCGAAATGCGCGCTCATCCACTCGCCGAGGCGCAGCGGGCTAGCGCGTAGGCCCGCTCGTTGGATGTACTGCTCCAGCTCCCTCAGCATGGCCTGGGCGCTGGGGTAGCGCTGCTCCGGCTCTCGCACGAGCGCGCGCTGCACGATGGCGTGCAGCGCGCCCTCTTCGGCGAGCTGGCGCGCGGGCAGCTCCGGGATGACGGCCGCCTGCGCCTGCTCCAGCGAAGGCGGCCCGCCGCCCTCCCCCCGATAGAGCCGCCGCCCAGCGAGCAGCTCCCAGGCGATGATCCCGACGGCGAACACGTCCGCGCGCCCGTCGAGCGCGGCGCCCGCGGCGGCCTCCGGGCTCATGTACCCGGCCTTGCCTTGGATGGCGTCCTCCTGGGGCACCTGCTCGAGGTTCATGGCCCGCGCGATGCCGAAGTCACACAGCTTGACCTCGCCCTCGAAGCTGACGAGCACGTTCGAGGGCGACACGTCGCGGTGCACGATGCCCAAGGGGCGGCCGTCCTCGTCCTTCTTGCGGTGGGCGTAGTCCAGCGCGCGGAGCGTCTCAGCCACGATGAACAGCGAGAACTCCACCGGGAGCGGCGTCTTGGTCTTCGAGCATTGACGCACGAGCTCGCGCAGATCGAAGCCCTCCACGTACTCCATGGCGATGTAGAGCGTGTCCCCTTCGCGCCCCAGGTCGATGACCTGCACGATGTTGCCGTGGAGCAGCGAGGCGGCCAGCTTCGCCTCGTCGATGAGCATCTGCGCGAAGTCTCCGCTCTCGCTCAGCAGGGGGAGGATCTGCTTGACCACCAGCACCCGCTCGCCGCCGAGCTCCGTCCGGGTGCGCGCGAGGTAGATCCTCGCCATCCCCCCTTCGCCGATCTTGTCGAAGAGCGTGTAGCGCCCAAAGCGCCGCGGCAATGGGTCTTTGGGAGTGGACGCGGCCTCGGTCACCACGCGTGACCTTCTTGCAGCAGCGCCCCCCGTGGTCAAGAATGCCGAGGCGTGCCCCTCTGGTTGCCGCTGCTCGTGCTGGCAGTCCTGCTCACGGCGCTGCGCTTCGGCCTGAGCCGACACGCGGAGCTGGGCGTGCTGGAGGTCCACGGTGGGCGCGCGGTCGTGCGGCGCGGCAAGCTGCCGCCGCGGCTCCGGCAAGATCTGGACGACGTGCTGCGGCGGGCCGGCGTGCAGCGCGTGCGGCTGCGCGTCCTGCGCGCCGGCGACGCGGCGCGGCTCGAGATCCGCCCGAGCCTGGGCGCGGGGACGGAGCAGCAGCTCCGCAACGTGCTCGGCACGTGGCCTTTGGCGCGCCTACGCTGAGGCCTTGGGCGGCGCGGCGGGCTCGGGCGGCAAGTGCAGCCCGAAGCCGTCGTGCAGCGCCCGCACCGCCAGCTCCGTGTACTTGGCCGCGATGATGCAGCTCACCTTGATCTCGCTGGTGCTGATCGCCTGGATGTTGATGCCCTCGCTGGCCAGAATGCCGAACATCTTGGCGGCGACGCCCGCGTGGCAGCGCATCCCCAGGCCCACGATGCTCACCTTGGCGATGTCCTCGTCGTACTCCACCGAGCGGACCCCTTGCTCCCTGGCCCAGGCCTCGATCAGCGGCCGGGAGCCGGTCAGATCGTTCTTCGGGATGGTGAAGGTCACGTCCGTGGCGGTGTGTCCATCCCGAGACGAGCTCTGGATGATCATGTCCACCGACACGTTGCGCGCCGCGAGCCGCCCGAAGATCTCGGCGACGAGGCCGGGACGGTCCGGCACCTCGATGAGCTGCACCTTGGCCTCGGCCTTGTCGTAGGCCACGCCGGAGACCACCACGGCCTCGAGCCCTTCCTCGCTCACCACCATCGTCCCCTCCTCCTCGCTGAACGAGCTCCTGACGTGCACCGGCACCGCATACTTCATGGCAAGCTCCACCGATCGAATCTGCAACACCTTGGCGCCCAGCGAGGCCAGCTCGAGCATCTCTTCATAGCTGATGCGCTCGATCTTACGCGCCGAGGCGCACACGTTCGGGTCCGTGGTGAACACGCCGGTCACGTCCGTGTAGATCTCGCAGACGTCCGCGCCGGTGGCCGCCGCGAGCGCGACGGCCGTGGTGTCCGAGCCCCCACGCCCGAGCGTCGTGATGTTGCCGGCGTCGTCCACGCCCTGAAAGCCCGCGACCACGGTGATCTTACCAGCGCGGAGCCCGCCCTCGAGCCGGCCGCTGTCGATGCTGCGGATGCGCGCCTTGGTGAAGGCGGCGTCCGTGTGGATGGCGAGCTGGTGCCCGAGCAGGCTCTCGGCGTCGCCGCCCAGCTCCTGGATCAACATGGCGACGAGCGCGGCGCTCACCTGCTCGCCCGTGGCGGCCAAGACGTCCAGCTCGCGCTCGCTCGGGGTGGGCGTCGCCTGCCTCGCCAGCGCCAGCAGGCGGTTGGTCTCTCCGCTCATCGCGCTGACCACCACGATCACCTCATGGCCCTCGCGCTGCGCGCGCAGCGCGCGCTCCGCGACGGCGCGCATCCGCTCCAGGCTGCCCACGGACGTGCCGCCATACTTCTGGACCAGCCGAGCCATGCGTCCGGCGCCGGTAGCCAGCCTGTCGCAGCGCGTCAATGGCCAAGCTCAAGTTGCCGTTGGAGAAGACCCTAGCTCAAGCTAGCCTGATTCGATGTCTCCGCTCGGGCGCTACCTCTTGGAGACCGGCATCACCCTGCTCGGGGTGCTGCTGCTCGCCGGCCTGGTGCTCCTGGCCGCGCGGCGCCTCGGGGCGCCCCAGGTGGGGGGACCCCTCGCGCTGCTGGGCAGGCTCCCGCTCGAGCCGCGGCGGAGCGTCTGCCTCGTGAAGGTGCTGGACACCGTGTACGTGCTCGGCGTCAGTGAGGCCGGGGTCAGCAAGCTCGGAGAGCTCGAGCCCACGGCGGCGGCGGCGCTCACGAGCGCTCCGCCGCGGCGCTTCAGCGACCTGCTCGGCCGGCTCGCGAAGGGTCGCGCCCACCCACCGGAAGGGGGCGCCCCTGAGGCCAACGGCTAGGCTCGCCGCGCGGCTCGGCGCGCTCGCCCTGAGCCTCACCGCCACCGCCAGCGCCGCGCCCGCGGCGGCCGGCCCCGTCGACGAGCTGCTCACCCGGCCGGTGGCGCTGGTCGTCGCGCTGGGCTTGGCGTCGGTGCTGCCGTTCTTGTTCATGACCACGACGGCCTTCGTGAAGATCAGCACGGTGCTCCAGATCGTGCGGGGCGCCATCGGCGCGCAGGGCGTCCCCTCGAACAGCATCGTGATGGCGCTCGCCGCCTCGCTCGCGCTGCTGGCCATGGCGCCCGTCGGAGCGCGGATCGCCGAGCGAGGCGAGCCGCTGCTGGCGCCCGGCCAGCACCTCGAGACCACGGCGCTGGTCCGTGGCCTGTTCGACGCCACGCGCGAGCCCATCCGGGACTTTCTGCACGCCAACGCCCACCCTGACGAGCGCACGCGCTTCCTCGAGGTGGCCCGCTCGGCGCGGCCGCCGGACGAGCGCGCCGAGGTCGGCCCGACCGATCTCTCGGTGCTGGCCCCCGCGTTCATCGTCACGGAGCTGACCGAGGCCTTCGCGTTGGGCTTCGCCATCTACCTGCCCTTCCTCGTCATCGACCTCGTGGTCGCCAACGTCCTCATGGCCCTCGGGATGCAGATGATGCAGCCCAGCCAGGTCAGCCTGCCATTCAAGCTGCTGCTGTTCGTCGCGATCGACGGCTGGAGCCTCCTGGCCCGCGCGCTCGTCAGCGGCTACCACTCCGGGGCGTGAGCGCCGAGCGGCCTTGGTACGTGTACGTGCTGCGCTCGCAGCTCGGGCGGAGCTACGTCGGGATCACGGCCGCGCTGCTCGAGCGGCTGGACGCCCACAATGGGCTGCGCGCCGGGGGCGCCAAGGCGACGCGGGGCGGTCGGCCCTGGCGCTTGAGGGTCGCCTACGGCCCCTTCCCCAGCCGTGGAGACGCTCAACGCGTGGAGCACGCGGTCAAGCAACGCCGCGGCGCCGCCCGAGAGCAGGCCGCGCTGCCCGTGGCCCTGCGCGTCCGTCCCTGAGCCCCCGAGGCGCTGCGGCGCCGCGGCGCGGGGAGCCCCAGACATTAATTGGAGCACCTCGGGAATAGCGCCCAGTCTCAGGGGTTTTTGCGCGGTAAAGTAGCTTCTCCCCAGCCTGGACAGTAACCGTTGACACTGATCGGCTCGTCGCTAGGATGCCGCCGCTCGAAGGCCGCCCGGCTCGCCGGAAACTTCGCGCTTCCAGCTTGGGGGAAGCTCTGCTCCCCAAGGAGTCTCCGATGTCCACCGACGTCATGATCAAAGCCAATGCGCTCAGTAAGCGCTTTGGAAACCATCGAGCCCTCGACAACGTCAGCTTCGAGGTGCGCCGCGGAGAGGTCGTCGGCTTCATCGGCCCCAACGGCGCCGGCAAGTCGACCACCATGCGCATCCTCACCTGCTTCATCTCCCCGAGCGGCGGCTCGGCGGCGGTCAGCGGGTTCGACGTCTTCGACGATCCGCTGAACGTCCGGCGCTCCCTCGGCTACCTGCCCCAGCGCGCGCCGCTCTACACGGACATGAGCGTCTGGGAGTACCTGCGCTTCACCGCGGAGATCCGCGGGCTCGGGGAGGACACCTTCAAGGCTCGCCTCAAGAAGGTGGTGGAGGTCTGCGGCCTGGCGCAGACGCTCAACAAGGACATCGCCACGCTCTCGCACGGCTACCGCCAGCGCGTCGGGCTCGGGCAGGCGCTCATCCACGACCCGCCCATCCTCATCTTGGATGAGCCCACCAGCGACCTGGACCCGAACGAGAAGGCCGAGGTCCTCAAGTACATCAAGGAGATCGGCAAAGATCGCACCATCTTGCTCAGCACCCACAACCTCGCGGAGGTGGAGGAGGCGTGCGCCCGCGCCATCATCGTGAGCAAGGGGCGCGTGGTGGCCGACGGCGCGCTCGACAACATCCGCAGCAAGGGCAGCCGGATCAACTACACCGTCACCATCGACGAGCGGCACGCCGAAGGCGGGCACCAGCCGCCCAGCGCCAAGGAGGTGGAGGACGCCCTCGCCAAGCTGAAGGGACTGCAGGGCGTGAAAGAATTGCCCACGGACGAGCGTGCCCACAGCTTCCTCTTGTCCGGCGCCAAAGACACGGATCTCCGCGCGGAGCTGTTCCGGCTCGCGGTGCAGCGGGGCTGGACCTTGCTCGAGCTCCGCCGAGAGAGCCAGTCGCTGGACGCGGTCTTCAAGGACCTCACCCGCCGCGACGAGAAGCTCGACCGCGGGGACGACTGGTCGGGCGCCTACGACGGCGCGGAGGACGAGGACGAGGACGAGGACGACGAGGACGGCGAGGAGCAGAGCGCTGGACCCGATGACGCCGCGGAAGGAAAGAACTAGCCATGCGCCCGCTCGTATCCATCACCAAGCGTGAGTTTCGCGCGTACTTCGACGCGCCGCTCGCCTACGTCGTCGTCTGCATCAGCTTCGTGGTCTTGGGGCTGGCGTTCTTCACGCTGCGCGGCGGCTTCTTCCAGATCGACCGCGCCAGCCTGCAGCTCCTGTTCGAGTACGTCCCCTTCGGGCTGAGCCTGCTGGTCGTGCCCGTGGTCACCATGCGGCTCATCTCCGAGGAGCGCCGCTCCGGCACCTTGGAGATGCTCATCACGCTGCCGGTGAAGGACAGCGACGTCATCTTGGGCAAGTACTTCGGGGCGCTCAGCCTGGTGCTCACCCTCGTGCTCAGCACGCTGGCCTACCCCCTCATCATGTTCAAGGGGCCTTGGAGCCTCGGCACCATCGACATGCAGCCAGTGCTGAGCGGTTACCTGGGGCTCATCCTGTTCAGCGCCGCTACGGTGGCGGTGGGCCTGCTCATCAGCGCCCTCACCGAGAGCCAGGCCATCTCGTTCTTCATCACGGTCTTCGTGCTGGGGCTGGTCTGGTTCGTGGGTGACGTGGCGGACTTCATGGGCGGCACCGCTGGGGCGGTGCTCTCCTTCTTGAGCTTCAAGTCGCACTTCGAGGGCTTCGCGCGAGGGCTCATCGACACGCGCGACATCGTGTTCTTCCTGTCCATCACCGTGGTCGCACTGGTGGTGGCCTTCCGGGCGCTCGAGCGCCGCAAGTGGGCGTGACCATGGCCTCTGAAGAGAAAAAGCTGAAGACCGCCGCCACCACGGGCATCTACCTCCTCGTCATCGTCGCCATCGCGGTGCTGGCGAACATCCTGTCCGCCGGCAGCTACAAGCGCTTCGACGTCACCAAGAACGAGCGCTTCACGCTCAGCGTCGGCAGCGGGCGGCTGGTCTCGGGGCTGGAAAGCCCGGTCACCATCGACGCCTACATCACCCGCGGCACCGCCAAAATCGACGCCTTCGTGCGAGATCTCACGGATCTCCTCAAGGAGTACGAGCGCAAGGGCGGCGGCAAGTTCAAGTTCACCATCATCGAGGCGAAGACCGACGAGCTGAAGGAGCAGGCGAAGGAGGCCGGCCTTCAGCCGATGATGTTCGCGGATCCGAGCGCCACCGGAGAAGATCAGGCCTCCATCGCCCAGGGCTACATGGGCCTCGTGCTGAAGTATGGGGCGGAGAAGGCCACCATCCCCCAGCTCGCGCCGGACCGCACGGACGGGCTGGAGTTCTGGATCACGAACAAGATTCGTGAGATCCGCGACAAGGCGGAGAACCGCAAGCACCGCATCGGCGTCATCACCGGCAAGGACGAGCTGAAGCTCAGCGACACCAACCTCATCCCCAAGCAGGGCCGCCAAGGCGGCGCGCCCAGCATGCAGAGCATCCTCGAGCAGGCCTTCCCCTTCTACAAGCTGGAGGAGGTGGATCTGAAGGACGGGGAGACGGAGCTGGATCCCGAGCTAGCGGGCGTCATCATCACGCAGCCCCGCAAGGACTACACGGAGAAGGAGCTCAAGCGCATCGATCAGTTCGTGATGCGCGGCAACAAGAGCCTGGTGGTCTACGCCTCCGCCGTCACGCTCAAGCCCAACGACGCAGAGATGAACGCGGATCTGTCGCTGCACGGGCTGGACAAGCTGCTGAGCGGCTACGGCATCGTCATGAACGACGACGCGGTGATGGACTTCGGGGCGCAGTTCCGGCTGCTCATCCCCACCCAGACCGGCGTGGACTCCATCCGGCACCCTGGCATCGCGCACGTCATCAACGACGGCCGGATGGACGGCGACGAGACGCTGCTGGACTCGAGCTTCGCCGGGTTCTTCCGCATGGATGAGCTGGCCTTCCCGTTCCCCTCCAGCCTCAGCCTCAAGCCCGAGGCACAGCCGGAGGGCAAGGTCTACGCCGTCGCGCGCAGCACCCCGCAGACCAGCGTGGTCACTGGCTCTAGCGTCAGCATGAAGCTGCGGCGGGACTGGGAGCCCAAGCCCCCGCAAGAGCAGCGCATCTTGGCGGCCGTCGCGGAGGGCACGCTCAAGAGCGCCTTCGGGGGCGGAGGAGAGTACAAGACCAACGAGAAGGCCCCCTCACCGTCCCGGGTGCTGGTCGTCTCCTCGAGCGAGTTCCTCACCAACCCCTTCGCCTACTCCGGCAACGGCCCGGAGCTGGGCGGGCAGTTCGCGATGTTCGGGGGGATCGGCGGGGATCCGGTGCTGCAAGCCATCGCGCAGCCCTACGCCCAGAAGTACCTCACCTACGCCATCATCTCCCTCAAGAACACCCTGGACTGGATGAGCGGCGACAGTGACCTCATCGCGGCCAGCGCCAAGATCTTGAGCGAGCCCAACCTCGCCTACACCAGCATTGGCAAGCCCAAGTTCACGGACAAGGACGATGAGGCCTCCGTGAAGCGCAAGGACGAGGAGTACCGCCAGGCGCGCAAGTCGCTGCAGGGCAAGATCCAATGGACGCTCACCCTGGCGCTCCCGCTCGTGTTCGCGGGCTTCGGGATCGGTCGCTGGCGGCTGCGGCTCGCCAAGCGCAACCTGCGCCGCATCTAGTCCCTTCCTGACGCAAGAGGCTCTCATGGCACTCGACATCGACAAGAAGCTCATCCTCGCGGTCGGCGCGCTCGCCGTGCTCGGCGGCGCCGTCTACCTGCAGCAGAAGAAGCAGACGGAGGAGACGCAGGCCTATTCCCCCGAGGGGCGCGCCAAGGCCCTGCCGGAGCTGAACCTCAGCGAGGAGAAGCTGAAGGAGGCCGAGCGCATCACGGTGAGCACGCCCGCCGGCGACGGCGGCGCTGGGCTCGAGGTGGTGCTGGAGAAGCAGGGGGAGGAGTGGCGGCTCGTCAAGCCGCTGAGCGCGCTCGCCAATCAGAGCAACGTCAAGAGCGTGCTGGACAACCTCAAGACGCTGAAGGTCACTGAAGAGATCAGCCCCAGCAAGGACGGCTGGGAGCGCGCGGGCGTGAGCGACGCCAAGGCCACCCACGTGCTGATCCAGAAGGGCAACGACACCCTCACGGAGCTGTGGTTCGGTGAGGGCGGCACGCGCGGCCAGATGGCGCGCCTCGCCGGCAACGACGGGGTCTACATCGTCAAGGGCTACTCCAACTTCGTCTATCAGCGGGACATCAAGGGCTGGCGCGACCTGACGCTGCTGAAGTTCGACGACGCCAAGGCGAGCCACGTGGAGATCAGCAACGAGCACGGCTCGTTCGCGTTCACCAAGACCGGCACGAGCTGGAGCGGCACCTTCACGGCGGCCAAGAAGGGCAGCACCGCCAAGAAGATCGAGAAGCTCGACGAAGCCAAGGTCGGTGATTTGCTCCGCGCCTACAAGGCGCTCAACGCGGACGGCTTCGCTGACGGCAAGACGGCGGCGGACACCGGGCTCGACGCCCCCACCGCGACGCTCACCATCAAGCTGGAGGACGGCGCCACCTACGTCGTCCAGCTCGGCAAGGCCGCTGAGGGCTCGAGCAAGTGGGCCAAGAAGAGCGGCTCGGAGGAGATCTTCAGCATCAGCTCCTGGGCGGCGGACTGGGCCACCGCGGCGCTGAGCAAGTTCGAGAAGTCGGGTGACAAGAAGGAAGAGGGCGGCGACGCCCCCACGCCTCCGCCGCTGGATTTGGGTCAGCTCGGCGGCATGCAGTGAGCGCCCGCGTCGCGGCGCTGAGCGCGTGCTAAAAGGCGCGCATCATGCGCGTCTCGTATCGCTGGCTCCGTGAGCTCCTCCCTTGGCTCGAGGCCTCGCCCGAGGAGCTGGGTGCGCGCCTCACCGCGGCCGGCCTGGAGCTCGAGGCGCTCCACCCCGTCGGAGTCGGGCTGGAGCCGGTGGTGCTGGCGCAGGTCGTCCGCGTGGAGGCGCACCCATCGCGCTCCGGCTTGCGCCTCGTCACGGTGGATCGCGGCGGGGTCGAGCAGCGCGTCGTCTGCGGGGCACCCAACGTCCCGGAGCCGGGCGGGCAGGTCGTGCTCGCGCCGGTGGGCACCACCTTGGCCGCGGCGGGGCTCACGCTGACGCCGCGCGAGATCGGCGGCGTGCTCAGTGAGGGGATGTTGTGCAGCGAGGCGGAGCTCGGCCTGAGCTCCGAGGGCGGCGGCATCCTCTGCTTCGAGCCTGGCAGCTTCACGCCCGGCACGCCGCTCGTCGAGGCGCTCCCCGTCACCGACACCGTCTTGGAGCTCGGGGTCACCCCGAATCGGCCGGATGCGCTCGGGCATTGGGGGTTCGCGCGTGAGATCGCCGCGCTGTATGGGCGCTCGTTCACGCCGCCAGCGCAGGCCTCCGTGGGCGCGCTCGCCGCGGGGGGCGAGGCGCCGCTCCGCGTCGAGCTGCTCGCCCCGAGCGCCTGCGGCTACTACGGCGCCGCGGTGGTGCGAGGCTTGAAGGTGGGGCCGTCCGCCCCAGCGCTGCGCTGGCGCCTGCAGGCGCTCGGACAGCGCCCCATCAACAACCTGGTGGACCTCACCAACCTGGTGTTGTTGGAGACGGGGCAGCCGCTGCACGCCTTCGACCTGCGCTGCCTTCGTGGCGGTAGGCTCGAGGTCCGGCAGGCTCGCCCGCAGGAGACCCTCACCACCTTGGACGGCGTCGTCCGCCAGCTCCACGAGGACGATCTCGTCATCGCGGACGGCCAGGGGCCCACGGCGCTGGCCGGCGTGATGGGCGGTGCGGGGAGCGAGATCACCGCGCAGACCACCGAGGTGCTGCTCGAGTGCGCGTGGTTCTCGCCACGTCGAGTGCGTCGCAGCGCGCGCCGCCACGGCCTTCACACCGAGGCCAGCCACCGCTTCGAGCGCGGCGTGGATTTCGGCGCCAGCGCCAAGGTGCTGCGGCACTCGCTGGCGCTCTTGCTCCAGCACAGCGTGCTCCCGGCGCCGGAGCTGGTCGTGGAGCTGGCCGGCGAGGTGCCGACGCTCCCCAGCATCACCCTCCGCGCCGCGCGGCTCGACGCCGTGCTCGGCGTCCCTACGCCGCCCAGCGAGGCCTGGGCCGCCTTGGAGCGCCTGGGGTTCCAGCTCGAGGCGTCCACGGAGACCCAGGCCGTCGTCCGCGCGGCCTCCCACCGGCCGGACGTCACGCGAGAGATCGATCTCATCGAGGAGGTGGGCCGCCTCGGCGGGCTGGACCGGATCCCCGCGCAGCTCCCAGCGTTCCGCTCGCCCGGGGTCAGCACGGCAGGGGTCTTGGCGCGCCAGATCACCACCGCGGCCGCGGCGCTCGGCTTGTCGGAGGCCTTGACCTACGGCTTCGTCTCGCCACGAGCGCTGCAAGCGCTCCACGCGCCGACGCCCACCGTCGAGCTCCGCTATCCGCTCTCGGAGCAGCTCGACGTGCTGCGCACCTCCTTGCTCCCGGGGCTGCTGGAGGCGCTCCGCAACGGCCGGCGCCACGGGGAGCGCGCCATCCGGCTCTTCAGCGTCGGGACGCTCTTCTTGGCGCCTCGCCACGAGCTGCCCGCCGCCGTCGTGCAGCGCGCTCGGCCGCGGCGTCCGGAAGATCTCGGGCGGCTTCCCGAGGAGCGGCTCGGCTTCGCGGCGGTCCTCAGCGGGCCACGCCCCAGCTACTTGAGCCCCCCGGAGGAGGTGGATCTCTCCGACCTCAAGGGGCTCGCGGAGGCGCTCCTCGCCACGCTGACGGGGCACGAGCTCCGGCTCGAGCGCAGCACCACCGCGCGTCACCTCCACCCGAAGGGGGCCGCAGAGGTGCTGCTCGGCGACCAGCGCGTCGGCTGCCTGGGACCGCTCCACCCGGAGGTGCTGGACGCCTTCGAGCTCGACGGCTCGGCTCAAGTGCTCGAGCTCGATCTCGACGCCGTGGAGGCGCTCCCACGCCGCGAGGTCCGCTATCGCCCCATCCCGCGGATGCCGGCCGTCGTGCGCGACCTCGCGCTCACGGTGGAGGAGGGGGTGGAGGTCGGGCAGCTCCAGGCGCTCATCGAGCGGGAGGCTGGCCCTCTCTGTGAGTCGGTGGAGCTGTTCGACGTGTACCGGGGGGAAGGCATCGCCCCCGGGCAGCGCTCGCTCGCGTTCCGCGTCACGTACCGCGATCCCATGGCGAGTGAAGACGTGACGCGCGCTCGGACCCTCACCGACAAGGAGGTGGACGAGCGACATGCCCGGGTCCTCGCCGCGGCGAAGGCTCAGAGCGGGGCGGCGCTACGCGCATGAGCCCGCCACTTCGGTGCTCCCGGGCGGCTCGGCGCCCCTGGCCTCAGCGGCTCTCGCTGCGCGCCCTCGCGCTGCTCGGCCTGCTGCTCGGGAGCCTCACGCTCGCGCGGGGGGCCACCGCCACCGAGGAGCGCGACGCTGCCCCCCCTCCGGGCGAGCCAGGGGCGCCCGCCGAGGAGCCCGCGCCTCCCGAGGAGTCCAGCGACGCCCCCGAGCCGTCGAGGCAGCCACCCAGCGTAGCGCCGCCGCTGCCAGCGCCTCGCCCGGAGGAGCAAGACCCCGCCCCCTACATCGCGCCGGAGGCGCCGTCACGGCGCGCGTGGATCGCGCTCCCCAGCGCGGACGTCGGGCTCAGCTTCCGGAGCACGGACAGCGACGCCGTCAGCTACGCCCCGGGCATCTCGTACGGGGGCTCGGTCCGGCTGGAGTACTGGTGGTTCATCGCTGGGCGGCTGGGGGCCCACCAGAGCTGGCACGCGGTGGAGCTGAGCCCGGCGCACGCCGCGCTCGACGGCGCGCTCCTGCAGCAGCCCAGCGTCGAGGTCACGACGCTCTACGCTCGACTGGAGCCCACCTGGCCCCTCACCGACCAGCTGCGGCTCTACCTGGGGCTCGGGCTCGGCTGGTCCCGCTCGCGCTTTCGCTCCCCCTCGCTCAGCAGCGGTCGACCCTTGGAGGCGCGGGAGCGCTCGGCCGTCAACCTGGAGTGGACCGCCTCGCTGGGCGGCTGGTGGGAGCTCATCCCACGGTGGCTCCTGCTCGGCGCCAGCCTCGACTACGCGCTGGCCAGCCACGCCTCCGGCGAGGCCTACGGCTCGGCTCAAGCCTTCAGTCAGGACGGCCGTCGGCTCCACCTCCCCAGCATGGCACCCTTCGCCGACCGGTGGACGCCCGAGCTCCACCTCGGGATCGCCCCATGAGCTACCGCGCCGGGCTCTGCGCGCTGCTCTTGCTCGGCGGCGGCTGCGCGCGTCAGGCGCCGGGGCCCAGCGAGTGTCACCACTTCGCGCTCGAGGCGCTGGGGGTCAGCCCTGGGCAGCTGAGGCACGCGCAGATCCGCAGCGCCGTGGACGAGCTGACGCTCCGCTGCATCAGCGCCGGCTACGGCGCAGCGACGCGGGACTGCCTGCTGAGCGGCGGGACGGAGGCCGCCTGCGTCGATGGCGCGCGGCCCACCGCACCGCAGCGTCCACGCGGTGGGCCGCGGCGAGGCCCCCTCTAGCGGGCCTCAGCGCGGCGTGCGGCGAGGCTCCCCCCGTAGGCGGAGGTAGTCCGAGCGAAACCCGCCGCAGCGCGGCCGCAGCGCGCAGGCCTCACAGCCCTCCAGGTACACGCCGCCCTCCATGGGCGACTCCTCCAGCATGAAGCCGTGCCCGGACGCGTCCACGACCCGAAGCCCGAGCTCCCGCGGAAAGAACACCATCGACTGCGCCGCTTCAGGCAGCACGCACGCCGGGGTGTGCAGTGACGTCACGAGCCCCTCGGGCCCCTCGAGCCCGAGCGCGGCCACCCGGGCGAGCCATGGCGCTAGCTCCTCGAAGCTCGGCACCTCGGCGCTGACCTCCGGCTCCACCGAGGCCGCCTGGCTCAGCATCCAGAGCCGAAAGCGCCTCAGACCCCGCGCGTGGAAGCCGGTGACGAGCTGCGGCAGCTCCGGCAGGTTGCGCCGGTAGAGCAGCACGTCCCCCTCCAGCGAGAGCCCAGCCTGACGCGCGTTGTCGATGCCTCGCTCCAGCAGCTCGAAGGCGCCCGGCGCGCGTGTCAGCTCGTCGTGTGAGCGCGCCGTGGCCCCCTTGAGGGAGAACGCCACCTCCGTGAGCCCCGCGTCCACGAGCTGCGCCACGAACCGTGGGTACGCGAGCATGGCGCCGTTGGTCTGCAGCTTCAGGCGCGTGTAGCCCAAGGCGCGCGCGCGCTTGAGGATCCCGAACAGGTCCCGGCGCAGGCTGGGCTCTCCGCCGCCGAGCCAGAGGCCCGTGGCGCCGTCGGTGCGCCCCTGCACCAGCGCCCGGGTCAGCGCGGGCGCCTGCAGCTCCGCGGCGGAGTCACTCACCGCGAAACACCCGAGGCAGCGCTGGTTGCAGCGATAGCTCGGCGTCAGCTCGAGCCAGGTCAGCGCTCGCCGCTCCGTCATGTCACTCGGCGTCTTCGGTGTCCGTCGCGGGGTCCGGGGGCACGGGCAAGAGCTCGGCGTAGCCGTGCGCGCGCACGAAATTGAGGTGCACCCCGTCGCACACCTCGTTGAAGGCGCAGCCGCTGCAGCGGCGGCTCTTGGTGGTGTAGCGGTCCGCGACGTAGCGCTGCGTGAAGCGCCCCATGTCGAGGCGCGCGTCCGCGCCGAGCATGGCGCCATCCAGCCGCTCGAGCCCGCGCTCCGGGAGGCGCCCGCTGAAGCACGCCGGGATGTTCTCGGTGGGGATGCTGGAGGGCAGCTCCGCCAGCAGCGCGCGCAAGGGCACGTCCTGCTGGAGCTGCTCGGTCACCTTGTCGTAGTTGGGCTGCATCAGCCGTAGCCGCCCATCCTGCGCGTGGCGGCGGATGACGGGCGCGGTCGAGCGATTGATGATGGCCGTCACGGCGAAGCTCGCGGGGAGGCCGAGGAGCAGCTCGAGCTCTTGGGCGCTCCGCGCGTAGGCGCGCTCCACGGGCTTGCCGTGCAGCGTCTCGCCCGCCCCCAGCGCCGCTCCGAGCGTCGAGTAGTCCTCGAGCTCCAGCCACAACGCTTGACTCTCCGGCGAGCGCCGCACCAGCTCGCTGACGTACTCCGGGGTGGCGGCCACGGCGTGCAAGACCCGCGCGCGCGGCAGCTCCCCCGCCAGCGGCGGTGGGTACACCAGGCGCAGCACGTCCACCTCCTGCCGCGCGCGCTCCTCGATGACGTCGTCCAGGGTGTCACAGAGCTGATTGAGGTAGCAGTAGTGGCAGCGCTCTGGCTGACGACAGTGGAGCTTCTGCCCGATGGAGAGGTACTTGTCGTACTCCTCTCGCCTCCCCCGCACCTCGTCGTTCAGTTTGTAGGGGTCTTGGATGAGCTCCTCGAAGCCCTCCGTGAACGGCGGGGGGAAGCGGTTGAGCCAGATGTGGAGATCGGGCCGCCGGGCGTACTCCAGCGCCTTGCGGAGGTGCTCCTCGTTCCCTTCCAGATCGTAGAAGAGGTGCTCCCTCGCCGGGCCCCAGGCGTTGCCGAAGGGGATGATGTGCAGCAGGTCGAACTCTCGCACGCCCCAAGAGATGAAGAGCTCCAGCATCTCCGCCAGGTGCGCCACGTTCTGCTTGTTGATGACGATGTCCACGTTGACGATGAAGCGCCCCGAGGCGAGCGCCGCCTTGAGGCCGGCCGTCTCCTGCTCGAAGGCGCCCGGCGTCCCCACGAGCGCGTCGTGGAGCTTGGCGGTGTGCCCATGCAGCGAGAAGGTGATCTCGTCGAGGCCGTTGCGCGCCGCCGTCTCCAGGAACTCCGGGTAGGCGAACATGCGCCCGTTGGTGACGGTCTGGACCTTCGGGTAGCCGGCGAGCTTGCCGAACTTCACGAAGTCCAAGAAGTTCGGGTGCATCGTCGGCTCACCCCCGCTCAGGATGAGCCTCGAGGCTCCATTCTTCCGGCCTTGGACGATCTGCACCTTGATGTCCATGGTGGCGCGCATGGTGCCGTTGTGCGCCATGGTGTCGAGGCAGAAGGAGCAGTGGTTGTTGCAGTCATAGGTGAGGCGCACCCAGTTACGCTTCTCGTGCGCCGCTTCCTCGTGGTGCTGCACCTTCTGCAGATCATCGTCGGCGGCGCCGGCGCCAGGGGTCTGCTCTGCTGTGGGATGAAAGCTCATGAGCCTACTCTCCTAAGGCCTCTCCAGGCTCAATAGCCACTGGTTGCTGGTCGAGGGGCCGATGTCCCAGCGCTCAGCGACGCGCCAGCCCAAGCTCGACCCGAGCGCCGCGGCCTCCGCTGCCGAGTCATTGCGGAAGTGCTCGAGCTGCCCGGGACCCTGCTCCGCCCGATGGGCCTGCTCCCGGCTACGGAGCAACCCGAAGGCGACGTTGTCCACGAGCCACAGCCTGCCCTCCGGCGCCAGCCAGCGTGCCGCGAGCGCCAAGCTCTGCGCCGGGTCTGGCAAGTGGTTGAAGCTCCTCATGAACAAGACGTGCTGGTAGCCGCCCCGCCCCAGGCTCCCCGACTCCGCGGCGCTCTCCAGCGTGCCCACCACGTAGCGCGCCCACGCGTGCCGTGCCCTCAGCAGCGCGACGCGCGAGGCCTCGGGCTCCACGCCCACGTAGCTGAGGCAGCCCGCGCTTGCGGCGGCCTCGAATTCCTCTGCGTAGGGCGCCTCTCCGCAGCCGACGTCCAGCACCGCACCCCGCAGCTCCCTCAGCCGCGCCCGGAGCCGCGCGTCGTCCTCCGCGAAGGCGTTGCCCGGCTCCGCCACGTAGCACCCCGGGCAGCCGGTGCGCCGCGCGCACGCGCGACACTCCGCGCTGAGCCGGAGCTTCCTCAGGTCACTGGCGAAGTCGTCCGGCATGAGCTTGGACGACACGTCCACGTAGAGCTGCTCCTGGCCACGCTTGACCTCCTCGAGCTCCGCCTCGTCGAAGTCCCTCGTGGTCGTGACGAACAGCCGCATCCGATCACGGAGGCGGAGGTAGGCCGCGCGGAGGACATCGACGCCCTGCTCCACGCGGGCGGGGCCCTGACGCAGTGGGCAGGGCGCTCCCGGCGGTCGCAGCACATCGCCCCTGGCCACCAGGTTGAAGGAGTTGGAGCGCGCGGGTGGACTCACGACGGCCAGCACCCGCAGAGCTTAGCTTGAAAGTGACGTAACGGCAGTCGCACCAGGCCACCCACCCGCCGCTCCGGCGCACGCTGACCCCAGCGTCGCCCCTGGGCCGTCCTCTGCTGGGAGCGCGTCAACCGCTCGGCTGTGACTCCGCCGTGAGGCCGAGCGCGTAATTGGCGAGCTCCAGCGTCAGCAGGCGCTCGTCCAGGCCCTCCTGGAGCGTACCGCGGACGATGATGTGCGCGTCTCCCTGCTCGACGTGAAACTCCCCAAGCTCCGCGAAGGCCTCGACGGCGTTGGCGACGGCCGCGCGTGAGTAGAGGGACGCGTCGAAGGACACTTCCATCAGCGCGACGCCTTCTCTTCGTCGTTGGGGGCCGCCGGCGCGCCCGCGGGCGCCTCTCCCACCTCACCCTTCTTCTTGTACTTCTCTTCCCAGCTCATCGCGATGCCGAGAGGATCTTCGAAGGCGCTGTCGTCGTCGATGTCCATCCCGAGCAGATCGTCCAAGCCGGGCGGCCCCGCCGCGCCCGCCACGGCGCGCGACGTCACCTCCTCGATGAGCTGGCGGTTCTCTTCCACGATGAGCCGCCGCCAGGCCTGGCCCAGCAGCTCATTTTCGAAGTCGCCGGCCAGGGACTCCAAGGGGGTCTCCACGCTCTCTTTGCGAGTGAAGCGCACGCTCACCTTGCCGGCAGCGGGGCGCTCCAGGTGCATGTAGCAGCGGTCGATGAAGGTGTACGCAGCGCCAAAGATGGCGTCCTTGGGGAAGAGCGCCTCGTCGAGCTCTACCGTGAGGCTATGGTCGGTGGTGTTGGACGATGGCACGGCGACGATCATTGGCTAGCGGTGAGGGTGAACGGCGAGCAACGCGCTCCAGACCCGAGGCGGGTCAGCTTCACGATGATCGTTGTAGGCAGCGTCGACTGGTTGGTGCAATTGCCTTGTGTCACGCAGTTGGACGTCACCGGGCTGCGGGCCGCCGAGAAGTTCATCGACCACGAGGTCTTTGCGAGGCCCGTGGTGGGGCTCCCGGTACCATTGGCCCGGGGACAAGACGTCGCGTTGCCCCCGCAATTCTCCAGAATGTCTAGGATGTAGTCCCCGGCACCCTGGCTCAGGGTGATGGTGGGGGCGAAGGACTGCGACGCCGCAGGCTGGGCAAAGGTGACGGTGAAGTACCGCGTCTCGCCGGTGGTGACGAGCTGCCCGCCCACGCTGGCGGGTGACCCCGTGCTGACGGTCAGCGTGTTGCGCGTGGTGCAGTCGCTGCCGCTGGTGGGCTGGGAGACGCAGGTGGTGGCCTCACAGCCGTCACAGAGGTTGCCGTTGCTGTTCAAGAAGCCCGAGGCGCACGAGATGATGCAGCCCCCTGCGCTACAGCTCGCCCCCGTGACGTTGGGGAGGGAGGTGGGCGAGCCGGAGCACCCCCGCGCGCAGAGCGCGATGGGGTTGCCGTTGTCCTCATCCACGCGACCGTCGCAGTTGTCGTCGACGTTGTTGCAGAGCTCGGCGCCAGGGGAGCTGGTCTGCTCGCAGCGGAGCGTGCCGGTCACGCACCGGGTGAGCCCAGCCGCACAAATGCCAGCCTGCCCCGTGTTACACGCGGCGTTCCCCTCGGGGTTGTTGTCGTCGATGGTGCCGTTGCAGTCGTTGTCCTTGCCGTCGCACAATTCCACGCTGGGCTGGACCACCTGATCGCACTGGGTCTGACCATTGCGACACGCGGAGATGCCATCACGACAGACGCCGAGCAGCCCCGTGTTGCACGAGCCGCCGCCGAGGTTCTCGTCCACGCTGCCGTCGCAGTTGTCGTCGAGGTTGTTGCAGACCTCGGCCGCCGGAGGCACGTTGCGGTCACACACCAGCGTGCCGGTGTTGGTGTCACAGCGTGAGGTGCCGGTGGCGCAGATCCCCTGCTCACCGGTGTCGCAGCGCTGACCACCGCCAGGGTTCTGCTCGTCCGTGATGCCGTTGCAGTTGTCGTCCACGCCGTTGCACTTCTCGGTCGTGGGCTGCACGGTCTGCATGCACACGATGCTGCCCATGACGCACTTGGTCTTGCCGAGCGCGCAGGCGCCCTGCTTGCCCGTCTGGCAGTCTACCCCCCCGCCGGGATCGCCCTCGTCGATCTCGCCGTTGCCGTTGTCGTCGACGCCGTTGCAGAGCTCCACGGGCCCCGAGGAGCCGCCGCTGCCGCCGCTGCCGGCGGCGCCCGACTGACCCGCGGTGCCCGCGCCGCCGTCTGCGCCGCTGGCGCCTCCCCCGCCGAGCCCGCCCGCGCCCGCCGTCCCACCGCCCGCGCCAGCGCTGCCGCCTCCGCCAGCGCTGCCGCCCTGACCGGCGACGGCGCCCGCGCCGCCCGTTCCCGCGGTGGCCCCCGTCCCCGTGCCACCGGTCGCCCCGGTGCCGCCCGTGGCGCCCGTGCCACCGGTCGCGCCGGTGCCGCCCGTGGCGCCCGTGCCGGTGCCACCCGAGCCGCCGCTGCCCGACGTCCCCGAGCTCCCGCCGACGCCGCTGCCGCCGCCCGTCGCCTCGTCCCCCTCACCGCCGGAAGCACAAGCCCCGAGCAAGAGGCTCGAGGCTGCGCCAACGACCACCAAGCTCAGAACGCTACGCCCGATTGACCTGCTTGCTGCCACGTGAACTCCTCGATGCGATGATTCTCAAGCTGCTGCCGTAGTGCCCGGAGGCGGTGGCGTCGTTGCGCTGGGGGCCTGGTAGCGCCGCCACCCTGGGGCACCCGGCGCCGCCACGATGCCGAGACCGGCGAAGTGAGCGGAGGGGGCGAGCCCGAGCTCGAGCGGCAGCCCCGCGCTGGAGGCGCGCCGCTGCGCCTCCAGGAGGTAGGGGCGCACGAGCGCGGGCGCCGGGACCAAGCGCGCCGCCTGCGCGAGCGCTTCCCCCTCTGGCGCCACCGCCGCCAGGCGCAGCCGCTGAGCGCCCAAGCCCTTGAAGTGATCCACCATGTCCGGCAGATGGCGGTAGTTGGACCGCGTCACCACCGAGCTGATCCGCAGCTCTAGCCCGGCGAGCCGCGCGCGAGTCAGCCCCGCGACGCTCTGCTCGAAGCTGCCCGCGCGCTGCGTGTGGTAGTCGTGGAGCGCTGCGCGGTCACCGTGCAGCGCGACCTCCACCCAGCCGAGCCCAGCGGCCTTGAGCTGCTCGGCGAGCGGCGGCGTGGCGAGCCGGCGGGCGTTGGTCTGCATCCCGACGCTTCGCCCGGCGGACACGCGCTGCACCAGCGCCGTGACGTCTGGGTGCAGGAGGGGCTCACCTCCCACGAGGACGACGGGCTCTGCCTCGCTCAGCGCGGTGAGCTGCTCCTCCAAGCCCGCGGGCCGACCCAGCGCGCGCAGCGCGGCCTGCGCGCAGAAGGCGCAGGCGTTGTCGCAAGCGAAGGTGGTGAGCAGGAGCTGCATGCTGGAGCGAGGGACGAGGCCCGTTGGGGTGGCTCAGGAAGGCCGGTGCAGACGCGCGCCATCCATGGCGTTGCGCGCGCCGAGCGTGAGGAAGCCAGACCGGTTGAAGGCCTGCTCGTTGCCACGGATGACGTCCGCCAGCGCCATGGCCGCGAGCCCCTGCTCTTCGAGGGTGGCCGTGGCGCCGTCCCCGGTGTTGGCGACGAACACCTGGAAGTGCTCCGTGTTGCCTGGGGACTGCGGCGCACCCAAGCTCCCGTCGCGAGCGCAGACGTCGAGCTGGAAGCGCGCCCCGCTGGCGCCCACCATGAGGACGCTCAGCGTCCCCACCGCCGTCGACACGAGCTGCTCGACCTGCCATGGCCCGAGGCGCGAGCCGGCCACGAGCGGCGTGACGAGCCCCTCGAAGTGGCTGGGCTCCACCCCCGGCTCCTGAGCGGCGCCGTTGACGGCGGGCTCGCCCGCTGGCGTAGGGGAAGCCGCGAGCGCGGCGCTGGAGCGCGCCGCCGCCGATGCCACCCTGGTCAAGCCCAGCGCAGCGCCAGCGCCGAGCGCACCGACCACGAACCGACGACTGACTTCTTGCCTCTTCTTCGACACCATGACCTCCTTGGACGCTGCCCATCCGGCGCGAGCTGAGCGAAGCGTCATCACGACCAGGCTATCACGCTTTTGGCGAGCCGTCGCCCGCACGCTCACGCGAGCTCACCTCCCCCGGGAGCCACTCGCGCCGGCGCGGGCGGCCCCCGGCGCCCCTCGATAGCGAACTGCCGTTACGTCACATTTTCATCGTCAGCTCATCCTCGATGGCGTCATTCACGTCGAACACCGCCCGCGCGGCGCCGTCCAAGCGGCCGGACAAGATCGCCTCGGCGAGCGGATCTTGGACGTGCTTGAGCAGGGCACGCTTGAGCGGGCGCGCGCCGAGCGCGGGCTCATAGCCCAGGCCCACGAGCCGGTCTTTCGCGGCCTCCGTGAGCTCGATCTGGAGCTGACGGTCTTCGATGAGCCGCGCGATGCGGCGGAGCTGTAGCTCGACGATTTCTCGCAGGTGCCGGCGCTCCAAGCTCCGAAAGACGACGACGTCATCGATCCGGTTGAGCAGCTCCGGCCGGAAGAAGGACTGCAGCTCCGTGAGCAGGACGTCTTTCAGCGCCGCTCGCCCGTCCTCCGACTCCAGGAGCTGAGGGCTCGCCTCCAGCACCCGCGCCGAGCCAATGTTGCTGGTCATGATCACGACGGTGTTGGAAAAGTCCGCCAGCCTCCCACGACCATCGGTGAGGCGCCCGTCGTCGAGGACCTGTAAGAGCAGGTTGAAGACGTCTTGGTGGGCCTTCTCCACCTCGTCGAAGAGCAACACGCTGTAGGGTCGCCGGCGCACGGCCTCGGTGAGAAACCCGCCGCGGTCGCTGTCCGCGTAGCCCGGGGGCGCGCCGATGAGGCGCTGCGCCATGTGCCGCTCCATGAACTCGCTCATGTCGAGCCGCGTCAGCGCCTGCTCGTCGTCGAACAAGAACTCCGCCAGCGCCTTGGCCAGCTCGGTCTTGCCCACGCCGCTAGGCCCCAGGAACAGGAAGCTCCCGATGGGGCGCCCCGGATCGCGCAGCCCGACGCGCCCGCGCCGCACCGCGCGCGCGATGGCCTGCACCGCGTCGACCTGGCCGATCACTCGCTCGCTCAGGCGCTGCTCCATCTTGAGCAGCTTCTCCGCCTCGCCCTCCAACATCTTCGCCACCGGGATCCCCGTCCAGAGCGCCAGCGTTGCCGCCACGTCCGCTTCGTCGATGGGCGGGAGCGCCGCGAGCCCCGCGGTCTCCGCGGCGGCCTCCGCGGCGGCGAGGCGCGCCTTCAGCGCTGGCAGCTCGCGGCGCTCGAGCTCGCCCACGAGCGCCGCGTCGCTGGCGGTGCGCGCGGCGAGCAGGCGACGGTCCAGCTCCGCCGAGGCGCGCCGCGTCGCGAGCAGCTCGAGGTGCAGCGCGCGGTCCGCGCGGAGGCTCTCTCGCAGCTTCCCGACCACCGGCCGGAGCTGCTCGGCCTCCGCCGCCAGTCGCTCGCGCGCGGCGCGCGTCGCCGAGTCGTCCACGTTGGCGAGGGCGGCGAGCTGCACCTCCACCGAGCTCAGGCGGCTCATGGGGGAGCCTTGGGCGTCGACGCCAGCGCCGGTCTCCACGCGCTTGCGCGCCGCGGCCTCGTCGAGCAAATCGAGGGCGCTGTCCGGCAAGAAGCGATCTTGGACGTAGCGCTTGGCGAGCTTGACCGCCGCCACCACCGCCGTCTCGCCGATCTCCACGTCGTGATGAGCCTCGAAGCGCCCCACCGCGCCGCGCACGATCTCGATGGCCTGCTCGAGGCTCGGCTCCTCCACGCTGAGCTGGGTGAGCTGCCGGAGCAAGAGCGGATCTTTCTCTTCGAGCCGCTTGAGGCCCTCGGGGGTGGTGGTGCCGAGCAGCCGCAGCTCACCACGGTGGATCGGCGTGCGCAGCACCTCGCCGAGCGAGGCGGCGCCGGGCCCTTGGACGTAGAGCTGCTCGAGCCCTCGGAAGACCACCACCACCTCCTCCTCCGCGCCGCTGAGGCCGGCCAGGAGCTTACGAAAGCGCTCCTCGAGCTCGCCGCGGAGGCGCGCCCCCGTGAGCACCTCCGACAGCTCCAGCTCTACCAGGCGCAGCCCCTGCAGCGTCGCGGGCACGTCCCCGGCGGCGAGCCGCGTCGCCAGCGCGTGGAGGATGGCCATCTTGCCGACCCCCGCCTCCCCGACGAGCAGCGGGTGGCTCTTGGCCTGGCGCGCCAAGATGGTGAGCAGCCGACGCAGCTCCGGCTCACGCCCGATCACCGGGGGGAGCCGCCCAGCGCGCGCGAGCGCGACCAGATCACGCTGCCCGCTACGCGCCGGCTCACCGCCGCTGGGCAGCGCGCCTCTCCGGGCCGGCTCCTCCGTCAGCGCGGCCATGTGCTCGCGCAGCGACCCAGGGGCGACACCGTGCGCGCCGAGCAGCTCCCCCGCCGCTCCACGGATCTCTTGAGAGAGGGCGTTGAGGAGCTGCTCGACGCCGACGCTGCCCCGCCGCTCACGCTCGGCGTCACGCTGCGCCCGCTCGAGCAAGTCCAGCATCCCCGCCGACAAGAAGGAGGGCTCTTGGCCGCGCCCGATGCCGGCGAGCGCCTGCTCCACCGCCGACGCGAGCTCAGGCACCCGCACCCCGGCGCGCCGGAGCACGGCGACGGCCCCCGCGTCACGCTCGAGACACCGCGCGAGCAGGTGCAGCGGCGTCACCTCGGGGTGGCGCCGCTCGTCGGCGAGCGCCTGCGCTCCGGAGACCAGCGCCTTGGCGTCCGGCGTGAAGCGATCGAGGGTCAAGAGGGTGGTCTCGCTGGTCATCACGGCGGAGCCTAGTCGCTCACCGACGGAGACAAAACCCCACCGGAGCTAGGCCCGCCGGTGAGCCCCGGTGCTAACCTGCGCCCCGGTGCCCACGCTGGAAGAGCTCCCGCCCCTGCTCGTCTCGAGCACCGCCGTGGCGCTGGGCCTGGTCTTCGGCAGCTTCTCGAACGTGGTCATCTACCGCTGGCCTCGGGGGCAGAGCGTGGCCTTCCCGGCCTCGCGCTGCACGCACTGTCAAACCCCCATCAAGGGCTACCACAACGTACCCGTCTTGGGCTGGCTCCTCTTGCGCGGGCGCGCGCCCTGCTGCGGCCAGCGCATCTCACCACGCTATCCCTTGGTGGAGGGCATCGGTGGGCTGCTCGCCTGGGCCATCGTCGAGGCGCTCATCTTCCCCCTCGCCGGCGAGACACCCTGGTGGCAGGTCGTGCTGCTGTTCGGCGCGTACCTCGCGCTCGGGCTCGGGCTCGTGGCGGCGGCGTTCATCGATCTGGACTCCATGCTGCTGCCCGACGAGATCACGCTCGGCGGCGCGGCGCTCGGCGTCGTCTCCACGTTCCTACGACCGGAGCACACCTGGTCCGAGGCGCTGCTGGGCGCCGCCGTAGGCTTCGTGATGGTGTGGCTCCCCTTCGACTGGCTCTACTCCAAGCTCCGCGGGCACCCGGGGATGGGCCTCGGAGACGCCAAGCTGGTGATGCTGGCGGGCGCCTGGTTCGGAGTGCCCGGCGCCGTCTTCGCGCTGCTCGGCGGCGCCGTCCAGGGCACCCTCGTCGCGCTCGTCCTGCTGCTCGTCCACGGCAAGCTCGAAGAGCCAGAGCTCGTCGTCGAAGAGCGACGTCAGCTCGCCGAGCAGCTCGCCCAAGCCGAGGAGCACGAGCGTGAAGCGCTGGAGGCCGAGCTCGCGCTAGATCCGCTCGCCCGACCGCCGGAGCCAGGGCTCGCCAAGGCGCGGCTCGCCTTCGGTCCCTTCCTCATCCTCGCCATCCTCGAGTACCTGCTGTTCGAGCCAGCCCTGCTGCGCGCCTGCTCGGAGTTCTTGGGTGTCTAGGCGACCGGCGGTTCGTTGGCTCGCGGGGCTGCTGCTCCTCGGCGTGGGGGCCTGCGGCGGCGCGCTCCGGCTCGCGCCCACCGGCCCGGCGCCAGCGAGCGCGAAGGCGCAGTTCGTGGATGAGCCGCCGCCCCTGACGCACATCGAGGAGCCGAGCCCCGCTCCAGCCGATGAGCGCTGCGTCTGGGTGGACGGCGGGCACACCTGGGATGGCCGGCGCTGGCGCTGGCACGCCGGCGGCTGGATCCACCCCGAGCCAGGCTGCTATCGCTCGCTCCCCGAGCTCGAGTGGGTGAGCGTGGAGGGCGTCCCGAAGCTGCGCCACCGACCAGCGGCCTGGGTTCACCCGCAGCGCACGACGCCGTGTCGAGAGTACGCCTGCGGCGACCCTCGGGCGGACGCCCTGCGCTGAACCCCTCGCGCGACCGGGTGGGTCACGCTAGCTTGACGCGCCGATGAACCGGCACGTCTTTCGTGAGTATGACATCCGCGGGGTCGCGGACTCGGACTTGACCAGCGAGCTGGCGGCCCAGATCGGCGCCGGCTTGGGTCAGCTCCTCGCGCCCTCGCCCGAGCGAGCCCCGCGCTTGGTGGTGGCCAGGGACTGCCGCCTCTCGAGCCCGCGGCTGTTCGAACACCTGGTCCGGGGGCTGGTCGCCAGCGGCGCGGAGGTGCTCGACGTGGGGCTCGGGCCCACCCCCATGATGTACTTCGCGGTCCATCACCTCGCCGCCGATGGCGGCGTGATGATCACCGGCAGCCACAACCCCGCAGAAGACAACGGCTTCAAGATCATGAAGGGCAAGGCCTCGTTCTTCGGCGCGGAGCTCCAAGGCTTGAGGGCCCTCATCGAGCAGGGGCAGCGCGTCGGGCGTCCCCGCGGCTCCGTGGAGACGGCGCCGGTGGAGGAGGCCTACCTCGAGCGCTTGACCGCCGGGCTAAGCTTCGGCGACAGGCCGCTGCCCTTGGTGCTCGACGCCGGCAACGGCGCCGCTGGCCCCCTCGGGCTCCGAGCCCTGCGGCGCGCCGGGCTCGAGCCGACGGCGCTCCACTGCGAGATGGACGGTCGCTTCCCCCACCACCACCCGGATCCCACGGTGCCGGAGAACCTCACCGAGCTCATCGCGCGCGTCCGCCAGGAGGGCGCGTACGCCGGGCTCGCCTGGGACGGCGATGGCGACCGCCTCGGCGTCGTGGACGCCACGGGCGAGATCGTGTGGGGAGATCGGCTGCTCGCGCTCTTCGCGCGCGACATCCTCAAGAGCCACCCGGGCGCGGCCATCCTGGGCGAGGTCAAGTGCTCACAGACCGTGTTCGACGACATCGCCCAGCGCGGCGGCCGCCCCATCATGTGGAAGACCGGCCACTCGCTCATCAAGACGAAGATGAAGGAAGAGGGCGCGCTGCTCGCTGGAGAGATGAGCGGGCACTTCTTCTTTGCCGAACGTTGGTACGGCTTCGACGACGGCATCTACGCCGCGCTGCGCGTCGCGGAGCTGCTGGCGCGCGAGCGGCGCACGGTGGGCGAGCTGCTCGCGGACTTGCCCACGATGGTCAGCACCCCGGAGCTGCGCGTCGCCTGCCCGGACGCGCACAAGCTCGCGGTGGTCGAGCACGTCAAGGAGCAGCTCGCTGCGAGCGGCGCGCTGACCAGCATCGACGGGGTGCGCGTCAGCTACCCGGACGGCGCGTGGCTGCTGGCGCGCGCCAGCAACACCGGGCCCGTGCTCGTCCTGCGCGTGGAGGCTCCCACCGAGGCGCGCCTCGCCGAGCTCCGCGGGCAGCTCGAGGAGCACGTCGCCGAGGGGCGCCGCTTGGCCGCCAGCGTCCACGCGTGACCGAGGCGCCGTGGACCATCGCCAGCGTCCTGCGCTGGGCCACCGCTGATTTTGCCAAGCGCGGGCTGGACAGCCCGAAGCTGGAGGCGGAGCTCTTGCTGGCGCACGCGCTGGACCTCGACCGGCTGCGGCTCATCCTCGACGCCCAGCGCGAGCTGTCGCCCGAGGAGCTGACGCGCTACCGCCGGCTCATCGTGGAGCGCCGCTCGGGCGTCCCCAGCGCCTACCTGCTCGGGCGACGAGAGTTCTTCGGCCATGTGTTCCGCGTCGACGCGCGCGTGCTCATCCCGCGGCCGGACACCGAGGCGCTGGTGGAGGAGGCCCTCGCGCGCACCAGCCACCGCGCCCTCTCCGGGCGCGCGCTCGATCTGTGCACCGGCAGCGGCTGTGTGGCCATCAGCTTCGCCCTGGCGCGCCCCACCTGGCACGTGCTCGCCAGCGACGTCTCGGAGCCCGCGGCGCGCCTCGCGCTCGAGAACGCCCAGCGCCTCGGCGCTGCGTTCAACACCAGCGTCATCGTATCGTCGCTGTACTCCGCGCTGCCACCAGCGGCGCGCTTCGAGCTCATCACCGCCAACCCGCCGTACATCCCCTCGCGAGACGTCGACCAGCTCGACCCTGGGATCCGCGAGCAAGAGCCGCGCCTGGCGCTCGACGGTGGCGCCGATGGCCTGGAGCTCGTGCGGCAGATCGTCGGTGAGGCGCCGCGCTGGCTCCGGCCGGGCGGCGCGCTCGCGCTCGAGCTGCAGTTCGATCAGGCCGAGCGCGTGGAGCACCTGCTGGAGCGCGCGGGCTTCATCGACGTACGCCGGCGGCGCGACTACGGCGGGCACGAGCGCGTCGTCAGCGGGGTGCTCCCGGCCTGAGGCGAGCGCTCACGCGCGCGCCACCGCCGCGCACCAAGTGAGCAGCTCACCCAGGACCTCCTCCCGGTTGCGCTCGTTGAGCACCTCGTGGCGCGCCTCCGGCCAGAGCCGCACGGTGACGTTGCGGAGCCCCGCCTCGCGGTAGCGCTCCGCGAGGCGCTCGACGCCGCGGCCCATGTTCCCCACGGGATCACGGCTCCCGGCGACGAGGTAGAGCGGCAGCTCCTTCGGGAGACGCTCGAGCCGGCGCGGGCTCAGCAGCCCGCCGAGCGCGTCCAGCATGGTGACCCAGTGCTCGGTGGTGGCCACGAAGCCGCAGTCCGGATCGGCCAGGTAGGCGTCCACGCTGGCTTCATCGCGCGAGAGCCAGTCCATCGGCGTGCGCGCGGGCTCGAAGGGGCGGTTGAAGTCCCCGAAGGAGAGCCGGTGCAGGAGCGCGCTCTTGCCACGCGGGCCGAGCCGGGCGCGCTCGACGCGCGCGACGAGCCGCCCCAGCGCGGCGATGGCGGGCGGCGGACCATTGGAGCCCGAGAGCGCCACGGCGTGAAACAGCCGCGGCACCTGCCACAGCAGCTGCTGCGCGTAGAACGAGCCCATGCTGTGGGCGAGCAGCAGGTTGGGGCGGCCGTCGACCCGCTCCTTGAGCTGCTCTCCCAGCGTGACCAAGTCCTCGACCGCGGCGTCCCAGCCCCGAGCCTCACCTGGGAAGCCCTGCACGCCGCCCGGCGGCACGCTCTGCCCATGACCGCGGTGGTCGGGGGCCCACACCTCGTAGCCCTGCGCCACGAACCGCTCCGCGACCCACGCGTAGCGCCCGCCGTGCTCGGCGAGGCCATGCGCGATGAGCAAGGAGGCCTTGGGCTCCGTGTCGGGAGACCAGCACCGCACGAAGAGCGGGAGCCCGTCCGCCGTGGAGGTGTGACGAAAGCTGTGAGTGCGCATCCCCGGGTTGTTGCGCGAAGCGGCCCCCACGGGCAAGCCGCGAGGCGCTCAGGGGCCCGTGGTGTAGGCCGCCCGCAGGCCGAGGGTGGCGGCGTACAGCGCCAGCGTGGGGCTGAAGACCGCCGTGGTGTCGAGCGCTGGGCCCAGCGCGAAGCCCGCGACGCGCAGCGTCTCGTGAAATAGCCCGAGCCCCACGTGGCTCATGCTGCCGCCGTCCGCCGTGGTGGCGCCACCACGCTCCAGCGTGGCGACGGCGAGCCCGAAGCTGCCGTGGACACCGAGCGGCGCCCAGCCGCTGCCCCAGGTGAGCGCCGGGAAGACCTCCGCTCGAAGCAGGAACGCGGTCGCCGAAGCCGCTTGCTCCTGCCCGCGGAGCTGGGGAAAGCCCACCCCGAGCCCCACGGCCAGCCAGTCCGCCAGCGCGCCACCCAGCCACACCGCGCCGGCGGGGCCCACGCCGAAGCCGGTGCTGGCGCGGTAGCGCTCATCACCGATCTTCTCCGCGGCGAGGGGGTAGCCCGCGGCGCTGCCCAGCGCCAAGCCCGCGCTCGCGCCCAGCATGAACCCCGAGCGGTGCTGCGGCTTCGGTCCCCCATAGCCGCCGTCCCAGTCGTCATCCGCGGCGGCGGCGACCCCGCCAGCGAGCACCAAGGCGGCGCTGGCACGCAGGACGAGAGAGAGGCGCATCGCCCGCCGATCTCCCCCTGACCTCGGGGCGGGTCAAGCCACCTCGGTGAATTCGCGGTACGCTCGGCGTCATGCAGCGCGTCGTCGTCGTCTTTCCGCCGCTCGACGTCTCTCGGGACTTCATCGACTACCCCTATTTCGCCGATCTCGGCGCGGTGCAGGCGGCGGCGGTGCTCCGCGCGGCAGGCTACGAGGTCACCCTGCTGGACGCCCTGGCGCGCCCCGGCGCCACGGTCGAGCCGCTGCCCGAGGCGCGCCTGCGGCTCGGCGTCACCCCCGAGGCGCTGCTCGCGGAGCTCCCGCCGGTGGCGCTCGCGGTGGTCGCCCTCACGCCCTTTCACCGCCCCCCCGCGCGCGACGCGCTGCTGGCCCAGGTGCTCACCGGGCTGCGAGAGCGCCAGCCGGAGCTGCCCATCGTGCTGGCCGATCTGTACCAGTCGGGCCAGCACGTCGTGGACGTGGGCTCCGCGGCGCTGCTCGCCGCATACCCGGAGGTGGACGCCCTGCTCCGCTATGAAGCGGAGGGCTCGCTGCCGCAGCTCGCCGCGCGGCTGCTCGCCGAGGGGCGACCTCGGGCGCCGTTCGCCCAGCACGGTCAGGAGCTGGCGGAGCTCGACCGCCTGCCGCTGCCCGCCTGGGATCTGGTGGACGTCCCAGCCTACTTCGCGCTGCATGAGACCGTGGTGGAGCGGCTCGGCCGCCCCGGCTGGGCCTTCCCCATCACGGGTCGGAGCCTGCCGCTGCTCAGCAGCCGCGGGTGTCCCTTTCGCTGCAGCCACTGCTCGAGCAACCCGGGGCTCGAGCCGGGCGCCCCCAAGAAGCAGCGACGCCACTCGCCGGCCTACCTCGCTCGTCACCTCGATCTGCTGGTGAGCCTGGGCGCGCGCCGCGTGCACCTGCTCGATGAGCTGGCCAACGTGAACGAGCGCCATTTCGACGCGCTGCTCACGCTGCTGGCGGAGCGCGGGCTCGCCTTCGAGCTCCCCAACGGCGTGCGCGCCGACTACGTGCTGGATCAGCACCTCACGGCCATGCGAGGCCGGCTCACCACGCTGAGCGTCAGCGCGGAGAGCGGCGTGCAGCGCGTGGTCACGGAGGTGGTGGACAAGCAGCTCGACCTGCGCGCCATCACGGACACGGCCGAGCGCGCCCAGCGCGCCGGCGTCCCGCTGCTCGTCCACTTCATGATCGGCATGCCGGGAGAGACGCGCGAGGAGATCAACGGCACGCTCGCCTTCGCGCTCGAGCTGTTCGAGCGCTGGGGGGCTTGGCCCAGCGTGCAGTACGCCACGCCCTTGCCCGGCACCCGCCTGGCCGAGCGCGCGGCCCAGCACGGGCACGTCCTGCCCGTGCTCGGCGACTGGGGCCCCCACTTCCAGCAGCGCCCGTCCATCGCCACGCCGGATTTCTCGCTGGAGGAGCTGCGCCAGTTCAAGGAGACCTTCGATTTACGCCTGGCGGCCTCCCGAGGCCCCCAGAAGATCATCATGAACGTCACCTACAAGTGCAACAACCGCTGCCCGTTCTGCGCGGTCGGCACGCGCACGCAGGTGGACGGCAACTACGAGCGTCAGCGCGAGCTGCTGGTGAAATACCGCAAGCAGGGCGTCGCCCTGGTGGATTTCGACGGCGGCGAGCCCACCATGAACCCGAAGCTCATCCCGCTCATCAAGTTCGCGCGCAGGCTGGGCTACCAGAAGGTCAACGTCACCACCAACGGTCGCCTGGCCGCGTACGAGGACTACGCCGACCAGCTCGTCCACTCGGGGCTCACCTCGCTGCTCTTCAGCATCCACGGCCACACCCGCGCCATCCACGCCGCCAACGTGGGCGTTCCGGAGGCCTTCGATCAGACCCTGGAGGGCGTGCGGCGCTGCTTGGCGCTGGCGCCGCCCGGCGTGGAGCTGGGCGCCAACGTGACGCTCACCAAGAGCAACCACCGCCACATCGGGGAGATCGCCGCGCTGGTGTATGGGCTCGGGCTGCGCTGGCTCAACGTGCAGTTTCTCACGCCGTTCGGGCGCGCCACTCACACCGTCAACCCGGATACCACCGAGGCCGCCCAGCACGTCATGCGGATGATCGACGAGTACGGGGACCGCATGAACGTCCAGGTCATCAACCTGCCCTGGTGCTATCTGCCCGGCTACGAGCGCTACCTCATAGGAGACCTGCTCAAGCTCGAGCGGCACATGCTGTTCGTCAACAACGAGGAGGTGAACCTCTTTCAGTACCTGCGAGAGCAGCGCCAGCATGAGCCCCAGTGCGCGAGCTGCACGCGCCGCATCTTCTGCGGTGGCTTCTATCGGCTCACGGACAACCCCGAGCCCACCTGGCTCATCGAGCCCGCGGACTTGGTGCGCCCCATCCAGGAGGACGGCCTCACCGCGCACCCCCGCCCGCTGGCGCCGCGCGGCGCTCAGTCCGAGGGCTCGTAGCGCCCCGGCGACAGCAGCCCCGCTGGATCGAAGAGCCGCTTGAGCCGCCGCAGCAGGGCGTCGGTGTCGTCGACGGAGGGCGGCAGCGCGCCCATGGACTGGACGCCCAAGCGATACGGGAGAAAGCCCAGCTCCACGTAGCGCGTGAGCAGCTCGTCGTGACACGCCCGCGCGCGCGCGTCCTCCCCCGCCAGCCGGCGGTCATAGATGATGAGCGGCACGAGGTACAGGCAGCGCTCGGTCTGCGCCAGGCAGGCGAGGAGCGGCTCGAAGCCGTGGCGGAGCATCACCTCCTCCGCGAGCTCTGCCGCGGCGGCGAGCGCCGACCCACGGAAGGGCAGCGTCGGGCAGCACCAGAGGACGCCGCAGCCGTCGCGGTCTGGATCCAGCGCCGCGGGGAGCGGCCCACGCCAGCGCCAATACACGCTGGCGAGGCTGCCTTGATGCGGGATGCCCTGCAGGAACCTGAACGCTGGATCTCCCTCGTGGAACAGCTCCGCGCCGCTCTTCGGCTCGCCCTCACGCGACTGGATCTCCAGCTCGTCCACCAGCGGACCGAGCGTGGCCTGCACGTGCTCGCGCAGCGCGGCGCCCACGGCGGGCGAGGGGGCGTAGAGCGCCGCCGTGCCGAACCAGCGCCCGCCGCCCCACGCCGGCGCCAGCGTGGCGAGCTGCGCGCGCGTCAGCGGCGTGGCCCCCTGGGTCAGCTCCCAGGGGTAGCGCTGGCGCGTGGACAGCACGCGGTAGTCGTTCCAGAGCCCCACCACCGAGCGCAGCGTGCCGTCGAGCCGCAGCGCCTGCAGCGCCTGCACGAGCGGCGGCAACCGCTGCTCCTGGCGTAGAGAGAACCTCACCACCGACAGGCTGCGCGGGAGCCGCTGCAGCCACACGGTCAGGCGCGTGACGATGGCGAAGTTCGACTGCGTGAGCAGGCCGTCCAGCGCCGGCCCCACGCCGAAGCGGTGGAGCCTGGCGAGCTCCACCTGGCCGAAGCGCGCGAAGCCAGTGGACACCGTCTCCCCCGTCGCCAGGAGCGCCTCGAAGGCGCACACCTGATGGACCCGATCACCGTACACGCCGGCGCCGTCCCCACGCTCGAGCGTGTTGCCGATGACGCTGGCGCCCGGGCTCGCCCCAGTGACGCTGACGAAGAGCGGCGCGCCCTGCGCCGCCAAGAAGTCGTAGAGCTGCTGGAAGGTGACGCCAGGCTCCACCGTCACCGTGGCCAGCTCCGGGTCGAAGTCGCTGATGGTGGTGAGCCGGGACAGCTCGACCAGCACGCATCCGGGGCGCACCGGCAGCCGCGAGCCGAGGCCCCAGTTCTTGCCGGTGCTCACCGTGTAGAGCGGCACACGGTGGCGCTGAGCGGTGAGCACGAGCTGCCTGAGCTGCTCGCGGCTGCCGGGGCGCAGCAGCGCCCACACCTCCGAGGGGTGCTCGAGCGTCGCGGCGAGCGCCTGGCGGAGCTGCTCCGCGCTCGTGACGACGTGCTCGTCCCCGAGCGCACGGCGCCACTCGGTGAGCGCGCCGGCGAGCGCGCGGGGCGCCAGGGAGCCCGTCATGGAGCGCTCACCCGGCGGGTCGACACGGGGCTCTCCGGCGCGGGAGGCACCTCACTTGCGCCAGTAGTCGTTCGCCGCGGCGACGGTCTGGAAGTTGATGGCGATGACCTGTGAGGCCGCCGTGAGCGCGTCCGCCGAGCGCGCGTAGTGCGGGCGCAGCTCCTTGAGCACCTCGACGTCCGGCTGCGTGTACTTCACGCCGCGTCGGCTGAGCGTGATGGCCAGCTCGAAGCCTTCTTGCGGGGTGGCGGTGATGAGGGACGGAAGCCAAGTGTCGGACATGGGCATGGACTCCTTCTTACCGAGACGACGGTGGGGCTGGATGAGGTGTGAGCCACGCGCGGCAGCGCGCTGCTGCGCGTGGGTCGGGCGCTAGTCCTAACCCCGGAAGGCCAGCGCGGTAAATCGGCCACCGCGCGGGCTGAGACGCGCTCACCGAGGGGGGTCACTTTCTCGTCATCCCCCGCGCCCGCGGCTGACTCCGCGAGGGCGCGTGCTAGGCTCCGCGCGCCGCTCGGGTCGCGCCTCGGGCGGCGCTGTATTCCCCTCCCTGCGTCGTGCCCAGGTGCTCTCATGACCTTCCGCCCCGCTCTGCTCCGTCCCGCGCTCCTGCTGCCGCTCTCGATCGCGGCGCTCTGCCTCGCCGCTTGTGGCGCGGAGGACTCAGGCTCGAAGAACCCCGGAGGCGCCGCCGGCAGCGCCGGAGCCTCCGGCAGCGGGGGCGCCGCCGGCAGCGCGGGCGCCGCGGAGGCGGGCTTCCGCGCGACCCCGCAGACCTTCACCGCTCACGTCGGGCAGGGCCCGCCCATCTGCTACGACTTCGACGCGGACGCCGCGGTGGCGTGCGACGCCGTGGGTGATTGGGACTTGATGTTCGAGGCCGACGAGCCCAACCGCTCCTTCTCCATCTGGACCAACGGCGGCGTGCATGGCGCGGGCCTCGGCGCCTCCTACGGGCCGGTCTCCCCGGAGGACGCCGCGGCGCTGCGCTCGGACCGCGACGTGAACGGCTGGTTCGCGGACTACTACGGGGGCATCTTCGCGGACGTGCCCTGGTACGCCTACGACGTGCGCGGCACCCACGACGTGTCGGCCAACGGCCGCGTGTACGTCATCGACACCGGGACGGACCTCTACCGCGTGCAGCTCACCAGCTACTACAGCCCGGGCGGCGCCAGCGGCAAGGTGGGGCTGCGCTTCGGCAAGCACTCGGAGACCGCCTACGCCGAGGTCGTGCTGGACGCCACGGCGGGCGGCTTCGGGGCGCTGCCTGGGGACCCCGCCAACCACGCGGCGTACTTCGATCTGGACGCCGGCGCGGTGGTGGAGCTGAGCGACGCGCAGGCCAAGGAGAACACCACGTGGGACTTGGCCATCAAGCGCTACACCGTGACGCTCAACGGCGGCGCTTCGGGCCCCGGCACCGTGCGTGGCGCCGTCGCGGACGCCCGGGAGGAGCTGTACGACGCCAAGGGGCGCCCCATCTTGGCGCGCTTCGAGGCCACCACGGACGCGGTCATGAAGGCGTCCTTCGAAGCGGCCGCCAGCGTCAACCCCTTGGATCTCAGCTTCAAGCTGGACAAGACGCACCCCTACATGATCAACAGCTCGAAGGCCGACAGCTGGTTCGGCGTGAAGCCTCCCCCGCCCATCCCGCCAGAGTTCTACGCGCGGCCGGAGAACTGGTGGGCCGTCCGCGCGCCGGACGGCAAGAGCTTCGCCAAGCTGCACGTCACGGAGGTCGAGTCGCCGGACTACTCCTTCACGGTCGAGCTGTTCGTACAGCCGAGGGAGGACTGAGCCATGGCGCGTCGCCCAGCGGCTGGGTGGTGGAGCGGCGTGGTGGGCTTGGGGGGGCTGCTGCTGGCGCCAGCGCTGGCGCACGCGGCAGTGAGCGGCACCGTCCGCAGCGCTGGCAGCGGAGCGCCCATCGCCGGCGCCATCGTGGCGGTGCAGGCCAGCGGCAAGCCCGTGTTCACGGACGCCCAGGGGCGCTACACGCTCGCGGCCGCCAGCGCCGGCGCTCGCATCACGGCCGGTGCCAAGGGCTACTACACCGCGGGGCAAGACGCGGCGGGCGCGAGCCTGGATTTTGCCCTGGAGGCCGTGCCTCACGATCCGAGCGCCCCCGTGGAATTCCTGGATCCTGAGGCCTGCAACGGCTGCCACGCCACGCAGGTCAAGGAGTGGAAGGCCTCGCGCATGGCGCACGCCGGCCGCAACACCTGGGTGGAGGATCTCTACGCGGGCACCGCCACGCCCGGTGGCATGGGTGGCTTCGTCTACCGGCGGGACTCCGTGCACGCCACGCACAGCCCGTCGTCGGAGTGCGCGTCGTGCCACCAGCCGGAGGCCTGGGTCGCTCAGCCCAACGTCCCGCTGCGCTCCGTCACGGAGTCGCACCCCACCGTGGAGCACGGCGTCTCCTGCCTCACCTGTCACCTCATCGCGCACGTGGACGAGTCACGGCCGAACGACCCTGGCATGCTGGCGCGCACCGTCACCGTCAACCGCGGCACGGTGGTGCGCTACGGCACGCTGGGGGACGTCGACTTCCAAGCGGACGGCCGGATGCGCGGCTCTTACCAGCCTCAGCTCAGCAGCGTGGTGTGCGGCGTGTGCCACCAAGACGCCAATGACCCGAAGGAGACGGGGGCCTTCGACGGCCCCATCTCGGAGCCCACGTACCTCGAGTGGCTGGGCTCGCCCTACGGCGATCCGAAGAGCGAGCGCTACTCCTCGTGCATGGAGTGTCACTCGCGGCCCAGCGACGCCAAGAGCGCCAGCAGCCTGCAGGTCACGGCGGAGCGGCCAGCGGGGCAGATCCGCTCCCATCACTTCGAGGGCACCACGCCCGAGTACCTCGAGCGCGCCATGCAGCTCGCGCTCACCACCAGCGTGAGCGGAGGCGTGCTGGAGGTGAAGGTGGCCCTCACCAACGTGGGCGCCGGCCACCACGTGCCCACCGGCGTCACCATCCGCAACATGATCTTGCTGGTGGAGGCGGTGGGGCCCAAGGGCCCGCTCCAGCACCTCGGGCAGGAGACGGTCAGCGAGCTGGGTGGCGTGGGCAAGCCCGAGGAGGGCTACTACGCGGGGCTCCCAGGGAAGCTCTACGCCAACGTCAACGAGGACGCCAGCGGCAACGGCCCCACGCTCTTCACCGAGGCGGTGCGCATCCGCGCCGACAACCGCATCGCGGCGCTGGCCACGGACACCACCACCTATCCCTTCAAGCTCGAGGGCAAGGGCCCCGTCCAGGTGCGCGCACGGCTGCTCTACCGCCGCGCTTGGCGTCAGCTCATCGATCAGAAGGGCTGGACGAAGGACGGCCGCGGGGAAAAGCTGGCAGACCTGGAGGCGCCCCACTACGGGCACCTGATGGCCAGCGCCGAGGCCACGGTCACGCCACCCTCCCCGCCCAGCGCCAGCGCTGGGGGTGGAGGCTGCGCGAGCGCCGGGCCCAGCACCGCGGGCGCGGCGTCGGGGGCGGTGGGGCTCGCGCTGGCGCTGATCACCCTAGCGCGCAGCCGGCGTCGTCGTGGCCGCTGAGCCGCCGCGGGGCGCCGCGGCGCTGCCCGCAGGGCGGACGGCGCTGCTCGTGGCGGCGCTCGGGCTGCACGGCTGCGGGGAGCACCAGCTGCTCGACGTGGGGCCAGCGCCGCCCGACATGAGCGAGCTGGTGGCGCGCTTCGCCGAGCCCACGGCGGACTTCGACCAGGCCTCCGCGGAGGCGGTGCTCCAGCACTACGGCGCGCTCGCCCGGCGCGTGGTGGAGGTGGATCTGGTGGCGCAGCTCTCGCGCGCGCTCGAGCTCGCCGCCCGCGAGGCCGAGGCGCGCCAGAGCACCGGCGTCCGCGCGCTGGGCGCTGAGCCGAGCGGGCCGCGCTCCCCCACGCTCGAGCCCGCGCGCTTCGAGGCCACGGGGAGCGTGGACGTCGAGCGCCTCTGCGACGGCTGGGGACCCGCGCCGGCGCCGGAGCTCGGCAACGGGAGGCTCGTCGGACACCTGCGCTTCACCGAGCGTGGGCTCGAGCCCACGGTGTGGGCCAGCGCCGAGGCCTGCCGCTTTCTGGTCGAGGGCGTCCGGATCCAGCTCGGCGACGCGGCGGGGGAGCACGACAGCGTACGGCTCTGGCTGGGCCACGGTGCTGGCTTCGCGGGCGCGTTCGCGCGCCCCTTGTTGTTCGACGTGGCCCTGACCACCGAGGTGGCAGGCGTCGAGGCGGCGCTCCGCCTTGGCTTTCGTGTAGACCCGAGCGACGACACGCTCACCTTCGCCATCGACCTCCCGGGCGAGCCGCCGCGTGGGGCGGTGCTCGTCTCGGCGAGGCCCTCCGGGCCGCTCCGGGTGGCGGCGCGCAACGGGAGCTTCGAATGCAGCGCGAGCACACGCCAGTGCACCTCCGACACGGCCGCTGGCTTCACGTTCTAGGCGCCGTCGGCGGCGCCCTCTGCTGCCCCCTGCCCGGGCTGGCGCAGCCCAGCGCGGCGCCGAGCACCCAGGGGGCCCCCGCGGCCGTCCCCACGAGCGCGCCGGCCCCGCGCCCCTGGCGCGCGCCAGAGGACACCGCCGCCACGCTGCCCGGGCGGGCGCTGCGGCTCGGCCTGTTCAAGCTCCAGTACGGGCTGCTCGACTCGCTCACGCTCGGCACCTACACCGCGCCATGGGGGGTGGCGCTCGCCAACCTCCAGCTCAAGTGGCGTTACTACGCGGGGGAGCGCCTGACGGCGGGCGTGGAGCTGCGGCTCGGGCGACTGGACGTCACGCGCCTCGGCGCCTTCGAGGCTCACCCCGGCGACGCCATCATCGTCACCAGCAGCGTAGAGCCCAGCGCCTCTTACGCGCTGAGCGACGCGCTCGACGTGAGCGCCACCGTGCCCATGAGCAAGATCGCCGTGGACGGCAGCGTCGACACGGAGGCCTTGCAGGGCGCGCTCGGTGGCGCGCTCGACAACCTGCAGCTCACCGCCACGCTGAGCTGGCGCGTGACGTCGCTCGTCACGCTGCGCCTCCACGGTCGCTACCTGCTGCTGCAGCGGGTGGTCGCCACGACGGAGAACACCTACCACCCGGATCCCTTCACGCGCGTCGTCATCCGCGCGGGCGCGGAGGCGAGCTGGCTCGGGCTCGGGGACACGTGGGCGCTCGTGCCGGCGGTGGCGCTCGACTGGGACCACCTGCACCTGCGCGCTGGGCTCGGCTACGGCAACTGGACGCTCGAGCCGGTCAACTTCGTGCTGCCGCACAAGGGCCTCATTCCGGAGCTGGACGTGTCCTACGTGTTCTGACCCGCCGACGCCGACGCCTCAGGGGCGCGCGAGCCCGTGCCGGTGCAGGCGCCGGTAGAGGGTGGCGCGCGACATCCCGAGGCGGCGCGCGGCCAGCGCAGCGTTCCAGGCGCTGTCCTCCAGCGCCGCCAGCAGGACGGCGCGCTCGTCCGCCTGGGAGCGACGCCGCGTCGAGCCCACGCGCCGAGCGCTCGGGAGGTCCAGATCCGCCGCGGTGAGCGCGGGGCCGTCGGCGAGCAGCACGGCCTTGGTGAGCACGTTCTCCAGCTCCCGTACGTTGCCGGGCCAGGGATGGCTCAGCAGCCGGCGCAGGGCGTCGGCGCGGAGCGGGAGCCGCGGGCGGCCGAGCTGCTGCGCGGCCCGCTCGATGAAGTGCGCCGCCAGCACCGGCAGGTCCTCGAGCCGCTCGCGCAGCGGCGGCAGCGTGACCTCCACCACGCCGACGCGGTAGTAGAGGTCTTGCCGGAACAGCCCGCGCGCCACCTGCTCGCGCAGCGCGCGATTGGTCGCGCCCACGAGCCGGAAGTCCACCGGCCGCGCCGTGGCCGCGCCCAGCGGCTGCACCTCACGTTCCTGCAGCACGCGCAGGAGCTTGGCCTGCACCTCGAGCGGCAGCTCCCCGAGCTCGTCGAGCAGCAGCGTGCCGCCCTTGGCCTGCGCGATGAGCCCCACGCGATCCCGCTCCGCCCCGGTGAAGGCCCCGCGCACGTAGCCGAACAGCTCCGCCTCGATGAGCGTCGCGGGCAGGGCGGCGCAGTTGAGGCTCACGAAGGGCGCCCCGCGCCGCGGTGACTGGTAGTGGATGGCGCGCGCCACCAGCTCCTTACCGGTGCCGCTCTCTCCCAGCACGAGCACCGGCACCGGCGCGTCGATGACGCGATCGAGCGTCGCCAGCAGGCGCCGCATCGCCGGTCCGCGCCCGAGGATGGCGCTGAAGTCATGGCGATGCTCGAGCGCCTCTTGGCGCAGCTTCAGCTCCTCTTCCAGGCGATCGATCTCGCGGGCCTGCCCGCGCGCCAGCTCCTGCACACGCGCGCGCTCCCGCTCGAGCTCGCGCGTGCGCGCGCGCAGCTCCTCCACGCGCCGGGCGGCGCCCAGCGCCAGCGCGAGCTGGTCGGCGAAGGCCATGAGCAGATCCACGTCCGCGACGCCGAAGCGCGCGGCCGCGAAGCGGTTGTCCAGGTAGAGCGCGCCGAGCACGCCCTCCGCCGAGCGGATGGGCACCACGATCACCGAGCGCAGCCGCATGGCGTGGACGGAGGCGTTGCCGGAGAAGCGCGCGTCGCTCGCGGCGTCCACGGTGACGACGGGCTGCGCCGAGGCGATGGCCTGCTCGGCGATGCTCCGGCTGAGCTCGAGCGGCCCCGAGCCGAGCTGCTCTCGGTCGAGGTGGCGCGCCACCGGGACCGTGAGCGCCCCCGTCTCGGACGCGCGCAGCACGATGAAGCCTCGCTCGGCGCCCGTCAGCTCCACGGCGGCGTCCAGCGCCAGGGTGAGCACCTCCGCCGTCTCCAGGGACGAGTTGAGCTTACGAAACACGCCGAGCAGACGCTCGAGCGTCTCCAGGCGCCCGGAGCGCTCCGGCGGCGCGGGGGGCTCGGGCGTGGGCGGCGGCTCGAGCGCCGCGCGCCGCGCCGGGTGCGCTCGAAAGCCGGCGCGCAGCGCCTCCGGGAGCGCCGCGAGGGCGGGCGACCAGAGTGCCGCGGCGCGCGCGCCCTCGCCCGCCAGCAGGTGCGCGCGCGCCAAGAGATCCACGCTGCCGCTCGCCCGGGCGTGCCGCAGCGCTGGCTGGACGAGCGCCTCCGCGCCCGCCACGTCGCCGCGCGCGCGCCGCAGCGACGCCTCCAGGAGCAGGCCGCGCGCCGCGAGATCCTGCGCGTCGAGGCCGAGCGCGCGCGCGCCCTCGAGCGCCCGCTCCGCCTCCGCCAGCGCGCCCATCGCCAGCGCGGCGCGCGCCAGCTCCAGCTCCTCTTCCGCCGCCTCACGGCTCGCGCCCTGCTCGCGGAAGGCGTCGCGCGCGGCCGTGAACAGCGCCATGGCGCCGGGGGCGTCGCCGCGCGCCAGCGCCACGTCCGCGAGCACCGAGCGCGCCGCGGCCACGAAGAAGTCCGCCCCTTGCCGGCGCGCCGCCCGCTCGGCGCGCCGCGCCCGCCCCTCGGCGCGCGACCACGCGCCCACGTCCGCGTAGAGCTTGGCCAGATTGAACTCGAAGAGCGCCAGCAGGTCTCCCTGGCCCAGCGCCGCGGCGATCCGCTCTCCACGCCGGTAGAGCTCGAGCGCCTCGGCGTACTGTCCCCGCTGGTGGCGCGCCGTGCCCGCGTTGAGGCACCCTCGCGCGATCTGCTCCACCACGCCTCCCTGCTCGGCGACGGCGAGCGCGCGCTCGTAGCCCGCGAGCGCCGCGTCCACGTCCCCGGCGCGGAAGGCCACGATGCCCTGATACGACAGCAGCCGCACGAGCCGCCGCGGCGACGCGCGGCCCTGCTGCAGCGCCACGGCGCTGCCCAGGTAGGCGGCGGCGCGCTCATGCTCCGCGCCGTAGGAGGCCGCCACGCCCGCCACCTCGAGCAGCTCCGCGCGCGCCGCCGCCGGCAGCTCGAGCGCGAGCCCCGCCTCGGCGCAGCCGAGCGCCTCCGCCGAGCGCCCCAGGCGCAAGAGCGCCCGGGCGCGCGCCTCGAGCAGCGCTCCGCGCGGCTCCACAGCGCTGGGGACCGCCGCCGCCTCCAGCTCTGCCAGCGCCTCCGCGGCGCGGCCGAGGGTGGTGCGGCACGCAGCGCGGCGCGCCACCACGAGCGCGCGCTCACCCTCGCCGAGCCCCTCGAGCGCGAGCGCGTCGAGCAGCGCGAGCGCGCGCTCGGGCGCCCCCGCCTCCTCGAAGGCCTCCGCGAGCTCCAGCGCTTCGGCTGCGCTCGGTCGCGGCAGCGCGTGGTGACGCGCCTCGGCGTGTGCGAACGCCGCCCTGCGCCGCCGCATCGCCTCGGCGGTGTCCGCCTCACCCTGCTGCACGCGCGTGGCCAGCGCCTGCACGTCGCCGGGGTGGCCGCCGCTGCCGCGCAGCAGCGTCTCCGCCGCCTCCGCGATGCCCAGCTCCGCGGCCCAGGCCCTCACCGCTGCGTCACCGAGGGGCGCCAGGTCGAGCAGCAGCGCTGGCGCTGCCTCGGGGCGCCACCCGGGCGGCGCCGTGAGCAGCCACGCGCGCCGCGCCCCCGGCGGCGTCCCCTCGAGCGCCGCGCCGAGCAGCGCGCGGTCCTCCTCCGCGAGCCGCTCCACGTCGTCGAAGGCGACGACGAGGGGCTCCTCACTGGCGCTCAGCGCCGCGAGCAGCGCGCCGGGCTCGAGCTCCGACGGGAGCGGCGCCGCCTGCTCGAGCGCGCGCCCGAGCGTCGCCCTCAGCGCGCCCTCGCCTCGGCTCGCGAAGCCCTCGACCGTCCGCGCCTCGAGCGCCACGCGCCAGAGCAGCTCGCGCAGGAGCCGGCTGCGCCCGCTGCCCGGCTCACCACGCAGCACCACGAGGCGCGGCCCGGCGACGCCCGCCAGCGCCCCGCGCAGCGCCTCCAGCGCTCGCTCCAGCTCCTGCGCGCGGCCGTGGAGCTCAGCCGTGTCGCGCGAGCGTGCGTGCAGGTCATGGGCGCTCGCCCCCAGCGCCTCCGCGAGCTCTTCGGCGGACTGCGGGCGCGCGGCGGGGTGGCTGGCCGTGGCGCGCCGCATCAGCTCCAGCACCTCGCTGGGCCAGGGAGCGCCGGCCTGCGCGGCGCAGTGCTCCAGCAGCTTGCCGAAGGCGTACACGTCGCTCGGGGCGTCCGCGGGCGCGCCGAGCAGGCGCTCCGGCGCGAGCGCGCCGAGCGTGCCGTAGAGCCGCCCCCCCGAGTCCTCGCCGAAGCGCCGCGCACACGACAGATCGATGAGCGTGCCGCGCCCCTCGCTGACGAGCAGGTTGTCTGGCTTGACGTCTCCGTGCGCGATGCCGGCGCGGTGCAGCGCCGCCAGCGCGCAGGCCGCGTCCACCAGCGCGCGCCGGAGCTCCGGCCAGCGACGCCCCGGCGCTTCGCGCGCGAGCGGCGCTCCCGCGACGAGGTCCGCGGTGAAGTAGAAGCTGCGCTCACCGGCGTTGGGGAGCCCCTCTGGCAGCCGCGCGACCCCGAAGTCATGGACGCGCAGCAGCCGCGGGTGACGCAAGCCCAGCAGGCGCTGGTACTCCGCGCGGAGCTGCTCGAGCGCCTCCGGGCTCGGCGCGCTCACCAGCTTGAGCGCGCGCTCGACGCCGAGCGCCTCATCCCACGCCGCGTAGGCCGTGCCCAGCCCACCCTCCCCGAGCCGACGCTCGAGCCGGTAGCGCTGCGCCAAGAGCGGCCTCATCAATGGCTCACGTTATCAGAGACTGAGACAGATGAGACATTGATGAGACATCCCTTGAGACCAATTATCAGCAGCTTAGAGCCTGAACCCGTTGGCCCAACGATTGCAACCCAGGAAGGCAGCATGGCTCGAGCGCTCCGCCTCCTCCCTCTCACCGCACCCCTGTGGGTCACGGTGGCCTGCGTCGTGAGCCCGCAGCCCAGCCCCCCGGCGACGCCGGATCTGGAGGGGGACAAGCTCGGGCTCATCCTGACGGAGCTGGTCGCCTCCAGCATGGTGGGCTTCCGCGGTGAGCCAGGGGCCGTCCACCCGCCCGAAGGGCAGGTCCTCATCACCAACCTGGACGACACCCTGCAGCCCAGCGTGGCCAGCGTGCGCGCGGATGGAAGCTTCGACCTCGCCGTCCCCGGCCTGCCCGGGCAGCGCTTCCGCTTCCAGGCCAAGCTCGGCACGCAGCGCAGCGAGCCGGTCGATCTCACCGTCGATCCAGTGACCGGCCGCGTGGTGCGCGGCCCCTCCCCCACGGCCTGCCTCGGCCTCACGCCGCCGCGCTGGGCGCACTTCGAGGCGCCGGGGACCGCGCGCGCGCTCGTCATCGAGAACCGCTGCGGCGCGCCGGTGACGTTCGAGGCGCCGCGCCTGCGCCGCGGACGCGCCGGCTTCAGCGTCTCACCCACCGCGGGCGGCAGCCTGCCCACCGGGGCCGTGACCACGCTCACGCTCACGCTCGAGGGCGGCGCGGAGCCCGAAGACGTCCTGCTGTTCACCACCACCGCCCCCAACGCGGAGACCTACGCCATCACCCTCACCGACGACCGTCGCTAAAGGAACCCCCCCATGACCCACTTCAAGCATCTGTTCATCCTCTTGCCCTTCACCCTCTTCGCCTGCAACGGCATGGTCAGCGACGACGAGAGCGCCGGCATGACCAAGGCGCAGGCTCGCGAGCTGGGCGGCGTCGACCGCCAAGGCAAGGACCTCTGCGCCTCCCATGGCTGGTACGACGACGGCTCGTGCGACGACTTCTGCGTCGTCCGCGACGGCGACTGCCCCGTCTCGAACGAGTGCCCCAGCTCCGAAGCTCCTGGCGTGCACTACATCGGTGAGCCCGGCAGCTACCAGACCTGCCTGACCGCCCTGTGGTCCTGCGACGAGGGGCAGGTGCCCTTCGACTCCCCCGAGTGTGGCTGCGGCTGCATCGACACCACGCCGGGCCAGGCCTGCGGCGGCCTGCGCGGAGCGCAGTGCGACGAGGGCTCCTTCTGCGACTATGCCCCGAGCGCGCGCTGTGGCGCCGCCGATCAGATGGGCACCTGCCAGGTCAAGCCCGAGGCCTGCCCGGAGATCTACAGCCCCGTCTGCGGCTGCGACGGCCAGACCTACTCCAACGACTGCGACGCCCACGCGGCGGGCGTGTCGGTGCTCTCGAGCGGGAGCTGCGAGGAGGAGACGCCCCGCGCCTGTGGCGGCTTCGCCGGGCTCCGCTGCAGCGACAGCGAGTTCTGCAGCTACGCCGTCGGCGAGCAGTGCGGCGCCGCCGATCAGATGGGCCGCTGCGAGACCCGGCCCGAGGCCTGCGCCGCCTACATCGACCCGGTGTGCGGCTGTGACGGGAAGACCTACTCCAACGAGTGCGAGGCCAACGCCGCCGGCACGTCCCTCGTCCACCGCGGCGCCTGCGCCGAGGCGCCGTAACGTCACCGCCCCCCGCGGCGGGTCCGCGGCTCCCCGAGCCGTGCGCCATCACTCAGCATGATGGCGCACGGGCCGCGGCTCGTCGCCGCGGCCACTTCCGTCCGCTCGAGCGGCGCTTCGCAGTCCGCAGCGCGACGGCGATCTGCTAGGCGCAAAAGCATGGCACCAAGGCCGAGGATGCTCCTCGCCGCCGTCGGGCTCGCCTGCTGTTTTGCGGCGTGCTCGTCGAGCGAGGAGGGGGGCGGGGGCGCTACCGCGGGCAGCGCGGGGAGCGGCGGAGCAGGCGCCAACAACGCCCTCGACGCCAGTGCGGGCAGCGGGGCGCTCGGAGGCAGCGCAGCCGTGTCTGGAACCGGCGGCATCGGCGGGTCTGCGGGCGCGGGCGGCAGCAGCGGCAGCGCGACGGGCGGCGCCGCCGGCAGCGGCGGGGCCTCGGGCGCGGGCGGCAGCAGCGGCAGCGCGACGGGTGGCGCCGCGGGCGGCGGCGGGGCCTCGGGCGCGGGCGGCAGCGGTGGCGCGTGCATGAGCGCTGGGCGATCCATGCAGCGGACTGCCCTGCTGTGGCGGCGGCTTCTGTCACCCCTCCTCCGTCCAATGCGTGACCTGCCTCGAGCTCGGCGCTCCCTGCTCGGCGACGCATCCGTGCTGCGACGGCACCTGCAACGACGCGAAGTGCAGCACGTGCCGTCCCGCGGCCTCCCCCTGCGCCAGCGATCGAGACTGCTGCGCTGGCCACTGCAACGCCAGCCTGCGCTGCGGCGCCGAAGGCTGCGGTCTCGTCGGGGCGGTCTGCCGCCAGGATGACGACTGCTGCTCGCGACGCTGCCACACCGGGTTCGGAACGTGCTCCGGTTGCGCCTCCAACGGCTCGACCTGCACCAGCAACACCCAGGTATCCGTCCGCCCGACCGTACCCCTACGCCACCCTTGCATGGGTGGCGTCACTGTGCAGGCGGGGACCGCGATCAGGCCGGCGCAGTGGGCGTGACCGCTCGCGCGCTGGCCTCGTGCGCGGCT
>WBZO01000687.1_pt1 | contig 65120 bp, 55 predicted proteins | sample 5204261 | NCBI WGS metagenome assembly WBZO01 (sample SAMN12412400, study PRJNA552823) | activated sludge metagenome | isolation source: activated sludge from anammox sidestream of wastewater treatment plant... | place: USA: North Carolina | collected 2017-09
TATAGGAGCTCCTCCTGTTTTTATAGTACAAATGTACTATTTTTTCCCTCGCACTTGAAAATCAAGTGTGTTACAACCCGACTTTTTGAATGTTGGTTTGGATTTACTAAATGCGGCGGCTATCCAGGCTGTAGCCTGCGGCACCATGTATCGCCAGTGACAATTCACCTGACTTACCTACCTGCATAATTTATCATCGCTATCTCAAGACAACCATTGCTCCGAAGCCAAGCAGGAAGCAGGCATTGCCGTCACACCTTCGGACATTGGCCAAGGCTCACCTTCACTATGACATATCACATACAAATGATCCAAGTTTAATATTTCAGTTGCAGAACGCATTGATACAGTCATTTGCGGCGATTTGGTTAATTTAATCTCGAACCCCAAACGCCGCCCGTCCTGAACTATCAGTAAATCGAGTTCACCTCCTGAATGCACGCCCCAGAAATAAGCTTCACCCCGTTTAACATTCATGCGATGAATAATCTCTCGCAGAATAAATCCTTCCCAAGAAGCACCGCATTTGGGATGCGCCAGCAAGGCATCCTCATCGCCAATACCTAACAAGCTATGCAGCAAACCGCTATCCGTCACATAAACCTTAGGCGATTTAATTTCCCGCTTTCCTACGTTGGCATGCCAAGGCATCAACCGGTAAGCCATAAAAGTTCCTTCCAGAATATCCAGATAACGTGATACCGTTTTGTCACTGACCCCCAGCGACCGCGCCAACTCACTCCCGTTCCAGGTTTGTCCGTGATAATGGGCTAGCATTGTCCAGAAGCGGCGTAGCGTTAATGCAGGAAGGTTGATGCCGAGTTGCGGCAAGTCGCGTTCAAGATATGTGCGAATAAAAGCATCACGCCATTCCCGGCTGAGTTGCATGGTATCCGCCAGCAAAGCCCTCGGAAAACCGCCACGCAGCCAGCGATTGTTCAGCCAAGCGGAGGAAGTATCCGCTTGTGCAATCTCACGCAATGACAATCCATCCAGTTCATGAAAAATCACCCTCCCCGCCAAACTTTCCGCTGCATGTTTAAGCAACTCAGGAGCCGCGCTCCCCAGAATCAGAAAACGCGCCGGCAAATCCGGCCGGTCAGCCAGTACTCTCAGCAACGAGAAAATATCCGGACGCAGTTGAATTTCGTCGAGCACCACCAATCCTTTAAGTTCACGCAAAACAAACGCAGGATCAGCAAGCCGCGCTTGATCATCCGGATCTTCCAGATCGAAATGCCGCTTGGGGCCATCCCAATCACTTTCTAATTGGCGAGCAAGCGTTGTTTTCCCTACCTGACGCGCACCCAGAATAGCGACTATGGGGAAGTTTGCAAGTTGCCACTTAAGCGATTCAAGATGATGAGCTCGTTGAATCATCAGCACCTTATCTATGAAAATCCGGAATTATACTCCGATATTTCATGGCAGAAAGAACGTTAGGGTCAGAATAAAAAAAGCGTCTTTAACAGGCCGTTGAAAAACGTTTTCGAGGCAGCCGATACAAGGCAAAAACAGGCGAAAAAGCGCAGTTTATGCGGTATAAATGAGCATTTAAAGCTTGCTTTTAACACCGTAGCGGCAATTCAGATAGTTTTTCAACGGCCTGTTAATGGATGGAATTTGTGAAGAAATTACATTGTAATTACTGCGTTCACGCAGATCGCACTAAAGTAGCTTGCTGATACCAACGGTAAGTATCTTGCAGACCATCTTTAAGACTAATTTTTGCAGACCACCCCATCTGTTTTAGCCGTGAAACGTCCATTAATTTCCTCGGCGTGCCATCCGGCTTAGTTGAATCAAATACAATCTTTCCAGTAAAGCCGGTTACCTGGGCAATCGATTCTGCAAGTTGGGCAATGGAAACTTCCTGGCCTGTTCCCACGTTAATGTGAGACAGCATCGGCTGTGTATTGGCTTCGTATGTTTGTTTTGGTAAATCAAGTACAAAGAGTGATGCTTCCGCCATGTCATCGACGTGCAGAAATTCGCGATAAGGTTTACCACTGCCCCAAATGGCAACTTCAGGCGCATCTGAAATTACAGCCTCATGGAAACGCCGTATCAAAGCTGGTACCACGTGACTGTTTTCCGGATGAAAATTATCTCCGGGCCCATACAGATTAGTCGGCATTACACTACGATAATCCACGCCATGCGTTGCTCCGTATTGCCGGTTATAGCTCTCACACAACTTGATACCTGCAATCTTCGCAATCGCATAAGGTTCGTTGGTCGATTCCAGCGTTCCTGTTAGCAAAGTATCTTCTCGCATCGGTTGCGGTGCAAATTTGGGGTAAATGCATGAACTTCCCAGAAACAACAAACGCTTCACACCGGCCATCCATGCTTGATGCACAACATTGCATTCCATCATCATGTTTTGGTAAATAAAATCTGCCGGATACGTATTATTGGCATATATTCCACCCACCTTCGCTGCAGCCAGTATAACCACATCTGGTTTTGCTTCTGAAAAAAAATCCCGGACAGAAGTTTGTTCGGTTAAGTCGAGTTCTGCGTGTGTGCGGGTTATTAATTCAATTGATTCGCCTTTCTGCATTCTTTTTTGCAAGAGCCGGACAATTGCCGATCCCACCATGCCGCTATGTCCAGCCACATAAATTTTTGTCATTATCCAATCCCCAAAATAATTGAATTAATCAACTGTAAATAGGCAATCCAATCGTTTGCCGCAAAAACTTGCTCGCTTAAAATTTGCTACTGCCGCTTCACACTCAACCACTGAGAAAATACATGCCAAACAAAAATTGGTGCTGATATAAACATACGCCGCCATAACCGCCGCGGTTGCTGAATCAGTCTGGGCAGCCATTCCAGTCCCATCCGTTGAAAAAAAGGATGAGAACGTCTTACTTGCCCGGTATAAAAATCGAAAACAGCACCAATCGCTCCCGCAAACTTTACATTCAAGCGGGTACAATTCTCAAAAATCCATTTCTCTTGCTTTGGTGCAGTCATTCCTACCCACAAAACATCCGGTTTCGCATCATTAATAACCTCTATCATCGCTTCCAATTCAATTTGAGAATAGACCGGTTTGAAAGGCGGCGAATACATACCGACTACTTGCAAGTTTGGATAATCCACTGCCATCCGCGCACGTATTGCCGCAAGCGTTTGGTCAGTCGAACCCAGAAAAAAAACTCGATAACCGCCAATTTTGTTCAACTCCTCAAGCACACCTTGAAAAATATCGCTACCCGTGACTCGTTCATGAATATTTCCACCCAACAGCTTAGAAGCAAAGATCACTCCGACTCCATCCGGGATAAGCCAATCGGCCGAATGCAGCGCTTGAGAAAATACACGATCATGCCGGGCAACCGCATACGAATGCGGATTCATGCAAGCCAGCCAACGGCAATTCTTACCGCTCTTACTTACTTGCTTCTCATTTTTTACCCACGACACAATATCTGTTACACATGCTCCCGCATTTTGTGTGCTTACTTGATAGCCCGCTATATTCTCAACTGGTTCAATCATTGTGCATCTCTTCTTCGTCGACTGACTTCCATCGCTTGTTCATAAATAGCCATCAGCATGTGATAGTTGGCATCTTCGTTATATAACACCTCATATGAGCGCCGCGCTCCTTTAGCCAGCCGTTCCAATTCACCGTCCTTCTCCCATACCGAACGCACTGTATTCAACAATGATTGCGGATTCGCCGGTTCGAATACCACGCCATTTTTCCTTTGCTGCACAATGGATGGTAATGGTCCAATATTCGACACTGCCGCCGGTGTTCCAAAAGCAAATGCTTCCCGCACCACCATAGGAAATCCTTCAAACCATTCAGAAGGCAACACCAACAAGCGAGCATGGGCAATTTCTTCCTGGGCCGCATTACCCGCTAATTGTCCAAGAAAGCGAATAGGAATCTCTGGCGCCGTGGCAGCTAATTGTTCGAGTTCAGTCCGCAAGTCCCCATCGCCCACAATGCGCAACTCAGGCGCTGATGAACCCCACAGCAACCATGCTTTGACTAAGGCCACAACACCTTTCTCAGCCGTCAAGCGCCCGGCAAATACCACGTTATTCCGCCGCTCTGGCCATGGCAACATCACTGGATTACCAGGATAGAAGTTCGGTTTAACATGGACCAGACTTGCAGATAAGCCGGCTTCGATCATCCGTTCGCGTTGAAACTCGGTCAATGCAATAAAAGCATCGACTTGCTTGGTCCAAGTTCCCAGATTCCGGTGTAAGGCCACATTCGCCGCCAATGGTAACGTCGCTAAGCGGCTGTTCCGGTAGCATCCGTGCTGTAGCGAAGGCCAAACCGAATGACTATCAAGACAATCGGTACATACCCGGCCAGCTCGCATCGGAATTGCTGCCGGACAAAATAGCCGGTAATTATGAAGCGTTAAAACTCGCGCTGCCCGATGTCCGATTGAATGGAAAATAGACGGGGAAAGCAAGGGAAACGTATTATGCACATGCACCACTTCGGGACGAATAGTCTCAACAGCTTGCCTAATTTTGTTAGCTGAAAATGGATTCCATGGTGTGGAAAGTGCACCCTGAACGGCACCCCAGATACCTTTGGCGCGAATCGCATCACTATGACGAAGAAATTCATGCACCTCATGATTCCGCTGCCGTAACAAATTACCTTCCGCTTCAAAAACCTGATTCTCACCTGACGGCGCGCTGGATCCGTAATAGTTATGCACCAGCAGTACGTTCATGCTTTACTTGTTGTTGAGACAGTTGCATTTCCCACTTTGGCCTGGTAAATCCGGTCAACAACCCGCGCTTTTTCTTCCCAAGAATATTGGCGTGCCCGTTGCAATGCTCCCAATGCCAACGATTGCCGTTTGTCTTCATCGTGTGCCAATTGCTCAATAGCCTTCGCCATTGCAGCAATAGTCTCACTGGGCACCGTCACAGGAATCTTTATACCGCAAGTTTCATCGACCACTTCGGCAAAACCGCAATGATCCAGGCAAATAATGGGCAAACCCAAAGCCAGTGCTTCCACCGTAACTGTTGAAGTCAAATCACGCAAACTGGTAATCAACATACAATGAGCATTTTGCATAACTTGCAAAGCTTGCTCTCTCGGTAACCAGCCATGGAAACAACAGTACGCACTGACACCCAATCTATCCGCAAGCTTTTGCCACACTTTAGTCCGCTGTCCTTCGCCAAGTATATGAAGCTCCCATTTAATATTTGGGGATACATGGCTCAGAGCTTCCAGCGCCAAATTCAAAGCTTTTCGAGGAATATGTAACCCTGTCCAAACCAAGTGCAAAGGCTCACCGGCTATTCTTTGATGAATTTGCTGAATGGGGTCTCGCGGCAATCCCACTTCTGTCAACACCGTACTCTCACATCCCCAGTATTTTTCAGCACCAGCACAATTCTCAGGTGTAGCCGTGATGAGTCCATTAGCAAAACCGGATGCAGCTTTTTTAGCGGCTTGCCGCGGGCGCACCAGAAAATTCATTTGTGTCCAGTTAAATAAATTGTAGCCCAGATAATACAGCGCGCCATACCAGCCCACCTCAGGCAAAAAGCGCCATGGGAACAATCCCATGCCACCTACCGGCCCCCAAACAAAAGGAATATCCAATTTCCAAAGATATCCCGGTTCGCGAAAACCGACCATGGTTAACTGGTGCGCCAAATCAAAACCAATTTCCTGGTGAAGCTGCACAGCCAACCGATAGGCATCTTGATGCCAGTAACGGTAATACCGGTAATAGGAGGGCGGCCACAGTTTGCGCAGCCATCGATTACGTTGCTTGTGAATAAAATAGAAGCGGACTGATTCCAGTTGGTTTGGATTAATCTTTAGAAATTTTTCAATATCTTCACGAAATTTTTCTTCTTCAACGATTACCCACAGATCATGGTATCTGGACAGCGCCGAAACAAAGCCCCAACCTACCCCGGGCTCAGAACCTTGATATGGGCTAATGGCATATGCTGAGACTAGAACCTTCAAACGCGAAGTACGTCCCATGTTCTATTTCATCGCTTCAACGTATAAGGAACCGGGTTTATACTGGCATCCTAGCTCATCAATATCAAGGGAAAAATTATTCCAGTCAGGAATATCGCTGGTATCGAAGCTGTGTATGGTGACATTGCCATACCCATTCCGCAATAACGCTTGAGATAGATTTATTCGGTCGTACATCCATTGATGAGTTTCACCACGCTTGCGCGCATCCCCCAGGATAAGATTCTCAATTTTTCTTCTTAATGGCGGCTGCTGGCTTGTCCCGAATGATTCCTTTCGTACACTTTGTTCGATAATATCCGCAATGTATTCATCATGCAGGATATTTTCTGCAGTATCTGAATCGCATTTAGTTATGTGACCTAGATACTGCCTACATAAATATTCAAGATCAGGCACCACTATTCGATGTATTCCACCAGGCTTTAAGACACGCTTAACCTCCAAAAGAAATCCATCGACTACAGCTTTATCGAGATGCTCAAGTACATGGGAATGGTAAACAACATCCACCGAATCCGATTCAAATGGTATCCCTTTGGCAAGATTATGAACAAGAATATTTTCCGGCATTTCAGCAAACCTCCTCAACCGATCTCCACGTATGAAAAGTGGAGCAATAGCTCTCCAGAATCTATTGCTTTTTAGACGAAGGTAAATTGACCAGTCAATATTTACAACAGAAGAAGATGCGCTTGTCTTTGTTCCGCAACCTAAATTCAATATTTTCATTTTAGTTGTTTAATTTTATAAAGTTAACATTAATTTAATTACAAAATTAAATTACCAGAAATAACTGCCTGTTTTATTTGATCTTACTGTTCAGAAAGTTTGTGTAGAGTTAATGTAGAAAAACACTTATTTTATCTAAAATTCAATTGGTTAACACCTGATGTTCAAGCAATCGATCATAACACTCAGCGGATTGGCGGTTGGTACGTTGCAATAGCCAAATCAACCAATAAACACGAATATCTTCAATCGAAAGATTCATTTTTTTTTCGACAGACATAGCAAATTCCAAGGCCTTCTCTCCTACCGTCTTCATATTCTGCGAGTGCGCCACGTGAACTACGGGAGCAATCACAAAGTAAAATGCATCGCCTAATGCCACATCCCACGATTTACTTTCTTCCCAGTCAAAAACAAAGAAGCCTCGTTTCGTCCAAGCACAGTTCCAGGGAGCAAAATCGCCATGACTGCGATGCCCCCAGACTATTACGCCCGCTGCAGCCAATGTATCAAGATAGTCTCTTATCCTTGCATAGACCATTTTCCCTGCCGCCCTTGCTTCACTGACCGTCATCAGGTCTGATTGCGCCAATACATTAGCCAAAGGCCGAGTGCAACGCCCCTGCCACGACAACGCAACTAAAAAATCCACCGATGCACGGCTCATATTAATGGCTGCAATACGCACCCTATGGCGATACTCTTGATATAGCGTTACCGAACAATCCGTTTCTTCCACCTCTATCAGTTTAGGTATTTGGTATGCAAGCGATGTAACAGCCAAAACTTGCAATGCTTGAATCTCATTCCTCAAAGCCGCACGCGATTTAGGTGACTGCGCTACCTTCAGAATAGCTTCGGATAGGGAATCTCCTAAGGGCAGCACCACCGTTTTGCGGTTATCGTCCGGCGTGCCCAGATACAACGCATAATCTACACGCCCACTCACGATGGATACATTCATGCCTGCCTGAATCGCGCCTTGCGGCATCGCTTCCTTTTCCCTCGCGGCGACTAACAACACTCTGCGCCGCAACAGCCCATAATAGCCCAATCGAGCAAATCCGAAAGCAACCAGCAAACCAATCCGAGCCAGCCACCTGCCCGGTCGGTGCAGTCGCAAACCTGCTACCGCATTCTGGGGTGATGACAATGGCACCACAACTCGTGGTTTTCCTGCGGGCAGCAATGCGTATTCCCGAATCGAATCAAATCCATGCAGGGATGAACGCAAGTGATTGACAGATGAACTTGAACCCCAGGCACACAACCAGCGTGGAGTCGCACTATTAATTTGATTGGCAATGGCAACTGGGGTTACTGAATCCAATGCAATCAAGTAACCATCGGCACTTTCAGCTTGATTTGAAACCAACGTGAGCGATTGTATTTGCACCCACCACTGCAGCTCGTCAGCACTAAGGCCGACACTGAAGATCCGGTCGCCATTCAGAACGGGCAGTAGCCAACGCCAGCCAAACCGATAATCGAGCAACGAAGAAGATGGAGAATCCGCTTCACCCAACACGTGCGCTCCTTTCGGCACGCTTGGCACAATAGTTGGCAATCGCCTCAAGCACTTGATCCCTTACTTGCTCTACCCTGCCCTCCGTAGATATTAGCACTGTACGTGGTTCGTTGGCCGCAAACTCCCTTAACGCATCTACCTGACGAACCACCTCTTCCAGCGGTAATTCACGCTTACGAGCCGCAATGACATCAGGGTTTCCATACAGGCAGAAGATCAGATCTGGTTTGGGCGCAAGACGCGTAAACCAGCGAATGAGTTTGCTCGGCAGAGCAATACGAAACCGATGTGGGTCGATAGCCATGTCATAGGCGTAACGATCAAAAAGATAAATTGCTGGTCTTTTTGCGATCTGCGGCCGAGTCTTGAACCAATAACCTAGCATGTAGTCTCCCGTAAGATAAACAAGACGAAAAAGCGACCCAAGTGCACCACTTGGAGCAGAGCCATGCGGTTTAATTACTGGTCCGTTATCAATTGCCTTCTTACCCCGTAGCCTAGCCAGTGGCGGTAACAGTGTCGGGCGGAGATGTTGAACAATCGTAGCATTGTGCGTTGCATCATCAAGAGGTTGTTTAATCGCGTCAATGATTGTTGATTTACCTGCACCATCAACACCAAGTATCGCAATGACTGTTCCAGGCGGACACAGGTAACGCATAACCCGATGAATTTCATGAACAATTCGTTTCCTTATAAAACCGATAGGGCTAGAAAATAACGCATTGAATAAAACCGCACGCCTAAATGCGCGTACAACTCCAATCTTTTCTCGTTCGGTATGGCGGTCCTCCAAGGCGAGTGTAAGAAGAGATAGTGCATGTGGACCTAATGAAGAAAATACTTTTTTATATACATCATTTTGTTCCAACAACAAACTACGTGCACTCTCAATGTACTGAGGTTTATCATTGCGAAACAAGTCATGTGCCAAAATTTCTTTAATAAAACCCAATGTGTTTCCGACATCATTTTTCATCACTGAAATTCCATTGTACTTTGTAATAACCTCATCACGGTAATCAAGATTAAACAAGGGAGTCGCCGACTTATAACTAATGTCGCAATAAATCTCAACGCAAACACCCCACCAATTCCCATCCCTATTACCAAGGATATAAACCTCAAAGAAATTCCATGTTCGTACGACACCAAGGAGAATACCGCCAGTCTGTGAAATGCAGTCAAGTAGCATCGCTTGAGATTGATGGTAGTTGCTGCGAGGAACAAAAATATCTAAATCGCTCTTCCCTGCACTGTATGGCAACGACTCGTAGTTGCGCATCACCGCATAATGTATGCCTGATGAGTTAAAACGCTCGAAGAGCTGCTGAAGAAAAATACCTTCAGGTGCATTTATTCTTGTCATCATTGTTAATTAGTTTTTTTCTATACTTGATTACTCGCGCCGGATTGCCGCCTACCACGGCATACTCCGGTACATTGCGTGTTATCACACTTCCAGCGCCAATAATTGAATGATCATTTATTTCGACTCCTGGAAGGATTATCGCCCTAGCGCCAATCCATACATCATTGCCAATCTTCACTGGACGCGATTGAGCTTGCCCTTGAGCAATCATCGGCTTTGATGGATTGGAAGTCTCGTGATTTTCTGTGATGATCAGCACATCAGGTGCCATCATGACATCATTCCCAAAAGTGACATCACCGCCGATTATTCGACAACCATGGCCTAAATTAGAGTTATCACCAATTTTGATTCTGCGACCAGTACCAAAACGCACGTTTGCAGAGATTCTTACGCCCCTCCCACATTCTTGAAATAAATTCTTTACGCAGAATAATCGCAACCCATGTCCGAAATATGCCCCAGGCATCCCTGGCATCGGCAACCTGATTGCTAGCGTGTAATACGTAAAATAACAGAGAGCTCTCAACAACCCGATATCAAAAATTTTCAAGTAACTGGTAAATGGTTTATCTACGAGTTTTTGTCGCATCATTTATCCTAAAATTGGAAATATTATGCTGAGGCCGTGATTTCTCGATTTGCAGATATACCGCAATCGAAAAAATCAAAATCAAAAAAAAGTTGTGGGTTGCAATTGTAGTACCCGAAAAACTTCTTACAAGCAAAATGATGATGATACCCAGCATTTCAATTGCAATGGGATCTCGCACATTTTTTGCGTACTTGTACCCCTCTGTGAGTAAGACCGCCATAATAATCAATAAAGTCATAGAGCCAACCATCCCTGTAGACACGAGCGCATCAATATAATCTGAGTGCAGCGTTGCAGCCCCACCTTGATCAAGCTTGCTGTCGAGAATAGTGCGGCTGGCCGTTGCGAACCCCATTCCTATTATTTTGGCAAGCATGTCTGCATTAAGATATTCCTCAATAGCAACCTCCCACCAAATCATACGGCCGCTTAGGGTTGCCAATCGCTCCTGATCTACACCACGCGTTAAGTATTCAACAAAAACATTTGCTGACGCTGTTAAGAACAAAGCGAAAATAAAAATTAAAAATGATTTTGTTGTTCTACGTTGATTCGGATCAACAATCAAAGTCACAGCTAAAGCGCAAAACAATCCAATGAAAGCAGTCCGGCTTTGAGACAATATCAGAAACGTAAGCGAAAACAGCACCCACAATACAACACCAGAACTGCGATTGCCGAGCATAAATCTATGCGCATAAACAAATAATAAGATTGCGGACATAGCACCCAAGCTGTTTGGATTGACTTGAAGGATGGTTCCGAATATCTGATATGGCAGCAAGGGGGTACCATATACTGCCATACTGTCTTCAGATAATGGTGAGCGAATTGCCTCACTTGGATATATCAAAGCACCTATCGCTGTAACAATCAGCATGAACTTAAGAAACAACAAACATATTTCATAAAACTTATAGCTTAAAAGTGGTGTTCCTTTGCTTAAGGTTAATACATACAAAGAAAGCATAAGAACAGTTGAGACTTCAAATAGCTTCCATAACGAAAAAAATACATTGCTTGAAAAAAATAACGATGACAGCACACCCAGCAAAATATATAGAAGAAAGCCAGTTTGAAATACCGCCCAATGTCTGGGTAGCCCGCGTAATACAAAAAATGTAAGCATGAAAATGCTAGTAAAAATCAACGCTAATACCTTATGAAGGTTTGAGGCGCTTATGGGGTTTTGAGCCGCTTGACTGAAGTCACGAGTTTCGAACAAAAGCAAGCTAATGAATACAAGTAGGACCGGAATCAGTAATCGCAGATTTTTTTTCTTAATTATCAATGTATACGCTAAATCTAAATAAATAATTCATGTTTCATCGAGCGAATTCTTCAGTATGCTGTAAGCAAGCAGGATAAGAATTGCTTCGCCGGTTATAAGCCCGATCAAAGTGCCTGGCAGACCATAGCCAACAGTCAACCAATAAGTCGCTATTAAAGACACAATTGCACTATACGTATTAGCACTGCTCAAGCGCTTGAACTTTTTCAGCACTTGCCCAATCATCTCTGCACCGTTACGCAGAGCCAACAAACACGTGTAAAAACACCACAGCACGGTAATCAAAAACAAATCCTGATAGTTCTCGCCCAAAACTTTATCCACGATAAAGTCGTAACCACCAAGTAGTATGGCGCTGTAAAGCAGCGCAACCACCAGCAGAGCTGATGTGACCCACCGTTCGAGGCTCATCAGATGGCGCACACCCTGACTGCGCGCGGCAGCCAAACGCGGCATGGCTACCTGGCTCAACGCCGGGGTGAGCATGACTGCAGGTGTGACAAGCAGCCTAGCAGCATTGAGTTTCGCCACTCCCACCGGCCCCAAGAGTGCAGCAACAACGATGGTATGTGCTTGCGTTCTGGCGAAGTAGACCAAATTGGTAATGCTAGCCCACTTTCCGCCATGCCAGGATTCACGCAAATCGCCAAACAGTGCATTCATCTGGTGACCTGCAACAGGCAACCTAGTTAATAGATAGCCCAGTATCGCGCCGCTGACCTGAGCCATGGCATAAATCCATAGCGCCGTTTCAACGCTAAAGGATGTTATGAACCAGTATTGCAGCCAGAGCAAAATTGCCATGGAACAGGCTATTGCACCATGGATGATCAGCGCCCATGTCTCTCGGCGCACGTTGTAAGCGTGCCGAACAAAGAAGTCTTTAAATAAATAAGCAACGGAAGCCGCCATGATGGCGCTGGCGAATTCTGCATGACGTACCACAGATTCCCATATGAAGCTGCCCACCACCAACAGCAGAGTAAATAGCAATAGGGTAGCCGTACAAAATAGTGCGACCAGCAAAAACATGCGCCCCGCATAAGGTACACGGTCTTCTGGTGCTCTGTCCGGCATATGGACAACCATCTGGGTGAGAAACAGGGAGTAGCCGATGCCGAAGTAAAAAAGGCTGATGGCAAAACCAATACCATATAGCCCGAACTCAGCTGGCGGCAGCATTCGCACAAGGTAGATCCCCAACGCAAAGTTGGTACCACTGCTCACCACTTGGTTGAGCGCGCTAACCGACAATGCCTTGCCTAAGGCTTTCTTTCCTTGGCGTGCCTTAGTGGTGCTAATAAATTCGCTAATTCTTTTCATCTGTAAGAAGTTGATTGCTTTAGAAATGCCACAGACTGGGATTTACCCAATTCAAGCGCCGATGCTCTTCTTTTAGTTTTTTCTCTATTCTAGTTAGCATGTGCTATGCATTTCTGTAACACTCGCGCAAATAATAATTTCTTGTTGTTCGGTTAGTCGCATAACTATTCCTGTGTTGCACTTTATTATTTGCGCAAAGTATCAAATTTCGGCTTCACGAAAATTGCAATATGTTAATCTATCCTCTGTAGTCATATGCCTTATAACCCTGTTGCTTGATCAAGGCATATTTCTCGGCGGATTTCAAATCTTCACGCATCATTTCCGCAACCAGTTCTTCAAAACTGATTTTGGGCACCCACCCCAATTTTTCTTTAGCTTTGGCCGGATTGCCTAACAACGTTTCGACTTCCGACGGCCGGAAGTAACGCGGATCGACGCGCACAATTACATTTCCTTTCTTATCGATGCCGGTTTCATTGACACCTTCCCCTTGCCAGGTTATTTCGAGCCCTACTTCTTTTGCTGCGATGGTTACAAAATCTCGAACTGAGTATTGCACACCGGTGGCAATGACAAAATCTTCCGGTTCCTGCTGCTGCAACATCATCCATTGCATGCGTACGTAGTCTTTGGCATGCCCCCAATCCCGTTTAGCGTTCATATTCCCGAGATACAAACAATTCTGCATTCCGAGTTTGATACGAGCCAGTGCCCGTGTGATTTTGCGGGTTACAAAGGTTTCACCTCGAATGGGGGATTCATGGTTAAATAAAATACCATTGCAGGCGTACATACCATAAGATTCCCGGTAGTTTACTGTTATCCAATAAGCATATAGCTTGGCAACGCCGTAAGGCGAGCGAGGATAAAACGGTGTTGTTTCCGATTGAGGTATCTCTTGAACTTTTCCATATAATTCGGATGTAGAAGCCTGATAAAAGCGAGTTTTCTTCTCCAATCCCAGAATACGAATGGCTTCCAATAAACGTAAGGTACCGATGGCATCGGAATCAGCGGTATATTCCGGTTCTTCGAAGGAAACTGCAACATGCGATTGCGCCGCCAAGTTATAGATCTCATCCGGCTGCACCTGTTGAATAATACGAATCAGGCTAGAGGAATCTGTCATGTCACCATGATGCAAAATAAAACGCACATTTTTCTCATGCGGATCCTGATACAGATGATCAATACGGTCGGTATTAAATAGAGACGTACGGCGTTTGATGCCGTGTACTTCATAGCCTTTAGCTAGAAGAAATTCAGCTAGATAGGCGCCATCTTGACCAGTCACTCCAGTAATCAATGCTTTTTTATTCACAGCCTGTTGTTTTCCTCTGTTTTTAAATTTAACGTATAACTTCGAATGACAGTGCTTGCGGTCCTAGTCTGCGGCGGCTCTTGACTTTAGATTCTCCAAAGGCTCCCCCTACAGCATCAAAGGCAGAATCAAAATCGGTTTTACGATTCGAAAAACGATGCAGATGAATGCCCTGCCGATCAATGAGCTGCCGTTGAAGAGATGCTATATAGATCCTCACCATATCCTTTGAAGCTCGATCTTTCTTATCAAGCCAAACATGGAGTGTTATTGCAAATTTTTTTCCGGCGCCGCCTGATTCCGGTGATTTTTTGAACACTCTCAACCAATAATCCAACTCGGGTCCAAGCTCATCACTGACAGTCTTGGCAATGACTTCTGTTTCATTCTTAGTGTAGTTACCAATCAGTACTTTGTTATTCGAGACAGGTGCGAACCCTAGCCGGGTATTCAGCAGGATATGAAAATTCCGCAGCAAAACGATAAAACGTAGCGGCTTATACGTTAAGTAGAAATATCCGGTTGATAAAATCATAAAACCAAGCAGCATGGTAAATTCTGGAACTCCCAGATACATACCAACTAGTCCAATTATTCCAAACAGACCGTGTAAAAAAACCATTGTGAAAACGATTTCCGTGACCCTGAGTCCGGATCTCATCAGTAAATGGTGCAGGTGTTGCCGATCCGCGCTAAAAGGAGATTGCCCGGCACTTATCCGACGCAGCATGACCCCAAACATATCCATCAGTGGAACTGAAAAAAGCCAAATTGCTGTTACCGGTGTAATGGCTGGATTTGGATTTTGTGAAAGATCAACCAGCAACCAGGCAAACATCAATCCCAGCAACATACTGCCATTATCGCCAAGAAAAACCCTTGCACGGTGTTGATAAAAATGCCGGAGGTTATAATATAAAAAACCAATTACTCCTCCTGCAAGCGCACAGATCAATATTAGATTATGTTGATCTTCTGCTAAATACGCTGTCACACCAATTAATAACAAACTCGTAAGAGCAATCGAGCCGGACAATCCATCGATGCCGTCAATCATGTTCAGCGCATTGATTCCGCCGATAGTAGCAATCAAGGTAAAAGCAATGCCAAAGACTCCAAGTTGCAGAGGAAATCCAAATAGCAACCCGCCGAGTTCGTGCAATACAATCCCACCCAAAAAAATCATGAGAAGCGCAACAATTGCCTGAATTACGAAACGTAATTTGTAACCGAGCTTAATTGCATCATCAACAAAACCGGTGATGAAAATAAGAATGGAACAAGCTGCTAAAACAATACATTTTTGCAAATGCTCTGGATAATGATTAATCAAAATAGTGAGCGCATAACATAGCGCTGCTAATACACCAATTCCCCCTACAAATGGCGTATGCATATCATGCAATTTATGCGCATCGTCTGGTTTATCCGCCAGGTTAAAGGCATACATCAAAGAAACAGTTACTCGAATAATAAGTATTGATAAAAAAATACTGATTAAGAACACAACAGCTAAGTTGATATCCATGATTACAACAGCCTATTTTGATTTCTGGTAACTATATTGATAAACATACCGGCCATAGTGATAGCCATATCCATAGCGCGAAGAGGATTGCGGCATATCATTAAATACAATGCCCTTAATAGGGATGCCCGATTGTAAAAACCTTCGGATACTTTGTTCCAGTTCACGTTTGGTATGTAATCCGGCTTTTATAACCATGATTGCCGCACCTGCCAGCCGACTGATAATCGCGGCATCAGTCACTGCCAAAATAGGTGGCGAATCGATAATGATCAGATCATATTGCTTGGTCAATCCATCAAGGAGTTGACCAAAACGTTCATGAAGTAATAATTCGGATGGATTGGGAGGGATAGTCCCGGTAGGAATGAAATCGATATTGGCTGATGGAATTTCTCTAGTCGCATCTTGAACGGATCTAGCATTCAATATTATTTCAGACAAGCCATTTTCTCGACTAATTCCAAGTGATTTATTAATCGCACCTTTACGCATGTCGGCGTCGATCAATAATATTTTTTTGCCTGCATCGGCCATTACTATCGCGAGATTCACAGCGACGAATGATTTGCCGACACCCGGACTTGGCCCGGTAATAACAATGATATTGTTCTGCGCTTCCAATAAAGAAAAATGAATCGTCGTGCGTAAACTCCGCAGACTTTCAACGGCTACGTCTTCTTTGTTTCGGAGCGATAGAACTGCAAGACTTTCATGCTTGATTGCTTTGCTCGGTTTGCTTAATTCTTTATTGAGTAAATCTTGATCCTTACTATGGTGAATAGTGGCATACACAGGAATGTGAAATTGCTTTTCGATCAGATCCGGATCTTCAATCCCGCGCATCAACGACTTACGAACAAAAACTGCCACGATTCCAAGGAATAAGCCCAGAACAAAAGCTATGCCGATAATCAACAATTTATTCGGCTTAATCGCTTTATCCGGCAATACTGCGTAATCGATGACTCTGACATCTCCCACCGTACCTGCTTTTGCCACACGCAATGTCTGCGCATTATTCAACAAGGTGGTATAAAGATTGGTACTTACTTTGACATCGCCTGATAATTCCAAGACGACTTGCTGGGTTTCCGGCAACGCTTTGATCATTTGATTATGTGATTGCAGTTGTGCTTGCAGCCGTGCAATCTGTTTATCCACTGCAATTACATTCGGATGAGATTCGGTAAATTTTTGCCGCAATTCATCGCGCTTCTGCTGCAAAAGAGTAATTTGTGTTTTTATTTCTACGACCCCAGTCAAGGTATTTTGTGTCTCAATATCCAGGTTGACAGAGCCTTTCTGGTTTTTATATTCATTCAGGGCAGCTATCGAAGCTTCCATCTGCTCTTTGAGGATCGGTAATTGTTTATCAAGAAATTCCAACGTCTTTTGCGACTCGGCAGATTTATGCTCAACGTTCTGCTGCACATAAATATTGGCAATCTCATTTAGTATCCGGACAGCATGTGCAGCATTATCCGATTCCTGCGTCAACTCCAAGATTCCCGTACTTTTGCCTTTCTCAGACACGGTCAAATTATTTCTAAGTTGCCGTATTGCGTTATGTGCAGATTGCCGCATCAGGGTAAACTGTGTTCCAGGGCGTGCTTTTAATAACGATATGAATAAGCTGATAGGTTGTTGATGATTTCCAATTTGCTGATTTAACAGTTTTCCTACCTCACCCTCAGCAATCAATTCATCATGATAAAAAAGTTGGAACTGACCTTGATGACCTGCTAGTAAGATGAATTCTTTATCCCTAAACGCATCCGGCATTGTCAGCGTGTTAACCTGGATCGCTTCCCCGCCCCAGGCATATCTAGTTTGCCCAAAGAGCGGACTGGATACTGCATTCTCCGGATTATTGCGTCCAAACCTTCTCGCAATCGCTTCACCGACAAAAGGGAAAGCCTTTGGTTTGGCAATGACTTCCAGATCCAGATTATTAATGACAGCCCCAAGCACCTTTCTGGATTTAATCAGCTCGATTTCAGCCATTACTGGAAGTTTACCTCCAAACATATCGGTTAACGGCTCCACACCGATCATTGATTGTGATTTCTCATTCACTTGCAGCATCGCATCGACTTTATAAATCGGTGTATCAATAAAGGCTTTACCGATGCCCAGCAGGAAGACAATAAGCGTTATTATCAGGATTAGCCATTTGCCATCCATCACAATACTTAACAACTCACCCAAATTGATTACATCGTCCTCGTTATCCGAGCTGAACTGGGTTAAGTTATGAGTATTCTCCGGGTGCGAATTAGGCATGGGCGATATGCAAGTAAATTATTAAGGGATAGTTCTGAATGGCTGAACACGCAAGGCTCCGTCAAACAAATTCAACAAATCGACGGTTGGTTGAATTTGTCCAATGATCTGATTCCAGCGAATACCTTCCGCCCGGTCTACAAAAACCACATCGCGCGGTTGTAGCGGAAAGCGTTCTGCCAGGATGAAGGCATCAGGCGATTTTGCATCCAAATGGTATATTGCCGATTTTCCTAAAGCACTTCTAAAAACGAAGACTCTGGCTGCATCCGAAGTTTCTTGATCAAGCCCAGCCCCTTCAGTCAGTGCTTCGGTTAATGTCAAACGTGCTTTATTCATAATGACACTTCGTGGCCGAACACCAAAACCGCGCCCCAGATTGGTCTCACCCAATACAAAAACCTTATTAAATTCGTTATCCGGCACGTTTAGAACATCACCATGCCTGAGCAACACGTTTTGCTTAACATCACCACCTTCGTAAAGGCTTAACAGATTAATGCTGTAGGTTTGATCATTACGCGTTAACGTGATATTGCGTAGATCCGCTCTCGGTGTTACGCCGCCAGCGCTATTGATTGCTTCCAGAACGGTTAACGGTATATCTCTAACCAAATGGATTCCAGGTTGCGCAACTTCCCCCACCACATAAACCCGTTGACTGCGATAGCCGGCCACGCGTACATCAAGCTGTACATTCTCAATATACTTGGAAAGCTTAATCGTTAATTCATCGCGAATTTCTTCGACTGTTCTGCCTGCCGCTCGAATGACACCGGCGTAGGGGTAAAAAAAAGTACCGTCTTCACCCACCACATTGCCGGCCATTTCCGCGCTTCTAAATTCACCCGCAGGAATCGTTAATTCCGGGTGTCCCCAAACCGTGATATTCAGAATATCCCGTGGCCCCACCCGGTATTGATCATAAGGCTCTACTTCTGGAGTACCTTTTATAGTTTTGGAACCGATACGGTAATCGAAATAATGATTAGCAACATTGTCAGGTCCGAGGCTACGATTATTGATATCCTTTTCCATATCAATAATTAGCTGCGCATTAATCGTTTGAATATTAAGTCTTTTTAGAATTGTTTCATTATCCTCGTCAACTGGCATTTCCACGCTCGATTTGGTCGCAAATGCCCTCATATGTTGACCCGGGATCAGAGTGCAAGCTGTCAGTTGACTCAATATCACCAAAAAAAGAAAAAGACTTACTCGCTTGAGTATTATTTCTTCTATATGCAATGACTTATATAACCTCAACCTTAAATCCTCGTTTTTATTGCAACACAAAAAAACTTTTAAAAGAACAACCATCAGTTCAAGAATGAAAAAAACTTTCCTAATCTTTGTCAATGTTTCTCTTCGCAAACATTGGAAGCTAAGTACTCAAATGGAATATTGAGTGCATTTTATCCTGCTAAGTAAGTAATGCAATTGCTTTAAAACGAGGCCAAAGTTGGATGTATTTGATCTTTTGGGACTTTTGTCACATTCACTGTATTCTGAATTAGGCTCATGATTTAACACATCAATCAGTTCAATTCGATTGTAATTATTCAACTGTTACCGCTTTGGCTAGATTTCTCGGTTTGTCGACATCCGTGCCTTTTACGAGTGCAACATGATAAGCAAGCAATTGCAATGGAATCGTATGCAAAATCGGGCTTAGTAATCCCGCATGCTCGGACAGACGGATAACGTGCAGATGATCATTCGGTACGATCTGAGAATCTGCATCGGCAAATACGTATAATTCGCCCCCCCGTGCTTGCACTTCCTGCAAATTGGATTTGAGTTTACCGAGTAGCTGATCATTCGGAGCGATGGCAATTACCGGCATTTCACTATCGACCAATGCGAGTGGGCCGTGTTTAAGTTCACTGGCAGCATATGCTTCAGCATGAATATAAGAGATTTCCTTGAGTTTGAGCGCGCCTTCCATTGCTATCGGGTAATGCACCCCGCGGCCTAGAAATAACGCATGGTGCTTCTGCGCGAAACTTTGCGCCCATAATTTGACTTGCTCCTCTACTTGCAGCGCATGTTGTAATGCATTCGGTAAATGGCGCATGGCCGCAATCATTTCGTGCTCGGCTTGTTCACTCAGTTTGTTACGCACCTTAGCCAATGTAATGGTCAACAACAGCAGTGAAGCGAGTTGTGTGGTAAATGCTTTGGTCGATGCCACACCGATTTCCGGACCAGCGCGAGTCAGAAAGCGCAAGTCAGCCTGACGGATCAATGCGCTTTCCGGCACATTGCAAATCGCCAGACTGTAACGATGACCCAATTTCTTAGCATATTCGAAGGCTGCCAGCGTATCGGCGGTTTCACCGGATTGCGAAATGGCAACAACCAATGTGGCAGGATCAGCAACAGGATCACGGTAACGGTACTCACTGGCTATTTCTACATTGCAGGCCAATCCCGCAATCTTTTCCATCCAGTAACGAGCAACCAAGCCGGCATGATAGCTAGTACCGCACGCTAGAATCAGTATTTGTTCGGTGTTTTTGAATACTATTTCCGCCTCGCTGCCAAATAAATTGGGAGTGATCGATTGAGTATTCGATAACATTTCCAGCGTGTTAGCAACCGCACTGGGCTGCTCAAAAATCTCTTTCTGCATGTAATGCGCATACGAACCTAATCCGATTTCTTCATTGGATAAATGCGATTCATGCACGGGGCGGTTGACCGGATCGCCTAACAGGTTTTCCAGGCAATTAACAATGTTGAATCCGTGACTACTTAGTTCAGCGATATCACCATCTTCGAGGTAGATCACATCACGAGTCACTTGCAGCAAGGCGGAAACATCCGATGCGACATAATTACCATCTTTTCCAACACCAAGTATCAACGGTGCACCGTGGCGTGCGACAACGATTCGATCGGATTGCCCTTCTTCCATGACTGCAATAGCATAAGCGCCATGCAACTCCGCCACTGCCAAACAAACCGCTTCAAATAAATCCTTTGCTTCTTTAAGCTTAAAAGAGACCAGATGCGCGATAACTTCCGTATCGGTGTCGGATAAAAATCGATAGCCGAAACGCTTGAGCTGTGTGCGGATAATTTCATGATTTTCAATGATGCCATTGTGCACCACTGCAATGCGTGACTCATCCCCGGAAAAATGCGGATGCGCATTACGTTCCGAGGGTTCGCCGTGAGTCGCCCAGCGCGTGTGTGCGATACCCGACAATCCATGAGCTTTCTGTTGTTCAACGAGCTGGCCTAATACATTTACTCGGCCGGTAGTACGCACCCTTTTTAGACCATGGTTAGTAAATACAAGACCGGCGGAATCATAACCCCGGTATTCCAGACGCTGCAATCCTTCCAAAAGAACAGGAATCACGTTTGCCTTTCCAATCGCGCCAATAATTCCACACATCGATGATTTATCTCCTCATGATATGAAAAGGATAAAGCTTAATTAAACAGAGTTCTATAGGATAATTCTTTCAATTCTCGAAATTTTTCAAGCTACCCTATCCTTGATCACGACTTGTAAATCACAGTGCACGAATGCACACATTGATTCTTTTGAGGCATAACATCTTTTGCTTGACCACGAATTCTCATTCAAGATGCAAAAAGCAAAGATTTATTCTAGTTTTTTATAATTTTATCAGAAGGTAATCTGACCCAATGAAGTCATTTGTCCCTAGCGGATTCATTATTATGAAAAAAATATCCCAACTCTGTATGAACTGATTATCGATGAACTAAGCAAATTACAATTTCTTAATCCACTGAGATACGCCTTGCTCGATTAAATTTAACGTTTCTTCAAAAATATGCATTTCTTTTTGATAGGGATCAGGAATATCGAATCCTCCCCATTCACCTAATCGAAAAACTTTACCTCTTGCAGTCGGTTCAATTTCTTCAATCCTATTTTTCTGGTCGAGCTCCATTACTAAAATGAGATCTGATTTGCGTATCATTTCTTGGTTGAGCTGACGAGCTCGGTGATCAGAAATATCTATCCCTTTTTCCATCATCAATTGAATTGCTTTTGGATCTGGCGGATGCCCAACTAATGCACCTAGACCCGCCGATCTTATCCGACTGTCGAAATTATTGACTTCAACAAAAGCTTGCCTGAACAACCCTTCAGCCATTGGGCTTCTGCATATATTTCCAACACATAAGACGAGTATATTATCAAACAAATTTAATTTATCCAATGACTGTTATTATCAAACAAATTTAATTTATCCAATGACTGTTATTATCAAATATCTAAGGAAGCGCTGATTAATTGACTGCACGAGCGAATTGCATCGTTGCACGGTACTCGCTCGCTCGTCTATCTGATTGATATGCCTCGGTTACTGCGTTCCGTGCGCCTCGCACTTCATCTCGTTCGCCGAATTAATCAGCGCTTCCCTAAGACTTATGAAGTTCAGAATTCTTAGCATCCATGTAATAAAGCTCCATAAAGCCAAAACCGGTGTGCGTGCCTTGCACACTCACGGCACCTTCCCAATAGATATTGTAAGTCGTTAACTTAGCATCAAATTCATTACTTTCATTCCTACCCTTAATCGTGATTTTGATTTTCCGGGATGGTATTTCAATGTCCCATTCAGTCGGATATACGATATTTGTCTTTTTGCTGGTCCACCCTTTCTTAGGGATAACATTAAAATCTTCTGCAGATAGCGTTTCAATATTTCCATTCTGATTAAAGGTGCCCATATAGAGAATTTTCTCATTTGTTTTCTTATCGCGTAGTTGATAGATCATCAGATCTATGGAATCACTCAGCTGAAGACTGAACCAATCCCATGTCAATCGCCCTACGGAAAAATCACCCCATTGATGATCAAACCAGGAAATCCCTGTTACTTTTTCTACGGTATTCCCTATTTTCAAAGACCCCGATATTTTCATACGCGAGCGTGAGTAATAGTAACTATCGCCCGCATCTTTTAACGAAATAATGCCATTTTCGCCATGGATAATCGGCGACTGTGTACTAATTACATCTAGTACAAGACTTATATTCTCGATGTTAAATTTTAGCTGATCGGTACCATTACCCCCTGCCATCAACCAATCACCTTGGATAAATTCAAAACCATTTTCTTTGTTTATTGATGGATTGCCCGCAGTTCTTCGCTGAGCAGTCAGGTGTTTACCAGTTTGATAATCATTGATGGAAGCATGACTTACCATATGATGAACAACATTGTTTAGCAAGAAAACAGTATAGTGAAAACTATATTGTTTCCCCGACTCAGTACTTAAATAGCCATTGTAGTACCACCATTCCATTTCAGCATGATGCGGTGCATCATCTTTTGGTAGTGTTACTAAACTGCTATTGCGCGCAATGCTTTCAAACCAGTCATCAGATGTTTTGGTAAAAAATACTTCGTAAAAAATCCATGTAACGCAAATTCCAACCGTAGCTAGAAAAACTAATAAAATTAGTCGTCTTTTAGAGAAATGATAACTACTAAAGATTGCGTGAGTTTTTCGAGTTTTTCTCATCATTATTTCTGTCGTACTTTTAGATGCAACTGAGCATATAAAAAAACAGCGCACCTTTATTAGTAAGTGCGCTGTTTAACAGTTTATGGTTATTCTTAAAAGATTTACCAATATACTTATTCGAACAATATTGGTATAAACAAAAAAGTTTTAGCTATTTATAACCTCAAAAATTCAGAATAAGTTTATTAAATTAAGCTAAGAAATCAGTTTTTACGTCCAAACAATTTTCTAGACATAAACATACTGAACAATCCTAACATTAATAATGCATACATCGATGGCTCCGGAACAGCAGACACTGTTAATTGCGCGCCTGTGAAAAGAAAGTCTTCGTAAGTTGTTTGTACAAGTGCTGTACTAAATCCAAATATTGCTGCTGCAGCAACAAAAGCTGGAGGTAAAGAAGCTGGGTCATATAAGTTAAGAGCTATTAGATCAAAAGATAAATTTCCCGACAAACCTGCATTATTCATCAAGCCGGTCACATCAAAAGTATACGCTGCCACGCTTGGTTCTACTAGACCAATGCCCAACGCCGCTGCAATTAATGCAACTTCACTGATAGGGTTTGAAGTTAAAGGACTTTCAAAGCCATCGCTTCCAGAAAAAGTAGTGTTAAATGGAAACGAGTTCGCTGTATCAAATAAAGGATTGGTTTGTTCCACTTCAACAGCTGAATGCGAACCGGTATTAAAAGCACCATCACTTATGTTTGTCACTTGTGCCCATTCCCTTGGAATATCAATCGCACCAAATCCTTTCAGTGTAGTTGAAATATCATCAGACAAAAATAAGGTCAATTTAGCCGATGTTACTGTGCCTGGACTCCATAATGGCGTATAGCCGATCGAACCACTATACGTTCCACTATTTTCAGTAATCAGGTCTGATGTTGCCGCACTATTAAATGTATAAGTGGTACTAGCAATCGCTGTGTTAAAACCTAATACTGCTGACGAAATTACCGCAATACTAAAGATCTTGAATAGTCTCTTCATTTTTTCTTCCTTTTTTATTAATACAATAAACTAAATCACTGCAGTTTGATCATTTTGAAACACATTTGCATTTAACATCGCAAAATGAAACAATCAAAAATTTCATTTCAAATACAGATATGTAGTATTTATTATTGCTAATACTTACACTTTTTTAATATAAAGTTTAACCTATTCATAGTATATAGGAGCTCCTCCTGTTTTTATAGTACAAATGTACTATTTTTTCCCTCGCACTTGAAAATCAAGTGTGTTACAACCCGACTTTTTGAATGTTGGTTTGGATTTACTAAATGCGGCGGCTATCCAGACTGTAGCTTCCAGCGCCATGTATCGCCAGCAGCAACAATCCGCCTGTAATCGCTATATTTTTCATGAACATGATCATTTGCATCTGGTCAGCAAGATTATTGTGAAAAATCACCGCAGCCACTAGCGTGAAACCAGCCAATGCCAGCGATACCCATTTCGTTTGCCAACCAGCAATAAGTGCTAGGCCGCCGCCAATTTCCAGCGCGATCACGAGTGGTAACAGCATGCCAGGAATACCCATGGCTTCCATATAACCTTGTGTACCTTCGTAGCCGCCAATTTTAAAAATCCCTGATAGAAAAAAGATTTGTGCGAGAAATAGCCGTGCTATCAATTGAGTAATTTTTTCCATTTGAATCTCCTTATTTAAATGGTTGAATGGGAATAATCGTTACGTTTTTTTATCCACGCGCGATTGCGCACAAAACTGTTGGTTTGAAAATCTTGCAGCGCTTGATCGATTTCTTCACGGGTATTCATCACAAACGGGCCGTACTGCACCACCGGCTCACCGACCGGTTTGCCGCTGACAACCAACAAGCGCGCCCCTTTTCTTCCTGCAGTAAAATCAAAAGTCTCATCAGCGCCGTTCAATGCCGCCAGAGAGTGCAATGCAACAAATTGCTGATGTAAATGCCCATCACCTTCGAATACATACAGAAAACTGTGGTGTCGTGCGGGCAAACGATGTTGAAAGCGTTTCCCAGGTTGCAATTGAACATCAAAATAAGAGACATCGGTAACGGGATCGATAATGGGTGACTGCACGTCGACATAACGGCCGATTAGCACTTTAACCCGGTAATCTTGCGCATCGACCACCGGAAAAGCTTCGGCGGCGTATTCCTGATATTCCGGATGATCCATTTTGTGCGCCGCCGGCAGGTTGATCCACAATTGAAAACCGCGCATTAAGCCGTTTTGCTGTTTCGGCATTTCCGAATGAATCACGCCGCTGGCAGCCTTCATCCATTGCGCCGATCCCGGTCCCAAATCGCCGCGGTTACCCATGCTGTCCTGGTGCTCCATGTGACCATCGATCATATAGGTGAAAGTAACGAAACCGCGATGCGGGTGTGATGGAAAACCGGCCAGATAATCTTCCGGTTTGTTGCTGCTGATATGATCCAGCAATAAGAATGGATCGTAATTGCGTATCACGGGTGTGCCAATCGTTCGGTACACTGTGACTCCGGCGCCTTCCGGCACTGCCACTGCCGGGATGATTCGTGCTGCATTGACTGTCATAGTATCCATGACTCCCTCCTATTAATCTATATGTTTATTTAATTGATGGAGAGCATTATCATCGTTGTTATAATAAGAATAAACAACCTCCAAAAGAAATAACTGTTCTCATAATAGCAACAATAAGGCGCCTTTATGGATCGATACGAAAATATGAACACATTCGTGCGCGTGGTCGAGACCGGCAGCATCAGTGCCGCCGCGGATCGTATGGATGTCGCTAAGTCCGTCGTTAGCCGTCGCTTGAAAGAACTCGAAACGCATCTGGGAGTGGAATTGTTTCATCGCACCACGAGGCAGATGAATCTAACCGACAGCGGCCGGGGATTTTATCAGCAAGCAGTGCGCATTCTCGCCGACGTTCTCGAAGCCGAACTGGCCACGTCGCAATCGCATGGCGCATTAAAAGGCGCCCTGAAAGTGGCGGTACCGCTGAGCTTCGGCTTGATGCACCTGGGGTCGGCCATCAACGAATTTTTACAGCAACACCCGGACATTGAATTCGATCTGGATTTCAACGACCGGCAAGTCGATTTGCTGGCGGAAGGTTTCGATCTCGCCATCCGCATTGCCAGCCTGGCTGACTCAAGCTTAATCGCGCGCCGCCTCGCGCCTATCCAAACGATCCTGTGCGCCAGCCCGGATTATCTGGAACGGAATGGCATTCCACACGAGCTGGAAGCGTTGCGCCAGCATCGTTGCCTGGCGTATAACCTGACCAACCCGATCGAACAATGGCAGGTTTACGATGCCGGCGGGCAATTGATCAAAATTAGCACCAGGCCCTACCTGAAAGCCGGCAACGGCGAATTCCTGCGCGATGCCGCCATTGCGGGATTGGGTATCGTGCTGATACCGACGTTTATTGTCTACAAAGAAATCGAACGCGGCGCGCTGGTGCCGCTATTAACCGATTACCACTGCCCGCCGCTCTCCGCCTATGCCATCTATCCGCAAACCCGCCATTTGTCACAGCGCGTCCGAGCATTCGTGGATTTTATGGTTAAACGGTTCGAGGGTTTGCCTTATTGGGATAAATGCTTGAATAAAAGCTAAAATATTTCAGAATTACTCTGAATCAACCAAAATGGCTAAAACCATCCATACGAATTTTATAGCATGTCGGGATACATGACGGTATGTAATACCGGTTCGATCCCGTTATCCTTTTCCTGGCAGCGGATCCACCAAACCGATCCTTTTCTCACACTCAGTCCCGCCGGTATGACCGGAATCAGATAACGGACAACCTCGCCGATCGTCGGCTGATGTCCGACAACCACGACTGCGCCGGATGCAGCCGGCCAGCCAGCGGCATTAAGCACCGCTTGCACGTTTGCACCCGGCCCGATGCTATCAACGGTTGTGAAATGTTCAGTCAAGGCGGTCGCTGTTTGCTGTGTCCGCACGGCCGGACTGACAATCACTCGAGTGTGCTCCGGGAGCTTCGCTCGCAGCCAATCAGCCATCCGTTGCGCTTGATCCAACCCTTTGCTTGTCAATTTGCGCGGCGCATCCGGGTAACTATTTTCAGCATCGGCATGCCGCCATAAAATTAATTCCATGGTATTTTGATCTTCCTGGCGTTTTACAAGAAATGTTGTAGTTCGTTCAATCGTTGTTCCGGGTTCTGTATTGGCTGCTGAATTACCACCACCTTGCGGCGTGATTTTTCACCTTGTTTCAGAATCACTTGGCTCAGCGGCACATTAAACCGATCCGCCAGATAGTTCAGCAACACCGTGTTGGCTTTACCGTCGACCGGCGGGGCTGCAAGCCTGATTTTCAATGCATCGCCGTATAGTCCGGTTATTCCGGTCATTTTCGCACCCGGTTGAATATGCAGTGTCAACACCAGATTATTCACTTTATCATAGTGATACCAGGGAGCCATTCGAGCAAGCGTTTAATGCAGCAGCGCCGAAATCTCCATGTGGAAACCCGCCACAATCATGAGCAGTACTTGAATCACAATGAGTACGAATAACGGTGATAAATCGACATTCGCAATCGGCGCAATGCGTTTGCGGAAAATCATCAGAAATGGACGGGTAAAACTGTCGAGTAACGGCGCCAGCGGGCTATTCGGATTAACCCAAGACAATACCGCTTGCATGATGATCGTGACCAAAATGATATAGAGCGTCGTTTTGACAATGGAAACCATCCCCAGCAGCCCCATCACGCCCAGCGAAAAAATAATATTGGCATCGAAGTCATAACCTTGCATGACATAGACACTGGTCAAAATGATGCTTTCCAGCAACCAGGCAAGCACCAAAGTTGACATGTCCATGCCGCCCCATCCTGGGATGAATCGGCGCGCCGGTCTGACCATAAAATCAGTAACCGCAATTAAAAACTGCGAAACTGAATTGTAATAAGGTACTCGCAGCAGTTGAAAATAAAACCGCAATAACAATGCTAAAGAAAGCAAGCCCAGCAGGGTATCAATAAGAAAAACCAGGATCTGATTAGACATAGTAATTTTCCAGAAAACGAATTGTTAGTTAATGCAATGACTCACTGACAACATCACGCTTATATCTTGCCGTATTCATCGCTCATTTCACGGGAACGATCATTCGCCGCATGAATAGCGGCTATGATCTTACACTTAATCTCATTTTTTTCCATTGTTTGAATTGCCTGTTCGGTGGTACCACCTTTGGAGGTCACGCGCGCTCGCAAAAGCGTCACATCATCATCGCTCGAACCCGCTAACTTGCTGGCGCCTGTAAAAGTCAGCAAACTTAAACGCCTGGCTTGCTCAGTTGTTAAACCCAACTCTACGCCCGCTTGCTGCATGGCTTCCATGAAATAGAAAACATAAGCCGGTCCGCTGCCAGAAATCGCGGTAACGGCGTGCAATAATTCTTCGCCGTCCACCCAAAGCGTCGAACCAACCGCTGCCAGAATCGACTCGGCATTTTTCTTGTCTTGCTCATCGATTCCCGGCGCCGCGTATAAACCAGCCACGCCGCTTCCCACCAGTGAAGGCGTATTCGGCATGGCGCGAATGACCCTATCATGGCCATTTAACCAGCGCACGATATCCGTGGCACATATGCCGGCGGCAATCGATATGACTAATTGACTATTCAACAACGGCGCAAGATCTTTTGTGAGATCAGGAAATTGCTGCGGTTTCACGGATAATACGATGACATCGCTGCCGGTAACGCCATCCGCAAGACTCTCATAAACGGCGATGCCGAAATCCAGTTTTAATTGTTCACGGCTTCCGGGATTGATTTCAACCACCTGCAATTGCCGGGCGGAGAAACCCTGTTTCAATAACCCGCTGATTAATGCGGACGCCATATTCCCGCCGCCAACAAACGTAATTTTCATGGTAACCCTTTTATCGTGTCATCAACTCAAGGGCACCTCTAAAAATCCAGATTTTGTCACAACACTTTGTTGTTCGCAAAAAAATTTCCTTACATATCAATCATATGCCGCGTCAATATGTTTTGCTCGCGCCTCGTTTTGTTTAAAACTTTGAATTTCTAGAGATGCTCTTAACCCAATCATCAGCGCTGGCAGACCGGACAATAAAAGCTGGAGCGCTGATTCTGCCTGATTTGTTTAATAATGCTTCCACATTTTTTACAATGCTGCCCTTCCCGTCCATAAACCCAATAGTGCTGCTGAAAATACCCCGGCGTTCCGTCGCTATGGACGAAATCGCGCAAACTGCTCCCTCCCACCTCAATCGCTTGCTGCAACGTCTGTTTAACCGCAGGAACCAATTTTTCATAGCGGATTTTGCTGATTTTGCCGCTTGCGGTTTTAGGATGTATTCCAGCGGTAAACAAAGCTTCATTGGCGTAAATGTTCCCGACACCCACGACGATTTGTTGATTCATCAGCGTCTGCTTGATGCTGGCAACGCGGCCGCGGGTTTGATCAAACAATCCGCTGGCATTGAATTCCAGCGTCAACGGTTCCGGCCCCAGATTGACCAGCAAGGGATGAAGCAATGCATCGCCCGCATGCCATAATACCGCGCCAAAACGGCGCGGATCCCGCAATCTCAATACCGTTTCATTGTGCAGCACCAAGTCAAAGTGATCATGCTGATGGGGTAATCCGGCTTTTCCGGCGTCCGTCAGCGGATAAACCCGCAAACTGCCCGACATGCCCAGATGAATGATTAGTGTGCCGTCCCCGCAATCCAGCAGCAAATATTTTGCCCGTCTGCGAATTTCTTGAATGGTCAATCCACTAACCAGCGACGGCAGATTATCCGGTACCGGCCAACGCAGTTTTGCATTGCGAACGATGACCTTTGCAATGGTTTGTCCCTGCAAGTAAGGCGCAATGCCGCGCCGTGTTGTTTCGACTTCCGGCAGTTCCGGCATCAGTGACCGGGTGTTGATAATTGCGGCTGGATAGCATGCGGATCAAGCAATTGCCGGCCGGCTTCAATTGAAAAATGATAACCGATGCCATTGCCCGGTCTCAGCAAAATGATGGATGATTCATTTTGCAATACTTCAAAATCAATGGTTCGCCCATCTTGCAATTCAATTCCGATTTTACTTTTTTCAGTCGAACCGGCTTCAGCGGGACCGCCGATTGTCAATTCGGCAGCCGGTAACGATTGCCAACGTTCTATCCATTGCACAATCGTTTCATGATCGATTGACTCACTTTGATTTTGCGAAGCGACCTGCCATTGGCCATCTTGCATCGCAATCTCAAATTGCGGCAAAACAACCTTGCTCGGATTTTCACCCGGTTGCAACACCACCGGATTGATCAATCCTGCCGCGCTGTGCGGCAATAACAAGCCGTAGCGCGGCGAAATCAAATAAACATGTTGTTCCGTCTGAACATATTGCTGATGCTTGACCGGGGCGAAACCGCCAAATCCAATCGATTGATCGTCTATAAAAAGCCGGATGCTGGGTTGCAGCAGACCAAAACGACCCAAGTCGGCCGCGGGAAGCTGATGCTCGCTACGCGCATTCAAAATTTCCAATATTGCTTCAACCTTTCGCTGATCCACCGCAGCGTCCACCGGCTTGATCATGCGCCAATGAGCGCCGGAACGTTCAAGCGCGATTTCTTCCTGATGACGCCGGATGATGCGCAAGCTGTGCACAAGCGCCTCGGGTTTATTGAAAACCGGATATTCCAATAGTTCTTGTGACGGCGGCCTGAAATATAGAAACACCAGCAAACCCGCGATGGTGGCAAACATGATCCAATTGAGACGCGCATGATGTGTCATGGTGCTGCTTTTCTCCTGCGATACCACCAGATACTGATCCCGGTTGCCAGAAACAGCAGAGGCAATACCACCATCTGCCCCGCTGCCATCAGTGTCAGTTGCGATTGATTCAACATCAGATTGTTATCGATCGTTGCGCGGGGTTGAATGACCATCATCTCTTCATCACCAGTCAGCCAATTGACCAGATTAATGCCGAAATCCAGATTATTACCATTGCCCAGATAAGTATTGGCCAGAAAATGGCCGCTGCCGACTATCACGACACGCTGTTCGCGGTCGTTGATATTACGGGAAAGTGCCGCGGCGACACTGATGGGACCGGGGACATCGGCCGCTTCGTCAAATGCGATCCCGGCATTCAAATCGCCGGTTTCGACCCACCCATCCGGCGCCACTTCAACCAGCGAAACACTATTCCAGTCGGCGTTGTCATCAATGGTAATCTGGCGCGCATAAGGGAACACCGTAATATATTGGAAACCGCTGGTTATCGGGTGCTGACCATAGACCGCGCCCAGCGAAAAAGTCACCGGCGCTTTGAGCTGCTCGGCATGCGGATCCACAACAGTACCCGGCGTTAGCGTCAGACGTAATTTTTCAGTCAGCGGCAATAGGCCGCGCAGCGATTCCTGATCGACCAGCCATAACAAATTGCCGCCCCGGTCGATATACTCCAGCAATTTATCCACTTCACCCGGTAACAAGTCCACTTGCGGCGAAGCAATGATCAACAGATCCGCATTCAATGGAATATCCCGTTCGATCGCCAGATTCAGCGATTGATTGCTAAACCCGGATCTTTGCAAAGATTTTCCAAATTCTCCCAAGTCAAAATTCGCATGGCCATCCAGCTTACGTTCGCCATGTCCGCTTAATTCGATGATTAATTTATCTTCCAGCCGCGCCAATCGCATCAGCGCATTCGAAAAAGTCTGCTCATTGATTACCGCGAGATGCTCGGTTTTATGCCGGTAGGAAATCACCATCTCACCATTGATCTGTACATTTGCTTGTTGTGCGAGCAACGGTTGTTCCACTGGATCAATGAATTGCAGCACAAGATCCGGTTTAATCCGTTGATATAACGATATAAAATCGGCAATGACTTTACGGATGTCCCCGATTTCCGCTTGATATTCGGTCGCATAGGCAGTTACCTGCACCGGCCCGGGCAACTTTTGCAATATGTCGATACTGGCTTCATTGAGGCTGTTTCGTTGATTTTGGCTGATATCCCATTGCATTCGATATTGCGTTGCAAGATACCCCAGCACAACCATCAGCACTAATAACAGAATAACGAAAACACCGTGACGAATCCGGTGTTGCTGGCGCAGTTTATGGTTAATTCCGGTCATGGCTCACGATCAAACAAGATTAGTCATGTAATCGTTCCCCTTCGAGACGGCGGATTGTCAGCACCAGAAATGCAACCATAAACAATAGGAAATAGCTGATCGCCAGCGTATCGATCAAACCTTGATTGAAGTACCGGAAATACTTCAACAATGAAAAATAATGCAACCACCCTTCGGTTTCACTGGCAGCCAGATCGATCATCCAAAGCCCGAGTAACGCCGCTAATGAAGCAACTGCGGCAATGGCCGGCTGGGCTGTCAAGCTTGAGAAATACAACCCAAGCGCGGAAAAACAAGCGGTCAAAAAAAACAAACCCAGCAAATTACTCGCGATCAACCCCATGTCCAGTACTCCACCCAGTAATAAGGACAAGGATAATAACGCGATCAGGATGGCAATGATGGTAAAAAAAATCATGAGCGCGAAAAATTTTCCGAGAACGATAGCAGTAATGGAAACCGGTGCGGCGAGCAGAAAACCAAGCGTGTGATTGCGCCGTTCCTCCGCGAATAAACGCATGGATAGTATAGGGGCAATCATCATCAAGACGATGGCCGCTAAGGCGAAAACAGGCGACACGATCATTTCGGTTACGCCGGGGGGATTTGCGATTTGCAGCATCTGCGGTTGAATTTCAAGAAACGCATCGAGCCGGATCAGAAAGAACCAAGTCAGAATCAATTGAATCGCCGCTAGCAATACCCATGCGAGCGGAGAAATAAACAGCATCATTAATTCTTTCCGGATGATGATTGCAATCATGAGGCAATTCCTAATTTCATTGGGTAAGCTGTGTGAATACCGATTCCAGGTGCACATCGCGCTGTTGTATTTCCGGCATGCTTTGATTGAAGACTACTTGACCTTTATGCAAGATTTGCACACGATCACAAATACTTTCAACTTCCGGTAACAGATGGGTCGACAAAATAACGCTGCTGGTTTTGCCCAAATCACGAATTAATTGACGGATTTCGCGCATCTGATTCGGATCCAGCCCCACGCTGGGTTCATCCAGAATAATGACAGCCGGATTATGGATGATGGCCTGCGCAAGACCTACACGTTGCTGAAATCCTTTCGACAAGGCGCCAATTAACCGATCACCGCAATCATTCAATCCGCAGCGCTGTTTAACATTTTTCATCGCGGCGGGCACCGCTTGTTTAAGCACGCGATGCAACCTGGCCGCCAATCGTAAATATTCATCAACTGTCAAATCCGGATAGAGCGGCGGTATTTCCGGTAAAAAGCCCACATGCGCCTTAGCTGCTATCGGATCTTCCGATAAGTCGACACCGCAAATCTGTATGCTGCCGCTCCCGGGCGCCAAAATGCCGGTGAGCATGCGCATGGTCGTACTTTTTCCGGCACCATTCGGCCCAAGCAATCCTAACACTTCACCTCTGCGCAGCTCCAGATTCACATGATCGACCGCCACAAAGCGACCATATTCACGGCATAAATTTCGAGCCGACAAGGTAATTTCGGTTACTGTTTCAGTCATGCGGCATTCCGGCAATTAAATAATTTCATGATAGCAATGAACCAGGCTTATCAAAGTTGACAATACCCGGCCTGATCCAAGTATACGTCCGATCACTCGACAATTCACCGGTTTCGACTCGACTAACCCGGAACCGGGTTTGTGCGACGAACGTTAATTGTCATGATCACGATTCTTTTATGCAAATCGATCGCGGCTCATTCGATCTCATTGGAATATTATCGGCAATTTTAAACACCCGGCTGTTGCATTAACACAACACATTGATTCGGTTATCCGAATAATCAAATCGAGATATTACACACGAATTTACTTGAAGTAGTAGAATTGAAAAGGCTTTTAGAATATGATTGCAAAACATTTTTGTATAATCAATAGAACTCTATGAATCAGAGTTTTCATTAAAAGGACAACAGCATGAAGAAAATATCAGCTAAAAATACCCTAATCGGAATGATTCTCTCATCAGCAATGTTTTCTGGTGCTGTTTTGGCACAAGGAACAGAGGCTGATAGCACGGTCAAAAAAGCGGAAGCGTATGGTATCGATGATCGCGGCATCGTTGCCAGAAACACAACCGGCCTGTGCTGGCGGACGGGTTACTGGACTCCGGCCATGGCTATCCATGAATGTGATCCGGATCTGGTTAAAAAACCGGATGAAGTTGCAGCTGCTCCTGCCGCTGCTGCCGCTGCAGATGCTGCTACCACGGCTCCGGATAAAATAACTTTCTCTGCCGATGCATTATTTGATTTTGATAGCGCAAAACTCAAACCAGCCGGCGCCCAATCTTTAAACGAATTCGTCGGTGGCATCAGCGATCTCAAATATGATCTGATTATCGCAGTGGGTTACGCTGACCGCATTGGTTCGGAAGAGTACAACAGAAACCTGTCGTTGCGCCGTGCAGAAGCAGTTAAAGCTCACCTCGTTTCAAGAGGCATCAGCCCGGATCGCGTGTTTGTCGACGGTAAAGGTGAAGCAAATCCAGTCACTGGCAACAGTTGCATCGGCGACAGAAAAACCAAAGCGTTGATCGATTGCCTGGCGCCTGATCGCCGTGTTGAAATTGAGGTTGCCGGAACAAGAAGAACGATTAAGGACAGTAATTAATCAGACTGCTTCAATCACCTTCGTGTGATTGAATGGTTATTACACGAAATATCCTTTTATATTTTTACTTTAAAGCCCTGTTGAAATACAGGGCTTTTTGTTTTCGCTAGCAATGTTTGCATGAATGATCGGATAGAAATCGACACCCTCATCTCTGCCCGATGGATTATCCCGGTTGAACCGGCAGACACAATCTTCAATCGCCACGCCATCGCGGTGCATCAAGGAATGATCCGGGATATTCTGCCGCTCCCTGAAGCCAAGCAACGTTACCAGCCGCAGCAAACGATAACACTCGCCGATCATGTGCTTATCCCGGGATTAATCAATTTGCACACACACGCCGCCATGACGTTGATGCGCGGGCTTGCCGACGATTTGCCGCTGATGGAATGGTTACACCGGCACATATGGCCAACAGAAAATCAGCATGTCAATGCACAGTTTGTTCTGGACGGCACGCAGCTCGCCTGCGCTGAAATGATCAAGGGCGGCATTACCTGCTTCAACGATATGTACATTTTTCCGCAATCCAGCGCGGAAGCCGCTATTAATGCCGGTATGCGTGCGGCTATCGGCATGGTGGTCATCGATTTTCCAACCGCCTATGCCAGCGATGCCGACGACTATCTCGCAAAAGGCCTTGAGCTGCGTGATCATTATCAAAATCACCCGCTGCTGTCTTTCTGCTTTGCGCCCCATGCTCCCTATACCGTCAGTGATAAAACATTCAATCGCATCCTGACCTACGCCGAGCAATTGGATGCGCCAATTCACACGCATTTGCACGAAACCGAAGATGAGATCCGCATGAGTCTGGAATCAACCGGCATACGGCCGATTGAACGCCTGCGCCATCTCGGACTGCTCGGCCCGAATTTGATTGCCGTCCACATGACGCATCTGACCGACTATGAAATTAAGCTGATGCATCAACATGACTGTAATATCGTTCATTGCCCGTCATCGAATATGAAGCTTGCCAGCGGCTTTTCCCCGGTTGCCGCGTTATTGAATCAGGACATCAATGTCGGCCTCGGCACCGATGGCGCGGCCAGCAACAATCGCTTGGATATGTTTGAAGAAATGCGGCTAGCGGCATTGCTGGCAAAAATCACCAATCGCCGGGCCGATACCCTGCCCGCTCACCAAGTTTTGCGAATGGCCACTTTGAATGGCGCAAGATCGCTCGGACTGGAAAGCATCACCGGATCGCTGGTTAGCGGCAAAGCCGCCGATATCACAGCCGTCAATTTTTCCGATCTCAACCTCACCCCTTGTTACGATCCAGTTTCCCATTTAATCTACACCGCAGGACGCGAGCACGTGAGTCACGTTTGGGTAAATGGTAAAATGCTGCTGGACGACGGCGAATTGACGACACTCAGCCCATCGGAACTCAAATACCGCGCAACTTTCTGGCAAGAGCGTATCGCAAATTCAGAAAAACAATAAAGGAAACTATTTATGGAAAATGACGGCATCAATGCAGATCCGCTCGAACTGGAAAAATTCAGCCAACTCGCGCACCGCTGGTGGGATCCCAACAGCGAATTCAAACCGCTGCATGAAATCAATCCGTTGCGTCTCAACTACATCAATGACCTGGCTGGCGGATTGACTGGCAAAACCGTATTGGATGTCGGCTGCGGCGGCGGCATTTTATCCGAAGGCATGGCCTCGATGGGCGCGCATGTCACCGGTATCGACCTCAGCGACAAGGCGTTGAAAGTCGCAAAATTGCATCTGCTCGAAAGCGGGCATCGCGTTGATTACCGCAAGATCACCGTGGAATCGCTGGCAAAAGAACAACCGCAACATTACGATGTGGTCACTTGCATGGAGATGCTCGAACATGTGCCGGACCCGATGAGCGTGATCCGCTCCTGCGCGCAGTTGGCGAAGCCTGGCGGCTGGATTTTCTTTTCGACCATCAATCGTAATCCGAAAGCCTATTTGTTCGCTATCATCGGCGCCGAATACATTCTTAAACTGTTGCCACGCGGCACGCACGAATACGCCAAATTCATCAAACCGTCCGAACTCGCCCGCATGGCCCGCAACGCCGGTCTAACCGGTGAACAACTGATCGGCATGACGTACAACCCGATCACCAAAATCTATGCGCTGGAACACGATACCGACGTCAACTACATCATGGCGTATCGCAGCTAATCCGCGTCCGGCTCCCATTAATTTAGCAATAACCTGCTCTGATTATGATTAAAGCCGTACTCTTCGATTTCGACGGCACCCTCGCCGATACCGCACTCGATCTCGGTCATGCGTTGAACCGGCAGCGTACCGCGCGCGGTTTGCCCGAGCTATCCATCGCCGAGATCCGCCCGCTGGCTTCCGCCGGATCCCGCGGCTTGCTGGGGCTGGGTTTCAACATCAAGCCGGGCGACCATGGCTATGAATCGATGCGTGACGAATTCCTCGATTTTTATACGGAACGCCTCTGCCATGACACCTGTCTGTTTCCCGGCGTCGATGCGCTGCTCATTCAATTGGAGAAACGCAGCCTGCCATGGGGCATCGTCACCAACAAACCGGCACGGTTCGCGCATCCGCTCATTCATGAGCTTGGCCTAGCGCAACGCGTCGCCTGTATCATTTGCGGCGACGAAATAGCCAACACCAAGCCACACCCGGAACCGCTGCTGACCGCCAGCCGCAAAATCGATATCGCTCCCGCACACTGCATCTATCTGGGCGACGACATTCGCGACGTGCAAGCCAGCCTCGCCGCCGGCATGCAACCGGTCGTGGCTCGCTATGGATACCTTGGCAACGAACAACCGCCGGAAGCTTGGGGCGCGCGCCATCTGATCGACCACCCCGAAGAACTGCTGGTTTATCTCTAAGGAAGCGTACGCTATTTCTGTTAAAATAACCGGCGCATAGGACTTGAACTTTTCATTTTCATCACTATCTATGCACTACCAAAACGAATACCGGGGACGATCTGGTTTCGACGTGGGTTGCAAAGCAGAGTAGGGCATACCGAGGATCAGATTACCTCGTAAATCCATCTGAAAACTATAGTCGCAAACGACGAAAACTACGCTTTAGCCGCTTAATCGGCTAGCCTCTGCACCGGTGGGCCTCAACGCCGGGTCTGGCAACAGACAGCAGAGTCACTAACGAGGATCGCGTTTTATAGGGTCACTTTATAAAACGTTAAACGCAAGGTGACTCGCCTGTCATCAGCCCGCCGGTTGGCGGATGCCAGGTCAAATTAAATAACATGGCTAAGTATGTAGAACTGCCTGTAGAGGGCTTGCGGACGCGGGTTCGATTCCCGCCGTCTCCACCATTTTACCATCCAACAAGATTCAATCGCATCCTAAAAACCCGTGTAATAGCGGGTTTTTTATTGAATAATTGTCCAAAATAGTCTAACCAAGTGTATTGACATCCAGGGGCAAGTGGGGGCAACATTGGGGATAACTGAGTTGTCTCAATAAGGAGTTGCCCCAGATGCCTCTAACCGATGCAGCAATTCGAAATATAAAGCCTGGCGTCAAATCCATTAAGTTATTTGACGAACGGGGGTTATATTTAGAAGTATCTCCCAGCGGCGGAAAATGGTGGCGTCTAAAATATCGCTTCGATAATAAGGAAAAAAGAATTTCACTGGGTGTTTATCCAGATATAAGTTTGAAGGATGCTCGAGATCGTCGAGACGAAGCTCGCAAGCTACTTGCCAATGGTGTTGATCCAAGTGAAAATCGTAAAGCGATAAAATCCACGAGAATGGATCGAGCAGCAAATAGCTTTGAAGTAGTAGGACGAGAATGGTTTGCCAAATATTCGCCTACTTGGGCATCAAATCATGGTGCTCGGATTATTCGTCGTTTTGAACGAGATATTTTTCCCTGGATTGGTGGCAAACCTATTGCAGAAATAACCGCTCCCGAGCTACTTAGCGTGATTCGTCGCATTGAAAACCGCGGTGCGTTGGAAACTGCACATAGAGCTTTGAGTAATTGTGGGCAAGTTTTTCGCTATGCGGTTGCAACTGGTCGCGCTGAACGTGATCCATCTGGAGATCTGCGTGGCGCATTACCGCCAGTCAAAGGCACACACTTTGCAGCAACCACTGACCCCAAAAGAGTGGCTGAAATTTTGCGTGCGATGGATGGTTATGAAGGTACTCTCACGGTTCGCTGCGCCTTACGCCTTGCTCCACTGGTTTTTGTCCGACCTGGTGAATTGCGTAATGCTGAATGGGCTAATATCGATTTTGAAGCCGCAGAATGGCGTTACCTTGTTACTAAGACCAATACACAACATATCGTCCCACTTTCTCGTCAAGCTGTGGAAATATTATTAGAACTCCAACCACTTACCTGCAATAGCCGTTTTGTTTTCCCAAGTGCACGCAGCCACCACCGCCCCATGAGTGATAATGCAATTCTTGCAGCTATGCGTCGCCTTGGTATTGATAAAGAAGAAATGAGTGGGCATGGCTTTCGAGCAGTTGCACGAACTATTCTTGATGAGGTTTTGGGTGTGCGACCTGATTTTATTGAACACCAACTAGCTCATGCGGTACGTGATCCTAATGGGCGCGCTTATAATCGAACAGCTCATTTACCGGAGCGACGAAAAATGATGCAGCAATGGGCGGATTATCTTGACAAGCTAAAAGTTGGAGCAGAAATAATTCCAATACATAAAAATGCCTAATGCGCTATACAGCAGACTATTACAACCAAACCGACCGGAAACTATACAACATAGATATACCTCCAGCCAAAGCAGAATATTAGTCTAGCTTTGTATCCAGAATTAGTTGATCACCACAAATCGCATTGGTTAAATCTTTGAGAATTCCCCGGCAAAACCGGGGAATTACCTGCTTTAATCTTTCACGAAGTAATCTTTAGAACTTACATTTAAAGTTACAACAGAAAAAAATCACGATATAAAATCAAATAGAATTGTTAAATATTGGTATTTTGCTCTATATTTCGTGGCCTTCCTCGCTTAGGAGAAGTCAATATGGGCATTTCACCTCTACGAAGCAATTTTGTTTTCGGATCAGCTGCGGGTTTAATAAACTGCTCCAATTTGCACATGTAAGTTACAATGTAGCATAAGTTATTGATTGCTTTCTCGTCATGCGCATGAATTTCACCTATTCCTAATTGGCCCATGATCTCGAAATGTTTTTTATTGGCATTAACATTCCAATAGTGACCCTTTCCTTCCGTAATCTGATCAACCCAATATCGACCAATCTGTTCTGCCAAATAAACATCGGTATTGGCTCTGCGCTCAGATGAGAAGAAAAATAATACATGAACGTGAAGACCTTTGCTCAATCCATATTCAATTTTCTCCACATGGCCAAGTAAACCTTTGAACAGCTTTGGCTTATGGCGCATATTCGTGTGAAGATGTTTAAGATCTCTAATTAGATCTTGAATGCCAATCTGGGTGTCTTTTTTATAAGATAAATCAATTCTAATTACATTGAGCGGTGTTCTTGCAGCAAAAAGCTTTCTGACATACTTGCAATATTCTTTTACATTTTCTTTTGCCGATTCTCTCGTATCAAGTACTTTCCTTCTGGTTTTGGGTTCCCGCAACCGCAACCATAAATCTTTAAAAAAATCATTTATGAACACTCGAGCTAGCTCACCGTTCTCTTCACCATATATCGAATAATAAAATGCAGGTTTCTGGCAGAAATCAATTAAAAAAGACTCATCAAACCTGAAGTAACGGTCTCTACAAAGCGCTCTAAAAGTTTCGATGTGTATACTGAATACATACTCACTCGAAAGCCTGCTCATCAGATAGGCAAAACTTGGCAAAATTTTTACAAAGTCTCCCTGCCAAGAGTCTACATAATTCTGATATTCAGTATATGCTTTTCTACTTTTTATCTTGTCATTGCATTTTGCGACAATGGGTTTTTTTATAAATTCCTGACCACTCCCTTCGGTAGCCAATATATCCAATAAACCTTCCAAAGAATAAAAGAGATTAACATCCTCTCCAGTAAAATCGGATACTGTGCGTGTCTCTTCATCTGTTGTAAATTTCAAGAGCCCTTTAAACAGTATTGCTTTATCTTCATTACTTAGTTTTTTCATACAAACCTCTATAAGATTTAAACTTAAATAGGGCTTGGAGATTTCAATGATATTTGAATAGGTAACTGGATTTTCATCAAGTTTTGTCATTAAGTATGGGCTTAACAACTTGTAACCAATCGATTGGTAATTAGTTGTTGCAATACTATGAAGTAGTAGCTTGCATTAAGTCATAACACTCTATTAATTATTAATAACATATAAATGCATAATCTTCCGTTTAAGAAATCCCCAAGCGTTCTGTGTTTCATGTGATCAATCACCCTTAAGATCATGATCAAAAAAAATTGATTACATGTACGGACTTATCCCATCAGCCTCGATAGGCTGGTGGGATTTACAGCGCTAGTTATTTCTTTTTTCACGTGCATTCAGGCGCGATAATATCCACTCCTGAATTTCCGTAAACAACCACGCCACTCCACCTCGAATCTCTGATGAAAGCGGCACTGGCCTTGGGAAGGTTGCATCAAAATATTTGGATTTATTATTAATTTTTAAATAAATACAGCTTCGACTCAATCCCGTTAGCCTAATCACTTCGGGTAGTCGTATTAGAATATTATTCTCTGTCATCACGTAGGATTCCTTTAGAAAAGGCCATAGGCTGATCGGATGTAATAGACGCGAAAACACGACAGCTCAAGGGCCAAATTTTTAAAATTTTTTTCTTGGAACTTCTCGGTATAGGGTAGAGAGGATAAATTTGCTAGATAAAAACGCAAATTAGAGACTACCAATTTATGACTGCGGAATTAATGAAAGTTTAACTGTTACTTTTCATAACTCTGCACTTTATAGGAAATCGCTCGTGATTTTTATTATCGCAGCGAACTTCAAACATGAAACGTTTTTTTGAATAATAAACGTTATGAAAATTACGGATGAGGTAAAACACGTACTCGTACTATTGATTATTTATATAAACACCTTTTAAGAACCATCACATTTTTAATGCTACTAAAGAAGAATTTCGCTGTCAAATAATTTTTAGCAGAGTTGCAGCTAAAAATCAATCTCAACTAATGACATCGACATGACCAATCTGAAATCTGTTGCTTTTAAATTTAAACCTAGTTGCTGGATCTATAATAACCTCAGAAATCAGATTTCATTGGTTGTTTTTTGGCTGAAAATAAGAAAATTCTTTGAAAAATAAAATGCATTTTTTATCAATAAATAACATTCAATTCTGTACATCAATAACACCTTAATAACACTTAACTCTGTACATCCAATTTTTTACAACATCAGATTAAATCAGCATGATTTTTTTAACTGATAACAAAAATGGGATATCTATGAAATTTGATTCCAAGCAAATCACTGATCGAAAATCAGTCACATATTTTTAAAATTTTGGGAAATCAGAGTAGAAACTTTATATAAGCTAGGGGTTAATTAAAAATTACTTTTCACACTATCCCAACATCGGATTTTGTAATCCGATGTCGTTTCAATACATCGCGTCGCTCTATTAATTTACCCTTGTATAGACACCTCAGATAAATTGAGTTGCTCCACTTTTTTGCCTAATTTGGTTGCCAAATTGCTCTTGTTCTCCGATTTATCCCGATTATCGATGGGAATTTCATCAGAATAGAACTCCTCAACCACGGCAACGCCTTCTTCCTCAGAATCCTCGAACGCTCCATTCTCAAAACCCAATTTAGCCGCTTCATCCAAGGCATCTTGATCAAATCCCGCAGCTTTCCGTTCATCGGCTAGTGTTTTGGCTTTTACGATGGATTCAGCCATGGTCATGCCTGTCCTGATCGTCAGATCAACGTAATAAATCGGTGCGCGATGCGATTGGGTGGTCGATTTACCGCGCAGGCGAAGTTCCAATGGTAATGTTGAAAGCAAATCTCCCGATGCCGCCGCAAAGTAACGCAACCGGGTCGATAGCGTGCGGATACTGTTAAATCCAGTGGTGCGAAACACAAAGCTGCCTAATTCATCTTCATCGTCGATACGAACATTCAACCGGCCATAAGGCTTGCAGTTGCCGCTCTTAGCCAGTTCGCACGATTCCGGAGCTGGACAAGGAAATGATTGAATACCGGTATTGGTTGCTCGGCGGCATGTTTCACCATTGCCAACACAGACAGGTCTACCGGTTTGCCGGTCGAACAACGTGTAATTGGCGCGTAAATTGAGATCAGGATCGTTGAACAGCAGTCTTACCGGAATGCTGCGCAATTTGTTACCGTGCTCTTTACGCAGGGTTTCGTTCAGCGGATGATTGATCCAGCCGTCCTTGTTTTGTATTTGACTGGTAATCGTGAATTCGTCGTCTTTCTCAGGCAATCGTTTACCGTTTTTCTCCACGACTTTACCGATGGTTATCCGGCCAATCACCGGGGGTGTTAATACAAGTCCTTTGAGCATGATGATTCCTTTCTATAGCAATATAGCAATTAGGTTTAGGGGAATTTAGGTTGATTCATGAATCAGAAAGCGCCGTGAGCCAGGCTTGGTCAAGCAATAGCGTTGCAGCAAACCAGGCTGATCTTTAAGCAACCGGTCAGTATCCAGTTCTGTTTTGTCTTTGCTGCGTTTCCAGGTGACTTCGCCGTTTTCAAACAGCGCTTTGGTTGCTTCACCCAGGCGTTGCTGGATTTTCTGCTTCAATTGGGATTCGAGCTGGCTTTGACTGGCTAATGTTTGCCTGACTGCCAGTAAGTCGGAGAATGTTTGTGACATTTCCAGGTCATGGCTTAAATCGAGCGTTTTGCCGTTATCGTTCGGATACAAGCATCGTAAGGCCAATTCTGCTGAATCCGAACCATCGGCAGGCGGTGCTTGATCCAGTTCCACGAAACGCCAGAATTGCCGCTCCAACTCGATCAATTGTTCGATCATCGTCTCGTCCCGGTTAATACGGTGTACTTGCAGTTCCTGGCCGCAAATCAGCACTGCCACATCAGCCGCTTGTTTGCCAGTGACCGCCAGTTGATGCATGACCTGGAGCTGTACATATTCCGGCACACCTTCTTTCCACAGTTTTACGCCGTTGATGCCGGTGGTTTTGCATTCCAGTATTTGCACATCCGGCGCACCGGTCACTTCCCGGTCTATGTTGGCCAGCATCCAAGGCTCAATGGGATGTTGCAATACTGCATTGATGCGCCTGACCTTGTTGCCGGTACGTTTGGTGTATTGGGCTGCCACGAAGGGTTCCAACAAAATCCCCCAGTACATCGGACTGGATTCGTCGTTGGGGTCGGTTTTTGGCAAATTGCCATCGCGGCCCGTCTTTTCCAGCCACAATTCCAGTTGCGATTTGTAAGGATTAAGACCGACAGCCGCAGCCGCATCGGAGCTTCCGATACCGTTCTTGCGCACGTTTAACCACTGATCCCGGTTGAGATCGCGGGTTTTGATGAGTTTCAATGCCGGTTGGATTTTTATCTTTCTTTCGGGTTTAAGGGAGTTGCTCATGATTTTTTCCTGTCGGGTGGGTTAGTTTTCTTTCTTCAAAATGAAAAAACCCAGTCAATGCACTATCGACTGGGGTGAATGAGTTGAAGATTTGGTGGGATGATTGAATGCTATGGGTTCGTATTACGGGATAAATGAACCGATCGTGGTTTACTCCACCAGTTGCAGCGCGTAAGTGAGAGCGCGTTGTTTCAGGTTCGCACCTTGGCCGAACCATGCGCTATCGAGTCTGTGCCCTTGGCTTCTGGCTCTTTTTTCGTGATCGACAAACTCAGTGACTGCGCAGAGTAAACCCCAAGCCGTGCCGTTAGCGGACGCCAGTTGCGCGCCTCTGCCGTGACCGTCATACAGCGATTGCACGGTTTTCAACGCCCGTTCATTCTTGAGGCCGGAAGGTTGATTGTCGTGATCATCGGTTTGGCAAAGTACTTTGAGGAAGTAATTCATCGATTCGTGGCTTTTGACTTTGCGCTCCGATAGAGTTTTCATGCGATACATGAAGCTGTCCCACTGCGATACGGCGATACCGAGTTGCTTTTTGACGGCTTGCGCATCGAAGCTGGTGCTGTGCGGCACTTTGATGGCACTGCTGGAGCCATTGAGCGCGATGGATAATGTGTTGTTGCACACCACGCGGATCGTGGTCGGGGTTGCGGTGGTCGCCAGTGTGCCATCACAGGAAGTGGCAAGCAGAATGTAGCCATTGACGGCATCGTCGCCTTTGAGCCTGGTTTCTTTGCCAGTTCTAGCCAAAGCCCAGAATTTCTTGCCTTCCTTGAGAACCCCGGCGGTTTCGAGCTCAAATCCTGATACTTCGGTGAGATCGCGATAAAACTCCAAAATGGTCTTGGGCTGGACGACTTGATAGCGTTCGCTGACCACCGATAGCGGCGCTTTGGTGTCGCTGCGGTACAGCACCTTTTGTTCATCAAACGACCGCAATGAACCCAATGATCCGATTTGTTCGGTCATGTAGCGCACTGGCGCTTCGCAGATACTCCAATCCATCCCGGCTTTTTCCGCCCAGACTTCAATCGGTTGTTTGGCGGGTAAACGGTTGCCCAACTGGTGCCAGGGTGTTTCACCGGAGTAAGCCATATTTTGAACGAGATGTGACATGGTGTGTTTTTCCTTATGGGTAAGTATAAAAATGCACGTAACGAGGTTATCGCTTCTAAAAAACGATAGACCGGTACTTGCGTGGATGAAAAAGGGAATAAAAGAAAGAAATAGAAAAGCGGAGAAGCAAAAAAGCGGCTAAAACCGAGGTGTACCGGATGAATGCGACTCAATCGATCCTGAAAACGTACTCGCATTGCAGGCATTCGTAGTTATCCAGCACCTGGTCGTCGATTATTTCCCCGACTTGTGCGCCCGCCATACCGCCGGAAACACCGCCGATCATGGCGCCGATCAGCGCACCGGCAAATCGACCTAAGAATGCAGCGGATGGGCCGAAGAAAGCTCCGACTTCACCGCCGATTTTTGCACCTTTGAGTGCATTCGAGACACCTTGAGCACCGCCAGCGACGATACCGATGCCGCAACAGACTTTTTTGCCCATATTGCGGGCTGTAATCAGGGTTGAACTGCATTTGGGGCAATGAATAGCCATAGAAAACTCCTTAAAAATATCAAGAAAGAAAGCATTGAGGATGCTCGATGAGTGAAAAATGCTTAAAGAGGGGCTTTTTAGGGAAAAGTAGGTAAAGAAACCAGGGAATCAGGGGAAAGCATGGGTCAAGAAGCGCGTAAGCCAATGAAACCGTGTGAATTGAAACTGGTCGATTGTGGTAAACCGCTTTAAATCGATGTTTGCCGAGGCTTCAGAGAAAGTATATGTGACTGAAATTTTTCAGGAAGAGAATTCATTGAATCAAAATCTTAGTGGAGTTTATCGATCTGCATGAACACCAAGTCTAATCAATATTTATCTGCTTGTGCTTTTCATTTGACAGCAAACTTCAATCATCGAAGTTATATATTGCAGTAAATATTATAAGTTGATATTAAAGGGGATTTTGTTTTGTCTAACCATAACAAAGAATGGTTGATTTGGTGTATTTTAAGGCAGATTCTGTATACTTTAAGCTTATAAACTGGGGAAACTTTAATCTCTATTAGTTTCGTAATATGTAAACCAAGTTTAGAAATTGACTTGTAATGTAAGATAAGGCAAAGATGACAAATAAGAAACTGTATGGCGTAAAGAAAGACTTTGAAACCGATGTTGTGCAGTCTGTCGAAGAAGGAAACCCCAGTGAAGTAACGCACGCGGCATTTATCGTAGCAACCTATAAAGGGAAAAATCTCCAGCCAGACCCTAAACGAGTAGGGAAATGGCTGTTCTTTGTTGCTGAAAAATATATTGATGATACATGGCACAACGTAAAGAAAGCTGTTGAAGATGGGAAATTATGGAAGCAAGCAAAGGTTTCTACTGCTTGGCGAAGCAAGGGTGACGTTTATGTTGTATGTGTTTACACCTACGATTGTGATGATGAGAGCGATATTATGAAAATAAGAGCTCATCTGCGTGAAATGGGTTTCAAAAGAGCTGCGTCATATAAAAGCGATGAACAAACCATCGCCGGTATCTATTCTGACCTCTCTACAGGCTTTGCTCTGTATAAAGCCTAACCTGAAATCGGACAAGGTGGTGCTTTGAACGCTGTAGAGATTGAAGAAGCAATATCCAAACTGGCGGAGCAACCATTCGATCCGGCAGAGTTTCCTTATGTTTTTCTGGAAGCGTTTGGAAATAAAGCAACCACAATTAACCGCCTGAAAAGTGGCAACACGAATAAAACCGATATAGAAGGTGCAGTTCTTCAGTATAACAACATTCACATCGCAGTCTGCCCAGCTGGTGAAGTGCTAAAAACACTGGAGAAGCTTAAAAACAGCCCAGCAACCAGCCGCCAGAAAGCCAAATTCATACTTGCTACCGATGGTGAGGAATTTCAAGCAGAAGACATCACCAGCGGTGAAACCGTTGTCTGCACCTATAAGGATTTTCCAGATCATTTCGGCTTCTTTCTGCCACTCGCTGGAATTTCCACCGTCAAGCAAATTAGTGAAAATGCTTTTGATATCAGGGCAACCAGCCGCCTTAATCGTCTTTATGTGGAACTACTGAAAGACAACCTGGAATGGGGAAGCGCGCATCGCCGACATGATATGAATCATTTCATGGCGCGGCTTGTGTTCTGCTTCTTTGCCGAAGATACTGATATTTTTAACGGTACCGGCCTGTTTACCAGCACTATAGAACAAATGAGTGCGAAGGATTCCTCAAACACCCACGAGGTCATCAGCGAAATCTTCCGTGCCATGAATACGAAAGTAGAGGATCGGGCAGCAGCAGAATTGCCCCGTTGGGCAGATACATTTCCTTATGTGAATGGCGGCTTATTCTCCGGCAGCATTGAAACCCCGCGTTTCAGCAAAATTGCGCGTAGTTATTTGCTGCATGTCGGCAATCTCGATTGGAAGAAAATTAACCCCGATATTTTCGGTTCGATGATTCAGGCTGTAGCGGAAGATGAGGAGCGCGGCGCACTGGGAATGCATTACACCAGCGTACCCAATATCCTCAAGGTGCTGAATCCGCTGTTTCTGGATGATCTACGTACCAAACTGGAAGAAGCGGGTAATAATCTGCGCATGTTGTTGAATCTCCGCAAACGCATGGCAAGGATTCGAGTATTTGATCCTGCCTGTGGTTCAGGTAATTTTCTGGTGATTGCCTATAAAGAGATGCGTGCCATTGAAGCGGAAATTAACAAGCGGCGTGGTGAAACGGACTTACCTTCCGAAATACCGCTCACAAACTTTCGAGGCATTGAGCTGCGCGATTTTCCAGCAGAAATTGCCCGTCTTGCCTTAATCATTGCTGAGTATCAGTGTGATGTACTTTATCGCGGGCAAAAACTGGCTTTGATGGAATTTCTACCGTTGGATCCCCATAACTGGATTACCTGCGGAAATGCGCTGCGACTGGATTGGTTGAGTATCTGCCCGCCAACCGGAACGGGTGTAAAACTCTATAGTGATGACCTGTTCAATACACCGTTAGAGCAAGCGCGAATTGATTTCGAGAATGAAGGCGGAGAAACCTATATTTGCGGCAATCCGCCATATTTAGGAAGTAAATGGCAGTCGGATGAACAAAAATTAGACCTTCAAGCAATCTTCGAGAACCGCACAAAAAACTGGAAATCACTCGATTATGTAGCAGGTTGGTTTATGAAAGCAGCAGATTACGGAACTAAGACAAACTCATTGACCGCTTTAGTATCCACAAATTCTATTTGCCAAGGTCAACAAGTGCCTATCCTTTGGCCGCTGATTTTTGCAACTGGTCATGAAATCCTATTTGCTCACACCAGTTTTAAATGGGTAAATTTGGCAAGCCATAATGCAGGTGTTACGGTCATAATAGTCGGTATCTCAACTAAATCAGGAAAATTGCGCTATCTGTTTTCATCTAGTGATGGTGAAGAAGTGATTTCTAAGCAGTGTGAAAATATTAATGCATACCTGGTTTCTGGCAAAAATGTTGAAATTGAACAATTACGCAATCCGGTATCTGAAGTTTCACAAATGCTATTTGGCAATATGCCCAGAGATGGAGGAAATTTTATATTGTCCAGCAATGAAAGAGAGGAGTTACTAGCAAATTATCCAGAAATTATGCGTTTTGTTAGGCCATATCTAGGCTCTGAACAAATGATTCAAGGAAAACCACGCTGGTGCATTTGGATTGAAGATAAAGATGTGGAGTTTGCTATACAGCATCCTTTCCTTCGTCAAGTGATGAATAATGTACGAGATTTCCGTTTAAAGAGCGACGCATCATCAACAAATGGTTTCGCACAAAAATCTCATCGTTTTGTTCAAATCGCAGGGACTGCTCGAAATCACTCTCTGGCAGTTGCTAAAGTTTCCTCTGAACGAAGACCTTACTTGCCTGTGGATTTATTAAATAGGGATGCAATTATCAGCGATCTTCTATTTGCCCTGTATGATGCTCCTCTTTGGAATATGGCTATTGTTGCGTCACGCCTCCATTATGTATGGATAGCAACGGTTTGCGGAAAATTAAAAACAGACTTTCGCTACTCTAATACCCTTGGCTGGAATACCTTCCCTGTCCCAAAGCTTACTGAGAAAAATAAGGTTGATTTAACTCGCTGCGCGGAAGATATATTACTGGTACGAGAGCATCATTTTCCCGCTACCATTGCAAACTTATACGATCCCGAGAAGATGCCAGAAGATTTACGCTACGCCCATGACCGTAATGATGAAGTATTAGAGCGTATCTACATTGGTCGCCGATTTAAGAACGATACAGAGAGGCTTGAAGTATTATTTATGATTTATACTCAAAAAAATAAGCAGTAATGAGACCATTTATTCAAATACGAAATCAGCTGTCAACTATAGAACATTGGAAAAAAATTCTCGACGGAAACGACTTACCTAGTTTTGGTGCATTCGCATATGTCACTGATTCTGGAGCTGCACAAATAACTACCTATCTTAGCAGTTGCTTTGGAAATTTACGTCAGTGTCGTTGGGTATTTGGATTTGATTATGGTCGTAGCCATCCAACAGCTATTCGAAAATTAGCCGAGATTGGACAGAGTGAGGTCCGCATTCATGACGGTGATTATGTTGTTCAATCACATGGCTTTATGCCAAGAGTAAGCTACCATTTAAAAACAGCACTTACGCATCTTAAGACTGGATATCCCTGCAAACAAATAATTGGTTCAGGAAACCTTTCAGCCTCGGGACTTACATCCGGCATTGAGGCTGGCTGTATCATTGAATATTCAAATGTTGATCAAGCCTATGGAAATACACTGATTTCTAGTTTGGAAGAGATCTGGGAAAAGGCTACTCCGCTGGAAAGCATCATTGATGAGTATGAGAAGCAATATGCTGTAATAAGTCTACCCAAAGTAAGTGTTATTGATAGTGACAATTCAGACATTACCAGATTATTCTGGATTGATGTGGGGTATGTTACCAAAAATAGGGGTGCAGACAAGCCCGGCAATCAATTCGATCTACCAAGGGGATCGCATATTAATCTTGGTTTAGAAGAAGTTTTAAATCCAGAACTAAATAGTACGATAGGTGAGCTGAAAATCCGAACCCCAACAGGGGGCATTATCGAGCGGCGACTACGTTACGGTAATAACTCAATGGAAAAACTGACCCTGCCTATACCAGAACAATCCGGATATCAGTGTTATGACGGTAAGATTCTTACTTTTAAAGTTGATGGAGATGAAGTGGTACTTGAGGCTTTAGAGCATGATGATTTCTTCCGAATTTATGGTATGCACATTAGTGCTTGTAATGCAATGCAAAGCGGTAGACGCTATGGAACCATTTCTCTGCAAAATTAGTATGATGCAAGCCAATATTGTTAAATTGAAGATTTAATAGCATCATATTATGAAAATTTTTCCCTCCGTATCGGTAAATTATGCTTGCAATGGCACTTCTACCAAATCGAATGAGATGGGCATGCGTGCGATGCAGGAGCGTGTATATGAAAAACGCGGCGAGCAATATCTGCTAATCAAATCCCCACCGGCATCCGGCAAAAGCCGTGCCTTGATGTTCATTACCCTGGATAAACTTTATAACCAGGGAGTGAAAAAAGCCATCATTGTGGTGCCGGAGAAAACCATCGGTGCCAGCTTCAATAATGAGCCGCTGACACAATACGGATTTTGGGCGGATTGGGAAGTTGCGCCGCAGTGGAATCTTTGTAATGCACCGGGTGACGATAATGGCGGTAAAGTAGGAGCGGTCAAAACTTTCCTCGATAGCTCAGATCGCGTACTGATTTGTACGCATGCGACCTTCCGGTTTGCAGTGGATAGGTTCGGAGTAGAAGCGTTCGATGGATGCCTGATCGCCGTTGATGAATTTCATCACGTAAGTGCTAATCCGGATAGCAAACTGGGCACTCACCTCAGCCAATTCATCGCACGAGATATGATGCATATCATAGCCATGACTGGCTCCTATTTCCGTGGCGATGCTGAGGCCGTACTTTCACCACAGGATGAAGCCAGGTTTGAGGTGGTCACCTATACCTATTACGAACAACTAAACGGTTATCAGTACCTGAAACAGCTGGATATCGGCTATTACTTTTATACTGGATCATATACCGACGAAATCCTCAGCGTACTGAACCCAGCAGAAAAAACGATCATTCATATTCCCAACGTCAATTCCCGGGAAAGCACCAAAGATAAAATCAAGGAAGTGGAACATATCATCCATGAACTGGGTGACTGGCAAGGTATTGACGACAAAACCGGCTTTCACTTGGTGAAAACACCAAAAGGCGTATTGAAGATTGCCGATCTGGTGGATGATGACGCCAAGCGGGATATCGTACTCAGTGCCTTGCGTGATCCTGCCGCCAAAGATAACCGTGAATATGTGGATATCATTATCGCCCTTGGTATGGCCAAGGAAGGTTTTGACTGGATTTGGTGCGAACATGCGCTAACCGTAGGCTACCGTTCCAGCTTAACGGAAATCATTCAAATCATTGGCCGTGCTACTCGCGATGCTAAAGGCAAAACCAAAGCACGCTTCACTAACTTGATTGCTGAGCCGGATGCTGCCGAAGATGCGGTGACGGATGCAGTGAACGATACACTCAAAGCAATTGCTGCCAGCTTACTGATGGAACAGGTGCTTGCGCCTAAGTTCAATTTCACGCCCAAGAACAGCCAAAGCGTTCCAGTGGATGGCTTCGACTACGGTGAAGGCGGTTACGATCCCCAAAAAGAGAATGTCGGCTTTAATCAGCAAACCGGGCAGTTTCAGATCGAGATTAAAGGATTGGTTGAGCCAAAGAGCAAAGAAGCTACTCGCATTTGCCAAGAAGATTTGAATGAAGTCATTGCAGCATTTGTGCAGGATAAAACTTCGCTGGAACGCGGCCTATTTGATTCTGAGATGGTGCCAGAGGAACTCACGCAAGTGCGTATGGGTAAAATTGTCAAAGATAAATATCCGGAACTGGATGAAAATGATCAGGAAGCTGTGCGTCAGCATGCGATTGCCGCCTTGAACCTTACTCAGCAGGCAAAGAAAATCCTCAATTCTACTGACGATGCATTGAAAGCTGGCAATACCGCTCTGATCGATGGGGTTCGCAAATTTGCGATGGATGTGCGTGATCTCGATATTGATTTGATTGATCGCATCAACCCTTTTGGTGAAGCTTATGCGATTCTGGCCAAGGCTATGAATGAGGACAGCCTGAAGCAGGTTGCATTGGTCATCGCCGGTAAAAAAGTGAATCTCACCATCGAGGAAGCACGAGAACTGGCGAAACGTGCGCTGAAATTTAAGCAAGAACGTGGAAGGCTTCCATCACTGACATCACAAGACCCGTGGGAAAAAAGAATGGCCGAGGGGGTTGCCTTTCTAGCGCGAATGAAAGCTGAGGCTGCAAATGGCTAAAGTAAGTTTTACCGATGAGGATGATGCGCTTCTTGCCGAGCTTGGCGTTGAAGTAGAAATTAAAAACACGGGAAGCCGCACGCCACGCGAAGAACGCATCATTGCCGGTTTTGAAGATATTGAACGGTTCTATGAACAGCATGGACGCGCCCCTGCACATGGCGAGGATCGCGATATTTTTGAGCGGCTTTATGCGGTAAGACTCGATAAAATCCGCGCTTCCGAAGAATGCCGGGCCGTTCTAGCGGATAAAGATAAGCATGGTCTCCTTACCGGCGAACTGACTACTGTTGTGAATGAACTGGATAATCTTGACGATGATGCTTTGCTATCCGAGCTGGGTGTTTTAGATTCCGGTGAAAATGACATCACTAAGTTAACGTATGTAAAATCCCGCGTTGAAATCAAAGCCGCTGAAGAGGTCGCTAAGCGTACTCCATGCCTGGATTTTGATACATTCAAGCCATTATTTGCCAAGGTTCAAGAAGAATTGGCATCCGGTACTCGCCTAACCCGTAAATTCCAAGATGATGCTCTGATCCGGCAAGGGGATTTCTTCATCCTCGGCGGCCAAAAAGTCTATGTTGCAGAAATAGGTGTGGAATTCATAGCGGAATATGGGCGGCCAGACCGCAGGCTTCGCGTAATCTATGATAATGGCACCGAAAGCGATATTTTAATGAGATCACTGCAACGGGCACTAAACAGAGATGAAACCAGTCGCAGGATTATCGATACCTTTGCTGGCCCCTTATTTTCCGATGTAATTGAAGATGGCGATAGGGAAACGGGTACTATTTATGTGCTGCGTAGCAAATCCGATCACCCCTTGATTAAGGAACACCGCGATGTCATCCATAAAATCGGTGTGACCAGCGGCAGTATTGAAAAACGCATCATCAATGCCAAGCTAGATCCCACTTTTCTGATGGCTGACGTTGAGATTGTAGCCACTTATGAACTATCGAACATCAATCGCATAAAACTTGAAAGCCTGATTCATCGATTCTTTGAATCAGCAAAACTCGATATTGAAATTATGGATAGGTTTGGGAATCCTGTAGTGCCGCGAGAATGGTTCTTAGTCCCTCTATTTATAATTGATGAAACGATAGAAAAGATCAGGGAGGGGTCAATTGTGAATTACAGATATGATTCTAGTCTCGGAAAGATCGTAGGATAGTGGTTATTTGAGTTAATTAGTTGAATCAAATCCTGTAATTGTGTTGGCATTGTTTACCTGAAACTTGCAGCATAAAATCATTTATAAGCAATGATGCTGTATTACACAGCCAATGCTAGAAATCAATAAGAATTGAGAGATTATCATTTCTCCCAAAGATTGGTGTTATCGCCCTGAGACCAAGATGAGAGTGAGATATTATAAAAACGATGTGTTCCGCTATTTCAATATGGTAGCGGTGCTTGATGTTAAGTTGCCCATTAACTATAACCTAAGAACCTGAGCAATGGTAAAAGACGTAAAAAATTTGGAGGGCAAGACCTTCCAAGGTTGGCTGCTCGGCAAAGTTCTTGGCGCTGGTGCGGATGGGATCGTTTACGCAGGTTCTAAAGGCGAGCAAACAGCTGGAGTGAAGATCTTTTTCCCAGAATCAATCGTGAAGAATGGCCTTGGTGAAGAAGCGCAACGGCTGGAGTTGCAACTTCAACTAAAGGGTGAAAAGAAACATCCAAACTTAGTTGAAGTGTATGACGGTGGAACTGATGATGACTTAAATACGCTTTTCCTAATAATGGAACTTGTTCCAGGAAAGTCGCTGGACAAGGTTATTAATGACATTCCACGAGAGGCTATCCCATCACTGCTTCTACAATTGGTAGGAGCTGCCAAATTCCTTGAAGAGCAAGACTTGGTTCATCGAGATATTAAGCCAGCAAATGTCATGATTAGTGATGATTTTAAACTACTCACACTTTTAGATCTTGGGATTATTTTAAGGTACCCAAAAGATGGCGATGAAAGACTTTCAAGGGATGAATTTGTAGCAACGACTAGATACAGTCCGCCAGAATTTGTTTGGAGATCCGAGGTAGCTACTGACGAAGGTGCTTGGCGCTCTATAACGTTCTACCAAATCGGAGCCACATTGCACGATATTATCATGCGGAAACCCCTTTTTGATGGTTTTGATAAACCTCGAGCAAAACTATATGATTCTGTGCGTATTCGCTCTCCCCTCTTCGATAACGTGGCGTGTGACGAATGGCTAGTGAATCTGTGCAAATGCTGCTTGGTGAAAGACTGGCGTGAACGGCTTAAATTAGTTTCTTGGGACAGTTTTTCCCCACCATTGAATGGCCTCAATGACATCGAATATAAGAAGCATTTGATTCGGCTCAGGCAAATCCGTGCAGATGAATGTCGTCAATTGGAGGCGACTGAAAAAGTGCAGACTCCTACGAACGAACGAATACTCGAATTATGGGATTTATATAATAAAGTCTTTATGGAGACACGACAATTTTTAATGGCGTCCACAATTTTCCCGAAATTTAGCGGAACTCAAACCGTACTGAGTGAGCGTGATTATGTTCTTCGCTTTGAATTTGATGTAGATGTAGATGCAATGTTTTCGGAGCCTTTGATTGTGGAGGTATTTTTCTCAGTTGACAAAGAATATGAACTGGCGACTGATATGAAAGTATCGGCGCAATTTAAAGATGGCAAGGAATTGTTCAGGGGGAATTGGACAGAAATGTTTACCGTCGATTCAGCGGCACTCATCATTCAAGAATCGCTGCTTCAAGTCGCTGATTTGGTAGTACCTAATATTTGATTTCGTGGAGGAGTAGTGTTAGGAACTTTTTGGGTAAGTGACAAGCACCTTGATATTCAGCAAGCAGATGCGGTTCAAAATCAGCCAGAATCGTCTAGCTTTCTTGTTCTAGGACCGGCGGGCTCTGGAAAAACCAACATATTACTGTTGCGTGCAAAATGGTATTTCTTGAAATCATTGAGCGAGTTAAGAATAATTGTATTCACTGCGGATCTCCGAGATTTTATTTCTCTTGGTTGCACGCAATATGGAGTTCCAACTGAAGTTGCTCTGACCTGTACTCGTTTTATGCGCGATATTTTGGACGAATATGCTGTGGTTTATCATTTAACAAATGATTTTTCCACGGATCGCCTAATGCTGGCAGGAAAAGTACAGTCGTTGATAGATGAGCATGATATCTCAAACTTATTCGATGCGCTTCTTGTAGATGAGTGTCAGGATTATACTGATACTGAACTGCTCATATTTCGGAAGCTAACAAAAAGACTTGTCTTAGTGGCAGACTCAAGACAATCGATATATCAAATCACACATACCCCTGGGTTACTGGAAGGGCTTGTCAATAATTCTGTAATTTCCCTTAAGTATCATTATCGTAGCGGGTTGCGAATTTGCTCGGTTGCCGATGCAATCCTTCGCGATGCAATAAATTTCAAGCCCATTAGAGGAGAATGTAAGTACGACGAATCGGGGCGACCTTCTTCTGTTTCAATTAATAAGTGTGAAAGCCTTGCTGGTCAATTTGATTTAATACTGACGAAATTGGCCGCGCAAATTGATCTTTACCCGGATGAGTTGTTAGGGGTTTTGTTTCCAAAGCGAGATCAGGTCGCAGCGTTTGAAGAAGCTCTTGATGGTTCCAGCTCAGTACTGGAAAAGAATAGGATTCGCGTTGAGACCATGCACGCCGCAAAGGGATTAGAGTTTCGAGCTGTTCACATCGCGGGATGTGAGGCCTTGTATAAGATGGGAGCGATCCAAAAGCGATTAGCCTATACATCGATCTTGCGGGGCAAGACTTCCGTGAACATTTATTATACGAAAAAAATCCCAGGTTATTTAGAGAGCGCCGCTGCGGTTTTGGAACCACCCAAGCCTGCACCAAATTTTGAAGATTTGTTTGGGAGCTAAGATGTACGTAAAACGCCTGTTTTCGGTGAATGAATTACTTGGAGAAAAGAGAAAAAATAAACCGAACGACCTTTTTTCTTCAAGTGATGAAATTTCTCAGAAAAAACTGAGTTGTTATTGGAGTGAATTTAGCAACCCCGAGCAAGATTTACCATCGACGATTGTTTTGGAGAAGGAAAATGTCGAAGATTTCTATGCGGAAATTGCCACCTTCTTTCAAGAGTATTCCCCGTTATCGGCATACTCACATGTAGTGCATCGTTCTTTTGCTGAGAAAGTCGGATTTCCGGATCGGTTTAGTCATTTACGCGCAGAAGCCCAGGAATTCGATCAACCGAATCTACGACTTTGGGTTGCGTTAGCTTTGGCTGAAGCCACGTCAAATTCGCTTATGCATTCTGATGGCGAAGGAGGCTTATCGTTTTCTGCATGTAGACGGTCACTTTCTTTTTGCTTGGCACGCACGAAGTTTTTATATCCGAATCTACCGCCTAGCATTGTAGCCGAACGTTGGCAGGAGCTGCGCAAGATTTGTAGAATGCAAACGTCCGAAGAATTGGTTTCCTCTATAACAATGATCTTTTCGGCTCTATTGAATGAGAGTCCGGTTGATACTTTTAATTTAATCGATGATGAGACAAGATCTCTTTTAAAATCGTTAGTTAATGGGAATTCGGCCGAAATTAATTTTTGGAATTTTTTCAAAAATTTTTATAAAGATATAGGCCAATTTTCTTTGCAATTCTCTGGAAGCTTCGACGACAGAATCTTTGCTTTCGAAAACGCTACGACTGTTGTTCGAAACAATAAAAAAGGAACGCTCTTAGACTCGATCACTGTTGCCTTTTTTGCTAATCTGTTGCTTCCCGGTTCGTTTGGTCATATAAAACTTCTTTCTAGATATATTAGTGAATTCCCGGCGTGCATTGTTTGGTACGGATTTTTTACTGCATTATCTGCCGACTTCGACTTTAATACTATTCATGATGGTATCGGAAGAAAACTGATTAGAGATATAAGGTCTAACTTCGATCCACTGTCGCCGCCGCGAGACGATATCTCTTTAGATGAACTAAGAGTTCTATCAAGAATAATATTGAGATCTAACAATGTAAAACCTATGCATCAAAGGACTATACAAGTTGCTATATATCCTGGGATTGATTTGCTCTCGCGCTTTTTCCCTGAAAATGGAACCGAGCTTGCGCCGCGTATTTCAGAAAAAGAACAAAACGCGCAAGAAATTAGGAACCAACATGCCATTGAGTTATTGCGAAAGGCGCAAAAATTGCTCGCCGGTGGCGATATTGAGATAGATTTCAATTCGGCTTCTAGGAAGAAGAGAAAAACCACTGTTTCGTCGAGCAAAACTAGGAAATACGAATAGAATTTCATTTTTAAGCATTCTGGATTTAGATGCAAGCATTTGAAGTGTATCCCATCAGCAAAAGCTGGACAAAGTGAGAGTGTATTACATTGAAACAATTAGCTGAGACTTGTTTGGAGTAGTCAACCAAGGCCATCCGCGAACCTTGGCTGACTGATGGAGCATTATGAAGCATTGTTTTTAATAACCTTCTGGTAAACGCATTTATATCGGAATACTCAGAAAAAACTTTAGAGAAAAAGAAAATATTTTTCGAGAAGAGTGCTTTTATGCAGCTTTTTATTGGTGTTGTTTTTCTGCGATGTAACCCCGGTGTAACCCTGATATACCACAGAAAATTATTACATTTCTTAACTATTTGATTCTAATGGTGCTGTTGAGAGAAGTAGAGCCTCAGACCTACTGATTATGAAACGTAATCATAGATATATAACATTTGTAAATCAATAGCTTGCAGTGCTTGCCAAGCATAAAATCAGTATCGCGCAGTCTCAAATGATGGTGCTTCTGCTGTAGTTTGACACAAATTTGACACAATAATTTTTGTAATCTGACTGAATTACCAAGCTAAATAAATCTAATAATTGTGATTCATTCGAGATCACAGGATTGAACATATTGTTACTGATGGTTTGAATGGTTGATAATACGCAATATATTTGAATAAATTGAATCAAAACCATACTAAACATGAGTTATCCATCTAAATTATATAAGTATGTAATTCCAGAACGTATCGATATTCTCAAGAATCAACTTATTCGATTTACTCAACCATCTGCACTCAATGATCCGTTTGAATTACAACCCGTATTTGGTGAGGTTTTCTCTGAAAATGAGTTAGAAGATATGTTTAAGCCTAATCTCAATTATTTTGAAGAAGCCTTAAATAAGCAATTCTCGCAATTCTCACAAAAAACTCGAAAAAAAATAATAAAAAGACTTGTTTTACAAGTAAAAAAGAATCCACAAATTCTTCAAGAAGAAATGAATAAAATAGCGCCGTTTATAAAGAATGAGCTAACAAATTTTACTCCGAAAGCTAAAAGAATTTTTTCTGATGTTCTTCAAACAGTTGGAATATTAAGTCTTTCTGAGAAGCTTGATCATCCTCTTCTTTGGGCGCACTACGCCGCTTCTCATAGAGGTTTCACAATTGAATTTAAATCGGAACATGAATTTTTTAATCGTCGTCGTTCTGATAAAGACGAATTATTCCATCTAAGGAAAGTCAAGTATGTTGATAATTCATCGAAAACTGATATAACACTATCTGAAATGCATGGTGACGATATACTGGCTACAAAGGATAAATCATGGGAATATGAAGCCGAATGGAGAATAATTGTTCCACTTGCAAGCGCGAACAAAACATTGGAGGGATCGGATAAAATCCATCTTTACTCACTTCCATTGACATCGATATCATCAATAATCATTGGTGCGCGTGCTTCATCACTACTATATGAGGAACTTAGAACAATCTTAATGTCATCATCAGATTATGAGCACATCTCTCTAAAGGAAGTTAAATTAGATGCTACAAATCAAAGCATTAAAATTGCTGAGTAACCAATGATTTTACTTGTTTCTGTCTAATTGATTTAATCTTTCCTTCGCATTGAATTGAAGCTCATTGAATCTTCTATTTATCTCATCAATTCCAAAGCCGGTGATCTTAATAAGCCGAAGAGCATCACGCCCCCCAGTCTGTATTTGTAAGAGATATATAAGTAAAGAGTTTATTTGATGAAATTAGAAAAAATTGAGATTCAGAAATTTAAAACAATTTCTAAATTAGAATTGAGTTTGGCATCTATAAATTATCTTGTAGGTGGCAATAATGCGGGTAAGAGTAGCGCATTACAGGCTATACATACAGCGGTAACAGCCGCTCAAACAGCCGCCGAATTACAATGGAAGATAATTTCAGATAACCTCATTAAATATGCACCAACATGGGATTTTGCAGATATTGGTCATCGCACACCATTAGAAAATTCATCTGCTGGAAACAGGTCTACTATTATCTTTAAAGGAAAAGATGATAATCAAGGAGATTCTTTATATAAGATAGAACTGTATAAAGGAAGAAACGCTGGCGCTGGCGTTGAGCGCACGGGGAGCTATATCGGGTTTGGCAGCCATATAATTAAGGCTAATCCCCCATTTAGTATTTATGTCCCTGGACTGGCTGGCGTTTCCCATTTTGAGGAATTCAAAAGTACAGCTAATGTAATTCGCAAAATTGCAGGTGGTGAAGCAAATTCAGTATTACGAAATGTAATATTGATGATAAAGAATAAAAAACGACTTGATTTACTTAGGAATAGAATGCGGGAGGTTTTTCCGAAGTTTGACATTCTGGTCAATTTTAACCCAGAGAAAGACCATATTATCCAGATCCTTGCTTCGACAACAGCGGGGGCTTCATTAAAGCCTGTTGATTTAATGGGTACCGGAGTATTGCAGGCTTTACAGCTATTTGCATATACAATTTTATTTGAACCAGCACTTCTTCTTTTGGATGAGCCAGATTCACATTTACATCCATCCAATCAGCAACAACTTATTAGAACTCTAGAAAGCATTACGGAACTCACGAGTACGAAAATAATATTGGCAACACATAGTCGACACATGATCAATAACTTGCCAGAAGGGGCAAATATTTTTTGGCTTGAAGGCGGCAGGATAAAGTCTGAAGGAGATTTTAATAGAATAAAATTGCTCAGTGACTTAGGTGCATTGGATCAAGCTGATGAATTTCAGAAGGAGCTACTAATATTAACAGAGGACAACAACAAAAAATTATTACGCATTTTATTAAAGCAAATGAAAATGCCTGTTAATAGCATCGGTATTGCTAGTTATAATGGTATTGCTAACTATAGGGTAGCGATACAACTTACCAAAGAGCTATTGAAAGAAAATCAAAAAATTATTGTTCATAGAGACCGGGATTTTTTAACTGCAAATGAAGCATTAATTTGGGAGGATGAAGTTCGTAGTTTTGGAGCATATCCTTACATAACAGAAGGTAGTGATCTTGAAATGAATTTTTTGGATTCTCGGCATCTAGCAATGCTTTCAGGTAAAGATATTTCTGAAATAGATAGCTTTATCCTTACTTTGGTTAAAGAAAATGACGCTGAACTAAGGGGGAAATTTAAAGAAAAACGCAAAGTGCACATCAAGAAACTCTATCCCAATGGTGGAAGCCCAAGTACGGATTCCTTATGCCCCCCTGGACAATCGCTGAATCTAAGTTGTGTACATGGTAAAACTCTGATCAGTAGAGTTAGAGAACATGCCAACGAATACTTAGGTGTGAAGGTTGAGCCGACGGATAGCAGTCAAATATCAGATATTGCTCCAGGACTTAAAACTATTGTTCAAACCTTACTTCCTTCACCTCAACTCCAAGCCTGATCAATAAATTGCCTATTTTTTAGTGGGTATCAATTTCCTTAAAAGTTTTTTTAATTTTTTGTTCTCTGCCTACCGATGTAAAGATTATTTTTGTTAAAGATAGTAGTGCTTAGAAAAATAATCTTATGGAAATTTCACAGAAAAAATATGGCATTCATTGGCTACAGGTTTGAAACGGTCGAGCGTCACGAAACTGGAATGGTCTCAAGTTGATATGCAAAGAAATGTTGCGTGGATACATGGCGATCAGGCCAAAGCAGGAAAACCGATCCATGTAACCCTGAATGCTACGGCAATAGCGGTATTGACTAGGCAAATTGGCAAGCATCCCAGATCAGTATTTAGTTACAAGGGCAAGCCAATCACGCAAGTGAATACAAAAGCTTGGTATAAGGCGTTAAAACGTGCCGGTATTGAAGATTTCCGCTGGCATGACTTACGTCATACCTGGGCAAGCTGGCTGACTCAGAATGGCGTGCCGTTGAATGTCATTCAGGAGATGGGCGCATGGGAATCTGCTGAGATGGTGAGGCGTTATGCTCACCTTGCTCCTGAGCAATTTGCCCAACATGCCCGAGTCTTGGACGACGTGCTAAATGTCACAAATTTGGCACAATTGAAGTAAAACAGGTTCGGTTACGTTTCTAAGTTACTGATTATGGTGCTGTTGAGAGGAGTCGAACCTCCGGCCTACTGATTACGAATCACATTCGTTTTCGATGGAACTCTGATCATTTCTATAAATGAAGCTTTTATCGATATATTCTCCCCACTTTGCCATTAATTCACATCATTTTTCGAATAAATCACTTTCCGGTAAGCTGCTCAATATATTTATAATCACGACCTCTTTTTATTCATGACTAGCCTGCAAAGAATCTAATGGTAGAGTTTATGCGTACTATAGTTCGATTGTTATGTTTTTTTAACATATGAATCGACAAAGCACCATTACATTGCAAGGGGCAACTTTTGGGGCAACCAATAAATTATCAATTTAAAATAACATAATATACATGAAGATATGTTAGTTATTTGATTGTCGCCGTCCCACCAATAATACCCCCAGTAACATCCAACGCCGTCCTAGAGACGGCGTTTTAATTCCGTGAAGAAAAACTCCGGGGTAACGACGATCCGCTATTTCCGGCGACCCGTGTTGCACCGGGTTCATCCATGCAATTTGCGGCTGATGGGCTTGATCGCGAGCATTGAAGCAATGCCTCACCGATACGAACGATATTTCGCAAAGCTTTTAACAATGCTGGCCCGCCCTATTTCAACCCGCACAGCTTTAGAAATACGCTCGTCCGGCTAGGTGAGGAAATCTGCAAAACTCCTGAACAATTCAAAGCTTGGAGCCAGAATCCTGGGCATAAAAAAGTATTAACGACATTTTTGAGCTATGGCGGGGTTGCTTGCCAGCGGCAGGGGGAAATTATCAGGGATTTGGCGAAGCCGCAGCAAGCCACGCAGCTTGATATTGATGAATTGGCAACATTACTTGTAAGAGATGTCAAGGATCGCTTATCCTGCACTTGAATGATAGTCACCTATACGTTACCATTGGCAATGAAAATTAAGGCTGAAGAATATATTTGCTTGGATGGTTCAACTCCCCACAAAGCATGGTTTGACAGCCTTGATCTGCAAGCTGCCGCCAAAATTGTTACAGCTAAGTTGCGTTTGGAGCTTGGAAATACATCCAACGTGAAATGATTCGACGGCATCGGTGAATATGTCATCAACTGGGGGCCTGGCTACCGTATTTACCTTGCCAAGGATGGCGACACACTTATCATTTTATTTGGTGGCGGCACTAAGCGCGGGCAACAGAAAGATATTGATAGAGCAAAGGCTTTACTCCAGGAATACAAGATGCGAAAAAAAGCCAAGCCTGCTGCCAGTAAAACTAAAAAATCGAAGAGGTAAAATTACATGGCACTAACCCGGAATTTCAAGCAGACAGTTATTGAGCGCATCGAGCGCGATCCTGAATTTGCAAAAGCGCTTCTTGATGAAGCGGCAACCTTGTTCTTAAGTGGCGAACCGGAAGCAGCACGCCTTATCCTTCGCGATCTCGTCAATGCCACCGTGGGATTTGAGCATCTAGCCATGCTGACTGATAAGCCCAGCAAAAGCTTGCATCGCATGTTATCGCCCAAAGGCAATCCCAGCATGGATAACCTCGCCGCTATTTTTGATGCGATTCGTACACGTTTGAACGTTGGAATTGAAGTTCATACGGTTGAATTGGCATAGATAGTCCAAAGCCATAATATTTATTGGTATTTTGCAACAAAAGATGGCGAAGGAGGAGACGGAGCGAGTAAGCACGAAAGCCTACATATAATGATTTATAGTTGTGAATGAAAGAGTCTAGTTCCAGTACTTCATGGCTCACCAGTGCGGATAAATCTGGTAACTGATTTATTAAGATTTCAGTTTGATATCTCATGCCACAAATCAGCCGCGCCGCTTTTTGACGTCGACTTGATTTGGTTGGTTAGACCGCATTATTCAATTGCTCATCACAAACTTTGATGAACTTTTTGTATTTTTCAGAGAGTTCCTTTTTACTTTCTATTACATGAGTTGAATGCTCCCTTTCGTCATGAGCTACAATTTTGCACCAATGAATTGCGTCTCGTGCTGCATTAACAACTTCTGGGTATTTGTTGTATTTACCAATTAAATGATCATCTTCAGTCATTATTTCATTATACTTATCTGCCTTCATTTCATGGGCCTTCCAATTTGCGGATAATTCATAATAACGTCCAACTTCATCTTTCAGGTCTTCAATTTCTTGAAGCATGCGTTCTCGACGGATTTTCTTGAAATCGCGCTTCTCTTTGGAGATTGATATCAGATGGTCAATGGTCTTGGTAAAACCATAAGTAAAAAGCGCTACCACTATTGATCCGGCCAGATGAAGTTTGAAGTTTCAAGCGGCATATTTGACCCTCGGATCTTGAAAGAAGCTTTTGACCCGTTCGGGTGATTGTTCAAG
>WBZO01000688.1_pt1 | contig 65046 bp, 46 predicted proteins | sample 5204261 | NCBI WGS metagenome assembly WBZO01 (sample SAMN12412400, study PRJNA552823) | activated sludge metagenome | isolation source: activated sludge from anammox sidestream of wastewater treatment plant... | place: USA: North Carolina | collected 2017-09
CGCTGGCTGTGTTAGTGAAATAGTTACGTAGCGAAGGCTATGCGCCTATTTCACTGCCTTGCCAGCCCCCAAAATACACTCGCCGAAATACCCAACTTATTTCCGGCACGTTCCTTACCGGGCTAAAGAGGTGTCTCCGACAGCCCAACCCCAACAGCATCTGAAAACGAGCAATTTTACGTCAATTTTTCTCCTTTTTTTCCGTTGCGTAGCAGCGCTACGGAACTGAAAAAAAGGGGAAAAAATGGCATAAAAGGGCCGTTTTTAGCCAAGTGACCAAATCGCAAGCAAGCTCTAAATCACTCCTACCTTTCGCTTTTTCCCGAGGCCTGAATGGCCACTTTCAGGCGAAGGTATTCTCCTTCATCGAGGATGCCCTCTTTTCGCAATTCCTGAAGTTTATTCAACTGCTCCAGAAGGTCGGGGGCCATGGTCTGGTCGAGATGCAATGCGTCATTGTCCGGCAAAGGCAACTCCTCCGGCAGGCGGTAGTTGTTTTTTTCAAAGGTTTTAAAAACAGGCTGGTCGCGCAGGAAAGCCAGTTCGTACTGCTGCCGGATGCGTGGCAGATCATCCCAGCCGAAAGCGACCGCAGTGTCGAGCTGGAGCAGTGCTTTTTCAGTTTCTTCAAATACGGAAAAACAACAAGCCATCAGAAAATGGATTTGCGGGTCGTCGTTTTTCAACTCAGCTGCCTTGCGCAGGGAATCGAGCGCCCTCTGGTAGTCAAATCTGTTGAACTCCTCTATCGCTCTGTTTTTGAGTTGCTCAAACTGCTGCAACCTGGCGCTTTGCGGCACCACTTCTGCTACCTGTCGGGGCTTTACCTTTGCCGCTTCTTTGGCCTGCTCTTTTGCTGCCTTTGCGTTGTAGGTTTTATCAAAATCTGCTTTTGTCATAAACCAAAAGACGAAGGCCTCAATCGTCGCAATGATAAACATGACAGGCACCAGATTCTCAAATACCGACGGACCAAAAATACCGGCCAGTGTAATCGCCAAATAGGTCGTACCCATCTTTCTTTGGCCGAGATAGAAGCGATGTGCACCAAAGGCGCCGAGCAGGAGCGCCAGGGTACCGGCTCTGCCTTTGGTCTTCCATCCATCCGGTAGGTCGGCGGACGCGGATCCGGGAAGTGCTGCACTGCTGCTGGCGTAGGTAGTAGCAGGCAAAGACTCGGGCCTGTCTTCGGGTACGGTGATGCCCGGGTTAGAGATGGCATACAGCTCTACCGGATGCCGGATGTTTTTCAACTGGCGATGGCCAAGCGATAGGGCTTTGATGCGGGAGTGGTTCCTGATGTCGTCGTAAACCTTGCCCGAGATAAAAATGCCTCCAGGCACACATTCGGATTCAATTCGGGATGCGATGTTTACGCCATCGCCAAAGACCTCCTCTTCGCTGAAGCTGATGTCGCCGGTATGGATGCCAATACGCAGCGGCACGGTGGGGTCTGATTTTAACTCGCGCTGTATGTCCAAGGCACATTCCACTGCCGCCGAGGCGCTGGGATAAATGCTCAGGGTGCCGTCTCCAAAGTACTGGAGAATCTCCCCGCCGTATTTTTCTGTATTCCGGCGAAATACTTCCCGGTGGCGCTCCCGGAGGCGGTTGCCTACCACTTCATCCCGCTGCATGATAGCAGAATATCCAACCATGTCCGTAAACATAATAGCAGCGAGGCGTCGTTTGATTTCTTTCATTGTAGGTTGTATTTTGGGTTTGTAATTTCGGAGCAATTATAGTTAAAATGACAAAAAACAGCAGGAAAACCGCTCCTCCAATCCTATTTCCTCAGTCAAATCGCCACCGCTGAAAATTCTTCAGGGAGGGGTGCTTTTGGGAGAAAAATTGAAAAACCTTTTTCAAGAGCTTGTTTGCGTTTTGGTGCTTGAGCCGGGATGCTGTTTGAGCGCTTGTTCGCGATTTGGGCACTTGGCTAAAAAGTGGCCCTTTTACGCCACTTCTCAGCCAAGTGCCCTCCCAACAAGCTTTAAAAAGGCTTCCTGCCAAGTAGTTGTCAAATACAGACAACTTCTCAGGAAAACAAATCTGCAAATCCGAAGCTTTTGCCGTCGAACAAGCCCTTGTCGCTCAGCTTCAATTCGGGGATGACGAGCAGAGCCATGAAGGATAGGGTCATGAACGGAGCTTTCAAAGTGGAGCCAAGCTCTCTTTTGACAAAGGTATCCACAGCAGCGTATTTTTCAGCGACTATCCAGCCATCTTCTGTTGCCATCAGGCCGGCTACCGGCAGGGGCAATATTCGCTCCTCCCCTGCCCCACTCACCGCACAGACGCCGCCCCGGTTCCGGATCAGCAGATTTACCGCCCTACTGAGCAGGTGGTCTTCGGTGCCCACGGCGAGGATGTTGTGGCTGTCGTGGCCTACGCTGGAGGCTATGGCACCGTTTTTTAGTTTAAAATTTTGAATAAAAGCAAGTGCAGGAGGTGCGTCTGTATAACGATTGACAACGGCAAATTTGAGGATATCCCGTTCGGGGTCGGCGACAATCAGGTTTCCCTCCCTTTTGGCCGGGCTTGAAAAACTTTCTGTGACGATCTGGCCGTCGAGTGCCCGGATAACCCTGATACTCAACCCCTCCAAAGCTGAAGGCGCCTGGATTTCAAAATCCTCCGCTCGCTTTTCATTCGTATTAAAATGGTTAACTGGATGGCAATCAACGCGTTGCATTTTGCTCTTTCCATTTTCGGCTACCAATTGGCCGCCAATCCAGGTTTGCCGAATGGTGAAATGCTCCAGGTCGCTGGTGACGATGAAATCCGCGGGGTCGCCTACCCGAAGCTGTCCGACGGGCAGTCCGTAGTGTTGTACGGGATGCAGGCATGCCGCCCGGAGCACGTCAAACAGCTCGCACCCATGCCCCAGCGCACGGGCAACGAGTTGGTTGATATGCCCTTCCACGAGGTCGTCGGGGTGCTTGTCGTCGCTGCAGAACATGATCTGGCCAGGGAAAAACTCAAGTAGCGGGATCAGAGCTTCAAAATTCTTGGCAGCACTGCCTTCGCGGATGAGGATATGGACGCCGAGTTTCGCTTTGTCCAATCCTTCTTCGTAGGTGAAGCACTCGTGGTCTGTGCTGATTCCTGCGGAAAAATAGCGCCGGGCGTCTTCACCTCTCAGCCCTGGCGCATGGCCGTCCACTGGCTTGCCCGCCTGCCTGGCTGCTGCCAACTTTTTAAGCACCTCTTCGTCGCCGAACAAAACACCCGGATAATTCATCATCTCGGAAAGATAATAGATTCGCGGGTCGTCCAGCAACCGCTTCACGGCTGCTGCATCCAACACAGCACCTGCTGTTTCAAAACTGGTAGCTGGCACGCAGGATGGTGCTCCAAAGAAAAATTTGAACGGCACTTTTTCCCCGTTCTCCAACATGAAGCGGACCCCCTGCTCTCCTAGGACATTGGCTATCTCATGGGGATCGGAAACGGTTGCTACCGTGCCATGCACCACGGCCATCCGCGCAAATTCAGATGGCACCAGCATCGAGCTTTCGACATGGACATGGGCATCTACGAAGCCAGGAAGCAGATACTCGCTACTCGTGCCGGCTGTTTTTCTTATTCCGATAATGTGGCCGTTCTCCACGGTGATTTCTCCGTGGAAAACATGGCGGTTGTGCAGGTCTATAATATTTCCAGTGATCGTCATGACAGAAATAAAGAATGAAGCGTAAAGATTGAGAAAGTTTTGAGAGGCTGGGGGCTTTTTGTAAAATGGGGAAAAAGTGGCGTAAAAGGGCCGTTTTTTAGCCAAGTGACCCAATCGCAAACAAGCTCTAAGTTCCATTGTGATGCCGGCAACCGCCAAATAACCTTTCAGGAAGAGGTGCTTTTGAGGCTGTATCAAAAGGTCAATGGCGGCGGTAGCCGCCAAATAACCTTTCAGAGCGGGGTGCTTTTTTTAAAATTTCAAAGAAATTTTAAAAAAAGCACCCCGCTCTAAAGAATTTTATTCCCCGACGTAGTCGGCGGTTTGACTTATGAGACAGGCTCACTCCTCCCTGCTAAGGAACGTGCCAGAAATAACTTACGCATTTGGGCGGCGTCTTTTGGGCGCTGGCTGTGTTAGTGAAATAGTTACGTAGCTAAGGCTATGCGCCTCTTTCACTGCCTTGCCAGCCCCCAATATACACTCGCCGAAATACCCAACTTATTTCCGGCACGTTCCTAAATAGTTATTAAAAACCTACAAAATCCAGCCTCCCTGGATTTTTGTGCAAGTGTGACTTTTTATAGAGATCGCCAAGTCGGCAACGGTTGCCAAAGGTAATCAAAAAAATGCAGGAAGGGAGCTTGGTTTTTGCTGGGCGTTGCTCTCTTTTGTTCGATGTTTGCAAAAGCAGGAACTGTCCCTCTTTTTTGTTCGCCTACCACAGTAGCAGGGGCCGTGCTGGCAGGCAATTGCATCAAAGGTGGGGTAGCGCTATGCAGGTGTTAGCAAGGAACACCGGTACCTGGCCCCTAAATTCTGCCTCTTCCTTGCTTCTGCTTTCCTAAAAAGTCCCTGCAATGCGTATCTTCGCAGCCCGAAATTTTAATCATGCGTCTAAAGACCCTCGAGATCAAAGGTTTCAAGTCATTTGCCGACGAAACGGTCATTCATTTCAATGAAGACGTCATTGGCATTGTCGGCCCCAACGGCAGCGGCAAGAGCAACATTGTGGACGCTGTGCGCTGGGTATTGGGGGAGCAAAAAACCACCGAACTGCGACTGGATACCATGGCAAGCGTCATTTTCAACGGTGCAAAAAGCCGGAAAGCGGGGGGATTGGCTCAGGTTACACTCACTTTTGAAAACACCCGGAACCTGCTGCCCACCGAATACAGCACCGTCGCCATTACCCGCAGGCTATACCGCAGCGGAGAAAGTGAATACCTGCTCAACGGCGTTGTCTGCCGCTTGAAAGACATCACTAACCTGATGATGGACACCGGCATCGGCTCTAATTCCTACGCTATCATTGCCCTGGGAATGGTGGACGAGATCCTGGCCGACAAAGACAACGCCCGTCGCCGCATGTTTGAGCAGGCCGCCGGCATTTCAAAATACAAAACCCGCAAAAAGGAAACCCTCAACAAACTGGAAAGCACAACTGCCGACCTGGAAAGGGTGGACGACCTGCTGTATGAGATCAACAGCAACCTCAAAACCCTGGAGCAGCAGGCCCGGCGCACCAAGCGCTATTTCGAACTGAAAGCCGAGTATAAGGAGCTCAGCATTCAACTCGCAGCACTGAAATCAGACTCACTGAGGGCAAAATACAAGGAGTTAAAATCACGCATCGAACAGGAAGAAGACAGCTACCGCCAACTCGAAATAGAGCAGCGACAACTCGAAGCTGATCTGGAAGCCCAGCGCAAAACCAACCTGGACCAGGAAAAAGCACTCAGCGAGCGCCAGCGCGAGGTCAATAACCTGGTGGGGCGCATCCGGGACATGGAAAACGAGCGCAAGGTGCTGGAGCAGCGTATTTCTTTTGTGGAAGAAAATAAAAAAAAGTCGCTTGACCAAATTCAGCTTGCCAAATCCCGCATTACCATCCTAGAGGAGGAAATCAGCAACTACCGGGAATCATTAGCTGCAGATCGCCGCATTGAAGCGAAATTAGAAGAGCAGTTGGAAGCTGCAGAAAAAAAGCTGAAAGACATCCGCCAAAACCACGGCGCACTGAAGGCCGACCTCGACCTGGTCATGCAGAGCCAGCAAAAATTAGAGCGGGAGCTTTACGAGTTGGAAAAACAGAAGGCCGTCAATGCCAACCAGGCTGAAATGCTCCGCCTCGAAATTACACACAGCGACCAGGAAGTAAAAAACCGCCATGCTGAGACCCTCTCCTTGAAAAGCAAGATTTTAGACTTGGAAAAGGAAGAAAGTACAAAGCACGCTTTGCTGGAATCCCTTGAAAATGAAGAAGAACAGCGCCGAGAGCAACTGCTGCACAGCGAAGCCCAACTCGACGAACTGAAAAACCAGGTGCAGCAAATTCACCGGGAGCTGGACGCTCGGCGCAACGAATACAAACTCACCAAGAGCATGGTGGAAAGCATGGAGGGCTTCCCTGAAAGCATCCGCTTCCTGAGCAATGCCAAAAACTGGAGCAAAAATGCACCTCTGCTCTCCGACCTGATCTATGTGGAAGTGGGTTATCGGGTGGCTATTGAAAACTACCTGGAGCCCTACCTCAACTTCTACGTGGTGGACCACCTGGAGGAAGCCCACCAGGCAGTGCAACTCCTGCAGGCTGCACAAAAAGGCAAGGCCAATTTCTTCTTCCTGGATGCTTTCCGTGACTTTTCGCCTGCTATGGCGCTGTTGCCTGAGGAGGTAAAACCCGCAAGCAGCCTGGTGCAATGCGACCCCGCCTACCGCAACTTGGTTGACTACCTGCTCAATAAAGTCGTCGTAGTGGAAAAAGAGGAAGTAGCAAAGCAACTGCACTCGGAAGACCTCACCCTGCTGGCCAGGAGTGGCCGCTTTATCCAGCGGAGGCACAGCCTCAGCGGGGGCAGCGTAGGACTTTTTGAAGGAAAAAAAATAGGGCGAAAAAAAAACCTGGAAATCCTAGAAAACACCATCCGCCGGGCAGAAGAAGAGGAGGGCCGACTGTCCACCCGGTTGTACAATTTGAAATCGGAAATCGAGACGCTCAAGGCCCAGCAAAACCGCCACCAAATACAACAGGTGCAGTCGGAGCTGAATAAAATTTCTCAGGAAAAAATATCCCTGAGCGCCCGTCTGGAGAGTTTTGAAGCGTACATCGGGGAGGTGGGCGCCAAAAAAGCACAGACACTGGCCAGGATTAAAAGCCTGGAAAACACCAATCTCGCCATTGAAAAGCAACTGGAGCAAAGCATGCGGCAAGTCCAGGAAGCCAGAAAGCAAATCTCCAATACCGACGGCTCCTTCCGACAGGCTGCCGAAGAACTCAGCCTGGCCAGCACCGGATTTAACAATATCAACATCGAATTCATACGCCAGCAAAATAAAGTCACAGCCAATCAGCGGGAGCTTTCTTTCCGGGAAAAACAGCTCGACGAAGCCAATGCTACCCTCGCCACCAGCCAACACTCCATGAAGCAGTCGGGTGACGAAATGGCGGGGATCAACGACAGCATTGAGCAGTTGCATAAAGAACTACTCTCCGCATACGCCCAGCGCAAGGAGAAAGAAAGCCACCTGTCCACCGCAGAGCAAGCCTTCTTCCAGGCCCGCGGCGGAATCAATGAGATTGAGGACAAGCTGCGAAAACTGGGGCGCAAGTCGCAGGAGGTGCAAATCCTCGTCAACAACCTGAAGGACAAGTTCAACGATACCAAATATCAGTTGGCCAACATTGCCGAGCGCCTGCGCATTGAATTCGGCCTGTCCATCAACGATCACGAAACGCTGACGCTAAAACCCGAAGAGCGGGAAAAACTCGATGAGGCAGATTTGCAAATGAAAGTTGAGCGGATAAAAGGCCGCCTCGACAACTACGGCGAGATCAACCCGATGGCCGTAGAGGCTTTTGACGAAATGAAAGAGCGGCACGACAGCATCTCAGGCCAGCGCTCCGATATTTTAAAAGCCAAAGAGGACCTACTGGAGACCATCCGCGAAATCGAAGAAACCGCCACTACGCAATTCCTCGACGCCTTTGGCAAAGTCCGACTTTATTTTATTGATGCCTTCCGCAGTTTGTTCACCATGGACGATGCTGCTGACCTCATCCTGCTGGACGCCGAAAACCCTCTGGAAAGCAAGATCGAAATCGTGGCCAAACCCAAAGGCAAGCGCCCCCAAACTATCAGCCAGCTATCAGGGGGTGAAAAAACGCTGACGGCTACGGCGCTGCTGTTCTCCCTGTATCTGCTCAAACCCGCTCCATTCTGCATCTTCGACGAGGTGGACGCTCCCCTGGACGATGCCAACATCGAAAAATTCAACCGCATTATCCGGCAGTTTTCAAAAGACAGCCAGTTCATCATCGTAACCCACAACAAGCAAACGATGGCAGCCGTGAACACAATATACGGCGTTTACATGCCCGAGCAGGGCGTCTCTGCTGTGACTCAGGTGGACTTCAGAAGTCTCAGGCACGACATGGAGCTGGAGAGCGTGTCGAACTGATGCCAAAATTTCCGGTGCTGCTCGTATCCCGCTTCAGGTGGCCATGTACTTTTCAATAAACTTTGCCAGCTCTTCGCCGTGTAAATTCTTGGCCAGTATTCTGCCGTCTTTGTCCAGTAAAAAGTTAGCGGGAATTGACTGAATCCGCAAGACCTCCAGCAGCGGTGCATCGTCGCCTTGCAGGTGGGAAGCATGAGGCCAACGGTACACCCCGTCCTTTTCAATAGCTTTTTCCCAAACTGTTTTGCTGCTCTCCAAAGCATAACCGATGATCTGAAATCCCTGCTCGTGGAACTTGTCCCACATAGGCACCAGGATTTCCCGATTCTCCCGGCGACAGGGAGCGCACCAGGAGGCCCAGAGGTCGAGCAGGGTGAGCTTTTTGCCCATCAGGCTGTGCAGGGAGGCTTCCTCTCCCTCCAGCAGGGGCAGCATGGCTTCGGGTATCGTGTCTCCTCGCAACACGGGGAGCTGCCCGCGGGCGCTTTTCTCGCAAAGCCGGCTTACCCAGGGATGGTCGGGCTGCTCTTTTTTCCATTTTTCACATTGAGAAACTAAAAATTCAGGAACCCGCTCGTAGTCTTTTTCAGGGCTGACCCAGCGAATAGCTACCGCAGCGGGCAGGAGGTAGGTCGTTTGGTCGGCAAAGTCCATGAGGGCTTGCTTGTACCGAAGCCAGGCTGCCTCCTCCTCGAGCAGCTTTGCGTCGTCGTGGTTGCGCACCTCCTCGTGCTGCATCAGCTCCTCGTATGCCTTGAACCTGACATCCCGTAAGTTTAGCAATGCGGTATTTTCTGGTGTTGATTTTTGAAAGGAAAAACTGCGCTGGAAGTGCCCGGCTGAAGCCCTGATTTCCAAGTGCATGCCGTTTTTCCAGACAATGGGGAAGTAATTGGCCTGCTCCAGGTCGCTATTCTCCAACCTGTTGGGATAACGCTCTCCTGTACGCTGAACCGCCAGCTCAAGCAACACAGGTGTGGCAGTGGCAGGCATATTTTTAAACGCAAAACTTCCGTCCTGATCAATGACTGCGGAGTCCAATACCTGGCCTAAAAAACTGGAAGCCACCTCGTCGAGGCTTCCCGGCTGGATGAGATATACCCTCGCCGCCCATTCGTCGGAAGGGGGCAGTTCGATGGTGCCTGAAAGCGGCGCCGGGGAGGAACAACGGAGCAGTAGTAAGAAGCTGAATAGCGAAATAAATTTAATTTCTTTCATTTTTGTAGTGGTTTAGAGCTTGTTTGCGTTTTTGACCAAGTGACTAAATCGCAAACAAGCTTTTAACCGGAGTAGCTTTTTCAATCCCTTACCTGCAAGTTTAGAAACTTTCCAAATAGCAGATAAAAAATTGCAGAGCAAAGATAGACCCTCTCCCAATGGTGGGGCCAGATTCGGGTATTTTTTAACCAAAGGGCTTACCCTCCCGCTGCCTTTCTCCGAACGTCAGGATTTTGACAAGCTTGCAGTTCGGGCCGATGGCCTGTTCCCTCCCGGTGCTCAAAAATTGTAAATTTGCGCGTACTTTTCAAAACAGAAAAAATGTCAATCGAGCTGGTTTACCGCTTCCTCTTTCTTTTTCAAATTCTCCTTTTCAGCCCCGTCTTTCTCTTTTCCCAGCAAAAAGAATGTGTGTTCATCGCCTGGTCAAAGCACTACGGCGGCAACAAGCACGAAGGAGCCCATGCTTTGCAACAAACGGCTGACGGCGGATTTATTGCCGCGGGGTACTCCCGTTCCAGCAGCCTTGACGTCGGCAGCAATTTTGGCGGCTCGGATTACTGGGTACTCAAACTGGATTCAGCGGGCGCCATCACCTGGGCTAAGAACTTCGGCGGCAGCGGCAACGACATTGCAGCAGCAGTGACGCAGACGCCCGAGGGGGGCTATCTTGTGGCGGGCGGCTCTGTTTCCTTTGATGGGCAGGTAAGCAGCAACCATGGCATGGAAGACGCCTGGCTGTTGAAGTTAGACGCTGAAGGCAACCTGCTCTGGGCGAAAACCTATGGTGGTAGCCTTAACGACAGGGCAGAGAGCATCCACCCAACTGCTGACGGCGGCTATATCGTGGGGGGCTATTCTGAATCCAGTGACGGCGACCTCAGCAGCAACAAAGGAGGGTTCGACTACTGGATTTTTAAAATAAACAACCAGGGCGATCTGCTTTGGAGCAAAAACTTCGGAGGTAGCCTGGCTGACTTTGGCTTCGATGCCAGGCCAACGGCCAACGGCGGTTTTCTCATGGTCGGTTCTGCTTTTTCGGACAACGGAGACGTCGGCGGGAACAACGGCTTTTACGATTACTGGATCATCCAACTCGACAACAACGGAAACCTGCTGTGGGAAAAACACTTCGGAGGCAGCGGCGAGGAGCGGGCGTACTCCTTCGTGCCAACAGACGATGGCGGAGCCGTCATCGCCGGCACTACCAACTCGGCCGGGGGCGACGTCGGCACCAATAACGGCAGCTACGACTACTGGCTGATAAAGATTGACGGGGAGGGAAATCTGCTCTGGAGCAAGACCTACGGTGGTAGCAGCGAGGATCGTGGATTGGCACTTTCACTTACGGCAGCCGGCGGATTCCTGCTCGGGGGCTTTGCCGCCTCTGGCAACGGCGCGGTAGGAGGCAATTACGGAAGCAGAGATGCCTGGCTGCTGAAACTCGACGCGGAGGGACAGGTCATTTGGGAAAAAAATTTTGGTGGCAGCTTTGACGACCGCTTTTACGCCGTCGTAGAGCTGGCCGATGGAGGCTTTGCCTGTGCCGGTTTTTCAACCTCTGCTGACAAGGACCTCCCCGGAAATTACGGGGATCAGGACTTGTGGGTTCTGCGGCTCTCCCCCGACTCAATAGAAGTCAACCTAGGCAATGATACTACACTTTGTGCTGGAGAAGGCCTGCTGCTCGGCCCAATAGATGATGACCTGACCTACCTCTGGCCCGACGGCTCCACGCTGCCCGTTTTCCTGGTAAGCAGTCCGGGGAGCTACTGGGTAGAGGCCGACAAGCAGGGCTGTAAAACCAGGGACACTATCGTGGTGAATTACGTATCAGAAACGCCGGTAAACCTCGGCCAGGATACCATCCTGTGCGATGGAGAAACGCTGCTGCTTCATCCCGGGATTCCCGGTGCATCGGTACTTTGGAAAGGAGGTGCTACCAGTACTACACTCCCCGTTCAGACAGCAGGCAGCTACTGGGTAAGGGTGAGCATAGACGGCTGTGAATACCGGGACACGATTTCCGTACAATTCACCACTGTCTATTTTGATCTGGGAGCAGATACCTTTTTGTGTGCCGGACAGTCACTTACCCTGGATCTGAGTCTGCCCGATGCTACCTTTACCTGGCAGGACAATTCCACCCAATCCCGTTATCAAGTAACAGAGCCTGGAGAGTACCGCGTGACGGTAACGCAGGGCGGCTGTCAACGCGCCGATACGATTTTGGTAGCATTCCAGCCTGCGCCGGAAGCCCTGCTCCCATCCGTTTCTTATATTTGTGAAAACGAAGCGATCTGGATGGGGGCGGTGCAGCCGGGTGCCACTTATCGCTGGCAAAACGGCTCGACAGAGCCTAAACAAAAGGCTGTTGCCCCGGGTGATTATGCTGTGGAAGTTACCCTCAACGGTTGTACCTTCCGGGAGGAGCTAACCTTGCTGCCTTGTGAAATTTGCCTGTACGTCCCCAATATTTTTTCTCCCAACGGAGACGGCCTGAACGAGGTTTTTCAGGGATTTGCAGGCTGCCCCATTTTGACCTACGATCTGAAAGTCTTTGACCGCTGGGGTATGTTAGTTTACGAGGGGGAAGATCCCAGCCAGGGCTGGGATGGCCTGGTGAAAGGAAAAGCCGCTGCACCGGGTACTTACGTTTACTGGATCGAATTCGAGGCAGAAAATGGCGCTAAGGTCCTGCACCAGACGAGGAAAGGGACCGTGGTGCTGGTGCGGTAGGCAGGTAGAGGTTTTAAGAAAAATGGCACTCGGGGTGTTGTTTTTCAAAAAAAGGCTGCAAGTACAGGCCTGGCTGCGAGAAAGCCAGGGCAAAAGTCGCTCCCCGGCACATGGCAGGCAGCAGTAGCAACTCCTCCTGGCAGGAGTAATGGAGGGGCGGAGAGCATTTTAAGTTGGCAGCAGGGTACAAGTCCTGCTATTAGGTCGGCAGGGTTTCCAGTTTCTTCCTGTTTACGATGCGGATGATGCCTTCATTGATTTCGATGTAGCCATCGTCTTTGAACTCTGTGAGCATTCGGATCACACTTTCCTTAGCGGTGCCGACGATGTGTGCCAGGTCTTCCCTCAGGATTTGTATATCCTCTTTTCCCTCCTTCATGTATCGGTCGTGGAGCAATAAGATGGCCTCGGCCACCCGCTTTCTGACGGAGTTGTAGGCTAAGCTGAGCAGCTGGGCTTCTTTTTCAGCGACATTGTCTGCCAGCATTTTGATGAGGCGGGAAGACACATCCCGGTTGGCGTGGATGAGCTTCAGGAAATCCTCCCGTGGCACCAGGCTAATCTCCACGTTGTCGAGGGCAGAAGCTGAAAAGTTGTAAGGTTCGTCCTTGATCAGGGCGGTGTAGCCGATGAATTCCCCTTCGCTTCGGATGTTGATGATGTATTCCTTACCGATATCGTTGGTTTTAAAAATTTTGACCTGGCCTTTGTTGATAAAATACAGGTAGCGTGGAGTATCGCCTTCTTCGAAGAGGATATCCCTCTTTTTAAATGCCTTTTTCCGCCGGTCATCAGACAGTTTTTTCAGCTCTTCATAGCCTTTCGCCTCGTTGATGAAAGCGCTGAGACCTTCATCGGTTTTATTGAACCGCTTCAGGCGCTCGGTTTTTCGCAGGCGGGTTTCTATCACTTTGAGCAATTCCTCCACAGTGAAGGGTTTGGTGAGGTAATCGTCGGCGCCGAGTTCCATACCCTTGCGAAAGTCCTCTTTTTCCGTTTTGGCGGTGAGGAAGACGAAGGGGATGTCAGAGGTTTCGGGCCGCTTGCTCAAAATATTCAGCACGGTGAACCCATCCAACCGGGGCATCATCACGTCACAAAGGATGAGGTTGGGCCTTTCGTCGAGTGCCTTGTCCACACCCTCAGCGCCATCCGCGGCTGTAACAACATTGTAACCTGAAATTTCCAGCAGCTCCTGGATGTTCTCGCGAACGTCGGTCATGTCTTCAATGACGAGAATCTTTTTCATAAACGTAGTGGTTTAGTCCGGCTCGCCCTGATTGGGAACGGGAATATACACCGTAAAAGTAGAACCCTGCCCCAATTGGCTTTTAAAAGTTATATCACCCTCCAATAAGTCGAGGTATTTGCGCACGATATTGAGTCCTAATCCTGTTCCCTGAATGTTATCCGCATTGTGTGCCCGGAAAAAGCGGGTAAAAAGGTGTTGCTGCTCTTCTTCAGGTATCCCGATTCCGTAGTCAGTGATTTGAATACACAATTGCCCGTCTTCCAGTCTGGTGTCGCATTCAATAGGCTTGTCGGAGTATTTTATGGCATTGGAGAGCAGGTTGAAAAGCACGTTTTTCAAAATCTTTTTATCCATTAGAATATTGGCATCGGGGACCTCGGAAAGGTAGTGAATGTCTTGTCCGGGTTTGAGCAAGCTCTTGAGGTCGTCGAGGATTTCGTGGCAGAACTTGGGGAGGTAGGTGGGTGTAAACTCTACCTGGATGCGGGTTTCTTCCAGCTTGCTCAGCGACAGGAAGTCGTCGAGGATATTGGTGAGATTGGCCACTGCTGATTTGATTCTGCCTACATGTTTCAATCGCTTGTCTTCGGGGTTATTTTTTGTATAAAGTTCGATGAGGTCAGCGGATGAAAGTACGGCGCTCAAGGGGGTGCGGAACTCATGCGAGGCCATGGTGACAAAGCGAGATTTCAGCTCGGAGAGTTCTTTTTCTTTGGTGAGCAGTTTGCGCAGCTCATTTTCACTTTTGCGCAATGCCTCTTCTACCGCTTTGCGCTCCTGGTTTTCGTAGGAAAGGCGCTGGTTAGCTTGTAGCAGTTTGTTTACCACGTCCACGAGCTCTTCGGTGCGCTTTCGGACTTTTTCTTCCAGTTCTTCGTTCAGGCCTTTGATCTTGGCCTCTGCCTCCTTAACCTCCGACAGGTCGTGGAGGGTGCCGATGAAAATACGCCGCCCTTTAAACCGGGATTCACTCACAGCCAGGCGGAGAGGTATTTTCCTGCCGTCTTTGGTCAGACCCTCAACTTCTCTGCCGATGCCGATGATCCGAGCCGGGCGGCCGCCCAGGTATGCCGCCAGGTAGTCGTCGTGTTCTTCTCGGTAGGGTGAAGCCATGAGCATTTTGACATTCTGACCAATCATTTCTTCTTCCGAATAGCCGAACAACTTAACACAGGCAGGATTGAGTGTCTCGATGATGCCTTTTTCATCAATGGTAATGACAACATCAATGACGGACTGAAAAATTGCCTCCAGATATTCCTTCGGGAACTCCCTTTTCTTAATGGTTCCAGTTTTTTCCAATGGTCTGCTCTGTCTTTATGGTTAATATGTGTCGTACTCTCTGATTTGGGAAAAGCCCACCCGAACAGTCCCCCTCCTCTAGCACTGCCTGGAAAGCAGGAGGATTATTAGAGCTTGTTTGCGATTTGGTCACTTGGCTAAACAGCGGCCCTTTTTCGTCTACTTTTTACCTTTTTTCAATTTGTAGGAATTGCTACCCAACTCCAAAAAGCATCTCGGCTCAAGCACCAAAACCCCAACATACGCTAAGCTAATGGCACATGATAGCATCCTGGTTCACCTGCTCCCAAAAGAAAAAATCACCGGGCACGTGAAAATTTAATCCTCTGAACAAAAACAGCAGAGCAAACAGCACGAGAAAAAAAGGATAAGCACGCCGGATCAAATTCCTGAATTTCAGGCTTGCAAAATTCCCTGCCAGACCTGTCAGCAGCATGAGAGGAATAGTTCCCATTCCAAAAAGAGCCATGTAGGCCATGCCGGAAAAAATACTTGCCGTGCTGAGTGCGCCGAGGATTGCCATGTAAACCAGTCCGCAAGGCAGCAACCCATTCAGGAGGCCAACTGTAAAGGAGCCGAACCTTCTGCGAGTCCCCAGCCATTTACCAATATTTGCTTTCAGTTTAAGAACCAGTCGGTTGAAGAAGCCGGCTTTCATGAGTTTTGTCTCCACATTAATCGAAAGCAGTGCGATAAGCAGCAGCGCCAGACCGATAGCCAGGGAGAAGAATTTTTGGAATCCTGCCAGATAAAGTCCCCTTCCCAACAAGCCAATCACCGCACCCAGCAGCGAGTAAGTCACCGTTCGCCCCAGGTTGTACAGCAAGCTGTTCAGTAAGGCCTGTGCTTTATCCCTCCCGCCTACCGTCAAGGCAATCGGGCCACACATGCCAATGCAGTGCAGGCTGCCGAATAATCCGATGGTAAAAGCTGTCCAGAGATACATGTCACAAAGTTGTAAAGGTCGAAGAAAAATAAAGTGTACATTCCATTTTTAAAATGCAAAGGGATTTTTGTCCCCTCTCTAAGAGCTTGTTTGCGTTTTGGTGCTTGAGCAGAGATGCTGTTGGGATGGAGCTTACCGGGCCAAAAAGGTGTCTTTTTATCTGCGGCAGCTCGACCCCAACAGCATCTGAAAACGAGCAATTTTTCGTCAATTTTTTTCCTTTTTTCCGTTGCGTAGCAGCACTACGGAACTGGAAAAAGGGGCAAAAGTGGCGTAAAAGGGCCGTTTTTTTGCCAAGTGACCAAATCGCAAACAAGCTCTAAAAGGTTATTTGGCGCTGTCGTCGTCGCTGCCCTTTTGAGGCAGCCTCCAAATTGTGGGAGGCTGCTGTTCCGCACCATTTTTCCTTTTAAAGGTGAATCAGGCGGGCAGCATTTTTTTACTAATCCACTACTCCATATCCGACTTTCCGAGCATTTTTTTTGCCAACATGGTGCTGACGCCTACACCAAAAGCGACGATTGTAACCGAGCTTGCAGGCATCAGAATAGCCGCAACAACCGGTGAAAGCAGCCCCTGGGTGGCATAGCTCAACCCGATGATGTTGTAAATAGCAGCCAACACCCAGGCGGCGTACACTACCTGGATACTCCTGCGGCCAAAATTCAGGAACAGGGGCAGCCGCCCGAACTGCCGGGCGTCGAGGATGGCGTCGCAGGCCGGGGTGAAGTTGTTTGCATCCTCCGCCACAACGATGCCGATATCGCTTTGCTGCAATGCGCCGGCATCGTTCAGGCCATCGCCGATCATCATAACCCGCTCTGCCTTTTCCTGAAGGTTTTTGATAAAATTCAGCTTATCCTTGGGGCTTTGGCGGAAAAACACCTTCTCTTCAAATTCGCCTTTGGCCGAAAACTTCAGTTGGAGCAAGGCTTTTTCCGATTCATTATCGCCCGAAAGCAGGTAGGCTTTCCCCCGCTGCATAAACCAGCCAATCACCTCCCAGGCGCTTTTCCGATACCTGTTGTGCAGGTGGAAAATGCCTTTCACCTCGCCGTCTATTTCGATAAAAACATTGCCGGTAGTGGCATTTCCTTCGAGGAATCCGGCTTCGGTGCTGTGGGTTGTCCTTCTGTTTTGCAAGCCGGCAAACGCCTGCGACCCGATTTTAACCCGTTTTCCTTCCACTTTTGCGGTGACGCCCTGGCCGGTGAGTTCTTCAAATTCCGACACATGTGGCAGTGTGCCATTGGGAGCCAGGAGGGTTGTCAACTGTCTGCTGACAGGATGTGAGGACTGGCGAGCCAGGGCAGCAATTAGTTTCCGCTCCTGTTCCGTCAGCGGCTGGCCCTCATAGCTGAGGTCATTTGGGGCAGAAGCATGGGTAAGGGTTCCTGTTTTGTCAAAAACCACGGTGCTGACCTGCCGGAAAGCTTCTACCACGTTGGTGTTTTTCAGAAAAAAGCCATGCCGGGAGAGTTGTCGTACAGCATTCCCCAGCGTGAAAGGCACGTTGAGAGCAGCAGCACAAGGGCAGGCAATGATCAGCACTGCTGTAAAGGCATTGAATGCAACGGCTCCATCTTTTGGCAGCCAGTAAATCAGGGTGCCAAAGGCGATGCTCAAAATGATTGCCGTGAAGTAGCGGCCGATAGCATTGGCCAGGCGGCTTGTTCCCGCTAATTTATCTTTTTGAAAAGATTCCTCATTCCAGAGCTGGGTGAGGTAGCTCTGGGATACTTTCTTTGTGAGCAGCAACTCGATGCTGCCGCCCATTTGCCGACCTCCGGCGTAGATCTTGTCACCCTGTTGCCTTTTAATCGGCTCTGCTTCCCCCGTGACAAAACTGTAGTCAATGAGCGCCTGCCCTTTTTTCAAAATGCCGTCTGCGGGGATCAGCTCTTTGTGGCGGATGAGTATGGCATCTCCGGCCTCCAGCCGGTTGACGGGAACACTCTCTTCCCCCACACCGGAGGATGGGTCTTTGCCAAAAAGCAGGCGAGTTGCCGCTACCGGGAAGTAGGACCGATAATCCCTTTCAAATGAAATACTGTGGTAGGTGACCTGCTGGAACCACTTGCCGATCAGCAAGAAAAAAACGAGGCCTGCCAGGCTGTCCATGTAGCCAGCTCCCTGCCCGGACAAGATCTCGAAGGCACTGCGGGTAAAAAGCACGATGATGCCGAGCGCCAGAGGGATATCAATGCCGTAATTGCGGGTTTTGATGGAGTACCAGGCAGCACTGAGGTAGTCTTTGCCGCTGTAAAAAGCCACCGGAATGGCGAGTAGAATGTTCAGGTAGCCAAATAGCTTGCGGAACCACTCTTCTGAAGGATCCAGTCCGAGGTATTCGGGAAAGGATAGCAACATGATGTTGCCAAAGGCAAACCCTGCTACGCCCAGTTGGTAGATCAGTTGCCTGCTGAGGGGCTTTTTCTTGTCTTTTTCTAAAGTGCCGAGGTTGATTTCAGGAGCGTAGCCGATGGAAGCGAGCAATTCGACCACTTTTCGCAGGGTTGTTTGTTCGTTGTCGAAGGTGATATAGGCTTCCTTTTTCAGAAAATTAATTTTCGAGGATAAAATGCCAGGGCTTAGTTTGTACAGGTTCTCAATCAGCCAGATGCAAGAGGCGCAGTGTATCTGGGGCAAATAGAGGGTAATTTTCACCTTTCTACCGTCGCTGAAATCGGTAAGCCTTTCGACGATGCTCTCGTCATCCAGCCATGCATACTGTTCCTGCTTGCGTCCCTTCAAGCTGATACCTGCATTTTTTTCAATGGTGTAGTATTGACACAAGTCATTGGTATTGAGTATCTCATACACCAACTTGCAACCTTCACAGCAGAAGTATTTGTCCTCTATTCTGATAAACTCAGCCCCCTCCTTTCCAGTTACGGCAAGCCCGCAATGGTAGCATTTGGTCTCAATTTTTGCACCGGTTATGTTCTCTTCCAATAATGCTGTAAAAGCCATAAGAAACTGAAAATCAACTAATTAAAACCTACATCTTCTTAAAAAGCCAAATGCAAGGTAGAAAGCCCTTCCATAGAGGGACGGTGACAAAAATCACTCTTATTTTTGGATTTATATCAACCAGAGAAGAGAAAACTCATTTCAGTCTTATTGTTTTACTATATAGAAGCTTTTGTGGGGATCCAGTTTCCTCTTCTGTCGGCAGCAGGTGAAAGAGGATCGGAGGGGGAGGCAGGTATTTTTCAGATGAATGGTAGGCTGATATAAATCATCCGGGTAAATTGACCAATGGCATTTGGAGGAGCAGAGGAATCGTTCAGCTTTGTTTCAGATGGAAAGGCCATCGGGTGTAAGCCACCTGAAGATTCAGGCTGCTGCGCACCATAAATTCCCGGCATCTGCCCCACATCCTGGTTGAATTTCACGCGGAAGGGTGAGACTGTATCAAAGGCTAATGGCAACGGCAGTTGCCAAATAACCTTTTAAAGCTTGTTTGCTATAGGGTCGCTTGGTTAAAAACATCCTTTGCTAAGGCAAGCAGGTTTGCATTTCATTCACCACTAAAAAATACGGCCATGTTGCGCAATGAACAAACAAACAACATCACGCCAGCAACGGTGAGAGAGCTTGTGGAACGCGGAGCTGTCCTGCTGGACGTTCGCACGCAATACGAATACGCAGGATACCACGTGAAAGGGGCCATCAACATCCCGTACGACGAGATTGAAAGATTCCGGAATTTTATCATCGGTTTAAATGCACCGGTAATTACTTTCAGCACCCAAGGGCGACGAAGTGGAATTGCCGCCAGGAAGTTGCGGAAGCTCGGCGTAAAAGCTTACGACGCAAAGACGATTTACGTCGTCGAAGAAAGCAGGGATGAGATGAATTTAGCATAAGAGCTTGTTTGCTTGCGATTTGGTCACTTGACTAAAAAACGACCCTTTTACGCCACTTTTCCCCCTTTTTTCAGTTCCGTAGCGCTGCTACGAAACGGAAAAAAGGAGAAAGATTGACGAAAAATTGTTCGTTTTCAGATGCTGTTGGGGTTGGGCTGCCGGAGATAAAAAGACACCTTTTTAGCCCGATAAGCTCCATCCCAACAGCATCTCTGCCCAAGCACCAAAACGAAAACAAGCTCTAAACCGTCCGGCAGAAAAATTTGGAGAGCGCTGAGATTCCAGTTTTTCTTCCCCTGTGTTCTGCTGGAAGCGAATGAATGGCCTCAACAAGCAAAGTAGCTGTCGGCCTGGTAAGGAACGTGTCGGAAATAACTTACGCATTTGGGCGGCGTCTTTTGGGCGCTGGCTTTGTTAGTGAAATAGTTACGTAGCGAAGGCTATGCGCCTATTTCACTGCCTTGCCAGCCCCCAAAAGACACTCGCCGAAATACCCAACTTAGTTCCGGCTCGTTCCTAAGAGCATGGTAGGGTTTTAGCCAAGCAGCCAAATCCCCCACGTGCTCTAAAGAGTTTGAAAACGAAAAATATGACACATCTTCTCGTTCCCACTGATTTTTCGACCTGTGCCGGCTATGCAGAAGCCGCTGCCATCAGCATTGCAAAGCAAATCAATGCTAAAATCACTTTCCTGCACGTCCTCTCCGTTGGTATGGACTGGACCAGGCTGCCAGAAGGCAAAGAAAGTAGGTATCCCGAGATCAAGTCCCGGATAGCGCAGGTGGATAAAAACCTCGAAGAGCGTATAAAGGCAGCGTCGGAGCAGGGGGTAAACGCTGCGAAAGCCTTGGTTTACCTGGAAGGCTACCGTAGCATTTCAGCTGCAATTCTCAGTCGTAAGCACGACTTAGTCGTGATGGGGGCACATGGAAAAAAGGAAAAATCAATGGCTATAGGCTCTAACGCTGGCAAAATCTTAAGGGCTGCAAAATCGCCCGTGCTGGTAATCCAGAAAAAACTTACCGGGCCTGTCGTATTCAAAACCATAGCTTTTGCGTCTGGCCTTGAACCTGACACGCACGATGCCTTTGACAAATTGCTTGATTTTACAGCTAAAATGGGGGCAGAAAACCTACATTTTGTCGAAATAACAACACCCAACAATTTTAGGCCTACGGGAATTGTGACAGAGGAGATGAAAAAATTCATCTCACACCACAATTGCAACACGATCTGGTTACACAACTATAACCACTACAACGTGGAAGCAGGAATTATCGAGTTTGCGCATAAAGTGGAGGCTGATCTGATCAGCATCGCCAATCACGGGCGAACAGATATCTCCAGCTTGTTTATCGAAAGTATTCCCGAGAACTTGGTGAAATATACCAACTTCCCGATCCTGAGTATCAGGGTCTGAGTAGCGCAGGCGAAAAAATGAGGCCCGGTGCTTTCGAAATAACGCAATTGTGTGAATTTGGAGGGCATCATCGGGGGGTGTGCCCTCTTTTTCAGGTACGAAAAATTAAAGGAACCACTTGGCAGGGCGTATTTTTTAGGAAAAGCTTTCAGGTTTTCTCCAAATACATCCCGAACTGAGCCTGTTCCATAACCATAAGCCGAATCGTCGCCGCTGGTAGCGAATTAAGTTCTTCAGTGGGGGTGGCTCCTGTTATTGCCCTTTTGATACAGCCACACACATCTGAGTAATTACAAATTAAAAGGCATCTCCCGGATAACGGTAACCGGACGAGAAAGCCCTTCTTTCATCACACTCCTCCTGCACAGCCAAAACTGGAGGGAGAGGTAAAAAGATTGAAATGCTATGAAAAATCTCAAGAACGTCCTGGTCGCTCTCGACCTGACCGAAATGGATGAAAACCTGCTGAAAGTAGCAGGTTTTTTTTACAGGAATCCCTCGGTTGAGCAAGTGACATTTGCCCACATCATCCCCTCCCTCGTCCTGCCCGAAGGTATCCAAGACATCATCCACGGTCTGGGTGCCCCTGGATTCCAACTAAACGAGATGGTTAGTGAAAAAATTGATGCCGAAGTCAGAGCTAAATGGAGCGGGATATTGCACAAAGAAAAGCCCTTCGGGGTAAGAGTCGAAGAAGGCAAGCCCTTCAAAAACCTGCTGAATCTCCTCAAGCAAACAGAAGCCAATCTGCTGCTGGTTGGCAAGAAAAAATCGGGGTCCAGCGGTGGCATTGTCTCTAAAATGGTCGCTCGGAATGCCGAGTGTGCCGTGTGCTTCGTGACGGAAAACCCCAGTCTTGCCTTTAAGAATGTCCTGGTGCCAATGGATTTTTCGAGGTATTCCATCCGGGCTATCCAGATGGCCAAAGAATTGACCGCTGGCATTCCAGGAGCAATCATTACGGCACTTCACGTGCTGGACTATCCGCCTACCTCCCAATACCTGACGGGGAAATATGGATTGTTGGTCACTGACTGGGAATCGAAATTGGAAAATTTGTTCTCAAAAATGTTGAAAAAACACAAGATTGACAGCGAAGGAATTGAATTTGTGGGCCTGAAGAATGAGTATTTCGACACGACAGCTCACATCCGGGAGTTTGCAACGGCCCACAAGGCGGATTTTATCCTGATGGGAGCTAAAGGCCACCATGCTTTTGACGATCTGTTCCTGGGCAGTGTTACGGAAAAACTGGTCACCGTCATTGATGAGATCCCTGTTCTCGTGGTGCGGTAATTCCTCGAGACTGTATCCTAAGAGCTTGTTTGCGTTTTGGCGCTTGAGCCAGAGATGCTGTTGGGATTGAGCTCATCGAGCTAAATTGAAACAACTTCTGAAGTACTTACTTTTTTTGAAAAAAACCGGGCAGGAGAGATATAGTCGGACAAAAAAAGAAAAGGGGTAAATCCGCTAGGTGGATCTCCCCTTTTTTTAAAAGTCCAAAATACTCAGAATAATTATCAGAAGATGTCAACATGCGTTTAGAGCTTTTCCCGTTCCGTAGCGCTGCTATGCAACTTCAAAAAGCTAAAAACCTGGCATAAAATTGCTCGTCCTCAGATGTTGTTTGGATGGGATTGCAGGAGCAATAAAGACACCTTTTTTGCCCGGTAAGCTCAATCCCTACAGCTTTATTCCAGTTTAAAACGGACTGGCAGTGTGAACTGAACCCTGACGGGGCGTTCTCTTTGTTTGCCGGGGTTCCATTTTGGCATCATGGCCACGATGCGTTTCGCCTCCTCTCCACAACCGGCACCGATATCCCGCACTAAGGTGATATTACTGATGCTGCCATCTCTTTCTACGACGAACTGCACTACGACCATCCCCGAAACGCCATTCTCTCTGGCGATACCGGGGTATTGGATATTGCTGTAAATGAATTGCAGCATCTTTTCTTCGGCGCATTGCTGCCTCTCGGTCTTGTCCGCTACGTCTTCACACCCCGGAAACAAGGGGGTTTGCTCTACAACCTTGAAGATCTCACGTTCTTCGTCAATTGCGGGTGGTGGTGGCGGTGGGGGCGGTGGGGCGTCCTTTTTAGTCTCTACCGCTGCGGGTGCAGCCACTACCTCCGAGGCAGCATCAATACTCTGGTCTTTAAAAGTCATAGCCTCCATTTGTGGCAAGTCAGTTTCCACGATCTGCACTGCTGTTGGCTGTGGCGGAGGCGGGGGGGGTGGAGGGGGCTCCGAAGTCCGGGGAGTTTCCATCTCGATGTCGTCGGTCAGAGTACTTAGAAACTGGGAGACATCAACTTTTTTATCATAAGTGGTCCAGCTAAAAGCTAAGATCATCAATCCAAGAGAAACCAGCAGGCCATATTCGAGGAAATAACTCCGCAATCCGAAGGTATCTACCTCAGGGTACTTAGTTCTTCCCTCAAGTGGGGAGCTCCACTTCCAGTTTTTGTACTTCTCAGCCAGGTTCGTGGAAGTCTGTTTTTGAAAAAACTTCCTAGCCAAAAAAACCAACAATAAGGTAAAAGCAAGAATGGCTGTTATTGCAAGCCAGACCATCATTCCAGAGATTTCAAATGACATGACTTTGCGTTTTAGAATTGCGAATTATATCCTTTTCGGTATCCAAAATCGTCCAAAAAGCGCATAGCGTCAGTGCATTTCATCACTGTTGATGTTGATTTTTATCACTTCTATCCCTGGGATCAGTAGTGCCTGCCCACCCGATGAAAGGGCTGATCAGCAAGGAGGTATGCTATTAAAATGGAGAAATACAAAGAGCGGCTGAGCGAACAGAAGTACGGCTCTTCACCCGGGCGGAACAACAATCTCAAATCACGATGGCTGTTTCCTTGTAAAATGGTGTGCCATTTCCTTCCCAGTTCACTTTGACCTTCCACAAACCAGGAGCGAGCGTTTTTGACGGCACCAATACCTTCCCTTCATCGTCTGGCTCGATGGTGAGTTTAAAATCTTTTGACTTGTCATCAGCTCTGTAAAACCAGATATTACCGCCAAGTTGTTGAAAACCAGCAGGGAACTGAAAGAGAATAATCCCGTCTTTTTTTTCTAACTGGATGGTAAGATCCTGCTCCAGCCCGCGGGAGTTTTCCAGGCGATCTATGTGTGCCTGGTAGGCGAGGTCTTCCTCGTAGTAGTTGTCCACAACCAGGCTATGGTCAAATTTTTTGGAATAAACGACCATGCCCACCATGATCAATGCGAACGAGGTGTAAACGATTGCGATTGCCGTGCCCCAGTTAAATTTCATACTTGAAAGATTAGCGGATGAGAGCCTGTTTCATCAGTCAAATCGCCATTACTTGCAGCGAAAAAAAGTTCTTCAGAGGAAGGTTATTTGGGAGCCGCCGCTATTGACCTTTTGATACATCCTCACATCCTCACTTAATAGGTCCTAAGAAATTAGTGGTCACCTTGTCGAGCAATTTATCATTGGAATAGACTTCGATGACGATTTTTTTCTTGGTAGCAGGCATGTCGTCTTTAGGAAGATCAATCATCAAGACGCCTTTAACCATATTTTGGCTTGTAGAAACAATGTTGCCTTGTGCGCCAACCAACTCGATACGGCCACTAGGTTCATCCTTGAGTTTGAAAGTGATTCCTTCGAAATTCTGGCCTGTTTTGTTAACCACCTGCCAGCTGTAGATGTTCCGCAGAGTGTTGTCATCCACTTTTTGATAGAGTTGACCAGGCACCCGGACCACGAACACGTCAACTTGTGCTCTGGTTGCAAACAGGAATATTTGCAGGGATACCAGGGCAATCAATACGGCTGTGTAAGCTTTCACTCGGGTGTCAAACAGCTTGTGCTTTCCGTGTTTGATACTGTTGTAGGAAGCATAGCGAATCAGGCCTTTAGGGCGATTCACCTTTTCCATGACCTCGTCGCAGGCATCCATGCAGGCGGTGCAGTTGACGCATTCCAGTTGAGTGCCATTGCGTATATCAATGCCGGTGGGGCAGACATGAACGCATAATCTGCAATCAATGCAGTCGCCTTGAATCTTCAGCGGGGTTTCGGTGGCGGCAGAGCCAGCCAAGGCGAGGTCGCCTGTGGCGACGGCGCTCTGAATGGAACTAAGGGGATTTGCCTTTCTGATCTTTCCTCTGGGTTCCCCCCTCACAAAGTCGTAGTGAACGACGATGGAATTGGGTACTAACAACACCCCTTGCAATCTTCCGTAAGGGCAAATTGTCGTGCAGACCTGCTCCCTCATGAAGGCAAAGACACCATAAAAAAGTCCTGAAAAAACCAACATGCTAATAAATCCGCCGAGGTGCATGCTCACGGGCTCCTGGATGATTTTTCCAACCTCTTCCACCCCGATAACGTAGGCGAGAAAGAGATTGGAAATAATCACGGCGATGGCAAAGAAGATAGCGTGCTTGGCTGTTTTCTTGAAGATCTTGTCTTTAGTCCAAGGCATCTTGTCCAGTTTGCGTTGCTGGTTGGCATCCCCTTCGATGAAGTATTCAATTTTTCGGAAAACCATTTCCATGAAGATGGTTTGCGGGCAGACCCAGCCACAGAACAAGCGCCCGAATACTACGGTGAACAACACAATGATCACCATCAAGGTTACCATGGCTAAGGCAAAGAGGTGTAGGTCTTGGGGGGTGAAGATGACTCCAAAAATATTGAATTTGCCTTCCAGGACATTGAAGAGCATGAAAGGCTCGCCATTGATCTTGATAAAGGGCATGGCGAAAAGTACTGCCAGCAACACCCAACTCACGTAAGTTCTCAGGGAGTAGTACCAGCCTTTGGGCTTCTTAGGATAAATCCAGATGCGCTTGCCTTTTTTATCAACGGTGGCCAGACTGTCCCGGAAAGCTTCCGAGTCCTCGTATATTTTTTCAATATTATCTGTCATGTTAAATGCTTGTCAGAGGAATAAAAAAGTACACCGGTTTTTCTCTAAGTGCTTATTTGCGTTTTGGTGCTTAAGCCGGGATGCTGTTTGAATGGAGTTTACCGAGCTGAAAAGTCGTCTTTATAGTTCCTGCAATCCCATCCAAACAACATCTGAGAACGAGCAATTCTTTGTCCGGTTTTTAGCTTTTTGAAGTTGCGTAGCATCACTACGGAGCTGAAAAAAGCAAAAAACCAAGCGAAAAAGGGCCGTTTTTAAGCCCTTATGCGAAAGAAGGAGAGAGAAAACAAAATTCTCCTCTCTCCCCCCAGTCGCCTGCGCATTTGCAACAGCCTGCGGCAGTTCAGGATAGTGAGCCTGGAGGGAAGCGAAAAGCCTCCATCCAAAAACAGTACCGGCCTGAACAGCCTCAACGGCATAATTTTAACTATAGTCGTTCCAAGGTGTTATTCATCACTTGCTTTGTCGGCATTTTCATTGGCACTTTTCTGGTCTCCCATATCACCGGTTGCCGTTGAATCGGCGGGAGGTGTTGCTGAGTTCTCTGTGCTTTCAGGTTTCCAAAGTTCACCCTGGGGAGCTTTGGCATTGGGCGGATTCGTGCCCTGTAGCGAGAGGATATAGCTCGACACTTGCTGAATTTCAACAGGGCGGAGCATTTCTTTCCACGACTGCATCCCCTTTTCAATGACGCCATTGGAAATGGTGCCAAAGATATTGCCGATGCTACCCCCGTGCAGCCAGTATTCATCGGTGAGGTTGGGGCCGATGGTATTGCCCTCTCCCATGCTGCCGTGGCAGGGAACGCAGTTGGCAGCGAAAATGTCCTTGCCGTGGTTAATGCTTTCCGCATCTAAAAGTGCAACTACGTTATTCTCATCCACATTATCTGCCTGGGTTGCTTTGTAGGCAGCCACGGCAGCCTGCGCTGTTTCCATGTTTTTCTCATACTCTTCTTCCAAACTTGGGGCAGCAGCAAAAACGTGAAGCACCAGATAATACAAAACGCCAAAGATTATAGAAGCGTAAAACATCCACAGCCACCAGGGAGGAAGTCGGTTGTCAAGTTCACGGATGCCGTCGTATTCGTGTTCCAGGACCACATCCTGCTCTTGTGAAACGGGTACTGCCTGTGTGGCTGCTTTGACGAATCGCTGCCACCAGCTTTCATCGGGTTCATCTGCAGGCTCTATCCCCTGCTCTTGGAGGATGCGACGCTGTTCCATCTTTCTCACCGCACTAAACAAGCGGTTAACCGAAACTAAGGCACTCAATAATACGAGTGCTGCTATGATGAGGACGAGCCTTCCAATCGTGTCTTCCCAAAAAAGATGGGTCCCGGGCGATTGTGCCGAAACAAACATCGGAACCATTAAAACGGCCCAGAGGGCTATTAAACGATGAAGAATATTTTTCATAACCTGAATAAGTTAGTTGCGTTTGTTAAAATGATTTTTGACTAATAAATCTTCTTCCTGCTCTCTATTGCCGTTCTCCCTGTTGCTGCCCGCCTCGTCGTCGTCCAGCGGGAGTTTTGACATTTCATCCATATGCTCTTTTTTGCTTATAAAAGCCCATAGCACACTCAGCAGAAAGGTTACAAAGAAAACCAGTAATGCTATTACGGCTAACCAATTGACATTTTCGACGGATTGAAGTATGTATTTGTACATAGTTTGCGATTTACACCACTCCCATTGAATTGGCGCAGAGTGGGAGCGTAGCTGGATAGCTCTAAGCTGTACATACGCTCCCTGCTCCATGCCAGCCGTTTACTTCTCAGCCTGTGGCTGGGCAGAAATGTCAACACCAAGCCGTTGCAGATAAGCAATCAGTGCGACGATTTCCTTAGTTTCAAGGCCTTCCTGCTCAATGCCGTCTTGGCGAAGCGAGGATGCAATGCGCTTAGCCTGCACCGCCAGGTCTTCATTGGCTATCTCATCGTAGCCCTCTTCGTAGGGGGTTCCTAACTGGCGGAGCACCCTGATTTTGGAAGGGGTGGTAGAAATATCCAGGTCGTTAGTCAGCAACCAGGGATAAGCCGGCATAATGGATTGCTCGTAGATGTTGCGCGGATTCAGCATGTGGTTGTAGTGCCAGCTATCTGATTTCTTCAACTTACCTACCCCTTCCCTCGCCAGATCAGGTCCAGTGCGTTTGGATCCCCACAGGTAGGGTCGGTCATAAATAAATTCTCCGGACTTGGAGTACTCGCCGTAGCGCTCTGTCTCAAAGCGCATAGGGCGAACCATCTGGGAGTGACACCCCATGCAGCCTTCTCTCACGTACAGGTCACGCCCCTGCAATTCGAGTGGCGTGTAGGGTTTCACGGTTTCTATTACTGGAATATTGTCATCAACGACAGCCATTGGCAGATACTCAACGAAGCCCCCAATAGCTACCACGATGAAGCTCGCCACGAGCATCTGCACAGGCCTGCGCTCGATCCAGCGGTGCCAGTGAGAGCGGTCTTCGGCCACATTTGGCAGGCGGGCAGGAGCTTCTGCTGCTTCATCCGCCACGAGTGAGCCGGAGGCTGCGGTCTTGGCGACGTTGTAGATACCAAGCACCACCCCTGACAGGAACAGTAGCCCGCCGAATGCTCTGATGGCATACATCGGAATAATTTGCGTCACCGTCTCCAGGAAGCTCGGATACACGAGGAAGCCGTCCGGGGTGAAAGCCCTCCACATTACATTCTGTACGATAGCAGCCCAGTAAAGCGGGACGGCATAAAAAATGATGCCCAGAGTTCCCAGCCAAAAGTGGACGTTGACGAGTTTGACCGAGTTGAGTTTTGTATTGAAAATCCGAGGGATTAGCCAGTAGATCATGCCGAAGGTCAACATGCCGTTCCAACCCAAAGCCCCAATGTGCACGTGGCCAATGGTCCAGTCGGAGTAGTGCGTGACGGCGTTGAAACTCTTCACGGACATCATGGGGCCTTCAAAAGTGGACATCCCGTAGGCTGTCACGGCGACGACCATGAATTTCAGGATGGGGTCTTCGCGCACCCTGTCCCAGGCGCCTCGCAGCGTTAGCAAGCCGTTGAGCATACCACCCCAGGAGGGGGCAATCAACATCAGCGAAAAGACCATTCCCAGGGACTGCGCCCACTCTGGCAGTGAGGTGTACAACAGGTGGTGCGGCCCTGCCCAGATATAGATAAATATCAAGGCCCAGAAATGAATAATAGACAGGCGGTAAGAGTAAACGGGGCGGTTTGCTGCTTTTGGCAGGAAGTAATACATCAGCCCCAGGTAAGGCGTAGTCAGGAAAAATGCCACTGCATTGTGGCCGTACCACCATTGCACCAGCGCATCCTGCACTCCGGCAAAAACGCCGTAAGAATGAGACAAGTCTGTTGGAATGGCCAAGCTCTTGACAATGTGAAGCAAGGTGACGGTAATCCAGGTAGCAATGTAGAACCACACGGCGACGTACAGGTGCTCTTCTCGTCTTTTCAGGATGGTGCCAAACATATTGATGCCGAAGATGACCCAGACAACTGCAATGGCAATGTCTATGGGCCAGATCAATTCAGCGTATTCACCGCTGGAAGTCATGCCCAGGGGTAGGGTGAACACGGCGCTGAGGATGATGAGCTGCCAACCCCAAAAATGGAGGTTGCTGAGTAAATCGCTGTACATTCGGGCTTTCATCAGGCGCTGAAGAGAGTAGTAAACTCCGGTAAAAATGCCGTTGCCCACAAATGCAAAAACCACGGCATTGGTGTGCAAGGGCCGGATGCGGCCGAACGTCAGCCAAGGCACCTCGAAGTTAAGTGCTGGAAAAACCAATTGTAATGCCGCCAGCAAACCCACCGTCATGCCAATGGCTCCCCAGGCGAGGACGGCATAGGCGAATTTTTTCACGATGGCATTGTCGTAGTAAAATCGTTCTACCTGTGTCATAAAAAACTCGTTTAATGGTCAGTTGATAAATTTTCATTTTGAGTCTCGTCTGTCTCATCTGTTTCTTTGGGTCTATCTTCAAATAAAATTCTGATGGATGGGGTGTAATCATCTTCGTATTGTCCGGAGCGTACGGCCCAGAGGAAAGCAGCCAGGAAGCCAACAGCAACAAGAAGGCTCAAAGCTATTAATACGAAGATAATTTTCATAGACCTAATTTTCCAAAAGCGAACTGACAGCCTCCTCGCCAGGAGCTGTCAGTAAGCCGATTTTGACTGTTATCAGCGCAAATATACTTTTTGGCAAACAGGATTTAGCCCTGTCAAAAATCTTTTCTGGCTGCCACCCTGCTAATTCCCAGCGTTGGCAATGCTACCCAGAACACCAGGACCATCAACGAAACTGTCATTCCAGTACCTGTGCCCAGAAATTTGCGAAACACAGCACCGGTGAAGCCCATCAGTGCCGAAATGTCGAGCTTGAGCAGGATCATAATTCTCGACAAGTCAATGGGGTTTAAAATGGAGGCAGCAAGGGAAAATTTTTCCAGTGGGTAATCGCTGAAATAGGACAGTGCCAGCAACAGCAAGCCGTCGTAGATGACTGCAAAAAACAACCAGGCCAGAATGGCCAACCCAAATCCCTTGATGCGGTTCTCATTTTTCAAGGCGATGAGAAACGCAAGAGCGGAAAAAATGAAGGAGAGTGCCACGCCAACTATCACCAGGATGAGAAAATTGCCCGCCTGTTCAGAGCCGAACACGCCGTACAATACAAACGGCAAACCCGTGCCGATAATCCAGCTTGCTGAAAGTGAGCCGGCAACTCCCAGGTATTGGCCTAAAAAAATGCTCGTCCGCTTCACCGGCTGCGCCAGCAGCAACTCAGTAAATTCCCGTGAATTGTAGTAGTACATCACGCCGAACATCGTGGCGATGAGCGGGCAAAGCAACAGCACTACGTTCATCAGGCTGATGACCACTTTGGATAGGTCGTTGCTCAGCCACAACAGGGTCAGGGTAAATAGGAAGTAAAAAGCGCAATAGATATAAGTCCACCTACTGCGAACGAGATCGTAAAAGCTGTATTTAAGTATCTTAAGCATGTCTTCTTCAATTGGATGATCAAAATTTTAAACACCAGCAGTGATCAAGCTGTCCTTGCCGCTGGCGCCGTTTCCTGCTCTTTCTTTTTCCTGTTCCAGCAGGGTTGCAATGGCACGTTCCACGCTTTTCTCTCCGTAGGTGTCTTTCAGCACACCCAGGCTTCCCCGGAAGTGGATCAGGCCATCCAGCAAATAAAGCACCTCATCTGCCAGTTCTTCCACGAGGTTCATGACGTGCGTTGTGATCAGGATGGTTTTGCCTGCGCTTCGTTGGTCTTCGATCAATTTTTTCAGTCTGACCAGGGAAATCGGGTCAAGGCCGGCAGTCGGCTCATCCAGGATGATGAGGGGGCAGTCGTACATAAAAGTGAGTACAAGATTGACTTTCTGGCGGGTTCCGCCCGAGAGATTGCCCAGGCGCTTGTCCAGGAAAGGCTCAAGTTCAAAAAGCTTGATCAGGCTGGTTTCTTCTGCTGTACCGCCGTGTAGATCCTTCACCATAGACACCAGTTCATTGGGTGTGAGGTTGTCGGGGAAGCGGGCGATCTGCGGCAGGTAAGCGATCTGCTCTCTGTATTTCCAAGCGCCTTTGATTTCTTTGCCAAACGCCAGGATCTTACCCTTGTCTGGCAGCACCATGCCGAGAATGGATTTTATCAGCGTGGTTTTGCCCGAGCCGTTAGGGCCAAGGACAGCAGTAATGCCCGGCTTATCGAAGTTAATGTCGAGGCCTTTCAGGACTTTGTTTTTTCCGAAAGCTTTGTGGAGGTGTTGTATAGTTATCATGTACTGTATTTCTTGTCAATAGCTGATTGTAGGTGAGGCAAAGGATAGCGTTTTACCCAATTTAGATTGTCTTTCTTTCATCCCCTGCACGACGTGCCGGCTTTCAGACATCAAGGGCCGATGGTCAATAACATTTTCCGGTGTAAAAATCGGACTGACTTTTTCAGAAAAGTTTAAAATATCCACAAACAGGCTGCGGAGCAATACCATGGCTTCTGGCGTATTACCCACGACGAAAGAAAAGAGCTTCATGGGGCGGTAGGGCACGTCCCCTACCCCATCCCGGTCGAGATCGTAGCCTGAGTAGTCACTCCAATAGTTCCCGTCGAAGGAGCTTTCCGAGTCAATGGTATGCACTGTCATATCAAAGCTGTTGGAGATGAAGCTGTTCTCGGTGAGTTTGTTTTTCTGGCATCCGCCGGATATTTTCAAAGCCCAACCATTGCGAGCGAAGAGGTTGTGGTTGTAGGAGACCCTGTTGGAGGTTTCAGCAAAGATGCCAATTGTGTTTTCCCGGAATTCATTGTAGGTGATTTTGGAATCGTTGATGTCTTTGAGCAGCAGGCCGTAGGATGCAGTGCCCCAATTCTTTTCAAAGAGGTTGTGGGACATGTCAATGCGTTTGGAATACATAACTGCCACGCCTGCGCCATTATTCCGAAAAACGTTGTGGTAGTAGATGTCGTCGTTAGAAAACATAAAGTGAAGGCCGTAGCGGACGTTGCCTTCGCTGAGGTTATCGCTGATGATGCTGTTGTCGGAAAATTCCAGGTAGATTCCGTCGCGGTGGTTCAGGGCCTTGTTATTGTGAATCAAAACCCGGTTGCAGTACCAAAGATGGATGGCGTTGCCTGAGCTGACTTCATTGACGGCGTTGGCCTGCACCAAGTTATCTTCTACTATTCCGTTTTTAGACCTTTCGAGGTAAATTCCAAAATAAGTATTCAACAGGCGGTTGTTCTTGATGTGGAACTCCTGGACGCGTTTGAGCCGGATACCCGCCTGGTCTTTGGTGTAGCTGATTCCAACGTTTTGGATCTGAAAGCCTTCGATGTGGACGTGGTTAGCCGTGACAGTGATGATCTCGTTGCCGTTGTCGCCATCTAAAATGGGAAAGTCTTTTCCAATGATCACTAATTCTTTGTCCACCTCGATGTTGCCTTCATGGTATTCTCCGCCGATGATGTACAGCGTATCGCAGGGCTGGGCTAACCGGATACCTTCTTTCACCGATGAGACGGGGCACCCCGGGCACACCTCGACGATGCCGCTCCTGGCTGTCAGCGCCAGCATAAAAAACAGGAGGGTAAAAAATGGGATTTTCATGTCACATAGACCTTTTATACTCACCAGAGCGTGAATTTCAAGTTGTTCTTTGCTTTTAACTGCCGGGGGTTGCCAGCGTGGCTACCCCGCAGGTTGCTAATCTTTGAGGATTGGTAACTACTTATTAGCAGAAGGTGTTTTTGAGAAAAAACTTAAAAGCTATTCCCAAAAACACCCCAGAGAAACGAAGCATGAATAAATTATACCCATCCTTTTCAAAAAGCCGTAGTGGAACTGGCCTTTTAAAAACAAGATGTACATTTTACTTTTTCCTTCAACCTAAAGTAGTTACGAGAATTGTTTCCCGTGTTGATCAGTTGCGGCTGATCTGCTTTTTTAACTCCTCCCAGCTATACACATTACCTCCTTTTTCCTGCTGCATTTTCACAGCATCGTCCCGGTTGTGGTAAGCCGACAAGAAAGCACCCATTGGGCTGGGGAGTTGTTCAGAGATGAGGAAGGAAGCCTGCCTGGCATTCTGCCATTCCTCGGGTGCATTGTAGTCCCGGACGAGGAAGAGCGCAAAATCAGTTTCGTTGTTTCTTTCGAGGTAATGAACCATACATTCGATGGCGTCGAATTTAAACGCCTTGCCTTTTTGAGACACCACTTCTGCACAAAAGGGCACGTCCACTATCGTCATTTTGCAATGGGCGCACATATCCGACCCAAAGTTTACGGCCTGGGGTGCAGGCGAGCATCCCGTCAGGAGGTAGAGCATCCCGGCGATGAGGGGTAGTACGCTTTTCATTTCGCACTCATTTTTTTGTGATACCAAACGGCAATAGCGCCTAAGATAATAGAAACTCCGATAAAATAACCTCCGGTGGCAGGCCAGGATTTCGCAAGAAAATTCAGCAACATTTTATTTCCGATCAGCGGGGGTTGATATGCCATACCGGGGATTTTAATAGGCGCAGTATCGCTGAGGTTATGTCCGTAGTCGTATTCCCACAGGTAGAAGTCATAAAGACCTGCTGCTGCCAGGAATGCGAGCAACACCAACCAGGTGATCCAGAGATTGCGCTTCCCCGTCCAGGCAATGGCCATACCCAACAGGGACATCGCCAATACGATGTACTGGAAGTACTTCAACTCCGGTATAGAGTCTGGCTCGATGTATTTCATCCCAACGTAGTGATTCAGGATGTTGACATTTTGCAGCGTGCTCTCTTCCGTACCATTAATCTTGTTAATCCAGATGTACATTGTCAGCCCCTGTGGGTACTGGGGTGCAATGAGTGTAATTTTCCACATCGGGAAAACGAATAACATCAACAAGGCGGCAGCGGCGAGGAAGAATAATATTTTAGGTTGGAGTTTCATTGCGAATAGATTGAGAGAAGTACAGGCAGGGGTTAAAAAAAACAGGGCAGTCACTTTAATGTAATAATCTAAACATGAAAAAGAGTGTCAACCAATACGCAGTAAAATTCCTTTGACCGCCCTGAATTAATTGTCAGGCTCATTCAACCTGTCATTTTTATCACTTCGGCATTGGGGAAGTAAAACAACCAGGCAGCAAAGAAACAAACTTATGGCATTAATTTGCTGCCTGGCTATCATATTATTATTGAACCGGAGGTTCATCGTTCAGCCATGACCTCAACGGCGTGTTGGAGTTGGCTGCAGAGACCCGGATATAACCTTGCATCTCCTGATGCAGGGCAGAGCAGAAGTCTGTGCAATAGAATGGGATGACACCTTCTTTTTTAGGCTCCCAGTACAAGGTTTCCGTCTGGCCCGGCATGATGAGCAATTCGGCGTTGTTGGCCCCCATCACAGCAAAGCCGTGTGGCACGTCGAAGTCCTGCTCCAGGTTGGTAACGTGGAAATAAACTTTGTCTCCCACTTTGATACCCTCGATGTTGTCAGGTGCAAAGTGGCTTCGGATCATCGTCATGTACACGCGCACGGTATTGCCTTCCCGGACTACCCTGGCCTCCTTTTCACTCTTGATAGAGTGCGGATGCTTGTTGTCGTCCAATTTGAAGTACTGTACCTGGCGCGACTTGATTTTATCCGCTGCGATTCCCTGGGCGTAGTGTGGTTCACCAATTGTCGGGAAGTCGAGCAGCAACTCCATTTTATCACCATCTATGGCGTATAGCTGAGCGCTCTGTGTCAATTCAGGGCCAGTTGGCAGGTAGCGGTCTTTGGTAATCTTATTCAACGCAACCACGTATTTGCCATCGGGTTTTACGGAGTTGCCGCCCGGAACCATGAGGTGGCCGATGGAATAATACGTCGGCACGCGGTCGAGGATTTCCCAGGTACCCACTTTCCATTTCACGATTTCGGAAGAGATGAAGAAGCTGGTGTATGCGTTGCCCTTGTTGTCAAATTCAGTGTGGAGCGGGCCAAGGCCGGGGTCTTTCACCGTACCGCCTAAGACGGCATCGAATTTCAGAATCGGGATACCATCCACCTCGCCGTCAAAGGCTTTGTCTTCAATAGCTTTTAACATTTTCTCGAAGGAGTGTGCGGTCAGGTCGGTGGATAGCTTACCAGAAGCTACGATGTATTCGCCGGTGGGGTTCACGTCAACGCCGTGTGGAGACTTAGGCGTCGGAAGCATATAGACCATACCAGGGCATTCGGAAGGAATGAGCACTTTGACGGAATTCAAGGTTTTTGAAGTGGCCATCTGGGTGCTTTCGTCATAGATATTGTGCACGTAGTTGGCAGGGAATTCTTTGGCCTTGCCCTGTGCCAGGTATTCTTCTGCTTTTTTCCAGTTGATGGCAGCGATGAAGTCCTTGTCGTTTTGGGAGGCATTGACTTCCAGCAGCGTGTTGGCCATCTCAGTGTTATAGGAGGTAAAGAAGGACCAGCCGTGCGATACTTTTTTGCCACAACTGGCGAGGTCGTAGTCTATACCCGGCATGAGCACCTGGAATTCGATATTCATGTGGCCTGTTTTCGGATCCACCTTAACAAAGGAGATAGCCCCTTTGAAGTTCTCTGCGTAGGTGTTGAGTGCCACATCTTTTTGGGGGATTGGAACGCTGAAGCGAGTACCTGCCATGAGGTATTCCGTGCTTTGCGTCAAGTAGGGTGAGGAGTGGTTTCCGCTGGAGTTAGGAATCTCAATGATCTCTGCAGTTTCAAAAGAGCTGAGGTCAATCCGTGCGATCCTCGGCGTGTTGTTTCCGTTGATAAAGATCCAGCGGCCATCCGTTTCACCATCTGTCTGGGAAAGTGCCGGGTGGTGGGAGTCATCCCAGGGGATAAAGCCGTGGGAGGTGTTCAACATAGGTTTGGTTTCCTCGTTGAAGCCGTACCCTTTTTCAGGGTCAACGGAAAATACGGGGACTACTCTCAGCAAGCGGCCTGAAGGCAAACCGTAAACGCCGATCTGCCCGCTGAAGCCACCGGACATGAAGGCATAGAATTCGTCGTGCTGGCCGGGAGCGACATAAACTCTGGAAGCTGCGTTACCGCCAAGTGTTCCGCCACCCGGACCTTTCGGGCCTGTTTGGCAACCCGAAGCAGCCAGGAAAAGTGTTACCAGCAATCCCGCCGGCAGAAGTTGAAGAAGTCTTGAGAAGTTTTTCATGATTGATAGTTGGCTTTGTAAAAATTAATTATAAAAAGGCGATCGGGAGTAATGTGTAGAACCCACCTCTCCCCACATCCCCATCAATTGCATTGCGTAGAAAGTAGTTTGGGAGTAGTCTTTTATTCGGTTTTCAGTTTTGTAAGAAAGGTTTGTGGGCAAAGGCCCACAAACCTTCTTTCCAAGTTTGAATCTTAAAGGGTGCGGAAGTACTCCAGCACCGCACGGGCTTCCTCCTGGGTAAGATTTTGGTTGGCCATAGGAGAGCCGTTGTACTCAATGAGAAGTTTTTTGGCGATAGGGTCTTCTTTAACCATCACTTCCGGATTGAGGATCATATTCATCACCCACTCCGGTGTGCGACGCTCCAGAATTCCTTTTGGTGCAGGCCCGATAAACTTCTCGGTCGGCTTGTGGCATGCAGTACACATCTTGTCATAGACAACTTTCCCATGATCAGCCATTGCTTGGTCCACGGTCTCGCCAAGCGTTACTTCTGACACAGGCCCGATGCCTTTGTTCTGCATTGGATCAGGTTCTTCTTCCAGCATAGATTTAGCCTTTGGCTTGTCTGCTCCAGAGGCAGAACCTGAGTCGTTGCCTCCACAGCCGAAAGCAACAATGAGCGTAAGTACAGTAATTAAACTAAATAATTTGGACTTCATAAAAAAGAAAATTTTGTTAAAACGAAAATCGGAGGTGAATATCCGAAAAACTTGGCAAAGATTGATAATGTTGGCTTTTTTGCTGCATGACTTAAATCAGAATAAAAAATGACTTTTATCAATGTGGATAAAAAGACATTTTTATCTTAATTTGCAGAAAAGTTACCATGCTTTCAAAGAGTTGTCAATATGCTATTCGCAGTATGATTTACCTCGCAAACCATCGGCAGGAAGACCTGCGAATCGGGGTAAAGGAAATGGCGCATAACCTGAGCGTACCGCAACAGTTTCTCGCAAAAGTGTTGCAACAACTGGCCCGGCACGACATGGTTGGATCCCTAAAAGGCCCCACCGGCGGCTTCTGGTTAGAAGACCGGCATTTAGACAATTCCATCCTCAAAATAATCGAGTGCATTGATGGCCCGCTGGTTCTCAATTCCTGCATTTTAGGCTTGCCTAATTGCTCTTCTAAAAATCCCTGTCCTCTGCACAACAACTTTTTTGCCTGCCGCGAGGAGCTGAAAGCCACTTTTAAAACCACGAAAATAGAAAGCTTTCTTTCGGGTTGACACACACCCAACGTGCCAAAGGTAAATGATAAAAGTCAATTCCAACAACTGACACCCATCATCAAAGGAACAACTCAGCGAACTTATTTTGGCAACAACAATCCATTAATCTTTAAATCAACGAATAATGCCAACCGAACCTCAGCACACCGGAAATTCCAACGCGATTCATCCTCTTCGCATCCGTCAGGGGCTGGTAGGATTGGACTTTGACCAAACGAGTGAACAGCTCTTAAAATACCTCACTTTGTTTTCGGGCAAAGTGCCACACGAAGCGGTTCATTTCCTCCACGTAGTCCCCAGGCAGAACTTGTTTAACCTCTTTGACGAGGAGGAGCCTCAAAGCCAGGGATTTTACAGCGGGGTAGATAAGGAGCTGATCCACAAACTCAAACTTTTGGTCAAGACAAACTTCCCGACGCAGGAGAAAGTCAAGGTCAGAGTCGAAGTGCGCGAAGGCGACCCACTGGAAGAATTGCTCGACACCACAGACAAAATAAAATCCGATCTGGTTGTCATCGGCCAAAACACAGAGCGGGACCACCACGGCATCTTGGGCAAAAACTTCGCCCGGCAGATATGGAGCAATGCACTCATCGTGCCTGACAAGGTCAGATTATCTTTAAAAAAGATTCTCGTGTCGGTGGACTTTTCACCCAATTCTGCCGAAGCTCTGCGCGCAGCGGTGGCTTTGAATAAAAATCTGGAAAAGCCCGCTTCGGTTACCGTGCTGCACAGCTACCGCTTGCCGGCCAACTACAGCGCTTTTCGCTACAACCGGGAAAAAGTGCTGGTGATGATCAAAGAGGACCGGGAAAAAGCACTCGACCTTTTCGTCAAAGAACACGTGCCCCCAGAAGACAGAAAACATCTGAAACAAGTGCTGATTGGGGAGAGCCACCAGAGTATCGGGCAGCAAATCCACTCTTTTGCCGAAAAGCGCAGGTTTGACCTCATCGTCATGGGCGCAAAAGGCCACTCTAAAGTTGCTCTGCTGCTGCTTGGAAGTGTTACGGAAAAAGTTATTTCACTGGTCAGGCGCATCCCGGTTTTCATCGTTCGGTGAGATTTGGTAATGCAACCCACCGAAGGTGACGAAAGTCAATCCTCATCCTGACCTTCCTCACTTGGACAAAATGCAGCATCCGCTACTTTTGCCCTATATTAAAAACGCAATTGTGCCATGATTCCCTCAACGACAAACGACCTCAATATCAGAAAAGGAGCCATCAATCCCTTCAGCGTCAAGCAAGCTTTAGTGGGCCTGGGATTAGAAGAAGCGGACAACACCGTGCTGAAGTACTTGGGCTACCTGGCCCGATACGCCAGCGTCAACGAAGCCTGTTTTGTCCACGTCATTCCCTCCATATACCTGTTTGACCAAAAGGATGGAGTAGACCCTTCTCTGTTCGACAAATACGAGTTGGACAAAAACCTGGTCAACGATGTTGCAAAGAGGATAGCTACGGAGATTAAAGACGTCAAAGTAAAGGTTGACGTGCGGGAAGGCAGTCCACTGGACGAGCTGCTAAAGCAAGCGGCATCTGTAAATGCAAACTTAGTAGTAATTGGCAAAAACACAAAAAAGGATAGCCACGGCATCCTCGCCAGAAATTTCGCACGCAGAGTCAATTGCAATGCCCTGCTCATCCCTGACAGGGCAAAAATCTCCATGCGGAAAATACTGGTGCCTGTTGATTTTTCACCCAACTCCATCGAAGCACTGCGCACCGCAGTTGCTATCAGCAAGAACTACAAAAGAGGCCCGAAAATCATCGCACTAAATATTTTTGAAATGCCCGCTTTCCCCGCATTCCTGCTGCGCAAATCGGAAGAAGAACTGCGCCAGGTGATGCTGGAGGACCGGGAATCAGCCTTCACCTCTTTTTTAAACACCTACATCCCGGCGGAAGATCGCCACAGAATCACCACCGACATCGCAGAACAAACACACCCGGGCATTGGCAATCTCCTGGTGGATTATGCCAACAAAGCCAAAGCCGACCTCATCGTCATGGGGGCTAAAGGGCACTCCAAAGTAGGCCTTCTGCTGCTGGGCAGTGTCACGGAAAAAGTGTTCTCGCTGGTGAAAAAAACGGCGGTGCTGGTTGTGAAACAATGAAGGGCCGTTTGATGAGGGAAATACTTAACTCCATGATTCTTAAGTACTTTCACCATCAAACGCTCTTCTTCTAAGGAACGTGCCGGAAATAAGTTGGGTATTTCCGGCACGTTCCTAAGGGCTTGACGCACTCAGACTGGAGATGCCCGGTGGAACCCAAACATTTCAGGGAACCGTAAAATTTCTCATTCCATGAAAAAAATTCTCTTCCCTACTGATTTTTCCAAAGCTGCTGAAAACGCATTCCATTTTGCAGTTGCCCTGGCCAAATCCATCAATGCAAAGATAGATCTCGTGAATGTCTATCACCTGCCGTTTGCCGATGCTGCAAATGTCCCTACCGAATACGTCGAAGAGATGTTAGAGGAAAAGCGCAAGTTAGTGTTGCAGCGCTTAAAAGAATTTATCGGCCTGCATGGTGCGCCCTGGGTAGAAAAGCAGATGGCTGTTTATGGTCTTTTCATCCCGACGGAGATCCAGGGTCTGGTAGAAGAAAACGGTTACGAGCTCGTGATTATGGGCACCAGGGGCGAACACCACTCCCAGATGCAGAAAATCCTCGGCAGCGTAACCACACATACCATGCTGCAAGCCCCCTGCCCCGTACTGGCTGTACCCGAAGAAGCTAAATGGAAAAAAATCGAGAGAATCGCTTATGCCACGAATTTTGAACCTAAAGATGCAAAGGTTTCGGACAAGTTGATGGCACTGGCTGGGGAACTACAAGCCGAGGTTCACTTTGTCCACGTCGAAACCAAGCCGGGCATAGGCAACATGCAGGACTTTATTTCACTGAAAAACTACCCTTTTGCCTTTACGGAATTTGCCATTGTGAACAATCCCTCCGTGCTGGAAGGCTTGGATCAATACATCAAGGAGAAAAACATCGGCCTGCTGGCGTTGTTAAGTCCCGAGCGACGCCTATGGGAAAAACTTTTCCACAGCAGCTTCACCAAGCGACTGGCTTTCCACTCAAAAACTCCCATCCTGGTGTTCAAAGCCTGAACAAGAGGCTATGAAACGCACCAGAGATAACTTAGAGCTTGTTTGCAAATTGGTCACTTGGCTAAAAAACGGCCTTTTTACGCTACTTTTCCCCCTTTTTTCAGTTCCGTAGCGCTGCTGCTACGCAATGGAAAAAAGGAGAAAAATTGACGAAAAATTGCTCGTTTTTCGATGCTGTTAGGGTTGGGCTGCCGGAGATAAAAAGACAACCCTTTAGCCCCGTAAACTCAATGCAAACAGCATTTCGGTTCAAGCACCAAATCGCAAACAAACTCTAAGAATCGAAGAAAAATAAAACGTACATTTTATTTTTAAAAGACCATTTTCACTGCGGGCTTTTTGAAAAGGGAAGGCCAATTTGTTAATGCCCGTTTCTAACCGATTAGCGAAGGCTCACTGAAGGCAAAATTCAGCATGTCGTAAGTCGTGACAATGCCGACCAGCCTACCGTCTTTGTCCACTACTGGAATAGCACGGAAGAGGTTTTCCCGGAAATAGCCGGCTGCTACCATGATGTTGTCTTCGGGATTGAGCTTGGCCACCTGCTTAGTCATTACCTCCCTGACCAGCAGCGAGCGGAGAATGGCTTTGTTGTATTCTTCGCTCTTTTCCGTCTTGAAAAGCGTAAAGCCGTGCAGGATTTTGTGGTAGTCGGTGTGGCTGATGATGCCAACGACCCTTCCTCCCTCTTCAATGACAGGGATGTGGTGAATATTATTCATCCGGAAAATATCACTGACCCTGTCCATGGTGTCGTTTGGTTTGACAAACAGAACATTCGTAGTCATGATCTGACCAACGCTGACGCTTTTATCTACCATGGCTGTGTATTTTTAGGAACGTGTCGGAAATAAGTTGGGTATTTCGGCGAGTGTATTTTGGGGGCTGGCAAGGCAGTGAAATAGGCGCATAGCCTTCGCTACGTAACTATTTCACTAACACAACCAGCGTCCAAAAGACGCCGCCCAAATGCGTAAGTTATTTCCGACACGTTCCTTAGTCGTGAAAGTGCTATTGTTCTGCTGCAACAGCTTGAGAGGATGTCCGGAGAAGCAAGTAGAAACCCTTTTTCCTCTACCTTCCAATCAGGCAGTTGCGCTGTTTTTTTGCTCAAGGGCGAAGCCACAGTAAGGGTTTGTTTGCATTTTGACTACGTGGCCAAATCGCAAACAAACTCGAAGTGGAATGTTGCTCCGCTCTTCCTGCGAAGAAGGCTTAGCAAAACATCGCCGCGAGCTTGCCCCGAAAATCCCATGCTGTGGGAATCACTCTTCATCGTAGTTTATAATTTCAACATTGCGCTCCACAGGAGAGTTGAAACTATAGGCCAACAAATCGTGGCTGGTGACCATTCCCACCAGTTTGCCGTCCTCGACGATGGGAAGAGCGTGAAATTTGTTGGCCAGGAAAATGTCTGCTGCCAGGCCGATGGTATCGTCGGGATCCAGTTGAAGCGGATACCTGGTCATAATGTCCTCGGCCTGCAGGATTTCAAATCGGTGGTCGTCATCATGCGACTTTTCGTTGCCGATGGCCAGCACGTACGCTACTTTGTAAAAATCTTCTCGGCTGATGATGCCCAGCAAATTGCCCGTTTCGCCCGTGACAGGCAGGTGGTGAAAGTTGTTTTTTTCAAATATCGTCCGAACAACGTGCAAGTGTTCGTTAGGTTTTACAATGACCAAGTCAGAGGTCATGATGTTTTGAATTGGCAGGTTTGGATTCATGGCCTTTTACTTTACAGAGCAAATTTTCCTGAGGAATGACATTTTTCAATCGGTGCAGGTATCTCACACAGCCCCGATGGCAGGACTTTCTTGCCGATGGCTGCCATGGACTCACACTACCGCCTGGCAGCATTCGCTTCTATGGCAAAACTCCATCACTCCTTCTCTCCCCGTGGGATTGCCGTAAGACATTTGTTTTATTTTTTGCTCCTTTGGTTAAAATAATTTCGTTTCGCAGAAGCAGTTTGGATTTGGCTGCCCCAGATTCAAACAACTTCTCAGTTCCAAATCTAAGCTCTGTTACCAGGGAGCGAACATGATAAACATCAACAACCACACTGACTTTCATCATGCAGGTGTCATTACAGGGTTTTCTTTCAGAAGCTGCTTGAATTTCGCTGTCAGATAGGAAAAAAACAGCTTTTTAGCCCGGTGAGCTAAATTAAAGCAGCTTCTGAAAGCCTCCTGCATGCCCTTCCAACTGATGAAAATCAAAACGCAAAGGTGACAAATGTCAGTATCAAGAAGTAACAATCGTCTGATATTGCAGCCCGATATACTGCTTTTAACACATTGAAAGAATGGGGAAAGGAAAGATGAACTTTGGATTTGTCCTGGACTTTCCCTCCTTAAATCTAAAGACATTATGAATATTCTCGAACCTATCTCGACAATTATGACCAAAAACGTCATAGCCCTAAAACCTGATGATACGCTGGCGGAGGCACGTGACCTCTTTGAGGAAAATAAAATTCATCACCTTCCCGTAGTGCTCAACAAGCAAATCGTCGGTATGGTGAGCAAAAGCGACTTTTACCATTTCCTGCATGGCTTCAAAGGCACGCACGAAATGGACAAACTCATGGATGAAACACGCCTGCGCTCCTGGAAGGTAGAGGAAATCATGACCAAAGGGCTGGCAAAAGTTGACAGCAACGAGCCTATCCGCAACGTGTTGGAGGTTTTCCTTATCAACCGATTCCACGCAGTGCCTATCGTTGACCACGACGAGCTGGTCGGCATCGTCACTACTTTTGACCTGATTAAATTGATCGCCAGCCAGCCTGTAACCCTTGATGATTACAAACAACTCAAGGCCTGAGAGCATGTTGGGGTTTTGGTCAGGTGGCCAAAACCCCAACATGCTCTCAGGCTTCGGCCAGAACAAACCAACCCGCACTGATTCATTTTATTAAAAAAAACAAATTCCAGACAGGCACTCTTATACAAAAATGGAAGGATCCGTGAATTACAAATTCAGAATTTGCATAAATTTGTCGGTTTACGAATTTCTGAATTCCCGGATCAAAATAGCTTCCGGGCCTATAAATTGCCCTGACTTTTAAAACTGCCCTTTGGCAAGGCCTTTTTCAAACTGTAGTAATGACCACAATTCAAATTCTCGGAGTAAGTGGAGCTGTAAGGATGAGCGCCTTAAGGGCTAACGTCATTCAGGCATTAGAAGAAATGGGCACCAAGGCGATTGTCGAAACCATCAGCGACGTTGACATGTTCATTCAATACAAGATCAACGGCATCCCTGCGCTGGTAGTTAATGGAACGGTTGTTTTACAAAAAGAAGTACCAAGCGTTGAAGACCTGAAGATCTTGCTTAAAGTATTCGATCAGTCGTCTTCAAACCATTTTGAAATGAAAAAAATACTCGTCCCAACAGATTTCTCAGAGGTATCCAAGGGTGCCTACCTGCTTGCACTTGAACTGGCCAAGATCCAGAATGGAGGCGTGAAAATCATTCACGTGTACCATCCCGAGTACGATCCGCAGAATCCCTACCTGACGGAGCCTCTCAACCTGATACAGGAAGTAGCAGAGGAAAAACTCACAAAGTTCGCCGCCCATGCCGGCAGCTCCCTGCCTGCACCGGCGTACATAGAAAAAGAGCTTCTGATAGGTTTTCCGGTAGAAGAAATTATCAAATGCTCTGAAGAACCGGATGCCGACCTTATCGTAATGGGTACCACCGGCGACAAGGGATTGCTGGAGAAGCTATTCGGCACAGTTTCCACCAACGTCGCACAAAAGGCAGATTGCCCGGTGTTGCTCGTACCCAAAGATTACAACTACAAGGGCTTCAAGCACATCCTCTATGCGAGCGATTTCCAGAGCACCGGAGAAGATACGCTGAACCGCCTGGTGGACTTTGCCAACTTGTTCAAAGCTGATATTCACTTTGTCCACGTAACGGAGGACGGCAGTTCAATGGACTACAAAGAAGTCGAGAATCAACTTTTTAAAATACTGTTTCACGGCGGAGAGCCTACCTTTTCGTTTACCATGAGCAAAGTTGAAGGTACCTCTGTAACAGAAGGCCTGAACGACTATGCCATTAGACACAAGATTGACCTGGTTGTTTTGGTTTCGCCCCACCGCACTTTTTGGGAAAGCCTTTTCCACAAAAGCGTCACAAAAGCCATGGTGCTGAACACGCAATTGCCGATTATGGTGTTGCGCAAATAACCGGCCTGGCTCTGCTGCTGCAAAGCGGTGAGCAGTACAACAACTACTCACCGCTTTTTTTATAAGCCCCTCAACACCTCCTCCCGGAGCTTCACTAAAGCCTCTACCCGCTCGTCTTCCAGCAGCGCAACGTCCTTGCAAGCCTTCCAACGCACGTCGTAATCCTTGTAAAAAATGTAAAAACACCCCAGCAGGGGAATCAAAAAGACCAACAGCCAAAGCCAGGCTTTTGCAAACAAAATACCCGCCAGCACCCAAGCCAGCCAGTAAAACAGCCAAGCAAAAGCCCCAAATACAACGGCCATAGATGCCCGAAATTCAATTGATGAAGCCAGTTTGGTGGCCAAAGCTGTTCCGGCCCACACTGGCAGGGCGTTCAGCAAAAACCCCGACACAAACGGAAGCCAGCCCAAGCCCAGCACTAACGCTCCCGGCAAGTTATAGGAGTTGTGATCCACCAAGCCTTTATCAGTGATTCCGGCTTTTTGAAGGGTAGCAAAATACAACTCTACCCTGTTTTTCAGGCGGAGCTTTTGCGATTCCGACATGGCATTGACCTTGTCCGCAAGTGCTTTTTCCTCCAGCAGGGGATGGTTGCTCGCCACCACGACCGGCCAAAAGCCCGAAACCCTTTCATTGTGCTTCATTTGGAGCAGGCGCTCCACCCAGGCATCGTCTTTGACCTCCTCAATGTGCACCACGCTGCGAAGAAGCCGCTCGCCAATTTCGTTAGTGAGCAAATTGACGGCTCGTGCCTGGTTTTCTTCGTCCATCGCTGCATAGTCCTGCACCCGGATAGGCTCGCAAAAATGAATCATGACTTCGGAGCGAAATCTGTCGGAATTAGTGTAGTTGATGCCGACGGGAATAACCTGGATATCAAGCTCCCCGTATTTTTCCTGTGCGCCCAGGACGATACGTGCAGTGCCTTTGCGCAAAGGGCGAAGGCGTTTTTCGTGTTTGGTACGGCCTTCTGCCAGAATCATCACCGCTTTGTTTTTACGGAGCGCCTCAAAAGTTCTGTCAAAAGATTCAAAGTTGGTTTTTACCCCCGAATATCCTGCATCTTCCCGCCTAAACACGGGAATCAGGCCGTAGAGATCGTACAGCTTTTTAATAAAAAAACTATTGACGTACAAATCACCTCTGGCCAAAAAGTAGAGCCTCCGGTTTTGAAAACAGGCCAGCAGGCAGGGGTCAATGAATGCAGTGGGATGGTTCGCAGCAAAAATGACGGGTTTGTCAGCCGGAATCACCTCCCTGTTGGAGACGTAGATTTTTCTGAAGTAAATACCTAAGGTTATTGTTGCGAAAGGCCTTGTCAGACGGTAAAGCATATTTGCCAAGCAGTAATTAATCGTCGAAAATGCTGCAAATAGTTCAGACGCTGTACTTTATGTAAATTGGCCGGCGCAAACTATCGAGCTGTTTCCAACAAAACGAGTGCGCAAATTAAACAGTAATACCTGAAGATTCCTTTTTGAATTTTACAGCTGCCCATGTCTGCACACAAAAAATACCTAATTGTCCTTGGCGGGGCAACCGCCACGGGCAAGACGGCACTTTCCATCGAAGTGGCCCGGCATTTTCAGACGGAGATTCTCTCCTGCGACAGCCGGCAGTTCTACCGGGAGATGAACATCGGCACTGCCAAGCCTTCTCCCGCGGAGCTAGCTGCTGTCCCGCATCACTTCATCAACTCGCTCCAAATCTCCGATGAGTACTCCGCCGGCAATTTTGAAAAAGATGCTCTGGCCCTACTGGCTACGCTCTTTCAAAAAAAAGAGGTCGTCGTGCTAGCGGGCGGCTCAGGGCTTTTCATCCGCGCTTTGTGCGAGGGACTTGATAAATTTCCACAAGTGCCTGATGCGGTGAAAAATGCAGTACTTCGCCTGTACCAGGAGCAGGGGATTACCGCTCTACAGGAAGAGTTGCGCAGCTACGACCCCGTTTTTTTTGCCCAGGTGGATCAACAAAATCCCCAAAGGCTGATGCGTGCCTTGTCAGTTTGTCGGCTGACGGGGCAGCCTTTTTCATCTTTTCTAAAGAAGGATAAAACGGGGAGGCCCTTTAAACCCATTTACATCCTGCTGCAACTGGAACGGGAAGTACTGTACGAGCAAATCAATCGCCGGGTTGACCTGATGATGGCTGCTGGGCTGCTGGAAGAAGCCAGGTCGCTGTACCCGCACCGGCAGTTGAACGCTCTCCAAACTGTTGGTTATCAGGAGCTTTTTGACTACTTCGACGGCAAGACAACGCTGGAAGTAGCCATTGCAAAGATCCAACAAAATACCCGGCGCTACGCGAAGCGACAGATAACCTGGTTCCGGAAAGATGCGCATTGGAAAACCTTTTCGCCACAGGATAAAGACCTCATCATCCAGTACATCGAGTCCATTGTAAAGGCAGTTTAAAAGCTGTTTGAATTTAGCTCACCAGGCTATATCAAACAGTTTCTTAGAATGGCCGTTTCAGCAGAGCTTACCTCAGGTGTTTTAAACTCCGCTTCTTGACCAAAAACGTGCGCCAGTTGCTCAGCGCACTCTCTGTGTTTTGCTGGTTGGTAGTTGACACAGCGTAGGTGTAAGTCTTGCCTTGCTCAATATTTTTATCCACGATGATCAGGCTTTCCTCTCCTTCCAACCAGCGGATCTCGAGGATATTTTGGGGATTGTTGTAATCGCCCGGCAGCCGGTCTTCGAATTTGTAAACGACGAGCTGCCTGGCCAACATTGGGTCAGCGTCTTTCAACGTACATTTAAAAACTGCGGTTCCTTTCTTCAACCTCGGCTTACCTAGCTGCAGAGCAGCAGCAGAAGGAATGCCCAGGTATGGCATCTCGGGCAGCAGCGCAGGCGTTTTGAAGTAGGTGTTGCGGAGAGAATCCATCAGGTGGAGGGGATTTTTCATCAAGGAATTCGAGTTGTAAAAAATGCTGCCATCCACCCGGGGTGAACTGCGGTTGAAGCGGATTTGCCTTGGGATTTCACCCGGATCGTTCCAGGCTGGCTCGGGATTGTTGCCGACTTTGTAGGCCGCCTGGCCGATATATAGGTTTCGCTCGAAGCTGTTTTGCTCCCACCACTTCACCAACACTTCGTAATTAGCAATATTGAAGCCGATGCTCCAGTACAATTGCGGGGCGACGTAGTCAATCCAGCCCTTTTCCAGCCAGCCTCGAACGTCAGCGTAAAGATCATCGTAGGTGTTGACGCCCGCCCTGGTAGCCGAGCCGAGCACGGGGTCTTTATCCAAATTCCTCCAGACGCCAAACGGGCTGACTCCGAATTTGACACCCGGAGCAGTGACCTTGAGCATTTGGGAAATTTGCGAAATCAGCAGGTCCACGTTGTGCCGCCGCCAGTCGTCAATGTTGAAATAACCGTAGCCGTACACCTGAAAGTCGTCGCCATCCTGAAAAAGCTCCCCTCCTGCCGGGTAGGGGTAAAAATAATCGTCGAAATGGATACCGTCCATGCTGTACTCCATGGCCAGCTCCATGACGACCTCCGTGATGTAGTTGCGCACCTCGGGCAAGGCGGGGTTGAAGTACATTTTGCCGCCGTAGTTCAGAAACCACTCCGGGTGGTGCTTGTAGGGATGCAAGTCAGACAGCGTCTGGGTCAACGTATCCATAGAAGCTCGGTAGGGGTTCAGCCAGGCGTGGAATTCCAGATTCCGCTTATGTGCCTCTTCGACCATAAAATCGAGCGGGTCAAACAAGCCCAGGAGCGAGGTACCCTGCTTCCCAGTCAGGTACTTCGACCAGGGGGAAATTTTAGAGCGGTAGAAGGCGTCTCCTGCCGGGCGAACCTGCGCAATGACTGCATTGAAGCCTGCAGCCTGCAGGAAGTCCATCAAGTGGATCCACTCCTCCGAAAACTGCTCTCTGTTCAGCCCCGGAGCAGAGGGGAAATCAATGTTGGCAACGGTAGCAACCCAGGCTCCGCGAAATTCCCTTTTGGGCGGGATCTCCTGTGCCTCTGAAATTGTGGGTAAAGTGAAGCAAGCGATGGCAAGCAGCCAGAAAAAAAGACAAGCCTTTTTCATGGGTGTATTTCTCTTTTGGCGCCAATGGTCTCAGGCTTTTACAACTACTTTTTGAAAAGGAGGAAACACTGCTCCCGGTTGGCAAAATGTTTTGTTGGGGTAAAGTTATTAAAAATGAAATGGGCAGCATGACTCGCCCCGAAATACCTCGCCCAAGCAACCACAAAACAAAATAAATCCTCCCCTCCAAAAAATCAATTTAAACTTTTGACACACTTCTTAAAGCAATCTTCTGTGGTATCCCCACCCGACTATCTTTTAACTATCAAACTTTTTCAGACCGATGCAGCAGTCTCAGCTCATCCCTCGTTCCTCCTCCCTAAGAGCTTGTTTGCGTTTTGGTGCTTGAGCAGAGATACTGTTGGGATAGAGCTTACCGGGCTAAAAAGGTGTCTTTTTATCTCCGGCAGCCCAACCCCAACAGCACCTGATAACGAGCAATTTTCCGTCAATTTTTCTCCTTTTTTCCGTTGCGCAGCAGCGCTATGGGACTAAAGAAAGGGGGAAAAGTGGCGTAAAAGGGCCGTTTTTAGCCAAGTGAACAAATCGCAAACAAGCTCTAAAAAACAGCCACTTTAGCCACAATTCTCCGGTCGCCAGCAACGGCTTCCAGGAAGAAGACGCCGGCAGCAGAGGACGGCAGCTCAGCAGATTGTACCAGGTTAGCGGGGCAGGTCAGGTAAAAAATCCGCCTTCCCAAAAGGTCGGAAAGCTGCACTTTCCAGACCGCAGAGTCTTTGGATTTTATCTCAAACAGCAGTCTGTCCTGCACTGGATTCCCGTACAGGGACAGTGTCTCTGAGGGGGGTTCCTCTACAGTTGGCACCATTTCACAAGCCGTAGAGTTGAGCAGCCCCGGGCGGTACTGGCTAAGTGCGTCCCACATTCGCATTTTTTGTCCCTTGGTGAACATGCCCATGCAGGCATCGTCCGTGTAGAACATAAAATTCATGAACATATCCGGTTCTGCACAAGAAAAAACGGGGTGTACTGGGCATTGGTGCAAGTAAGATTCGCAGGCATTGGGCGTGTCCGCGACGAAGTCATCTTCCTCGCAACAACTGTCCAGGTTTGGTCCCCAGACGTGTTCCAGGTTGAAGTAGTGCCCGATTTCGTGGGTGCAGGTGCGTCCCAGGTGGTATGGCGGCTGCACGTTGAAGGTTCCAAACTGACGGTAGTCTATCTGCACGCCGTCTTCTGCAGGCGAAGACGTTCCCGGGAAGGTCGCAACACCACCGACACCCCCTGCGAATTTAGCCACCCAGATGTTGAGGTAGTGCATTGCATCCCAGGCATCTTTTCCTCCCAGGTTTGTGTAGTGGATGGCCTTCGTTCCGCCGATACCCACGGAGTTATTGGTAAAGGTGCGGGTAATCCCCGATGTAGGCTGGCCATCGGGGGTAACCGAAGCCAGGCAGAATTCAAATTCCACATCTGCAATCCTGTTTTGGAAAATAGCAGGGATGTCTGGTATTTCCAGGTTCGTCGCCCGGAAGTCCCGGTTGAGCACTTCTATTTGAGAAAAAATCTGCTCATCGGAAATATTTTCCTCTGTCTTGTTCCAAACGACGTGAACCACGACGGGGATTTTCACCACTGCTCTGGTGCTGAGAGGAGAAGCAGTGCTTCCCGCATGGAGGGAGTCTGCCACAGAGGCAGGGGCGTTTTTCGATGCAGCCCCCTGCATATAGCTGCTGGGGCTAAGGCTCAGGCACCTTCTCGAGGGCTGAGCCTCCAGAGTCGCAGAAAAAAAAGCCATACCGGCCAGGAGCAGGATCGCGGAATATTTCATGCGGACTTGTTTTTCAAAAATAGCAAGAGTTTGTCTGCGTTTTGGCACTTGAGGCCGGCTCGTCCTTCACAGTAGTTACCAAAAATAAAGAACAGAGCGTAGTCAATTGAAAAAACAGAGGATTTTGCCGGGGTGCCGAAAAAGAACGCACTTGCTACTGCAGATCGTACTCTTTTATTTTCCGGTAAAGGGTGCGCTCCGAGATGCCGAGATCCAGTGCGGCCTCCTTGCGCCTGCCGCCGTGTTTTTTCAAAGCCTTGAGGATCAGGTCTTTTTCCATATCTATGAGGTTGAGGCTGGCCTCTACGACTTCTGCTTTGTGATAGCTTTCATTGGATTCGATTATGACGGGCTTCACGAAGTCAGCCCCCTCCTGACGGGAAGGCGTGTGCTGGATTTCATGCACCGGAAAATCCGGCTGAGCAGGCCCCGGTGGGTAAGGCACGCTCGGCAGCGTGTGCTGTTTCAAAGCTCGGTAGCTACTCGTGTCGGGCATTTTGAGGTCATTTTGTCGCACTAGCTCAAAGACCACATTTTTCAGGTCGTTGAGGTCGTTTTTCATCTCAAATAAAAACTTGTAGAGGATTTCCCGCTCCTGAAAACTTTCCGAAGTATGGCTGCTGCCACCGGTAATCATAGGGAGGTTGCGTTTACCGATGTTTGGCACAAAACGGGTGAGGTCCTCTGCGGACAATAGCCTTTTTTCTGAAAGCACGGAAATTTGCTCTGCTACATTTTTCAGCTCCCGGATGTTGCCGGGCCAGCGGTAGTTTTCGAGTAAAAAACGAGCTTGCTCATCCAGCCGTACCGGCTCGCTGCGGTAGCGTTCGGCAATGTCGTTGGCAAATTTCCGAAAAAGCAGGTAGATATCTTCTCTGCGGTCTTTCAGGGCAGGCACCCGGATGGGCACGGTGTTCAGGCGGTAAAAGAGGTCTTCCCGAAATTTGCCCTTGTGCACCCGCTCCTCCAGATCCACGTTGGTAGCGGCAACCACCCGCACATCCGTCGTCAGCACTTTTGAAGAGCCTACCCGGATGAACTCTCCCGACTCCAGCACACGCAGCAGGAAGGCTTGCGTGTCGAGTGGCAACTCCGAAATTTCATCGAGAAAAATCGTCCCTCCGTCCACGGTTTCAAAATAGCCTTTCCGGTCGCCTGTTGCGCCGGTGAAGGCTCCTTTTTCGTGTCCGAACAATTCGGAGTTGATTGTGCCGGTGGGAATGGCTCCGCAGTTGATGGCGATAAACTGGTTGTGTTTTCGCTGGCTCAGTGCATGAATAATTTTTGAGATATTCTCCTTCCCCACCCCACTTTCGCCGGTGATCAAGGCTGTCAGATCAGTTGGAGCGATCCTGGCAGCGGTGTCAATCACCCGGTCGAGCAGAGGCGAAGTGCCAATGATCCCGAATCGTTGTTTTATGGATTGAAGGTTAAGCATCAGGCGAATGTGTTTTCTCAATTTCTCCGATGAGCGTAGCACTGGTAGCGTCTGTGACCTTTACCCAGACGTAGTCCCCTGGTTTGTAACCGCTTTCCTTTGGAAACACGATCATTTTATTTTGTGTATTCCGGCCTTTGAATTCCAGCTCTGATTTTTTGGAATCCCCTTCGATCAGGACTTTGAAGCACTTGCCGATGTCTGCCTGGTTGTGGCGGAAGGAGACCTGGTTTTGGAGCTGCACAATTTCCTGGAGCCTGCGCTTTTTGACCTCCATCGGGATATCGTCTTTGAGCTTGCGTGCGGCCATGGTTCCAGGTCTTTCTGAATAAAAAAACATGTAGGACATGCTGTAATTTGCCCATTCGATCATGCTGAGGGTGTCCTGGTGTTCTTCCTCCGTTTCGGTGCAGAAGCCGGTGATAATATCGGCGCTGATGGCGCATTCGGGGATGATGCGGTAGATTGCCTCCACCCGGTTCATGTACCATTCCCGGTTGTAGGTGCGGTTCATCAGAGCCAGCACCCTGCTGTTACCACTCTGCACGGGCAGGTGGATGTATTTGCAGATATTTTCGTGGCGGGCGATCGTGTACAGCACCTCGTCGGTGATATCTTTGGGGTGCGAGGTAGAGAAGCGAACCCGCAGCCCCGGGTCCACCTGTGCGACCATTTCCAGCAGTTGGGCAAAATTGACGACGGTGTCATTTTCGGGATTTGTCCATTTGTAGCTGTCCACGTTCTGGCCCAACAGGGTCACTTCCCGGTAGCCTCTTTCAAACAACTCCTTTGCCTCAGCAATGATGCTGAAGCAGTCTCGGCTACGCTCGCGTCCGCGGGTGAAGGGCACGACGCAGAAGGAGCACATGTTGTCGCAGCCCCGCATGATGGAAATGAAGGCCGTGATGCCATTGTCGTCCAGACGCAGTGGACTGATGTCAGCGTAAGTTTCTTCCCGCGAGAGCAGAACGTTGACTCCTTTTTCGCCGTCTTCCGCACCGGCCAACAAGGTTGGAAGGTCGCGATAGGCATCAGGGCCTACGACGAGGTCCACGAGTTTTTCCTGCTCGATGAATTTGTGCTTCAGCCTCTCGGCCATACAGCCCAGCACGCCGACCAGGGTACCTGGGCGCTTTCTTTTTACCTGGTCAAAAATGCGAAGGCGCTTGCGCACCGTCTCCTCCGCCTTTTCCCGTACCGAGCAGGTATTAATCAGGATGAGGTCGGCACTTTCCAGATCCCTGGTGGGCAGAAAACCCATACCCGATAGGATGCTGGCTACGATTTCGCTGTCGCTGAAGTTCATCTGACAGCCGTAGCTCTCTATGTAAAAGTGCTTATCGCCTTTTCCATTTGTCTCTTTAAAAAAGACTTCACCCTGCTTTTCTTCGTCTATTACTTTTTTTCTGATACCCTGAAGGGTAGGATTGCTATCGTACATGAGTTGGAAATTTTTATTTTGGGCTGCAAAGGTAAATTCTTTGCATTGAATGTGACAAACTGTCAGAGACAGAATTGAGAAAACAGACAAAGTCGCATTGCAACTTTAAAAAACGCCCAGCACCGACGCTGCTCATCAGGTTTCTTTTTCTCTCAGCCACTCCTCCAGCTCTCTGAATGTCCCGATCAATTCCTCAATGTCTTCGGGGGAGCTTCCGACACTCTCGCATTTTTTTCTAAAAACTTCAACAGGCTCCAACTCACCCAATTCCACGGCTTCGGTCACAGCACCTTCTGGAGCATGGGTTTTCCCATTGAGCCTTATCCGCAGGAGGTCCAGGTTCATCTCCCGGGTAAAATCCTGCAACAGGTTGTGCAGGTTGGGGACGTGGGAATCCAGTTCCACGATAGCTTCTACCCAGGGTGGTAGTGGGTCTTTGTATTTCTGGTGCAGCCTTGTCAGGTGCTCTTTCACTTGCTCCAGGTTTCCTTCAATGGTTTTCAGCCTGCGAAACACCGGAACGGGCACCATCTCCATTTGCTGGATCTCATTTTTCTGAAACTCTATGAGCGTCACGGACTTATCGTCCCGGGTTTCACTGAAGCTCAGCGGTATGAGCGAGCCACTGTAGCGCACCTGCTTCAGCCCACCCACGGCCTGCGCTCGGTGGATGTGCCCCAGTGCCACGTAGTCAAAGATTTTGGGAAACTGGTCCGCCTGGATGTTTTCCAGGTTGCCCAGGTAAATGTTTCCCTGCTTCTCACTGGCAACTGCCCCGGTGGCGTAGAGGTGGCCTGTGGCAATTAGTGGGACTCCAAGGTCTTTGAATTTCAGAGCTTCCTCACCGACTATTTTGTAATGCACCCGGATGCCCTCGCGGATGCGCCCAATTCTGTCCATTCCTGTTTCGCCGGGCACTGCCCTGCGCAGGTCCTGGTCTCTCAGAAAGGGCACCGCAGCAACCACCGCTTCGGGTTGTGCATTATCATTTTTTAAAACAAGCAGCTCACCGGCAGGGTCTTCCTTTGCCAGGCCGACGACGTGGATGTCCAGCAGCTCAAGCAATTCTTTCGGCGCCTCAAGCATGTGCGGCGAGTCGTGGTTGCCAGCCGTGATGACGATATGCCGACACGAGGAGCGTCTAATTTCCTTAAAAAAATTGTAGTAGAGCGTGCGGGCGAAGTTCGGCGGGTTGCCAATATCAAAGACATCGCCTGCGATAATGAGCAGCTCGATTTCCCGTTCGACGATGAGCTGTGCCAGCCAGCGCAATGCCAGGCGGTGTTCTTCTTCCCGCTCGCGGGAGTTAAATTTCTGGCCGAGGTGCCAGTCTGACGTGTGAAGTACTTTCATAGCAACAGATGATTAGCGTAAAACTAATTTTTTGTAGCTGCCTGCCAGGGGTTGCTGCTTGGGAAAGGAAAAAAAAGTTACTACCAATAAGCTGTTTAGATTTGCCTGCCCGAGTGGAGAGGGAGAAAACAAAAAAAGTCCCTGCGAACGATCTGTGCAGGGACTTCCAGATTTTATCCTGCTGAAGATCAATTGCCAAGATCCATGTTACCCATTAGCTTTTGGAATTCCTCCATCGTCATTTTTGTATAGCCTTCGGGTACATCAAAAGCTCCTTTTTCAAGCTTTCCAAGCACTTCCGTGGCCACGAAGTTCATTCTGATTTCCTGATTATCAATAATCATCTGGAGTGGATAGCCCTTTAACTTCGTTTTTTCTTTGGATTTTGTTCCTATGGGAGGTTCGATTTTCTCGGTGATGTAATAGGTCATTTCCGTTTTGTCGTCCATCTTGACCTGAGCCTTGTAGCAAGAGTACCCGGCAATTTCCTTTTTGTCATTTTCATCGTAAACCACCTCAGCAATGCCATCCACATCCAGCAGGTTGCTGGATGCTTTGAGGTCTTTGTCCTCCAGCTCGATGAGTTGCATCTTCTGCCCCATCATGTCCATCAGCATAATGGCGTCTTTGACGTTGCCAAATGGAATGATGGTTTGGATGCGCATCATCCCGCCCATCAATTTCATGTCCATTCTTTGCATCTTGTCGTTGAAATAAAAATCAAGGGTTGTGCCGCCGAGTTCAGCCATTGCTCCATCCTGTTCCTTCATATCCAGCTCATATTTCACGACGCCCTCTTTAATTTTTTTCTGGGCAAACGTTGAGGCCGACAGGGAAACCAAGGCCACTAAAAGGAAAGTTAATTGAAAGATTTTCTTCATTGCAAAATTTATTTAGGAACAAACCGGGAATAAGTTGGGTATTTCAGCGGGTATTTTGAGGCTGCCAAAGCCGTGAACCAGAAACATAGTCTGAGGAACTGTTTGAATTCAGCTCACCGGGCTAAAAAGTCGTCTTTTTATCTCCCACAGCTAATTCCAAGCAGCTTCTGAGTTATGTAAAACTATTTCACTAAGACGCCAACACTCAAAAGTGGTCGCTCCAACACGCAAGTTATTACTGATTTGTCTCTGCGGTTAAAAAAGCCCGGCACTGCCGGCAATTGTGGTGCAAAAATACTTGAATCTCCATCCAGACTATCAGGAAACTTAAATTCCATAAAATTAAATCTCCGCTCCGGCTCCTGCGATGAGGATAGCGACAGCAGGTAAAAACTTCAGCCTTCAGCTGCCCGTCCGGAATTATGCCGCTTTCAATACTGCCATTCGTCAATGCGCTTGATGAAGACCTTACTGAGGTTTTCAGCATCGCTGATGCCTCGGTGATTGGTTCCCGTGAAGTCAAAACCTTCCAGTTCCACCACCTTTTTCAGGGCTTTGTACTTTTTCCAGCCCCTCAGCTCGTGGTACTGCCCTCTGAGATTAAGGTGAAATGGCGCAATCCAGTCGTCCTCCAGGCGGTGAAGCCGGCAGTCCTGAATGAGTTGGTTTTTATCAAACGAGCCCCAGGAGCAAAGCAGGTAGTCCTCGCCGTCGTAAACCCCCACCCATTCCATAAAATCCTCCACGACTTCGGGGAAGAGCGCTGCCCTGTTCACCGAAATCTGGTCAATCGTGGTCAACCGACGGCAAAAAAGGGAAAGTACCGGATGAATCACAGGGCGCACAAACCGATTGAAGGAGCCGAGTAATTCGCCGTAACGATTGATTTTCAAAGCACCAATTTCAATGGTCTCCTGAACCATTTCAGGGGGTTTTCCTTCCCAGCAGGTCGCTTCCAAATCGTAAATAATGAAGTTCAATGCTCACTGAATGTTGAATATTGGCCAGCCCCGCATGTACACCGGGAAGTAATGCCAATGAAAAAATAAATAACTTTTCTTCGCAAACAAGCTCTGCAGCCAAGGCTGCTGCTGCCTGGCTCAATTGGTCTTTGCAGCTTCCACCCTGTTCACAAACGCTTGGGCCGTCGAAGGCTCTACGGGTTGAATTTCGTAGGTTTCTCCGTCGGGCAGTTTGATGATTTTTTCCTTGTCCTTCATTTTCAACAGCTCGTCCATGAAGCGGGTATTGTTGGACGCCAGGTTCAAAATGCCCTGTCTGTAGCCAAAGAAATAATACATCTGACTTGGGGATTTTATGTAAACGTATAGGCGGTCGTCATCGTTGGTCGGCATTTTAACCTCTATGTAGGCCGTTACAATTGTGTTAAGCATTTCTCCCTGGATGCTGCAAAGTCCCAGTTTGGACTTGCTCGAAACGAAGGACTGATAGTCGCTATCCCACACCAATGGCACTTTGTCGAACAAGAAGGTATGTTGGTTGAGCTTTTTGGGGAGCACCAGACTGCCCAGGCTGATGCCATCAATGGCTTTGCGTATTTCGTCGCCCGCGGGAAAAAGCTCGCTGATGGCCCTACGATAAAAATTCATGTCTTTAGCGTAAACGATTGGGGTAGCATCGAAGGTGCTAGACTTAAAATCGGTGTTCATAATGTCAAGCAGTTTGTCAGGGACGATAAATCGGGTGGCCAGCATGGCTTCCATGTCAATTTTAGAACTCATGGCGGCAGTACCAAGGACTGAATCCACTACCATATCGCCAAATTGGGTCTTAATGGTGCCTGCAGCCTCAACTTTGACGTTTTTCAGGCCGCTGCCCAAATTGAAAAGCCCTTCCATTTCGATATTCCCGTTGCGGTTGTTGTAAACCAACTGGTTTCCTTTTAAAACAGAAGAGCCACCCATCATGCGGAGTGTATCGCCAAAAATAAAGCGGTCAGTCTTTTCATCGTAGTCCATGATCCCCCTCACCTCAAACACCGGCCTGTCTTTTCTGAAAAACAAGGGCATCATCACCCTGGGATAGGCGGTAGCTGTTTCTTTGCTCAGGTAAAACCCCGTAAAAAGTTGCTCGCCTTCGGGGTTGAGGGGTTTGTCAAAAGCAATGGCGAGGTTGTTTTTATCTGCTTCGCAACTAATAGAAAACCAATGGCTTACCGGCAAGGTCTCCGACTGCATCTGCGCAAACCCATCGAAGCGAAGGTTGGGTTTTTCAGCGCTGAGGCTGATTGTCCCCTGAAACTTTGTCTTGTGGTCAATGTAAAAATTCTGCCGTTGGCTGATCTCTCCCGTAGCCCGGGTCACAGAGCGCTTTTGGCTGCGGGAGCCTGCTCCTACCCTGGTGCCGATAATTTCTGCAAACTCAATCTCCTGCTTTTTATCGCCAATGTTGTATTCGTAAAAGCCGCTGGCCCGGTACTCTTTCCTACCCAGGATGTTCACCGTTGCCCTGTTGATGATGTGGTACTGGTTGACGGTGTCTGCCACAATGCGGGCGTTGGTCAATTGCCCCATCACCGCGTTGGGCTGTATTTCGACTTCGCCGGTTTCGGGATAAATGAAGGCGTCAGAAGCCACGATGAGCGGGACACCTCCGATTTTGAGCAGGTTGGTTTTGAGGTCGTACAAGGCAGATTTACCCTGAAACCACAGCGAATCCTGGTCGGGGTGAATGGAGCGGAAACTGCCCAACTTGCCTTCCAAGGCTTTGAAGGTGACAGTTCCCTGCGCCATGTCCCAGTCGAATTCATTGAAAGAAGTTTCATACTGGTTGTACGGCAAGGTGGTGGTAAGGAACTCCGCATTTGCTTTGAAGGCGCCCTTCTGCTCATCGAAGTCCACCAATCCGTTAAGGTTGGAGGTGCTCAGAGCGAGAGCATCGGCATTAAAAGCCTTGATTCTCAAGTCGGTGGTATCGGCACTGGCGGAGTAGGCACCAAAGCTGAACAGGTTAGAGGTCATGCTGGCTTTATCCCAATCGAAAAGCCCGCGGGCCTTCAAGCCGCCGGGTGTCAGGATGAGGGTTCCCTTCAGGGTGTGCAGCCCCGCTTTGTAAAGCTCAAAAGGCGCCTCCTTAGACGTTACGTACATGCTGTCCTGGTAGGGGTGCCAGTCAATGTTCACATCAAAGCCACGAACCTGGGGTACAGCCAGCCCCTGGCGATTTTCATCCAGGTCAAAGCGCTCCGCCGAGCCGGTCAACTGCTTGGGTTTGAAAACCAGGTCTTCGGAGTTCACCCTGGAGCCCAGGTAGTTTAGCAGCCCCTGGCCAAGGAAGCCTTTGTTACTCAGGTCAATGCTCCCGGTGAATTTACCCTTTCCGGCATAGCTGGGATAGCCTTTTTCTGGCGTTTTTGTAAAAAAGCCAAGTGAAGTATCTTCTTTTATAAGCAGCGTTTCCTCAAAAACCGGGAAGATACCGGCCGAGTGCATTGAGCCTTTGAAGTGAATGTCGTCTTTGGAAAACTTGTCCAGGCTGTTGAAGCTGAAAGGCTTGAGCTGGAAATAAAATGAGTCCCGCTTGTAGGCCCCACCCTGCGTTTTTTTATAATCGTAAAAGACGAAGGATTGGTCTTTGCTTTCCAGGGAGGGGAAGATGGCGATGTCCTCCCTCCCCGATTTGTTAGCAGGAGCATCAATGAGCAGTACGCCGTTCAGGTGTTCAATCCTCGATCCGATGGAGAGCGCCTCGGGCACTCCTTTTTTGTCCACATTTCCAGTAGCCAGGAAGAGATCGAAATAGCGCACAGAGTCCAACTGGATTTGAAACTTGTCGTAATTGAAGTGGAAGTCCTTGCCTTCCAGCAGGCTGAATCCAGCAAACAGCCGGCCATCAAAATCCAGATCCCTATTCTGCAAAATCTTTACCCGGTTGGCGAAGGGCTTGAAGCCAACCCGCTGCAAGGCGCTCAGCTCGATGTTCGACACGCCGTTGATGACCCCCAAATTGGCTTTGAGGTCTATCACGGCGTTCGTTTCCTCTGTTTCAGAGACAATTTTCAGGATGTCGAAGTCCACCTTTTTCTCGCTGGCGTCCGCAAAGTGAAAAATTTTGTCTTTCAGTTCGACTTTTTGTTCGACCGCATCGTAGTTGACAAATCCCTTTGAAACGAGGTCGTACAGCAGGGAAGTAATGTTTTCCACCGAAAATTTCGGGTTGAGTTTTTTGGCCAGGTAGTCGGCATGGAGGATCCGGTCACCTGTTTCCTGGTAGGCGATTTTCAGCAAGGAAATCGGGTTGGCGTCGGCGATATTCTGTAGGCGGCGGTAATCACCTTCCTGAAAATATTCCAGCGATTCAAAAACGACGGGGATAGCGGACTTTGCAATTCCGAGGCTCCTCCTACCGATGAAGATGCTGTCGGCTTCCATGGAGTAATCCAGCTTTTCGGCATCTATATTTACTTTGTAAAGGGAGTGAAGGAAGGGATTCCGGTCGCTCCCCCGCTTGCCTCTGGACATCTGCAATAGTTTGGTGGCAATGTCAAAGCGGATGTTGACTGAAGGGTGATAGATGGAATCCTGGCCAAAGTAAATAGAGGACTCCACGCCTTCGGCCACAATTCTTTCCTCCTGTTTGATGGCGAACAGCTCAGCCTTGCCTCGGTAAACCAGCTCGTCATTGTCGTTCGACAGGGTGAGCAAGGCCTTGTTCTTTTTGGAGCCAAAGCCATACACCGTCGTACCCTGGAGGCGAAAGCCACCTTTGAAGCGAACCCCTTGACCGATGTTTTTAATTTCGAGTACATCTTCTTTTGACTCAAAGCGGGGGTAAGAGCCTCCGGTTGCATCGTTCCGTGGCGTGAGCTTGTCGGCGAAGTTTCCCTCAATAGCCGCCGAGCCAAAGAACAAAGGGTAGTGCATTTTTGCACTTTTCACGTCATACAAGCTGCTTTTTACGTCAAAGCTGTAATCTCCCAGTTCGGCGTAAACGTCCTTATCCAGGCCAAAGCGCTCCCAAGTGACGATGCCGCCACTGCCTCTCCAAACCTCTTCTACCGGCGAAAAAACGCCTGAAGTATTTTGAATCACGATGGAATCTTTCCCCCTGGTAGCTATCAGGTCTAAGCGGGAGAATTTCACCAAGGGCATTTTATTCTGAAAAACCAGGTCGTAACGGGAGGCATTGCAGAGCCAGTCGGTACCGATGCTGGTCAACCGCAGTGCATTTCTGGAAAAAAAGCCATAACTGAATTCGACAAATTCCTGGTAGGGTTTCAGTCGCCTGTTTTCTATATTCGCTAAAATGCTGTCCAGGACGGTGTGCCAGTTATTGAAGCGGCTCTCGCCCAGCTCGTCATTTTTCACCAGAGAAAGCGCCTTGAGGTAGGCCGAGAAATAAGGGTTGGCAGTCATGTTTTGAGCCAGCATTTTGTCGCCTGTCAGGCGAATGCGTTCAATCTCTTCGGGGGAGAACACGCCACTTTTGTAGAGCTTTTCAAACTCCTTGTAAACGGCTTCCATCCGGGAGTTTTTCCCTGCCGTCATGTAGGCCTGCAATTCTTTAATAAAAGCAGTGTTTTCTTCAGAGAAGCTGGTCAGGCGCTGAGCCTGGAGCATGCTTGCTGTGGCAAAAAGTGAAAGGAATAAGCTAAACCAAAATTTCATGTTGATGGTGATTTCTCAAAAGGGACGACTCACAGTTTCCGGGTCTGCATGGCCAGCCAGTTGTTTTTGTGGTTGGTTCTGAGGAGGGCAAAGCCATTTGCCAGCAGTGCATTTTCCATCAGATTTTCGTCTTCTTTCACAAAACCGGAAACGATCAGGGCGGCCTGTGGTTTCAACTTTTGACTTAACGAGGCGAGAGAATCTAAAATTACATTTCTGTTAATATTAGCAAGGATGAGGTCATAGCGGCCTGCAGGCACTGACTCAAGTGTGCCCTGAAACACTTCCAGATTTTCAACGCCATTGATCTGGCAATTTTCTTTTGTATTTAAAAAAGATTCCTCCTCGATGTCCACAGCATCCACGTGCCGGGCGCCGAGTTTGCTGGCAAGGATGCCGAGCACACCGGTTCCACAGCCGTAGTCAAGCACTTTTTTGCCCTGGAGGTCGAGGTGCTGCAACAAGTCAAGTACCATCCAGGTGGTTTCGTGGTGGCCAGTTCCAAACGCCATTTTTGGGTTGATCACCAATTCAAAGCGCAATCCTTGCATGGGAGGATGAAAACTCGCCCGGATGCCGCAGAAATCACCCACGACTACTGGATGGAAATTGGACTCCCACAGGACGTTCCAATTCTGGCCGGGGATCAGTTCTTTTTTAAAATCAAATTTAAATCGCCCACGGAGGCCCTCCAGCCTTTCCACGACTGGGTAGGTATCTTCCCTTGCGGGCATGTAGGCATTGAAGCCCTGGTCCGTTTCTTCAAAAGTGTCAAAAGGCAGGTCGCTGAGCAGGGCGATCAGAATGTCGTTGAGGTCGGGGCTGGTCGAAATTTCAAATTTAAAATAATCCATTGCAGGAGCTATGAGTTCTGGAAGGAAGGCGGGAGCCTCGAAAAATCCGGGTGCTGCTAAGAGCTTGCCGGGGATTTGGCCATTTGGTCAAATCGCCAACATGCTCTTTGGTCAGATATTAGGACAGGTATAGTACGGCAGTGTGCCATACTGTCGCCCCGGTTGCGTGGCTACAAAGAATTGTCCTTGTACATGCTGGCTCCGCTTTAAATAAACCGTTGGATGTTTTTGATGTCCAACTCTACCTGTTCCAGAATGGCCTGATAGGTTTTTTCAAAATTGTTTTTAGTAGCTTGGATCTTATCCATCTCCTCCTGGATCAGGCTGTCGGCGTCGCTGATTGTCGCCTGCGCTTTGGCGATCTGATTCTGCAGCTTTTCGATCTGCACCTTCCACTGGGCAATCTGGGCTTTGAGATTTTCAATTTCCTTGCGCTTGGAGTCAACCCGTATTTTCAACTGGTTGCCGAGGGCGAGATCGAATTGCTCCTTTTCCCGGACGAGCACCTGGGTGTAGTGTTTTGCCGTGTTCATCAGAATTTCCTTTGTCAAACCCACTGTAGAAGCCGTGGCAAAAGCTGATTTAAAAGCTGTTTCCTGCGGGATGTTCATCTCCGCCAGCCGTCCAAGTGACAGTTTAAACTCCAAATAATCAAATCCGGGCTGGTTACTTCTCGTCAATGCCTGGATCAAAAACTCAATGCTCTTGGGATCCAGTCCTTCTATCCGGTTGAAAATTTCCCTTAAATTTTTTTCCATGACTTTTTTTTTGATAGCTGGCAAAGATAGAAAAGTGTTACGGACTTAAATAAGGTAAAAAAAGGTAACTACTCAGGTGGATGAAACTGTATCATTAGTTCAATGGTACTGCCACCGCTGGTGACGAATAAAGTTCTTTAGGAACGTGTCGGAAATAACTTACGCATTTGGGCGGCGTCTTTTGGGCGCTGGCTGTGTTAGTGAAATAATTACGTAGCTAAGGCTATGCGCCTATTTCACTGCCTTGCCAGCCTCCAAAATACACTCGCCGAAATACCCAACTTATTTCCGGCACGTTCCTTAAGAGCTTGTTTGTGTTTTGCTGCTTGAGCCGGGATGCTGTTTGAAGTGGCGCAGCAGCACTACGGATTTGAAAAAAGGGGAAAACAGGGCGAAAAAGGGCTGTTTTTAATCAAGGGAACCCATCGCAAACAAGCTCTTAGCTTACCGGGCTGAAATTCCGGCAACTCAACCCAAACAGCTTCTGAGTAGTTACAAAAAAAAGAAGCCTTTCCGCCTTTGCAGCACAACTCTTCCTGCGCCTTCGCTGTTGCTTTTTTTTCTTTCTTTGCCTCCTCTTAGATCGAGCAGAAACATGAATATCCAGCAAGCAATTTCCCTGCGGCCTTTCAACACCTTCGGAATAGAAGCCCAAGCCCGGCGCTTTGTGAGGATTGCTTCTACTGACCGGCTCAAGCGCCTCCTTCATGAAGAAGAAGGCCCTTTCCACCTCCTGGGGGGCGGCAGCAACATTCTGCTCACTGGCGATCTGCCTGGCCTGGTAATCAAAAATGAAATTGACGGAATCGAAGTCGTAGCAGAAAATGCCGAGACAGCATTGGTCGCTGCTGAGGGCGGCACAGTCTGGCACCAATTGGTGCTCTGGGCCATTGAAAAGGATCTGGGCGGCCTGGAGAATCTGTCGCTCATTCCCGGCAGTGTAGGTGCAGCTCCCATTCAAAATATCGGCGCTTACGGCGTTGAACTCAAAGACATCTTCGATCACCTGGAGGCCATTGACCTGCGTACGGGAGAAGTGCGAGTCTTTCAGGCCTCCGATTGCCGCTTCGGCTACCGAGACAGCGTTTTTAAAAATGAGTACAAAGGCCGTTTTTTTATCTCCAGGGTATTTTTACGACTAACAAAAACGCATCGCCTGCAAACGAGCTACGGCGACATTCAGCAGACGCTGGAAAAGAGGGGCCTGAAAAATCCGGGGATTCGGGATGTGAGCGATGCAGTCATCCATATCCGCCGAAGTAAGCTGCCCGACCCCGCGGAAATCGGAAATGCAGGTAGTTTTTTTAAAAACCCCGTCGTTTCTATGGAGCATTTCAAAAAGTTGCGGGCACAATTTCCCCATATCGTACACTACGATTTGCCCGATGGCAGCGTCAAAATTCCCGCCGGCTGGTTAGTTGAGCAAGCAGGCTGGAAGGGGTGCCGCTTTGGAGATGCAGGCTGTCACGAGCGCCAGGCACTGGTACTGGTGAATTTTGGAACAGCTTCAGGTCGGGAAATCTTGGAGCTTGCTGAAAAAATCCAGCACTCGGTAGAAGAGAAATACGGCGTGCAGCTCATTCGGGAAGTCAACGTTTGGTAAGAGCTTGTTTGCGATGGGTTCTCTTGATCAAAAACGGCCCTTTTTCGCCCTGTTTTCCCTTTTTTTTCAAATCTGTAGTGCTGCTGCGCCACTTCAAACAGCATCCCGGCTCAAGCAGCAAAACACAAACAAGCTCTTAAGGAACGTGTCGGAAATAACTTACGCATTTGGGCGGCGTCTTTTGGG
>WBZO01000689.1_pt1 | contig 64958 bp, 56 predicted proteins | sample 5204261 | NCBI WGS metagenome assembly WBZO01 (sample SAMN12412400, study PRJNA552823) | activated sludge metagenome | isolation source: activated sludge from anammox sidestream of wastewater treatment plant... | place: USA: North Carolina | collected 2017-09
GTGGCGGCCGGGCCAGGGGCGACGGTGAGGATGGCGAGAAAGCTCACGGAGCAACTTGCGCCAGGCGGGCTCATCTTCGCGGCTCAGCAGGGTGATAGCCTCGCCGGCGCGGCCCATCCGCCCGGTCCGGCCTACCCGATGGGTGAGCAGCGCGGCGGACTCGGGCAGCTCGTAGTTGATCACGCGGGCGACATGCGCCACATCGAGGCCGCGGGCAGCGACGTTCGTGGCGATGAGGATCGAGGTCTCGCCGCTGCGGAAGGCGGCCATCACCCGCTCGCGGGCATTCTGGCTCAGGTTGCCCTGGAGTGCCACCGCCGGGTAGCCCGCCGCTTGGAGCTGCGCCGCCAGCCGCTTGACGCCGTGCTTCGTGCGGCCAAAGACGAGCGTCACGCCGTGGCTGGGGGCATCGAGCAGGGCGCGCAGCGCGGCAGGCTTGCCGCCCTCGGGCACGTCGTAAACCGTATGGCTGACATGTTCTACCGGCTGGACACCGGGGTCTACCTGCACATGCGCGGGGGTGCGCAGATGGCGGGCAGCGACCCCGCTCACCCACTCCGGCACGGTGGCGGAGAACAGCGCCGTCTGCCGCTCGGGGGCTGTGCGGGCAATGATCCGCTCGACATCGGGGGCAAAGCCCCGGTCTAGCATCTCATCGGCCTCGTCCAGCACCAGCAACCGCAGCCGGTCCAGCTTGAGGTCGCCTTGGTTGAGGTGATCGAGGATACGCCCGGGGGTGCCAGCCACCACCTGCACGCCAGAGCGCAGCGCCGTCCGCTGAGGGCCGAGCGCGGCGCCGCCGACCAGCAGCAGCGCCCGTATATCCCGCCCGGCGGCGGTATCGCGCACCACTCCCGCCACCTGGGCGGCCAGTTCACGCGTGGGCGTCAGGATCAGCGCTTGGACGTGCCGGTGACGCTCGTCGATGCGCTCTAGCATGGGGATGACAAAGGCCAGGGTCTTACCGGAGCCGGTGCGCGCCTGGCCAATGACGTCGCGGCCGGTGAGCAGATGCGGGAGGGCGGCGGCCTGAATCGGTGTCGGTGTATGGACCGACATGGTCGCCAGCGCGTCCCGAGTCGCGGGCCGCAGGGCAAACGCATCGAAGGTGATGTCAGAGCTCCTTCAGGGATGGATGGGCCGGCGCGGGCAGCCTAGCGCTCGCGGCGGCCACCAGGGCGGTTGGCGCGGGCGGCGGCCTTGGCGGCACGGCGGGCGCGCTTGCGGGCAGCGCGCTGGGCATCGAGGCGGCGCTGCTCGCTCTTGGAGACAAAGTGGCGGCGGCGCTTGAGCTCGCGCAATACGCCATCGCGCTGAACCAGTTTGGTGAACCGGCCAATCATCGCCTCGCCGGACTCACCCTCACGTGCCTGAACCAACAGCATCGGCCTGCGCCTCCTGCAGAGTGAACGGGGGAGCGCCTGCGCCGAGGCCGCTTCCGCCTGAATCAAGGGACACCGGGCTACCCACCGCGGCCGCCGGCGCGGGCGCCCGGGCATATACCTGGCCACAGCCATGGCAGGGAGAGGTCAATTCGACGCCGCCGCACCGGGCAGCACGAGAGAAAGAGACATCCCACGCACCAGGGTACCATATCCGCACGTCCGCGCCAAAGGGCGGGCCCGCGGTTCATCCCCTGGCACGCGGTGGAGATGGAGCAGGCACGCACCAGACGGCCGGCAGCCAGGACGAGCATCACCGGACATCCCCAGCAGTGTCATCCACATGAATGGGAGGGCGCCGGCAGTGTGCGGGTGTATCATCATTGCCCGGCCGGACGCTGCATGCACCCGAACGCGGGTTGCGGCCGGCCACCGGAAGGGTTCACCCGGGGGAGAGCGACATGCTGGTGCAGCCCATTGAAACCCAACGGCTCGTCATTCGTCGGTTTACCCCGGCAGATTGGCAAGCGGTGCATGCGTATGCGTCAGATGCCGGTGTCATGACCTACATCCCGGGTGGCGCACACACCGAGAGCCAGTCCAAGGAGTTTGTGGATAAGCATGCCGGCGACCAGCCCGAAGCGTTCCCCGTCATCCTCAAAACCGAGCAACAACTCGCCGGGCATCTGATCTTCCATCCGTGGTACGCTCCACGCTCCCACGAAATCGGCTGGGTGTTCCATCCCGCCTATCACGGCCAGGGCTACGCCACCGAAGCGGCATACGCCTTGCTCCGCTATGGCTTTGAAGAACTGCAGAGCCATCGCATCATCGCTACCTGCCAGCCCGAGAATCCAGCATCCTATCGTGTGATGGAAAAGATCGGTATGCGACGCGAAGCTCACTTCAAGCAATGTATCTATCGCCAGGATAATGTCTGGTGGGACGAGCTATTCTACGCCATTCTGGAAGATGAGTGGTTCGACCGCAACAAGAGCTGGTCTGCTTAGCGTGTGCTATCGCTTTACGCCGCCGCATAATCCAGCGTTACTGCCAAGGTTGCCCCATGGCGCCCAGCAATGCGGACAATCCGTTGCCGCCCGGTGTCGTGAGCTGAGCCGTTCGCCCGCCCGCTCGATGGATCGTGTGACACCCCCGCGCCGCTGAGACAGGCAACGCAGCAGAACCCCGGCGTCTCGTGCTGCCGGAGCAGCGGAGCCACCGGGGTGGTTGTCGTTCGCGGTGGTGCGATAGCGTTACGCGGCGCGGCAGGTCAGCGCCGGCCGGCTGTGCGGCTTGCGGCAGCGCCGGCACAGCCGCAGCTTCACCGGCTCACTGGCATGGCGAATGCGGGCAATACTTCCCGTCTTACGGTCCCGAATCAAAATAGTACGTTCAGACACACTCAGCCTCCACCGTGAGTATCGAAGCTACCTGCGATGTCTTTATCCTGCCAGGGCAGTATTTCATTCCGGTGACGCCCTGGTTGCCGGTTCGTGAATTCCTCGTGCCGGTGTTTTGCGTGCGGGCCGGAGCCCATGCGACCATTCTCCCGAACGTGACAGGTCGCGAGCGGAGGTGGCGGGCATGGCCGGGCCAATGACGGGTGTGCGGGTGGTGGAGCTGGCGGTGTGGGTGGCCGGTCCATCCTGCGGCGGCATCCTGGCCGATTGGGGCGCGGATGTGGTCAAGATCGAGCCGCCCGAAGGTGACCCCTTCCGTGGGGTTATGGCGCTGGGCGGCTTTGCCGGCTCCAACCCCGCCTTCGCCCTAGACAACCGCGGCAAGCGCAGTATCGCCATCGACCTGCGTACGGACGAGGGACGCGAGGCCGCGGCCAAGCTGGTGGCAACGGCCGACGTGTTCCTCTCCAATCTACGGCCGGGGGCGCTGCGGCGGCTGGGACTGGACCACGAGACGCTGCGCGCCCGCCATCCCCGGCTGATCTACGCCCACGTCTCCGGCTATGGCCTGGACAGTGCCGATGCCGACCGCGCCGCCTACGATGTCGGCGCCTTCTGGGCGCGGGCAGGTGTCGCCGCCATGCTCACCCCGCCGGGCACGCCGTACCCGCTCCAGCGTGGCGGCATGGGCGACCACACCGCCGGCAGCCAGGCGGCCGGGGCCGTTGCCGCCGCGCTCTACCACCGGGAGAAGACCGGCGAGGGGCAGGTCGTCACGGCCTCGCTGGCGCGCACCGGCGTCTACATGCTCGGCTGGGATCTCAACATCGCCCTGGCCACGGGGGTGGCGCCGGTCCCGGCCGTGCGCGCCACCTTCCCCAACCCGTTGATCCTCAGCTACCCGACCGCCGACGGCTGGGTATGGCTGCTGATGCTCCAGGGCGACCGCCACTGGCCGGACTTCTGCCGGGCCGTGGGTCGCGAGGACTGGCTGACAGAGCCGCGCTTCGCGTCACTCATGTTGCGCGCCATGAACGCGACGGAGCTGGTGCACGCCATCGAGCAGGAGCTCAAGCAGCGCACAACGGCAGCCTGGGGGCCGATCTTCGACCGCGAAAACGTCTGGTGGGCGCCGGTACAGACGCTGGCCGAGGTGGTGCACGACCCGGTGATGGCCGGCGCCGGCGCGTTCGTCGATGTCCCTGGCCCGGAGGGCCCGGTGAAGATGGTCGCATCCCCCGCGGACTTCCACGGCACCCCCTGGGAGGTGCGCGGCGGCCCGCCCGAGCTGGGCCAGCACACGGAAGAAGTCCTGCTGGAGATGGGCTATGACTGGGACGTTATCATCCGCTGGAAAGAGGCGGGTGTGATTCCGTGATAGGGAGCGGGGCCGCGGGAGGGGCAGCCGCCGGATGGAGCGGTCGAGCGCCCTCATCCGGCGGCAATCGCTCATGCGCACGCCGTCACAGCCATCCCCGCATCGCCTCCACCAGCAGGGCAGCAGCGGCCAGATAGCCGAAGTTGCGGTGCAGCTTGGCGGTGCGGATCATGAAGCCGTCCAGGGGGAAGACGCCGGCGGTGGCGGTGGTGTTGAAGTCGCGCGCCAGCTTGGCGGCGCTGGGCAACGTTACCAGCGCCAGCAGCGCCGCGGCGGGGATGTCCCCCAGCAGCACGCCTGCCACCAGCACGGGGTAGCCGGCCAGGATCAGCAGCACGTACTCGATGGCGGCCACCCGCCGGCCCAGCAGGTTGGCCAGCGTACGTTTGCCGTGGGCGCGGTCAAACTCCATGTCACGCACGTTGTTGACGTGGAGGATGGCCGTCACCAGCAGGCCAAGCGGCACGGACAGCAGCAGTGCCCCCAGCGTCCAATCCAGCGTGTGGACAAAGGCGCTACCCATCACGATCACCGGCCCCATGAAGATGAAGACCGTGACCTCGCCGAGGGCGCGGTATCCCAGCGCCAGCGGCTTGGCCGTGTAAAAGTAGCCGGCCAGCACGCTGAGCACCCCGATCACCAGCAGCACCAGCTCCGTCTGCGCCACCAGCGCCAGCCCGCATAGCGCGCCGAACAGCATCGTGAGGATGCCCCCGCGCAGGAGCGCCCGCGGCTGGAGCACGCCCGTCTTCACCACCTGGTCCGCGCGCTGCGGGCGGCTCTGGTCCAGCCCCTGCACGTGGTCAAAGTACTCGTTGAGCATGTTGGTGGCCGCCTGGATGGCAACAGAGCCGGCCAGCGCCAGCAGGAAGCGCAGCGGGTAGAAGTCGCCGGTCACCGCCGGGGCCAGCATCGAGCCGGCCAGCACTGGGGACATCGCCGCCGACAGCGTGCGTGGCCGCGCCGCCCGGTACCACGCCCGCATCCGTCCGCTCGCGCCCGTACTCGTTCCCGCCGCTGCCGTCATCCTCGGTTCCTCTCGCCCTGGCCGGCCTCACCCCCGCCCGGTGTGCAGGGTCACCGCGCCGGGCCAGAAGCGGCGCATCTTCGCCTCGCGAAAACCGGCGGCGCGGAGGGCGGCCAGCAGCTCATCGCCGGTGGCGAACCGCTCTACGGACTCGGGTAGGTAACGGTAGGCCCCCGGCCGGCCGCTGATCAGCCCGGCGAATACCGGCACCGCCCGCTGAAAGTACAGGTTGAACGCCCGCCCCAGCAGCCCGCCGCGCGGCCGGGTGATCTCCAGGATGGCGAAGGGCGCGCCGGGCGCAAGCACACGCCGGATCTCCGCCAGCGCCGCCGGCAGGTCCGCCACGTTGCGCAGCGTAAAGGCGGTGGCGCCGCCGGCAAAGGCGCCGTCACGGAAGGGCAGGCGCAACGTGTCACCGCGCACGAGCGTCACCTGCTGCTCACCGCGCGCCGCCAGCTTGTCTTTGCCGGCGCGCAGCATCCCGCCGGAAAGGTCAAAGCCGGTGACGGCGCGGTCTGGGCGCTGGCGGCGCATCTCCAGCGCCAGATCGGCGGTGCCGGTGCCGGTATCGAGCAGCGGCCCGGCGGGCAGCCGCGTGAGGGTGGCGACGGCGATCCGCCGCCAGCGGACGTCCTGCCCGGCGCTCATCAGCCGGTTGAGCAGGTCGTAACGGCCGGCGATGCCATCGAACATCGCCCCGACCGCGCGGGCCTTCTCCTGTGCCGCAGTCATGCACGTTCCTCGTTAGCGGCCGGCGCGCCAGGGCAGCGCCACCCGTTCGATGATACCGGCTGCCAGGTTCAGCCCCCAGCCCATCAGCGCCGTCGTTACCAGCCCGGCGTACAGTGTCTCGATATCGAGGATCTGGTACGCCAGCCAGATGCGCGCCCCCACACCTTGCTTGGAGGCGAGGAACTCCGTGCCCACGATCACGATCAGGGCGAAGCCAATGGACAGGCGGATACCGGTGAAGATGGCGGGCAGCGCCCCCGGCCACGCCACCGAGAGATACTGGCGCAGGCGCGAAGCGCGCAGCGAGCGGGCGACATCGAGCATCACCGGCGGGATATCGCGCACCCCCGCCATCGTTTGCAGCAGCATCAGGAAGAAGACGGAGAAGCCGATCATGAACAGCTTGCCGCTCTCGCCGATGCCGAACACCACCAGCACCAGCGGCAGGATCGCGATACGCGGGATCGGATAGAGCGCGACGACGGTGGAGAGCAGCGCGGCGCGCACCGGCTGCCACAGTCCCATCGCCATCCCCAGCAGCACCCCCGGCACTGCCCCCAGCGCGAAGCCGATCATCAGCCGGACCAGGCTCACCCGCACGTCATCCAGCAGGCCGCCCGAGCGCACCAGCCGCCACCACGTCTGCACCACCGCCGAGGGCGCGGGAAAGAACAGCGGGTCTAGCCTGCCCGTCCGCGCAGCCCATTCCCACAGCAGCACGAGCAGTACCGGCGCCGCGAGGGCGAGCAGGAGCGTTCGCAGTCGTTCCATGGTCTGCTCTCAGCTTTCAGCGGGGGCGGCCCGTATCCCGCCCGCCACCTCCTCCCGCAGTGCCTCCCACACCTCCACCGTCAGATCGTTGAAGTGGCGGTCGTGGCGGACCTCGGTGTAGCGGCGGGGACGGGGGAAGGGCACGTCGTAGAGGGCGCGGACGCGGGCGGGACGGGCGGTGATCACGGCCACGCGGTCACCCAGCAGCACCGCTTCATCGATGCTGTGGGTGACAAAGATCACGGTCTGGCCGCTCTTGCCCAGAATCGCCTGCAGGTCCTCTTGCAGCAGCAGGCGGGTGGGCTCGTCCAGGGCGCTGAACGGCTCATCCATCAGCAGCACATCGGCATCGGCCACCAACGCCCGGGCGATAGCCACGCGCTGGCGCATCCCCTCGGAGAGCTGGTTGGGGTAGGCACGGGCAAAGCGCCCCAGCCCTACCCGCTCCAGTGCCGCCCGCGCCGCCTCCTTGCGCCGGCGACGGCCGCTCCCGGCCACCCACAGCGGATAGGCGACGTTATCCTCCACCCGCAGCCAGGGGAACAGCGACACACCCTGGAAGACGACGGCGGCGGGCAGGCGGCGGCGGCGGTCCAGCACCTCCACCGCCCCACCGGTGGCTGTCTCCAGCCCGGCGAGGATGCGCAGCAACGTAGACTTGCCACAACCAGAGGGGCCAACGACGGTGAGGAACTCCCCCTCGCGCACGTCCAGGTCCAGCCCGGCGATGGCGTCCACCGGACCAGCCGCGCTCTGGTAGCGCTTCGCCAGCCCGGCAATGCGCACCTTGAGCGCGGCGGCCGGTGGCTGCTCCATCGGTGTCACAGGCTGAGACGCCGGCGAAGGTTGAAGCGAAGATCGCGCCATGACCCGTCCCCCTGCATCCCGCATCCTTTCGGTCGCTCCCTTCACCCTCCGATCCGCTTCCACCGGCGGGAGCGGGCGCGGACCGCCCCGGTTCGCTGCTCTCTGGTCCGTCCTGCCGGCCGGGCTAGCGCTTGGCCGGGCCAAGCACCTTCACCGCCTCCTTGGCGTAGGTGGTGTTGACGACGGTGGAGAGGTCGATGAGCTGGTCGTAGGTCAGGCGGCCCTGCTCCTTGAAGAACTTCTGCTGCGCCTCCAGCGAGGCGACATTGAGCGCGCCATCGACGTCCGAGAAGGGACGAGCCGCGGCCCTGATCGTCTCCACCGGGGTGTTGGTGTACTTGCTGAGGATGGCGAGCGTCGCCGGGTCGCTCCAGCCGCCACCTTCCAGGTCGCGCACCGCCTTCAGGTAGGCGTTCATGAAGCCTTGCGCCAGCTTCGGGTTCTTCTCCGCCCAGGCGGCGTTGTAGAACACGACCGTCGCCAGGTCGCCATCGAGATACGAGTTATCCAGCACCTTGAGCGTGCCGGCGTTGACACCGAGCGTGGTGAACGGCTCGGTCAACACCGCGCCGGCAATGGCGCCGGAGTCGAGCGCGGCGGCGATATTGGGGAAGGGGATGCCGACAACCTCGACATCCTTGACGCTCATGCCGCCCTTCTCCAGCGCCTTTTGCAGCCAGTACTCGGTGGCCGTGCCCTGGGCGTTGATCGCGACCTTCTTGCCCTTGAGGTCGCTGAGCTTGGTGATCTTGCCCTCGTCATAGGCCTTCTTGCTGACGACGAGCGGTGTGGCCAGCGGCGCCTTCTCCAGGTGCAGCGGCGCGACGATCGTCACCGCCTGCTTCTGGTTGAGGGAGCGGGCGCGGCCCAGCACGTTGAACAGCGCCGAGCTTCCGCCGGAGCCGACATCGAAGTTGCCGGCCGCCGTCTGCGTCAGGATCTCCGCGCCGCCAGACAGCGGCTGCAGGTTGGGGTCAATCCCCTGCTCCTTGAAGTAGCCCTTGTCCGCCGCCACAAAGATCGGGCTCCATGGCAGCACCGTGACGTAGCCGATCGTCACCTTTTGCAGCGCCACTGGTGTGGCCGCCGCCGCCACGGTCCCCGCCGGCGCGGCCGTCGCCGCCGGGGCCGCCGTCGCCTGTCCGCTCTCCTTCTTGTCTCCGTCCGAGCCGCAGGCCGCGGTCAGCAGCGTCATCGCCGCCAGCGTCAGCAGCATCCATCGGGTGCGCATCGGTTATCCCTCCCCTTGTGTGGTGCCCCTCTCGGCCCCTGGATCCCCGGACTCCTCCAGCCCCACGCTGCGCGCCAGCAGCAGACGCAGCGCCGGATAGGCGTCTTCCAGGCGCGCGGGTCTTCCCGTCAGCAGCCAGCGCGTGGTGACCTCGTACAGCGCGCCGAACCAGGCGGTGGCGGCTAGCTCCGTATCGAGCGGCGGGATGACGCCGGCGGCAACGGCATCATCGAGGTTGTGCCGGATGAGGGTGATGAAGCGGCTGTGCTGCTCCATCATCGCCGCGGAGAACTGCCGCCCCGCGCCCATCGCCTCAACAAAGAACAGCCGCGACAGGGCACGGTGTCCGCTGAAGGTGCGCAGCGCCGTCAGCAGCGCGGCGTCACCCCGCGCCCGCGGCCCCTCCGCTCGCGCCATCGCCTCCTCCAGCCGCCGGGCGAGCAGCGAGCCCATCTGCTCCAGCAGCGCCAGGAAGATCGCCTGCTTGTTGGGGAAATGGAAGTACACGCCGCCCTTGGAGGTATCCGCCTCGGCCGCAATGTCATCGACGAGCGTGTCACGGAAGCCCTTGCGGGCGAACACGGCGACGCCCGCCTCCAGGATGCGCTGACGCCGCTCGCGGCTGCGCGCCTGTTCCGGCTCCGCTCGCATCGCGCCCCCCTCTTCCTGCCCCTAAAACCGACTGACATGTCGGTCGTGTTTATTCTCACGAATGCGACCGGCAGAGGCAACAGGGTATTTCGCCGCGCACACCGGCGCCTTGCCGTCGGTCCCGCACATCCTGGCCGCGCTCGCCACGCAGCGAACCGGGCGGTCAGGGTAGCCCTTCAGCCTGCCACGCCTAACCGTTACGCTGACCGGCGGGTGAGGTGCACAGCATGGAGCGACGGGCGCTGGCTGGGGTGCGGGTGCTGGATGTGACGCAGATCATCGCCGGGCCGCTGTGTTCGCGGGCGCTGGCAGACATGGGCGCGGATGTTGTGCGCATCGACCGCCCGCCGGCCCGCAACGGCCGCGCCGCCCCCGGGCCGGACGCCGCCGGGGGAACGTTGCACCTGGGCAAGCGCTCGGTGGTGCTGGACCTCAAGCACCCGGACGGCCTGGCGGCGGCGCGCGAGCTGGCCTGCTGGGCCGATGTGCTGGTGCAGAACCTGCGCCCGGGGGTGATGGAGGGCTTGGGCCTGGGCTACGCGGCGCTGGCGGCGCTCAACCCGCGGCTGATCTACGTCTCCATCTCCGGCTTCGGCGCGGGCGGTCCCGCCTCCGCCCGGCCGGCCTTCGGGGCGACGGCCCACGCCGAGGCCGGCTTTCTGTGGGTGGAGCAGCAGGCGCACGGCGAGGACGAACCGCGTGCCCCCGGCCACCAGATCGCCGACACGCTGGCGGGGATGAACGCTTTCGCGGGCGTGCTGGCCGCCCTGTACGACCGAGACCGCACCGGCCGCGGCCAGCATGTCGACGTATCGCTGATGGACAGCCAGCTTTCCATGCTCGCCAGCATGTACAACGACTACCTGAACAAGCCGGCGGGCAGCGCGTGGCAGCCCTTCCGTCATCCCATTCACCGCACGCGTGACGGCGGCCACTTCACCATCAACATCGGCACCCAGGGCAACTGGCAGCGGATCGCTGCCGCCTTCGGCCGGCCGGCGCTGCCGCTCCCCCAGCCACCCGCCGCCGCCAACCTCCAGGTGGGCGCGTGGATGGCGGCCGTGACGGCGGATGAGGCCGAACAGGCGCTGGCTGCCGCCGGAGTCGCCTACGGCCGCGTGCTGGACGTCGATGCCGCCCTCGCCCATCCGCACACGGCCGCCCGCGGCATGGTGACGGGGGTCACCGGGGCGGACGGCGGCACGGTGCGGGCGATGCGCTCTGCCATCTTCCTGTCGGAGCTGGAGAACCGGCCGCTTGGTCCGGCGCCCCAGCCCGGCGCCCACACCGCCGAGGTGCTACGCGGAGCGCTGGGATACGACGAGGGCCGCATCCAAGCGCTACTGGCGGACGGCGCGGCGATGAGCCGCTAGCTTGCCTCTGGCAGTTCCAGCCGCCAGTATGGGCCCGTTGTCGAACTTCGCCACCACGCGCGGAACCAGGAGAACAAGGGGGCAGCGCATGGCCGGGCTACGGCGGCACCTGATCTGCTCGATTGGCCGGAGGAGCAGCTCCACGAGCTACCGGCTGGGTAACCGCCAGGAGACCTCGAGTTTTGCCCCAGCGGCGCTGGCACGGCTGCTGGAGTTGACCGGCGCGCGGGCCACGATTCTGGCCACCCGCGATGACCAAGTCCAGCAACGCGCGGGCGAGCTAGCGGCAGAACTGCAGGGGGCCGGCCTCGATACTGCCATTGTCGATATCCCAGATGGCCGCGACGAAACTGAGATCTACGGCATCTTTGATGCGCTGGTACAAGCAGCGCCGGAAGACGAAGAGGTCATCCTCGATGTCACGTTCGGCCTGCGTCACCTGCCATTCATCTACCTGGCAGCGCTGACCTACCTGTCGGCGCTGCGCGGTGTGCCTATCGGCGGCATCTATTACGGCCCGTTCGAGCTGCCTGACACGACCACGAACACGGTGGACTTCGTCGATCTGCGCCCGCTGCTGGACCTGACCAACTGGTACCACGCCATCCAGAGCGCCAACGACAGCGGCGACCTGCGGCGGATTGCCGGGCTGTTCAACACTAAAGACGCCCTGCCAGTCCAAACGCACGCCTCCGAAGCGGCACGCAAACTCGCGGCGGCGCTGGCGTCGGGGTTGCCGGTGGAATCCGGCATTCAAGCGGCCAGGCTACGGAAGCCCTTGGGAAAGGTGTTGCGCGACACCGCGACCCCTGCACCGCTGCGGCTAGGACTGGAGCGGCTGGCCGTGCAGGCACATCTGTGGGCGGTACCGCCCGAAAAGCTCGGCAAGCGGGAGATTGAACTTACTGAGGCGGAGCTGCATCGTCAGCTTACCCTCGCCGGCTGGTACATCACGGGCCAGGCGGTGCCCAGCGCACTCCTGCTGTTACGGGAGTGGGTAGTGAACTACGCACTGTGGAGCCTTGGGGTAACGCGCGGCTGGCTGGAGAGGCCGGCACGGAGCACCGCCGAGCGGGCAGTGCGGGTCCTGCACGAGCGCGCAAATGTCGCACCGCTATCCGGCGCGCAGCAGGGACTCGCAAATCTGTGGGAGAAGATCGCAGACGCCCGCAACGAGCTTGGCCACGTAGGTATGCGCCCTATTGAGATCACCCCGGACATAGTCAGGGCACGGGAATACCTGAAACAGTGCCAGGCGCTGCTGGATGCGGGCCCGATGCGCTTCGACACCGGAGGTAAGGGCGGCACGCTGCTCGTGAGTGCGCTGGGCAACTCACCGGGCCTGCTCTTCTCGGCGGTCTCCCTGCTCGAGCCGCGCCCGGATGAACTCATCGTGCTGGTATCCAAAGAAAGCCGCGCGAAGCTGGGGGAGGCGCTGGAGCGGTCGGGCCGTTCCGATCTGCTGGAGACCGCCGTCGTGCTGGAGATGGCCGATGCTCTTGAAGGCTACAACGAGCACAAGACGCTGATCTCCAGCACGGTCAAGGTACAACTGGCGGCGGCCTCGAACGTCGTTATCAACCTCACCGGGGGTACCACGGTGATGCAGTACGTACTGAGCAAGGTTGCTGCCGAAGCGGTCAGGCTCGGCGCTGCTCCCGTCCGGATCGCGCTGGTGGACCGCCGCCCGACAGAGGAGCAACGGGCAAATCAGTACGTCCTGGGCAAACTGATCACCATCGAAGAGACCAGCAGTGCTGAGGAGGCCAGCGATGCCGCCACCTAACACCCTCACGGTGAAGCTGTCCACGGTGACGCCCCTGTTCCTGGGCGGCGCCGAGCCGAACGAGCGGGCCGAGTTGCGTCCGCCCTCCCTCAAGGGCCTGCTGCGCTATTGGTACCGCGCCCTGGATGCTACCTACCGCGAGAACGAGCCACGCTACTTCGGCAGCCACGACGGCGCCACCGGCCAATCGCCCTGCCTGCTGCGTATCAGCAACTGGCAGGAGGGCACGGAGGAATGGGCACAAGAACGCCATCGGGAGCGATATACGCGGGGCACCGGCACGCACTCTACGAATGGGCTTATTTACCTTGGCTACACCCTGCGCATGAAGCCGAACCAGCGCAAGGCAATTCCGGCCGGGACACGCTTCGAGCTGCAGATCATTCCCCACCCCAAAAGCGATAGCGAAGAGCTCCGGCACGCATGGCTGGGAGCGCTCTGGGCGCTGGTCCACATTGGCGGCGCCGGCTCGCGCGCACGGCGCGGGTTGGGCAGCCTGCGCATCGATGGCTGGTCTGGGTGGAAGGAGGAATGCGACTACTTACCGCTGCCATGCCGGATGTCGACCCCAGTCGACTGGCGCAAGGCAACGGGCATCGCGGATGCGCGGCTTCTTCAGCGCTGGTTTGACGCTGGAAAGGCACATGATCGAACGGCACTCTCGGAAGGGCGCTTGTTCGCACTCGTTATGGACGGGTATGCCTCATGGGAAGATGCGCTCGCCGACGCTGGCTTGCGGTTACAGCGGTACCGCCAACGTGATGGTGAACGGTTGAAGGATGCTCAGCAGAGCGCTGCAACTGATTACATGGTGGTCAAGTCGCATCTCGGCCAGAGGACACCGCTGGTAACCGGACCGAGGCGCGCCGGGTTCGGCCTGCCGCTCACGTTCCGCTATGGCTCACTGGGCGGTGCCAATACGGAGTTCCGCGGAACTCTGCACGACCGCATGGCGTCTCCGCTGTTCGTCCGTGTCTTCAAGCTCGGTGACAAGTTCCATGCGGCATATATTGGGCTACCGACCCCGATGCTGCCTACCGGCGAGCGGCTGCGAGAGAAGGACGGGCAACGTGGCCTTGATTGGCATCCGGAAGCGCATGGAGTGGTGAGGGACTTCATCGATCATTTGGGCAACGATGTATTGAGGCTTGATCCATGACCGCACAACTCACCATCTACCTCGCCTTTGGCCCCGTGCAGGAGTTCCTGGCGCAGGCGCGGCGCACGCGCGACCTGTCGGCCGGCTCCTACCTGCTCTCCTTCCTGGCCGCCAGGTCGCTGGCCGCCGCCACCGGCGCGGGCGGGACTGTGGCGATGCCCTCCCTCGACGGCAACCCCCTGTGGCAGGCGGTGAACCACGGCTGGGACACGCTGTCCGGCGAGCAGCAAGACCTCGCTGCCCGTGTGGGTTCCGTGCCGCACATTGCCGAACTAACGGTGGTGGACGAGGCGCAGGGCCGCGCCGTTGCCGAAGCTGCCGTCTCCGGCTGGAACGCTGCCTGGCAGCAGGTGGCCGCCGCGGTGCGCGACTACCTGGGCCGTGAGGTGCTGCGCAGCTGGGACAGCGCCACCGACGCCACGTGGCGCCGCCAGATCGGCGAAACCTGGACCGCCACCTGGAGTATCACCAACGAGCGGGAGGCAGCCGGACGGCGCAAGAGCCTGCGCAGCTTTGCCCTGCAGCCCGAGCCGGGCGAGAAGTGCACCTGCTGCGGCAGCCGCCAGGCGCTGCACACCGGTCCAGAGGATGGCCGCGCCGCCGTCCGCGCTAGCTGGAACGAGGCCAGCAACCAAGCGGGTCACGTTGAGGTCCGCAAAGAGGGCAGCGAGCGGCTGTGCGCCGTCTGCGCCGTCAAGCGCTTTTATCCGCACGTGGCCAAGGCTGCCCTGGGCTGGGCGGTGCCACGCTCCTTTCCCTCCACCTCCGCCTTTGCCGGCTTCGCCTGGCGCAGGCAAGTCCTGGAAACCGGCGCGACGAACCCAGCCCTGCGCGCCGCCGTCGCCACCACCGTGGCAGCGCTGGCACAGGAGGGGGCGCGGCAGTCCGATGACAGCACGTCCTTCTCCACCCTGCAGCATCTGGCCCGCGGCTGGGGTGCAGAACAGCAGACGGCGTCCGCCTTCCTCCGCTATGACGGCGACTGGTTCAACCCCGATACCATCAATGCCGCCCGCGAAGCGGCCGCGCAGTTCACCAAGGAGGAGCACCGCGAGCGCCGTGCCCGGCTCGCCCGCTCGGCGCGGGGGTTGCTGCGCGCCACGGGCGCGGCCGGCATTGCCCCGCCCGGCACCGACTACGCCCTGCTGGTGATGGACGGTGACAAGATGGGCAACCTGCTGCGCGACCATCCCGCGCGCAGGAGCAGCATCTCCAAAGCCCTGGGCGACTTCTCCGCCGGGGTGCGGCACATCGTCGAGACCAAGCATGATGGCCGATTGATCTACGCCGGGGGCGACGATGTGCTGGCGATGCTGCCCAAGGAATGTGCCCTGCCCGCCGCCCAGGCGCTGCAGCAGGCATATGTACAGGCATTCGCCGAGGATATCCCCGCCACCATCAGCGCCGGGCTGCTGTTCGCCCACGAGCAGACGCCACTGCGCACCGTGCTGGCCGAAGGCCATGAGCTGTTGGAGCACACCGCCAAGGAGCGCGGTGGCCGCGATGCCATCGCCATCTCCGTCCGCCAGCGCGGCGGCGCCTCGCTCACCTTCGCCGCCAAGTGGGACAGCGCGGCCGTCACAACCATCGAGGAGGTTGCCAAGAACGCACGGCAAGGCGATTACTCCCGCGGCTTCCTCTACGACCTGGAACGGCTGTTGCCGGTGGTCGATCAGCTCGCCGATCCCAACGCCGGCTGCGAACTGCTGGCGGCGGACTACCTCCAGGGGGAGCGGCGGAAGAAACAGGGCGCCGGGCTCGAGCTGGCCCGCGAGCGGGCCGGCACGCTCTTGAGATTGCAGCCGGTCACGGGCGCGGGGACGCGCTGGGATGTCATCCGGTTGGCGCTGTGGCTGGCCGGGCCGCGGCAGGAGGAGCGCTAATGGAGTGGCGGCTTTATCCGCTGGATGTGCTGTTCTTCCGCGGCATGGACCCGATGAACACCGGCGAACACGGCGCTGTCACCGGTGTCTTTCCGCCCGCGCCGGAGGTGCTGCAAGGGCTGGTGCGCACGGTCGCCGCCGAGCACGCCGCGACCACGCCGGACGCGCGCCGCGACGTAGCGCACAAACTGGCCACTACCATCAGCCTCACCGGACCGTACCTGATCGTGGAGAAGGATAGCGGCAATATCGAGCGCTGGTATCCGGCGCCGCTGGACCTGTGGCGCGAGGATGGCCAGAGCCGCTGGCGGCCGGGCACGCTGGGCGCGGCGGTGCAGACCGACCTCGGCCGCGTACGCTTGCTCACCAACAAGCCCGGCGGCGCGGACCGCTGGATTCGCCATGACGGCCTCGAGAACTACCTGAAGGGCGAGAGCGTGCCCGCCAGCGCCGTCGCGCACTGTGCCGCGTTCTGGGAGATGGAGCCGCGCATCGGCATCGCCCGCGACGCCACCACCCGCGCGGTCAAGGAAGGGCAGCTCTACGCCCCAGCCTATGTGCGGCTGCGCTGGCGGGACGATCTCCGTGACGGGCCGAAGCACGGCGCACCGCCGGTCACCAGCACGGCGCGCGTTGGTATCGGCGTGCGCGTCTCCGGTCTGGAGGCGCACCACATCGACGAGCGGGCGCTGTCCGGCCTGGTCCACTTCGGCGGCGAAGGGCGCACCGCGCAGCTGGAGGTGCACGAGCCTGCCACCACCCTCTTCCCCAAGAGCCCGGTGGCAGAGGGCGCCAAGACGATCCGGATGGTGCTGCTCTCCCCGGCGCACTGGCGGCTGAGCGGAAGCCTGGCGGATAGCTGGCTTCCCCCCGGCTTCACCGCGGGCCCCGCCGGCGAGACGGCCGTCTGGAACGGTACGCTCGGCCGGAAGCCGGTGACGCTGGCCGGGGCGGTGACGGGCAAGCCGGTGCGTATCGGCGGCTGGGACATCAACAAGCACCGGTCCAAGGATGCGCGCGCCTGCATCCCGGCGGGCAGTGTCTACTTCCTGCACACACCCGCCGGCGCGCCGCACATCCATGGCCAGAACATCAACGGCAACCACGCAGACAACGGTGAGCCCGGCGAGAGCGGCCGCCGCTTCGGCTACGGCTGGACGCTGACCGGCAACTGGAAGGATTCCCAAGGAGAACAGGCATGACCTCTGCACCCCCCACCACGGCGCCCGCGGTGCTGCTGGCGCTGTATGCGGAGACACCACTGCACCCCGGCTCTGGCCAGAGCACCGGCATCATTGACCTGCCCATCCAGCGGGAGAAGCACACCCGCTTTCCGCTGATTCCCGCCACATCCCTCAAGGGCAGCCTGCGCGAGCGTGCCGAGCGGGAGCTGGACGCCGCCGCGGTACAGGCGCTGTTTGGCGCCGAGTCCAACGCCAGCGAGCTGCACGCCGGGGCGCTGGGGTTTGCCGACGCCCGCCTGCTCGCCTTCCCGGTGCGGGCGCTGGCGCATGTGTTTGTCTGGGTCACCTGCCCGCTGGTCCTGGGGCGGCTGGCGCGCGACCTGGCCGCCGCCGGGCACGCTGCCGCACCCCAGGCGCCGGCGCCGGCCGAGGGACAGATGCTCGTGCCACCGGGCGAATGGCCGGCCCAGACCGCGCTGGAAGACCTGGCGCTGGCCGTCGGGCAGGACCCGGCAGCCGCCACGCTGGCCGGGTGGCTGGCCGCTCAGTTTCTGCCGGAGGGCGCCGCCCACGCCGCCTACCGTGACAAGCTTGCCCATCACCTGGCGGTGATCCGCGATGAGGATTTCGGCTGGCTGGTGGAGCACGCCACCCAGGTGACGGCGCGCATCGCCCTCAACGAGCGCAAGACCACCACCGGCGACGGTGGCAATCTGTGGTACGAGGAGACGCTGCCCGCCGATACGCTGCTGTACACCGTCATCCGTGCCGAACCGCCGCGCTGGTCCGCCGCGCCGTTCGCGGATGCCGCACAGGTCCGCGCCGGGTTGCAGCGGGTGCTGGCCGGTGGCTATCTGCAGATCGGTGGCAACGAGACCGTGGGCCAGGGCTGGCTGGCGGCCCGCATCGCCGGGGAGGGCGGCAATGGCTGAGACACTCGCCCGCCGCACGGTGGATCAATCCCGGGCGCTGTACGCCCATAGCGCGATCACGCAGTTCGCCCGTATGGACGGACAGGAGAAGAGCAAGACGCTGGTCAAGGGGCTGGGCGCGATGACCCAGCAGAACGGGCTGGGGCAAGCGCTTGCTTTCTTACTGGCCGGCGCGGAGGACAAGCCGCACAAGCCGGAGTGTCGGGTGTACGACGTCCTGTCAGCCTGGCTTACCGGCGCGCCGGACGCCCTTCATCCCGAGCGGGTGTACCCGCAAAGTGGCCGGCTGATGGAGCAGCTGATGGCAGGCGACCGACGGCAGTACCAGGCGGCGCAGCGCAGCGCCCTCGCCCTGTGTGGCTGGCTGAGCAAGTTCGCCGATGCGCTGCTCACGGGGGAGGGCCGCCCATGAGCCGTAGCACCGGTGGCTACCGCCCAAATGACCGGGGCATCCAGAGACAGGCGCCGCAAGCCGGCGGCCGTCCATCGGGCGGCGCTCCCTCCGCCCAGCAGCCGTCCCGCGCGCCCGGCAGGCGGCCGGTCTACACGCACCCGGGGTTCGACGGCCGTATCCGGTCGTTCGGCAGCGCCAACACCGGCCTGCTGTACGACCGCATGGCCGACATCTGGAGCAATGGGAACGCCAAGCTCGATAACCGCCAGCAGGATGGCTTTCTCAAAGACATCGCCCAGCAGGCGCGCGGCGCAGAGCGGGAGACGCAGCCGCTACTGGCTGGGCTGCACGCGCGCCGGGCGGCGCTGTGGCAGGCGCGGGGAGCGGCGGAGGTGCGTGTCACCCCCGCGGCGCCACTGGTCTCCGGCCTGGGGATGAGCCACGCGCTCGAGGTCGGGTTCTCCTGGGACCGCAACCTCGGTGTGCCCTTCCTTCCTGGCTCATCGCTCAAGGGCGCGGCCCGCGCCTACGCCGAGCAGTGGTTGGTGGCCGCCACCGCGAAGGATAGCCCGGAGCGGCAGGCGCTTCAGGATGAGTTTGTCCGCCTGTTCGGGGCCAGGGGTGCGGCGCCGGATAGCGGCTGCGTCATCATCCACGCGCTGTACCCGGAGACGCCGCCCACCCTGCGCCTGGACGTGCTCAACCCGCACTTTTCGCCGTATTACCTGGAGGGCGAAGCGCCCGGCGACTGGCACGCCCCCAGACCGGTGTACTTCCTCACGGCCGCGCCGGGACCGCACTGGCGCACGGCCGTTCAGCCAACCGTGCGCGCGGCCGAGGGCGACGCCGCCCGCGCGGCCAAGATCCTGGCGGAGGCACTGACCATGACGGGTGTCGGGGGAAAGACCGCGCTGGGCTACGGTGTCTTTGCAGAAGCCAGATGAGGTATCGGCGGGCGCCTGCCCCCTGCGCAGGGGGATCACGGGCGCTGCTGGTATCCGGCGCTCTACGCCCTGACGGCAGCCCGCTCCGCTGCGGTGACGGTGTTGACGAGCAGCATGGCGACGGTCATCGGCCCGGCGCCGCCGGGTACCGGGGTAATCGCGCCGGCGACGGCGGCCACACCGGCATAGTCCACGTCGCCGGCCAGCCGGTAGCCGGCCTTCTTGGTCGTATCTTCCACGCGGTTGATGCCGACATCAATGACGGCCGCGCCGGGACGCACCATCTCCGCCGTGATGGCGGCCGGCCGGCCGATGGCGGCGATCAGAATATCCGCCTGGCGGGTATAGGCCGCCAAGTCCGGCGTGCCCGTGTGGCAGACGGTGACGGTGGCGTTGGCGCCGCGTGCCTTCTGCATGAGCAGATTCGCCAGCGGCTTGCCCACCAGGTTAGAGCGGCCGGCGATCACCACATGCTTGCCCGCCGGGTCATGGCCAGAGCGCACGAGCAACTGTTGCACGCCGCTGGGGGTGGCCGGCAGGAGCACCCCCTCGCCCCGCAGCAACAGCCCCAGGTTGTACGGATGCAGCCCGTCGACATCCTTCTCCGGCGCCACGGCGCGGGTAGCGGCCTCACCATCCAGCCCGCCCGGCAGCGGCAGTTGCACAATGATGCCGTGAAAGCGGGGATCAGCGTTCAACTCCGCGACGCGGGCCAGCAGCTCATCCTGCGAGATACTCGCGGGGCAGCGCACCGTCTCGGCGAAGATGCCGGCTTCGGCGCAGGCCCGCGCTTTGCCGCGCACGTAGGAGGCGGAGGCGGGATTGTCGCCGGCCAGCACCGCCGCTAGCCCTGGCGTCACCCCGCGCGCCTTTAGCGTCGCGATCCGCCCCGCCAGCTCCGCGCGCACCTCAGCCGCTATCGCCACTCCATCGATGATCTGTGTCACCAGCCGCCCTCCCGCTCACCGCTCGCTCGTCTCACCGTAGGCCGGACGGGGGGAAAGGGGAAAGGGGGAGTGCTGCAGGTTCCCGGTTTCCGACACTTCTCCCGTTACCCCGTGCACATCAAGCCAGGTGTGCAGCATGAGCAGGGCCCACAGCTTCTCGCCCGCGCGGCGGCGGCGGTATTCGCCGGGTTGGTCTTCGCCGCGCAACAGCGGCGCGACCGCTGCGGGACGCAGCCGGCCATCCCGGCGCAGCCGGTCCGGCGCCAGCCGGCGCGTCGCTTCCTTGCGCAGCGGCCCCTGCAACCAATCGGTGGCGGGCACGCCCATGCCCCGTTTCTCCCGCCACACCACCACCTCCGGCAACAGCGGCGCCGCCGCCAGCTTCAACACGTACTTCTCGCAGGCGCCACGTAACAGCAACTCCGGCGGCAGCGTGAAGCTCCAGCCGGCCAGCGCGGCATCGAAGAACGGCATCTCCAGCCGCAGGCGGTGGGCGGCCGCCAGTTGTGCGGCTCGCGGGGCGATGTTTTGTGCCCCCTTCAGCGCGATATTCGCCGCCCGTAGCCGGTGAATCAGCCCGCCCGGACCGGCCAGCGCCGGCCGCACCCACGTGCCCGCATCCACATCCGCCACCCGCGCCCGCGCCGCTGCCGTGTACAGTTCATCGGTCAGACCGTGAAATCGGTGGAAGGTGGCGAGATAGGCGGCCTCCTCATCTGGGGCGGGGCCGCCGTACAGTGCAGCCGCGATCATCGGCTTGTTCGTCCAGCCGCCGAACAACTGGTCCCCGCCCTCGCCGTTGAACACGACGTCCACATCACGCGCCGCCGCCTGACCCAGCAGCCACAGCGGCACGGTGACGGCATCACCAAACGGCTGCGCCAGCGCCGCTGCCGCCGGCTCCAGCGCACGGGCGATATCGCGGCCGCGGGCGGGGACGGCCGTGAGCGGCACACCGAGATGGGCCGCGACCGCCCGCGCATATGGCAGCTCGGCATCCCACGGTGGACCGAAGTCCAGCGTGTAGGCACGGACCGAGACACCCGCAGTGCACAGCAGCGCCGTCACCAGCGCGCTGTCCAGCCCGCCGGATAAGAACACTCCCACCGTCCGCGCCCCACCCAGCCGTTGCGTCACCGCCTCCGCCAGCAGATGGCGTAGCCGCGCCGCTGCCTCCTCCTCCTCAATCGGCGAGCCGCGGTCCTCCCACCTCCGCGCCGGCCGGTGCTGCTCGCCGGATGGAGATAGCGTCAGCCCCGTGCCTGCGGGCACCGCGTCCACCCCGGCGATGATGCTGTGCGGCGCCGGGACGTAGGAGCAACATAGATAGCCATGCAGCGCCACCGGGTCCACCACGCGCGGTAGCCCCGCCAGCGCCGCCGCGGCCAGCGGGTCCGGCGCCAGCCACAGCGCGGCCGTGCTCCGCGCCACGTACCCACCCGCCGCGCCGAAGGGTCCGCGCTCTATCGCCAGCACCGGGCCGGGCCGGGCCACCACGCGGCAGCCCGCGTCATCGGACCGCCCAACCGCGAGCGACCAGGCGCCGTCAGGCCCGCTCTCCACCGATAGCGGCGGCCGCGCCGCCAGCGCCACACCGGGCAGCACCTGCCATGCGAGCGACGGCGATAACCCGCGTGAGGCAGGGGCAGGAGGAGCGCCATCCGAGTAACTGAGCGCCGCGGCCCAGGCGATCTGCCGCTCGCCGCTCACCGGCGCTGCTCCACGCGCACGGCGTCAAAGACGATCTCGCCGCGGGCCGTGATGTCGTTGATGAAGCCACCCAGCTTGAAGGACAGCCGCTCCACCCGGCCGGGCGCGCGGTAGGCCACGGTGCGCCAGGGGGCGGAGGTGGAGTCGCGGATCTGCCGCTCAAACCGGTCCAGCGCCAGGGTATGGACAGTCCACGCCTCCGTGACGGGGATGGCCGGGGAGCGCCAGCGTTCGGTAGCGCTGGCCTCAAGATACACCCGCACCAGCGGCAGGCCGCTGCCGCGCACGGCGAAGGTCAGTTGATCGTAGCCTCGCAGCAAGAGCGGGCCGGTGACGCTGTCGAGGTTGACGAAGTAGCCTTCGGCGTCGCCGGCCGGGGCGGCGAACTGGTCTACCCGCACGCCGGGAACGGCGTGGCCGTCACGCTCCGCGGTGATCAGCGCGGCGCTGGACCCGGCGTTGAGGTTCAGCCTCCAGCCTTCACGCGGCTCGGCCACGGCAGCCACGGCGATGGGCGGGCGGGGCTCCTCCCGAGTGACGAGATAGCCACCGCCGGCAGCCGCGGCCAGCAGCGTCAGCGCCGCGAGTGTGCCCCACGTCAGCCGGCGGCGGCGCCGCTGCGCGCGGATGCGGGCGGCGCGTTCGGCGTGGAGCTCGGCGGCAGCACGCTCCAAGTACGCCGGCGGGATGCCCAGCTCCTCGGCTGCGGCCAGGGCGGCGCGCCGCTCCAGGCTGACTTCTTCCCGCTCAAACAGGCGGCGGGCGCGGTCGAGCACCGCGTCCATCTCCTGCGCGGGGGCGTTTGCCCAGGCACGGCCCGGGGGCGGCGGTGGTGCTGGTTGCGGCTCGGCCATGGCCTGCTCCCTTGCGCCGATTCTACCGCGCGTGGAGCAGCCGGGGCGGCCCTATCGCCTGTTCGGCGTCCCTTGTACCCTTGCTCCCATGCTGCTCGCCGTGGACATCAACAACACCAGCGTGCATCTGGGCGTGTGGTCCGGGGAGGACCTGCGCGCCACCTGGCGGCTGGCCACCAACGTCGAGCGGCTGCCGGATGAGTACGCCAGCCTGCTGATCGTCCTCATGCAGGCGGCCGGGGTAGACCACAGCCAGGTCCGCGAGTGCGCGATCGGCAGCACCGTGCCGTCGCTCACCCAGACCTTCCAGGAACTGGTCAAGCGCTATTTCCGCGTGACACCGCTGGTGGTGGGCTCCGGCGTGCGCACCGGCATCCGCATCCTGTATGACAACCCGCGCGACGTCGGCGCCGACCGCATCATCGACGCCGTGGCGGCGCTGCGGCTGTACGGCCCGCCACCGCTGATCAACGTCGATGCCGGCACAGCGACCGTGTTCGACGCCATCTCCGCCGAGGGTGACTATCTGGGCGGCGCCATCGCCCCGGGGATGGGCCTCTCGGCCGAGGCGCTGTTCGCCCGTGCCAGCCGCCTGTACCGGGTGGAGCTGGAGAAGCCGCGCACCGCCATCGGCAAGAACACCGCCCACGCCCTCCAAGCCGGCATCATGTTCGGCTATGCCGGTCTGGTGGAGGGGATTGTCACCCGCTTCAAGCAGGAACTGGGCGGCGCGGCCAAGGTCATCGGCACCGGTACCTACGCGCCGGCCATCGCCCGCGAGACCAACGTCTTCGATGTCGTCAGCCCAAACCTCACCCTGACCGGCCTGCGCTACATCTACGAGATGAACCGCGGCTAGGCCATCCTCGCCACTGCGCGCGTGCAGCTTCGAGCCCCTTGAGCCACGACGGTGCGGGCGCCAGACCCCATGGCCCGAACGCCCGCACGACCCAGCGGGAACCACGAGCGCCGCGAGGGTGCTACTCGACCTTGCTGAAGACCTCAGCCCAGCGTACCAGCGACACATTGGGGCCGAGACCGGTGATCGTCAGGCTGCCGCCCGGCAGCACCAGCTTGCCGCCGTTCGCCTTGAACTTGAGGTCCGCCGTTGCTGCCGGGACCGTCTGATTGTCGGACTGCGACGCCGCCCGCGAGGCCGGGCCCGCTTGCCCGCCCGCGTTGAGGAACCGAAATGGGGCCGGCTGCGGGTCGAACCGGGAGTGATTCAACATGGCAGCCGGACCGGTCGCGCTCGCCCGCAGACGCATCCCCGACTCGGCATCAGACACATCGAACGCGAAGCCCACCATACCCGCCTCTTCCTTGATCTCGACCTCGACCTCGCCGAGGCGCCAGCCGCCCGGTCCCATCACACTGTTGTGCGCGTCGATCGTCGGCTGGTCGTTGAAGACCGCCACCAGGTACAGGGCCTCCTGCCGGGCGAGCGCCTGGTTCGTCACAGTGACACTAACGAAGACGCCGGACGATGGACCCACGATACTGCCGCCGGCGACCTCGGTCCGCTGATGGTAGACGAAGGTGATGCCGGCCAGGGCCGTATCGGCACCAGGCTGGCTCGGGGTCGCAGCGAAGCCCGGCGGCAACAGCGCCTGCAGCTCGGCCAGCGGGACGAGCACCCCAAAGGCGAACTGGTGCGAGCGAAAGGCGCGCAGATCGGCGTTTGCGACCAGCGGTGAGGCCGGCCCTTGCACACCGGGCGCCGTCGTGTCGTAGTCGTACGATGGCAGCGCGCTCGGCGGGGCGGCGGGCTGGGCAAGGCTTCGTGCCTGCCCGCTGAACGCCAGCGACATGGTGACAGCCATGAGGAGCAGCGCGAGGTGAGCGACACGGTGGGGTTTCATCGTTCGAACTCCTTGGATGAGATAGCGCCGGGTGGTGTCCGGCGGTAACGCCTGGGGTACACCCGCCAGGCACCCTGACGCGGGCGAGGGAGCCGGTCCATGACCCCGACCGGCTGGGCGTGCGCAGACGAGGAAGCGCCAAGCGGACGGCTAGTGGTGCTCCGGTAGGAGGAGGTCGAACTGCATGCGGTAGACGCCCCCGCCGAGCGGCCCCCAACGGAAGCTGCCGCTGGCGCTGTGGAACGCTGCGGTGCCACCGGTGATCGTGCCGTCGTACCAGTCCGGGCCGCAGTAGACCAGGCCCGAGAGCTTACCCCGCCCGTACAGCTCGATTTGGGCGGTCACCAGGAAGGCGCCGCCCGGCTCCCCCTTCTCCCTGGTCGAGCCCACCCACGGACCCATGCAGTGCCACTCGCCGATCGGCTCACGATCGGTCTGGTCGAGTTCATGCAGCCGCCAAGCGGCATTGCAGTGGTCGCCCTGCTGGCGGGGGACACCTGCCTTGGCGACCCCACCGTCGCGGGAGAAGATCACGCCCGTGACAACGACCGTATCCGCCTCCAGATGCAGCGCCGTCGCGCCCGCGGCCCGTGCGCCGGCTGGACTGCCGTGTACCCCGAGCGCCAGACCGGCTCCGGCAGCGGCGAGCGCCGCACCGGTCCGGAACGCGCCGCGCCGGTTGATACTGGTCTTCATGGCCCCTACCTCACTTCCACTCCACGCGTGGCCTCTTCCGATGACGGAGGCCGGGAATCCGCCGGGTGCAGCGGCTGAACCGAGCATCCGGCGAATTCCCGACATGCAGGAGCGTAGGTCCACCGGCCATACCACCGCTTCGGGGGAATTGCGCAACTCGTGGACCGGTGGACACCGGCGGGCAGCGCCGTCCGCTGGGTACAATTGCGTAGCATCATCGGACCCGCACCGCGCGCCGGACCGTGGCATCAGCCGGAACGCCGATGCACGCGCCGGACTTTGAGCGGCTGAATCCGGTGGTGGGGCCAGGGGTAGCGCACGTCTGGGTGCGGGCCGGCTGTCCGGTACCCGGCGCCGGTTCGGATCAGAGCAGGTGGTAGCCCTGGGCGTACAGCGTCGCTTGGGTGCGGTTGTGCATCCCCGTCTTCAGGTAGATGTTCTCGACGTGCCGCTCGACCGTGCGCACGCTCAGCACGAGCGCGGCGCTGATCTCGCGGTTGCTTTTTGCCGCGGCCAGCAGCCGCAGGACGTCGACTTCCCGCTTGGTCAGCCCGTCCGGGTACGCTGGCGCCGGCGTGCCGCACGCTGCACCGGTGTCCGTGCCCAGCTGCGCGCGGAGCCGGCCGGCGCGCTCCAGGGCAGGCTGCATCGTCATCGCCTGGAACTCGCCGATGGCAACGTCGAGGTATGCGAGCGCCTCGGCGCGCGCGGCGGCATCCCCCGTCGCCAGGAACTCGGCGTACTGGAGGCGGGTGAGGGCGGCCTCCGGGCGAAAGCCGATCCGGCTGGTCACATCCAGCGCCTGCTGGAACCGGCGGCGCGCCTCATCCCGCCGCCCCAACCGCGCCGCTGCTGCCCCCAGGTGGCGGGCAATGCAGGTGAGCGCCGTCATGCCAACCGCCAGCGGCGCGGCGCCGGCGAGCCGTTCGGCCAGCAGCGCGACAGCCTCGCGGTTGTCGAGCAGCAGCGCCGTCTCTAAGAACTGGACGAGCGCCGATGCCGGTGTCCCCATATCTGCCGCACCGAGGCAGCGATCCACCACCCATCTGTGCAGATCCTGTTCCGCTTCGGCGAGGCGGCCGGCGCCGGCGAGACAGAGCGCTTCCGGCATGCCGAGCGATGGTGCGGCCACGGTCAAGCCTAGCGCCCGCGCTTCCGCCGGGATCGCTGCCCGGTCCACGGCCTCGCCCGCCCGGCCCAGGTGCAGCAGTGGCCGGTAGACCAGATTGGATGAGTGGAACCACGACAAGACGGGGGAGCCCTGTGCGGCGGCACGCTCCTTGAGCTCGTCGCCGAAGGCCACCGCTCCGGCAAGGTCTCCGTCCAGCAGTGCCTGGATCAGGCTGGCTCTGAGCGAGAAGAAGAGGACCGCAGGATCGCGTGTGCGCACCGCCAGATCCGCGAGCCGTCGCCACGCCGCCTCGGTGCGTCTCCGCTCACCCCAATCGAGGTAGATCCAGCCAGTATAGAAGAGGAGCCAGCCTGCCAGGTTGATGCTCACACCCTGTGACGGTTCACCGTACTCCTGGACGAGCTGGAGATGGCGCGCTCCATCGGCGGGCGACGGGTTCAGGGCCAGGATCTGCGCGACCATTTCGCCCTGCTCCGCTGGCCCGCTGCGTTCACGGATGTATGTCAGGAGCCGTGGAAGGAGCGCACCGGCCTCGCGGAACCGCGCGGCGCCGAACAGCGCGTACAGCAGGAGCAGGTCCGCGCGGGCACGCTCTGGTGAACCGGGCATCGCCCAGCGATCGGCGCGCTCCGCCCACTCGTGAAAGCGGCGGGCCCCTGTGATGACGCCGCTGCCGTAGGCCAGCAGCGCTTGGGTGGCGAGCACACAGGCCCGGATGGCGCGGGAACCGTCGCCCAGCGCTTCCGCCAGCGTGTATGCCGCCGGCGCAGCCTCCTCCGCAGCACGGAGCGGCTGCCCCGCGGCCCTGAGCGCTGCGCCGATGGATAAGAGCAGATCGCAGCGCGCCTCCCGGTCTTCCTCGTCCGTGAGCGTCAGCGCCTCATCGAGATGGCCGGCCTCCACCTCCCAGGCGAAGACCGCGTGTGCGGCCTCCGCGGCACGCAGCGCGTAGTACCGCGCCTTGTCCCGGCTGGCAGCGGTACCCGCCAGCCGGTAATGGCGGGCCAGGTTGGTGAGGTGCCGGGAGAGGCCGCGGGTATACACCTCCTCGATTGCCTCGGCCGCACGCAGGTGCAGGCGCTGGCGGCGTGGGAGACTCAGCCCGGCATAGAGCGTCTCGCGGATCAGGGCGTGCGTAAACTGGAAACCATCTCCTGCCTCGCGGAGCATTCCGGCCGCGATGGCCTCATCGAGCGCATCCCCCAGGGCATCGGTGTCGAGCTCGGTCAGCGCCGCCAGCAGGTCCGGTGATAGGCCATCGCCCTGAACCGCGGCGGCTCCCAGCATCTGGTTGGTTTGCGCGCTGAGGCGGTCCAGCCGCCGGCCGATGACCTCGCGCACTCCTTCCGGGATACCCCACTGCTCAACGGCCGTGCCGCCATCGGACAGATCGCGCCCCTCGGCGATCAGGTGCCGCACGACCTCACCCACGAAGAAGGGATTCCCCTCGGACTTGCGGTACACCGCCTCTACGACCTCCGGTGTGGGGGGCCGCGCGGTCCACCTGCCGATGAGCGTGGCGACTTCCTGGAGTGACATCGCGCTCAGCAGCAGGCGGCCGTCCGGCGCTTCCCGTCGCAGGTCAGCCAGGACCGCGGAAAGTACATCGGGGTGACCACGTTCCGTCGTGCGATACGTGCCGGCGATCAGCAGCGGCGCGCCGGAGAGCTGCCGTGCCAGGTGCAGCAGCAGCTGCAGGGCCGGCGCATCCGCCCAGTGCAGATCTTCAAGCACGAGCAGGAGACCGGCGCCGGCCTGTGCGCGGGCGATGCTGACCAGGAAGTCCGACACGCTCACATGCAGCCGGTACCGCTCTGCCTCGGGGCTCAGCGGTGGATGCTGAGCGGCATCAGACAAGGAGCCCCGCAACTCCGGCACGAGCCGCGCCAGCACCTCTCCTCCCCCGCCGGGCAACGTCCCGAGTCCATCCGGGGCGCTGCCGTGCAGGATTTCGCGGATCGCCTCGATGAAGGGGAGGTACGGCGGCATGCCCTCGGGCTGGTATGCCCGCCCGGTCACCACGCACCAGCCAACCTCCCGTGCCTGCACCGCCAGTTCGGAGGTGAGCCGGGTCTTGCCGATGCCGGGCTCACCTCCGACGAGCACGATCCCGCCTTGCCCCTCGCCGGCAGCAGCCAGCCGCTGCCGCAGCGTCGTCAGTTCGCGGTTGCGGCCAACAAAGGGAGACCGAAGCGGTTGGTGGTCCACCGGCCCTACACCTTCCGCTCACGCGGGCGCGGGCCCCATTTGGTCATCTGCATGCCCAACGCCCGGCATGCGCCGCATACGCGATGAGCGTTGGTCAGATGTTCGGCCTTGTCTGTCGGGCAACACCCCCGCGCAGGTAGGGCATTCCCTTGCAGGCGCCGGATAACGAGCGCGCAGCATCCGGCCGTGCCGTCCCCGCCACGCCTGCTCGGAATCGACAACCGGGGCCGCGGCGCTGACATTCCCTGACAGGGCTGTCCGATACCACCGGACGCACGCCCGCCGCGCCACGGCGCATACTTAACTTGGTGACATACGCCATAAACCCCGTTCGGGGGTAAGGGCAGGTGTGCCGTTATGACCGCCGTGCTGGAGCGCAACGGTCTGTCCACCGCCACCGGTACCGCCGTCCCGCGGGAGACGCTCCGCCTCCGGCTGCGCTACGCCGGCGGACGGCGCGATGTGCGCCTGGATCTCCTGCGGGGCTTCGCCGCCTTCGGCATGATCGTGGACCACATCGGCGGTCATCACTCCTGGCTGTACACCGTCACAGGCGGTAACCGCTTCTTCGTCAGCGCGGCTGAGGCGTTCATTGTCATCTCCGGGCTGGTGATGGGCATGGTGTACGCCGGGTACATCGCTAAGCGCGGGTTCGCTGCAGCGGCGCGCAAGATCCTTAGCCGGGCGGGGACGCTGTACCTGCTGACGGTGCTGCTCACCCTGGGATTCGCGCTGCTGTCGTGGCTGCTGCGGCTGCCGTGGCGGCCGGCGCTGGCGGCACCGGCTATCCCGGGCTGGACGGTGAGCGTCCTCACCCTGCACCAAACATACTTCCTCACCGATATCCCGCTGCTCTATACCTTCCTGGTGCTGGCGGCGCTGCCGGTGCTGGCGCTGCTGGTACGGGGCAAGTGGCGCTGGGTGCTGGGCGGCGCCTGGGGGCTGTGGGGGCTGTGGCAAGTGTGGCCCGAGGCGGCAACCCTGCCCTGGGCCATCCGTGACAACACGCTGTTTCACCTCTCCTCCTGGCAGGCGCCCTTCATCACGGCCCTGGTGATCGGTTATCACCGTCCGGCGGTGACGGCGTGGCTGGCGCGTGTGCCGCTCGGCGCCGCCTGCGCCGTGTCGGGTGTGGCCACTGCGGCGCTGGTGGCGCTGACACTGGCGCTACCCGCCGATGTACCCATCAGCGGCGTGCTGTTCGACAAGGCAAACGTCGCCCCCGGGCGGGTGGCCGCCTTTGTGGTGGTCGGAACGTTCGCCTATACGGCGCTGACGGTGGTATGGACGCCGGTGCAGCGAGCGCTGGGCTGGCTGCTGCTGCCGCTGGGGACACACGCACTCGCCGCTTATTCGCTGCATATCTTCGTCGTGGCGCTCACCACCGCCGCGCTGGATGCGCTAATGGGCGCGGACCGCCCTGGCGCCACCCTGACGATGGTGATCCAGCTGGCCGGAGTCGCCATGATCTGGGGCACGATCCTGGCCTGGCCGGCGCTGGCCGCCTGGGGTGATAGCTGCCGCCACTGCCTGATCATCCACACACACGGCGCGGGGCACCGGCCCTGGCGCCGGTCGGGCGGCGACGAACGCGCCCCGCAGAGGCCGTAGCTAAGCAGAAAGGCAGGCACCGCCGTTGCGCAGCCGTTTGCGGCAACTGGGGTTGGTGGTGATGGCGCTGGCGCTGGGCAGCCTGGCGATCAGCCGCAACCCCATGCGCCCGCAGGCCGCTACGGTGGCGCCGCTGGACGGCGGGCAAGGCGAGCCGGTGGCGGTGGTGTCGCAGGTACCGGCACTGCTGCCGGTGTCCGGTCCGGCGCCGGGGCCGCGTTTCGGGGCGCAGAGCTTCACCAGCCGCCTGCTGGGCCGGCAGGTGCCGTATCTGGTGTTTCTGCCGCCGGGATACGACAACGAGCCGGTGCGCCGCTACCCGGTGCTGTACATGCTGCACGGCATGGGCGGCTCCTACACCGAGTGGTACGGCTACGGCCTGTTCGAGGCCGCGGCCCGGCTGATGACGGGCAAGGAGATCCCACCGTTCATCATCGTGCTGCCGCAGGGCGACTTCGACTATTGGGTAGACCACGCCGGCGGGCTGCCCTGGGGCCGGTACACGGCAGAGGAGGTGGTCACCGAGGTGGATGGCCGTTTTCGTACGCTGGCAGACCGCCGCTCCCGCGCCATCGGCGGGCACTCGATGGGCGGCCACGGCGCGCTGCAGCTGGCGATGAACTACCCAGAGCGGTTCGCCATCGCCGGCGCGCACAGCCCGACCCTGCGCGCGCACGGCGACGCGCCGGAGTACTTCGGCGATGCTGCCTTCCACGCCGCTCATGATCCGGCCAGCCTGGTGCGCGCCCATCCGGAGGCAGCGCGACGGCTGACCGTCTATCTTGATGTGGGGGAGGCCGACGGCTGGCTGCCGGTCGTGGCAGCCTTCCGTGACCTGCTGATCGAGACCGGCGTGAACCCCACCTGGCAGACCTTCCCGGGCGGGCACGAGAGCCCGTATTGGGCCGCGAACGTCGAGGCCTACCTGCGCTGGTACGGCCAGGCGTTCGCCGAGATGGGAGGCGAGCGATGAGCCACCGGCGCGGATTCTCCCGCTGGCTGCGGCCCCGCTGGCTACGGCGCGGCCACCTGGCGCTGTTGCTCGGCGCCGGGGTGGCGATCGGCGGCGGCGACCACGGCCTGCCCAAGCCTTCGGCGCTGGCGGCGCTGGTGCGCGGCGTGACGCTGCCCCATCACGGCGTCACCCCCTCGCTGGCGGCAAGCCCGCCGTTACTGCCGCCCTCCGCCGCCCGTCTGGAGGAACCGGCGCTCGACAGCGCCGCCGTCGGCCGGACGCTGCCCTATCGCGTCTACTTGCCCCCCGGCTACGACAGCACGCCGGATCAACGCTTCCCGGTGCTGTACATGTTGCACGGCTGGGGCGGCGACGAGCGGCAGTGGGAGCGGCTGGGGCTGCTGACAGCGGCCGAGCGCATGATCCGCGCCGGAGAGCTGCCGCCGCTGATCATCGTCATGCCCCGCGGTGAGCAGGCGTACTGGATGGACCACTCCGGCGGCGGGCCGCGCTGGGGCCGCTACGTCGCCGCCGAGCTGGTGGCGGAGGTGGACCGCCGCTACCGCACCGAGCCGGTCCGCGAGCGGCGCATGATCGGCGGGCTGTCCATGGGCGGGCACGGGGCGCTGCAACTGGCGCTCAACAACCCCGGTACCTTTGGCGCAGTGGGGGCACACAGCCTGGTGCTGCGCCGCTACGCCGAGGCGCCGCAGTACTTCGGTGATGAAGCATACTTCCGCCGGTTTGACCCGGTGAGCATCATCCGCTCCCGGCCGGAGTCGGCGCGCGGTCCGGCGCTGTGGATCGACATTGGCACGGCGGACGGCTGGCGCGAGCGGGCCGAGGCGTTTCATCTGCAACTGGAGGCGGCCGGTATCACCCACGGCTGGCAGCTCGCCCCCGGCGGCCACGACGACGCCTACTGGACCGCCAACATGGAAACCTACCTGCGCTTCTACGCCGCCGCCCTGCGCAACGCCCGCTGACCGTGCGTGCTAGCATTGCTCTAGGATTCACAAACAACCACATACAAGGATGGATCGATGGGCAACCGGCTCGCGGGTAGAGTAGCGATTGTCACCGGCGCGGGGCGCGGCATCGGCCGTGGCGAGGCGCTGGCGCTGGTGAGCGAAGGGGCGCGCGTCGTCGTCAACGACCCCGGCGTCAACCCGGACGGCACCGGCAACGACGGCGGCCCGGCCGACCAGGTGGTAGCGGAGATCCGCGCCCTGGGCGGCGAGGCCGTCGCCAATTACGGCAACGTCGTCTCGATGGCGGACGGCGAGGCGATGGTCAAGCAGGCGCTGGATACCTTCGGCCGGCTCGATATCCTCGTCAACAATGCCGGCATCCTGCGCGACCGCATGGTGTTCAACATGTCCGAGCAGGAGTGGGACGACGTGATCGCCGTCCACCTCAAGGGCCACTTTACCGTGACCCGCTTCGCCGCACAGGTCTTCCGCCAGCAGCGCTCCGGCCGGATCGTCGGCACGTCCTCCACCTCCGGCCTGGGCAACATGGGCCAGGCCAACTACTCGGCGGCCAAGGAGGGCATCGTCGGGCTGATCCGCACCCTGGCGCGCGACCTGGGCCGCTACGGCGTTACCGCCAACGCCATCCGCCCCACGGCCGCCACCCGGCTGACACTCAGCCCGGAGATGGCCGAGGCCGCCCGCCGCGCCCAGGCTGCCGGGGTACAGCGCGGCGGCGCCAACGCGATGCTGGCCGCTCTCAACCCGGACGCCATCGGCCCGCTGATCGCCTACCTGTGCACCGATGAGGCGCAGGCGATCAACGGCCGCACCTTCAACGTTCGCGGCCGCACCGTCGGCATCTACTCCGAGCCGCAGGTCGAGAAGACAATCTGGGCCCCCGGCGATATGTGGACGGTGGACGAGCTCGCCGAGGTGATGCCGCAGAGCCTGATGCAGGGCCTACGCAACGAATTCGCCCCCAAGGAAGAGCCGGCCAAGCCGTAATCGAGCAGGCGGGGAGCAGGGGGGCCGGGTGCAGCCGCTCCCCCACCCTGCCCGCATCGACCTGCCACCGGTGGGATGAAACGGGAGCGCACCTGACTGCTGGTCGCTGCTCCCTAATCCCTCCCCGCGCTCCCTTCGCTCGCTGCTCCCCGGCCTCCGCTGGACCGCTTGGGAGCCAGATCCACGGGCAGCGCCGCGCACCAGCCCGGGCAGGGAGGGCACAGCGCCAGGAGCAGGCGCATCGCCCAGGGCCAGCGCGCTTCGGTGATGTGCTCCATGAGCCGCCGGCGCTCCTGCCGGCGGCATGGGCGCACGGCAATGTAGACTAAGTTAGTCCACATAGTTTCACTATCCCCCAGCGGCCGTCAAGTGACGGCGCCACAAGCGACGCGGTGGCAAGCGCGGGTACGGCAGGCGCCATGGATCCGTAGGTGGTGCTGGGCCGTGCCACGCCACCGGAGCGGCTGCGGCGGGCGCAGTCAGACGCGCCGGCGTGATCGGAGGACACGCGCACGCGGGTCGCCGGCTCGCGGATCTGGCTGCGGTTGGGTGTCGCATCCGCTCGCGGCGCGCCCGTTTCTGACGCTGCTAACAGGGATCACGCTCCGATTATGGTACGGTACGGCTGATCAACGGAGCATAGCCCGCTTCGCGCTGGCTTCATTCGCCGCCACAGGAGACACCTGCGCATGCAACAACCGGGCGTCACCACGCCGGCGACCACGAGCCGGGCGGTCCAGCTCGAGTCATTCGGCGGCCCCGAGGTCCTGGACCTTCGCGAGGTGCCCGCACCGCAGGCCGCCGCGGGGCAGATCCGCGTGCGCGTCACCGCGGCCGGACTGAACCCGATGGACTGGTTCATGATCTCCGACGCAGAGACCGCCGCTCGATTCGGCTTGAGCCTGCCGTCTGGGTTCGGCACCGACTATGCCGGGGTCGTGGACCAGCTCGGGGACGGCGTGACCGAGTTCGCGGCCGGTGACCGGGTGTTCGGCGCCGCCTTTTCTCGCGCGGTCGCCGGCCACGTCGTCGTAGACGTGCCTGGCCACATCGCGACGGGCATCGCCCATCACACCCCCGACGGCGTCGACGACCGCACCGCCGCTACCCTTACCATTGCCGGCTGCACGGCGGCCGCCGCCCTAGCCGTTGTCAACCTCGGCCCGGGCGACACGGTACTGATTGGCGGCGCGGGCGGCGGGGTCGGCGTGTTCACCGTCCAGCTCGCCCGGTTCGCGGGCGCGCGCGTGATCGGGACGGGATCGGCGACGTCGGCCGGTGCCCTGCGTGGCCTCGGAGCCGAGCCGGTCACCTATGGCGACGGCCTCGTCAACCGGCTCCGTGCGCTGGCTCCCGCCGGCGTCACTGCGGCTATCGACCTCTTCGGCACGGAGGCGGCGCAGGCGGCACGAGAGCTTGGCGTTCCGGACGAGCGCATCACCACCATCGCGGCACGGATTGACGGGATCACCCCGGTCAGCGGCGCGAACGCCGCCGCCGGCGCCATCGAGGCGATCGCTCGCCTGGTCGCAGCGGGCCAGATCCGGGTGCCCATCGCGGCACGCTTCCCGGTCGAGCAGATCCGCGCCGCCGTCGCGCTACAAGCCGGCCGGCACGTACACGGCAAGGTCGTCATCGACCTGTAGCTTTCGCCCGCCCAGTCAATGCGGATCCTGCGGTCCCCGCGCGCACGGATTGTCAGGCGGCCGATGCGCGGTGGCGGGGCAGTGCTATCGACGGGCGCACCACCCGCCGCCCCGGCTGCGCCATCCGTCAACGGCTTCGCAAGCGGGCGGAGTTGACTGCCGCCACCTACAACCTGGTGCGAATGGCCAAACGGAAGGTCGTCCCGCGGGCGCGGGTCGCCAATCGGGCGGCCTGACCGGCGGGGTTCCGCGCCCGGCAGCGGCCCGGCCGCTGGCGTCCCTCTTCCCCGTTGCTCGTTGCCCGTATAGCGTACAGGGGCGCGGCCGGGCGGCCGGGAGGCGGAGCGCGTGGGGGCACGGTTCGGTTCGGCAGCGGTGGAACTGGCGGTGGCGCTGAGCCGCGCCAATGCGCTGCTGGCGCGCGCCCTGGGCCAGGCGCTGGAGCCATGGGAGATGACCTGGCCGCAGGCGCTCAGCCTGTTTGTGCTGGAGGAGCAGGCACAGCCCATCTCCGCCAGCCACCTGGTAACGCGCCTGGGTTTGGGCCGCACCGCAATGACCAGCGTGGTGGACCGGCTAGAGCGGCGCGGCTGGGTGGTGCGCCGGCCCTCAGACCGCGACCGGCGGGTCACACACCTCACGCTCACCGACAGCGGCCGCGCCACCGCCGCTGCCATTCGCCCCGCCGTCCGTGCGGCGCTGGCCGCCCGCCTGGAGGCGCTACCTCCGGCCACCATCGCCGGCTGCCACCGCGCGATCCTCGATCTCGCGGCCGCGCTGCAACCGGACACGACGGGCCACCGCTAATACAGCAACACCCCGGCCCCGGCGCAGCTCTGCTGCACCTCCCTGAAGGCCGCGCCGGTGTTGGCGGCCTCGCCGTTGCGCGGCTCGAACTCGTGGCAGCGATCCACCAGCGCCTGCAGTGCCAGTGACAGCGCCACGGTGTCGTTGCGCTCGGCGGCAAGCTGCACTTCGGTGCTGATGCGGCGGAGGGCATCACGATCCCGCCCCCACCGGCCACCACCCTCCCCATTACCCAGCACCACCAGTGTCACCCCCAGCACCAGCACCAGCGCGGCCAGCGCGGCCGCCATCGCCGCCAGGCCGATGGCGCGCATGCGTCGCAGCTCCCGCGCCCACGGCCCGGCCGAGCGGGGCGGGCGGCGCGGGCGCGGTCCGGGCGGCAGGGTGACCGGCGCCGGCTGCTCCGCCGCCAGCCGGGAAGCGGCCACGCCCTGCGCCAGCAGAAAGCGCAGCCGCCCCGCCTCCGTCCCGCTCAGCAGCAACGTCCGCGCCGCCTCACCTGGCGGCGTCCACACCACGGCAGCAGTGTGTCCCTCGCCGTCCGGGGCCGGCTGCAACTCCTCGACCCGCACCACCGAGGCGAAGGCGATGCTCCAGCCCCAGCGGCGGGCACGCAGCTCGAAGTGCGCGGGGGCGATGGTGACGGACACCTGCTCCGGCCGGCTGCGGCCCGGACAACCACCCAGGTAACGCAGGGTGAGTGGTACGCTCATCCGTTATAGCTTTCTTTCGAATCAGACCAATTCGTCACCGGTAGATCCATGTTCGCGGCGGCCGCCGCATGGTACAAAGAGGCATCCTGCCGCACGGCGCGGGGATTACTGGATCGAGAGGTATGCAGGGCACCACCGGGCGGCCCGTCACGCATTCCGGAGTGGTCGCTCCCACCTGGTGGAGGCGGCGGCCCTGGCGTGTCCTTCTGCCCTCCACTGGCCGCCGGCTGGTGGCCGTCGCCGTACTGCTGGCGCTGCTGCTGGCCGGGCTGTCCGGCACGCTGGCGATCCGTCGCTATGATGGTCACCGCGCCCGCACCCGCGAGCAAGCGCTGACATTTACCCGCGCCGCGGCCGCCGAAATTGACCGCTTCTTTGCCGACCGTGTACTGCTACTGGAGACGCTCGCCCTCAGCCCGGCGGCCCAGCAGGGCGAGTTCGCGACGCTGCACACCTACTTCGGCCAGGTCCGAGACGCCGGGATGGGGCTGACCGAGGTATTCTTCGCCGTGCCCGACGGCCGCGTCGTGGCCAGCTCGGCGTCCGACAACAGCGCTGCGCCCGTGAACCTGGCCGACCGCACGTACTTCCGGACGGTGCTCGCCACCAGCAAACCCGCGATCTCCGACCCCGTGACCGGCCGCGTCTCCGGCCGCCGGATCGTGGTGGTGGCCGTGCCCGTCCGCGACCCGGCGGGAGGGCTGGTTGGCGTGCTGGCGCTGGGCGTGACGGCCGAGCACCTGCGCGACCTGCTGCGGCTGCCACGCGAGGGGAGCGTCAGCTACCTGATCGGCCCCAGCGGTCAGGTGCATGCCGTCGCCGGTGGCGTGCTGCCGGAGGCGACGGAGACCAGCGGCGCACTGCTCCAACACCTCCAGGGCGGGGAGCAGGAGGCAGCGCTTACCGGGATGCCGGGGCTGAACGGCGCCTCCAACCGGCTGGCGGCCTTTGCCCCCGTTTCCATCGCGGGTTGGACGCTCGTCACCGAGCAGCCAGAGGTAGCCGCGCTGGGCGATGCCCGCCGGGAACTGGGCATCACACTGACGATGCTGGCAGTGTTGCTGCTGGCCGGGATGGGTGGGATGGTGGTGGCCGGACGGCGGCTGGACCGCGCCACCGCCGCCCAGCAGGCCGCGCTGCGGGCAGCCGAGGAGGAGAACGCCGAGCGCCACCGTGCCGAGACGGCCCTGCGCCTGTCCGAGCAGCGATTCCGCTCGCTGGTGCAGCACGCCACCGATGTGGTGGCCGTGCTGGACGCGACGGGCGCCGCCACCTACCTCAGCCCGTCCGCTCAGCCGCTGCTGGGTCACCCTGCCGAGCGCTTCAGCGGCCTCGGCTTTGTCGATCTGCTCCACCCGGATGACCGCGGGCGGCTGCGCGAATCCTTCGCCCGGGCGCTCAGCCAGCCCGGCCATCATCCACCCGTCGAGTTCCGGGTGCGCTCGGCCCGCGGTACCTGGCGCTGGCTGGAAGCGCGCGCCACCAACCTGCTCGATAACCCGGCGGTGGGCGGTATTGTCCAGAACGTGCGCGATGTGACCGACCGCCATCTGGGTGAGGAGGTGTCGCGGTTCTTCGATGATGCATGGACCGCGCTAGCCGGGACGCTCGACTACCCGACCGCGCTGGACCGGCTGGCGCGGCTGGCCGTGCCCTTCCTGGGCGATTGGTGCGCCGTGGATATGCTGGAGGATGACGGCCAGATCCGGCGGCTGGTGATGGCCGCCTCTCACCCGGAGCAGCAGGCGGCGGTCCAGCAACTGCGGAGCAGCTACCCGCACGACCCGCAGGCCCCCGGCGGCGTGCCGCACGTACTGCGCACCGGTGAGCCGGAGTTGATCGCCGATGTCACCGATGAGTACCTGGTGGCCAGCTCCAACAGCCCGGAGCATCTGGATAGCCTGCGCGCGCTCGGCATGCGCTCCATCCTGCGTGTGCCGCTGATCCCAGGCGACCGGCCAATCGGTGTCCTGTCGTTGGTAATGGCGCAGTCCGGCCGCCGCTACAACGCCGTCTCGTTGCGCCTGGCACGCGGGCTGGCACGGCGGGCGGCACTGTCGCTGGAACATGCCCGCCTGTATCACGAGGCGCAGGAAGCGCTGGCGATGCGTGACGAGTTCTTCTCCAGCATCTCCCATGACCTGCGCACACCGCTGACGGCAGTCAAGAGCAACGCGCAGATGCTGCGCCGCCGGCTGTCTCGGGGCGGAGATATGGAAGCCAATCTCGCCTTTGCCCAGGAGACACTGGCCGCCATCGATGACGCCTCCGTGCGCATGACCGGCATGATCAGCGAATTGCTGGACCTCTCGCGCCTGCAGACCGGCCGGCCGCTGGAACTGGAGAGCGGCCCGGTGGACCTCGCGGCGCTGCTGCGCCAGGAAGTAGCCTGGCTGCAGGCTACCACCAGCCGTCACACGATCACCGTCACCGCGGAAGACCGCGCCGTCATCGAAGCGGACGGTCCGCGGCTGGAGCGCGTGATTGCCAACCTGCTCTCCAATGCCATCAAGTACAGCCCCGCCGGTGGCGAGGTCAGTGCCTCGCTGCATCGCGTGGAGGATGACGGCGGTTCGTGGCTGATCTTGCAGGTGGCGGATCAGGGTATCGGCATCCCCGAGCCGGATCTGCCCCACATCTTCGAGCGCTTCCGGCGCGGCTCCAACGCCACCGGCATCGCCGGCAGCGGGATCGGCCTGGCGGGCGCCCGCCAGATCGTGGAGCAGCACGGCGGCACGATCACGGTTGAAAGCCGCCTGGGTGAAGGCGCCACCATCACCGTCCGCCTGCCCGCATCGTTGTCGATGGCGCAGGAATGAGCGCGGCAGCGCGCCGCCGCTCCGGTATCCTAATGAAACGCACGCCCGCACACGCACAGGGAGCGGCCGTATGAACGCGGAGCTGCCGGGTTTGGAGCCAAGCACGGTCCCGCCGGTAATGGCACGGGAGGCAGCGGCGCTGCTGGCGCTGCTGGATGGGGCACAGCGGGCAAAGATCTGCTTCGGCTTCCCCGATGAGGAAGAGCGGCAGCGCTGGTTCTACACCCCTACCGAGCGGGGCGGGCTGCCGCTGGCGGAGATGACGGCGCCACAGCAGCGGCAGGCACACCGCCTGATCGCCACCGGCCTGAGCGCACCGGGCTACGCCACCGTCGCCACCATCATGGGCCTGGAAAACGTGCTAGCCGCGCAGGAAGGCTGGACGGACGAGCCCTATCCCGGCCGCGCCGCCCCCAGCCGCCGGCGTGACCCGTTGCTGTACTACCTCAGCATCTTCGGTGAGCCGGGCAGCGCCGCCTGGGGCTGGCGGCTGGGCGGGCACCATGTCTGCCTGCACTACACGATCGCCGGCGGCGCCCTTACCACCCCGACCCCTAGCTTTCTCGGCGCCAACCCGGCCGCCGTTACCCTGACGGGCGGCGTCCCGGCGCGGCCGCTGAGCGGTGAGGAGGACTTGGCCCGCGCCCTGCTCCACTCGCTGGACGCCGAGCAGCGCACCGCCGCGCTGCTGTCCACGGCCGCGCCGCCGGACATCATCACGGAGAACCGCCCGCGCGTGGCCTATGACACGGACTTCCAGCCGCCGGACCGGCTGGTAGGGAATGTAATGACGCCGGAAGAACGGGCGGCAACGCTCCGGCGCAACGCCGCCCGCAGTGTGGGCCTCGGCTACGGGCCAGAGCAGGCGGCGGCGCTGCGCATCCCTTCACAGCCGCGGGGGCTGCCCGCCACGCGCATGACAGCGGAGCAGCGGACCGCGCTGGAGCGCCTGCTGCACCGGTACCTCGGCCGGATGCCCGCCGCGATTGCCCGCCGCGAGGCGGCGCGTATCACTGGCACGGCGCTGGACGCCGTTCACTTTGGCTGGGCGGGCAGCGCCGCGCCGGGCAGCCCCCATTACTACCGGCTGCACGCCCCCCGCCTGCTGGTGGAGTACGACAACACCCAGGACGGCGCCAACCACATCCACACGGTCTGGCGTGACCCGGAGGGCGACTTCGGCGCGGACCTGCTGGCGCAACACTACCTGGCGGCGCACTGAGCGGGAGCGAGCGAGGTTGAACCGAACCGGCGCCCTCGCTCGTGTACGTTCGTGGCGCCCCAACTCGTTTTACAGGAGCCCCGCTATGCCTCGCCTGCTTGTCGTTGCCCTGGCCGTACTGGCTCTTGGCTGCGCCGCCATCTCCCGGGGTGCAGCCGCCCCCCATCCGGTCGCTGCCGCCCAGGCGTGTGGTACGGGGGTGACGGCGCGGGCCGGGGCAACGGTGACCGACCGGGGCGCCGTGGCCGGCGTACGTGAGGGGGAGAGCTGGGCCTACAAGGGCATCCCCTATGCCGCACCGCCGGTGGGGGCATTGCGCTGGCAGCCGCCCCAGGAGCCGGACTGCTGGCCGGGTGAGCGGCCGGCCACCGAGTTCGGCGCATCCTGCCCGCAGATGACCGCGAACGGTGTGGGCGGGCAAGAAGACTGCCTGACGCTGAACGTGTGGACGCCCGCAGCAGCGGCAGACAGCCCCCGGCCGGTACTGGTGTTCATTCACGGCGGCGGCAATGTCCAGGGCACGAGCAGCCAGCGCACGTATGACGGCCGCGAACTGGCCGCACGCGGTGGCGGCGTGGTGGTGACGCTCAACTACCGCCTGGGCATCTTCGGCTATCTCGCCCATCCGGCGCTGTCCGCCGAGAGCGCGCGCGGTATCTCTGGCAACTACGGCATCATGGACCAGCTGGCCGCCCTGCGCTGGGTGCAGCGCAACATCGCCGCCTTCGGCGGTGATCCGGCGCGGGTGCTGGTGTTCGGCGAGTCCGCCGGGGCGGTGAACGTCTGCGTGCTGGTGGCCTCTCCGCAGGCAGCGGGCTTGTTCTCCAGCGCGCTGATGCAAAGTGGCGGCTGTAACCAGCCACTGCTGGGCACGGCCGAGCGCTCCGGACAGGAGGTGGCGGAGGGGGCCGGCTGTGCCGATGCCGCCACCGCCGCGGCCTGCCTGCGGGCACTGTCCGTGGAAGCCGCCGTCCGCGCTCGCGTCGTCCCTATCGCGGCCGGCTCGCTGGGGCGGCAGCCGTACGGCCCGGTAGTGGATGGCTTCATCCTGGAGGGATCACCGCTGGCGATCATCGCCGCCGGACGGCACAACCGCGTGCCCTTCGCCGTTGGCGCCAACGCCGATGAGACGGCGGGCCTCAACCCGCCGCGTATCACTGATGAGGATGACTATCGCGCGGCGTTGACGCGGCAGTTCGGCGCGCAGGCCGCGGCGGCACTGATGGCGCAATATCCGGTTTCGGAGCATGAGAGCGCCTTTCAGGCGTATGTGCGGCTGAGCAGTGATGCCGCCTTTGTCTGCCCGTCACGCACCATCGCGCGGGCGGCGGTCCGCGGTGGCTCGCCCGCCTACCGCTACTTCTTCACGCAGGAGCTGAGCAACCGCGCCGCCGGCGCCTTGGGCGCGTTCCATGGCCTGGAACTGGCGTACCTGTTCCGCACGCTGGGGGCGGCCAGCGCCTACCGGGCGACGGCGGATGACCTGGCCGTCTCCGATGCGATGATTGCCGCCTGGACGAGCCTGGCCGCCACCGGCAACCCCAACGCTCCGGGGGCGCCCGCCTGGCCGGCGTACGACATCGCTACGGACGCTCATCTGGTGCTGGGCACGCCGGTCACCGCCGCCGAGGGTGTGCGCACCGCCAAGTGCGACTTCTGGGACCGCGCCACTGGCATCGACGGCTGAGCCAAGCGCGGGCCGCCGGCAGCGGAAAACTCCGGCGGCAATGAAGGGCAGGGTGGCGGGTAACGAAGCCTCGTCCCGGCCACCCTGCCCGCGCGGGCTATCCCAGCTCGCCTGGGGCCAGCTGAAACAGCGGCTGTACCTCGTAGCCCTGCGCGCGGACCCGCTCTACGCCGCCCTCGCCGCGGTCCAGCGCAACGACGATACGCAGCAGCCGCCCACCGGCCGCCTTCACCTTCTCCGCCGAGTCCAGCGCGGCGCCGCCGGTGGTAAAGATGTCTTCGATCAGCGTGACGGTCGCGCCGTCCAGCGGCTCGCCTTCGATCAGGTTAGCGGTGCCGTGGTCCTTGGCGCCCTTCCGCACGATGACGAAGGGGATACCGGTGTGCAGCGAGACGGCGGTCACCAGCGGCACGGCGCCCAGCTCCACCCCGGCCAGCCGCTCGGTCTCCGGGGGCACCAGCTCGGCCAGCGCCGCCGCCACACGCTTCATCAGCGGCGGCCGCACCTGGAAGCGGTACTTGTCCACGTAGTAGCTGCTGGTCTTGCCGGAGCGCAGCACAAAGCTGCCCCGCAGCACCGCCGCATCGAGCAGATCGTGCCTGAGCGTCGCATCTTCGGCCGCGACATCCGGTTGACCAGGAGCTGCACGCCGGCCCGTGTCCTCAGTCACACACCCGCCTCTTTCTCGTCTCGCCCACCTCAGTGTGGCTCCATTCTGGCTACACACGAAGCCGTAGGAGACCAGCCTGTCACCCAGTGGTGATGGTGGTGGCTTCAACGTACCCGGTCCCGACCCGGGCAGACAAGCCGTGTACGAGCCGGCGCCACTATCGACGAAGCTGACGGTCTGCCTCTGCAGCTCGGCCCACGAGGCGTCCGCACGGAGCGCGCCAGCTACCCGCCTCCGGCGCGTGTGCGGCGCCCGGCCGCGTTCATCAGCCAACGCCGTGCCGGCGTGGCAGCTGATCCGCGGGTGCAGTCCTATCGTACAAAGAGCTATCCAGGGGAGACGCCACATGGGCCAGCCGATTACCCAGGTCGATGCCTTCACCGCCGAGCCGTTCCGCGGCAATCCGGCCGCCGTCTGCGTGCTGCCGGCCGCCCGCGATGCCGGCTGGATGCAACTGGTGGCGCGGGAGATGAACCTGTCCGAGACGGCCTTCCTGGTGCGGCGGGCAGACGGCAGCTACGACCTGCGCTGGTTCACCCCGGCGGTGGAGGTGGATCTGTGCGGCCACGCCACCCTTGCCAGCGCCCACGCCCTGTGGGAGAGCGGCCGGCTCCGCGCGGAGGAGCAGGCGCGCTTCCATACGCGCAGCGGCCTGCTCACCGCTGCACGGCTGGCAGACGGCTGGATTGAGATGGACTTCCCGGCGACCGTCCCGGCGGCAGGGGAGGTAGCGGCCGGACTGCCAGCGGCGCTGGGCATTACCCCACGACGGGTGCTGCGCAGCCGGTTTGACTACGTGGTCGAGGTGGAGAGCGAGACGGCAGTGCGCAGCCTCACGCCAGACTTCGGCGCGCTGCGGCAGCTGGCGGTGCGCGGTGTGATCGTCACCGCCCGCGCGGAGACGGCGCCGTACGACATCATCTCCCGCTTCTTCGCTCCCGGCGCCGGTATCGATGAAGACCCGGTGACGGGCTCTGCTCACTGCGCCCTCGCACCATACTGGGCGGAGTTGCTGGGCAAGCAGGACCTGCTGGCCTACCAGGCCTCCGCCCGCGGTGGCGAGCTGCGCCTGCGCCTCGCGGGTGACCGTGTCAAGCTGGCCGGCCAGGCCCGCACCGTGCTGCGTGGTGAGCTGGTGGCGGGGATGTAGCCCGGATCAGTCATGGACGGCCGGAGGGTTGGCGGTGCGTCCTCACCCCCAACCCCTCGGCCGCAAGCGGGCAACGGGCGAAGCCCGCCGCCCCTTACTTCACCTTGCCGATCAGCCAGCTCTGGTTGTTGCTGATCAGCCCGGCGCTGGGGTTCACGGGGACGGCGGGTGGCTGGGGCTGGAAGAACCACCACCAGTAGCCGCTGGTGTCCTCGCCGTCCTGGCGGCTGCCGCGCTCCAGCAACTGCGCCAGCAAGGTGTACTCGTCTGCGGTCAGCGTGGCGGCGAAGGTGTTCAGCTTCTCCCGCAACGATGCGGCGGCGGCGTTGATTACATCGATGTCGTTGCTCAAGTCTCCGTCCTCGCCTTTCCTGGATATCACGACGCCCTGCACGCGGGCGGCCACGACTGCCAGCATGGACGGCCGCCCGGGCAAGAGCAAGCTGGACGCGCCACCGCCACCAGAGACCGGCAACCACCGGAGGTTACAGCGCGTCTGCGGCGATGACGCCCTGGATATTCTCTGGCAGGTACGGACCCCAGTTCGCCCACGTGCTGTACCTGGCGGCGAGCGCGGCGCGGACAGACTCCACCATCTCGGGGGAGTTGTCGGCGTGGCCGGCCCCACGCGCGGCGCGGATGGCGGCGATCAGGTCCTCGAAGTAGACGCGCATCGCCGTCACATCCGCCATCGTTCCGCGATCGCCGTGGCCGGGGACGAGCACGTCGAAATCGAGGTTGCCCTCGATCCAGCGGAGCGAATCCATCCACTCGCGCACGAAGCTATCGCTCAGGTTGCGGAACGGCAGCGACCGCACGGGGATGAAGTCCACGGCGAAGAGCAGCCGCCGCGCCGGGTAATGCAGCACCAAGCTGTTATCCGAGTGGTTGCGGCCGGTGTACAGCAGCTCCACCGTGGCGCCACCGGCCTCCAGCGTCATCCGCTCGGCGAAGGTGACAGAGGGGGTGGGGGTGCGGGCATCGTCGCGGGCGGCGATCTTGGGCGCGGCCAGCTCGTGACTGATCACCTGCGCGGTATCGGCAAACACGGCGCCGCCGGTGATGTGGTCGGCGTGGTCATGGCTGTAGACAAGGTGCGTCACCGGCCGCTCGGTGACGGAGCGGATGAACGCCTTGAAGATGGTGGCCGTCTGGCCGTTGTTGAGGCTGATCGGGTCGGTAGCGATCACGCCCGCATCCGTGACGATGGCGAGCGTGTTGTAGCCGCCGAAGGTGAACTGCCAGACATCCGGGAACAGCCGCGTCCATGAGGCGGTGGTCTGTGGCAGCTGCGGCTGCTGGGCCCGTATTGGGCGTGGGCCGCGTGTCAGCCCCCCCGCCAGCGCCAGCCCCCCTGCGGCTCCGGCCAGTCGTAGCGCCGTCCGCCGGCTCAGCGTGTGCTCCTTCACCATGCTCCTCCTTGTTCCTGTACGTGTTTGGTACGCCGTTGCACCGCAAACGGATTGCCGGGCAGCCGTGCGATATACTTCCGGGAACCAGGGCATCCGGCATCCAGGTCCCGGGGGCAAGCAACGCGCGGGGAGCGCAGCGTTCCGCGTGCTCGCTGGATGCGGGATACCGGATGCCGGACAACGAGGAAGCCATGACGGCTGGACAGGTAGCACGGCGGGAGGGGATGTTCTCGGCGCTGGGGCAGCGGCGCTTTCGGCTGCTGTGGTGGAGCGGCGTCGGCCAGTCCATCGGCCTGGGGATGCAGCAGATCACTCTGGGTTACTACGTCTTCGACCTGACCCGCTCCGGCTTTTGGGTGGGAGCGGTGGCCTTCATGGGCTTCATCCCCTTCTTCTTCTTTTCACCGGTGGCGGGCTCGCTGGGGGACCGCATGGACCGGCGCACCTTGCTGGCGGTGGCGCAGGCGAGCAGCGGCGCGGCCATCTTGACGCTGGCGCTGCTGATCCTCACCGGCCAGGCCGCCATCTGGCAGGTATTGGTCGTGGCGCTGGTCTCCTCCACCGGGCAGGCGCTGACGGTGCCGATCCGCTTTGCCTTTGTGACCGATCTGGTGGAGCGGCCCTACCTGCTTAACGCCGTGGCCCTCAACTCGCTGTCACAGAATGTGGCGCGCACCGCCGGGCCGGTTCTGGCTGGTGTGCTGATCGCGGCGCTGGACGCCGGCGGCACGATGATGATCAACGCCTCCGGCTACCTGCTGGGGCTGATTCCGCTGATGCGCCTGCCCGCCACCGGCCGGCCCGAGCATGCGCCGCAAGGCTCGGTTCTCGGCGCCATCGGTGAAGGGGTGCGGTACTCACTGGCCACGCCGGTAATCTTATACGCGCTGCTGCTCTCCAACTTCGGCTTCTCGCTGTTCGGCATGGTGTACATCTCGATGATGCCGGTGTTTGCCAAGGAAGTGCTGGGGCGTGGCTCGCTGGGGCTGGGAATGTTGAGTGCGGCGGCGGGCTTGGGCTCGGTCGTCGGGGCACTGGTGCTGGCACGGCTGGGCGATTACCCGCACAAACGCCGGCTATTCCAGGGATTCTACCTGCTGTTCTTCGGCGCGCTGCTCGTCTTTACCCTCTCGCCCAGCTATCCGCTATCGATGGTGGCGCTGATTTTCGCCGGCGCCGGTAGCGCAAGCCACATCAGCGTCGGCTCGGTGATGGTGCAGACGGAGACGCCGCGCGAGCTGCAAGGGCGGGTGATGAGCCTGTGGACCTGGGGGATCTGCCTCAACTTCCTGGGCGCTTTGCCCGTCGGCGCCCTGTCCGAGGTGTACGGCGCCCCCGCCGCCATGACCGGCAGCATCCTCTGCGGCCTGCTGTTCGGCGCGGCCGTCATGATCCGCTACCATCGCATCCTGCCCGGGCGCGAACCGGCCGCCGTGGAGAGCGGCGCGGCGAGTTAGGGCGCAGCAACCAGGCTGCTGCCCCCCGCGCGCTGCGCTTGTACGTGGTCGTTGCCGCCGCCCCCCGCGCTATGCCAGGGCCAGCCAGGTGTCACGATGCCGAGCGAGCCGGTTGCCGCGCCGCTGACCGGGGATGACCTCTTCGCCATGGCCGATGACGGCTATCAGTACGAACTGGAGGAAGGGAGACTGATCCGGATGCCACCATCTGTCCCCAGATCCTCCATCGTTGCTACCAATGTGGCTATTCGCTTGGGGATGTGGGTGCTGGCCCGCAGGCTGGGCAAGGTAGCAGGTGCGGACCTGGGCTTCTACGTGGCGCGCAAGCCGGATACGGTGCGGGCGGCGGACGCCGTGTTCTACCGCGCCGAGCGGCTCCCTGCCGAGGGAATCCCGTCGCGGTACTGGGGCCGGCGCCGGACCTGACGGTAGAAGTGCTGCCGCCCTCCAACCGGCCCAGCCAGATCCTGCGGAAGGCGGGGGAGTACCTGGAGGCGGGCACGGCGCTGGTGTGGGTGCTGGACATGGAACGGCGGCGGGCGACGGTCTATCGCGCCGATGGTACGGTGGCGGTGCTGGGAGAAGCTGGCGTGCTGGAGGGCTTCGCACTGGCGCTTAGTGAAGCGTGGGAGTAGCCTCAGGATGGCGTGCTCGGGTGCATGCTTGAGCGTATGAAATCCGTGCGCCACAATACCGGCGCTTACCTCTAACGTGCACCGTTTGTAGGATGCAAGCAGAGGCGGGAGTGGCGCCGGCCGGGCAGCAGGCACAGGCCCGGAGCATCACCACCAGGAACAAGACAGCAGGAAAGGACCCCCCATGGACCTCGGACTGACCGAAGAACAGGAACTGCTGAGGAACTCGGCGCGTGACTTCCTGGAGAAGGAATGCCCGGAGACCTACGTCCGCGAGATGGAAGAGGATGCCAAGGGCTACTCGCCCGAGGTCTGGAAGAAGATGGCCGACCTCGGCTGGCAGGGCCTGATGATCCCCGAGGACCAGGGCGGCGCCGGCTTTGGCTTCCTCGATCTCATCGTCCTCCTGGAGGAGTTCGGCCGCGCGCTCGTCCCCGGCCCGTTCATCCCCACGATGATCGCTGCCACCACCATCATGGACGGCGGCTCGGCCCAGCAGCAAAACGACATCCTGCCCAAGATCGCCTCCGGCGAGCTGATCATGACGCTCGCCCTCACCGAGCCCTCCGCCCGGTGGGACGCTGAGGGCATCGCCACCACCGCCACCAAGAGCGGCGACGGTTACACCCTCAACGGCACCAAGCTGTTCGTCTCTGACGCCAACGTCGCCGACCGCCTGATCGTCGTCGCACGCGCGGCGGGCAGCAGCGGTGAGCAGGGTATCTCCCTGTTCCTCGTGGACCGCAACGCCGCCGGCGTCTCCGTCGAGACCCTCAAGACCATCGCCTCCGACAAGCAGTGCGAGGTGAAGTTGGAGAACGTCAAGGTCGGCGCCGATGCCGTCGTTGGCGGTGAGGGCCAGGGCTGGGCGCTGTTGCAGACGGTGATCCGCAAGGCCACTTGCATGGAGATGGCCTACCTCGTCGGCCTCGCCCAGATGGACTTCGAAATCTCCGTCAACTACGCCAAGGAGCGCGTGCAGTTCGGCCGGCCGATCGGCTCCTTCCAGGCGATCCAGCACAAGGCCGCCGACATGGTCACGGACGTCGACGGCGCCCGCTTCATCATGTACCGGGCCGCCTGGGCCGTCGCCGAGGGCGAGCCCGACGCCGATGTCCAGGTCTCCATGGCCAAGGCGTGGGTCTCTGACGCCACCCGCCGGGTCGTCGCCCACGGCCAGCAGATCCACGGCGGTATCGGCTTCACCAAGGACTACAAGATTCAGCTCTTCTTCCGCCGCCAGAAGAAAGGCGAGCTGATGTGGGGCGACGGCGACTACCACCGCGAGAAGGTGGCAGACGCCCTGTCCCTGTAGGCCGTAACGAACAGGCAACCGGCCGCCGGTTGCCCCAAGTATCACCTGCGGCGCGGCTTCCCTCCTTGGGAGCCGCGCCGCGGCGTTGGTGGGAGCGGCTGATCCTGGAGAGGGCAGCCACTCCCCACCGGGGTACGTTGCCTGCCTAGCCTGGGCCCCTGGACGGGCGGCCACCTGCCGTCAGCGCTTTTGGGCGCGCGCCACCGCCCCGGACGGCAGCGCTGCTCCGGCCGGTGCTTCCTGCGCTCCCCGCTGCCAGCGTGCTCCGGGTATGATGGGCTGGCGAACGCGGGAGCAGGAGCATGGTGCGCATCCGGCAGGCGCGGATGGTCATGGTGACGCTGGCGGTGGCCGGCATCGCCTACATCCTGTGGCAGGCGCGCGGGGCGCTCGCGCCCTTCCTAGTGGGCGCGCTGCTGGCATTCGTCCTCTCGCCCATGGTCGAGCGGCTGGTGCGGTACCACCCCTGGCGGGTACGGCGGCCGGGGTTGGTGCGGACGCTGGCGGTGCTCGAGGTGTACATCGCCGGGCTGGCGGTGGTGATCACCGCCGGCGCCATCATCATTCCGGGGATCATCAATGAAGGCGCAGAGCTGATCGACCATGCGCCGAGCTACGTCCGCCAGGCCCGCAGCCAGCTCAAGGAGTGGAACGAGATCTACGAACGGCGGGTGCCGCTAGAGGTGCGCAACCGCATCGAGATCCAGACCGAACGCATCGGCGCCGAGTTGGGCAACGTCGCCCGCAACGCCCTCAACAAGACGTTCGGCATCCTCACCAGCACGTTCAGCATCGTGCTCGGGTACATCGTGGTGCCGTTCTGGCTGTTCTACATCCTCAAAGACCGCCACCAGCTCGGCCCCACCATCGAGAACTGGTTCCCGCCCGCAGTCCGCCCCGATGTTGATCACTGCATTGAGATCTGGCGGCGGGTGATCGGCTCGTACATCCGCGCCCAACTGACGCTGGGCCTGTTCATCGGCACCATCACCACCGTCGGGTTGTGGCTGATGGGGGTGGAATACTACTACATCCTCGGCCTGGTGGCCGGCATCACCGAGATGATCCCGGTGATCGGCCCCATCCTCGGCTCCATCCCGGCGTTTATCGTGGTGCTGGCCACCGAACCTGAGAAGGTCTGGTGGATCCTGCTGTTTTATCTCGCCGTGCAGCAGGTGGAAAACGCGGTGCTCGTGCCGCGCATCCAGGGTGAGGCCGTCAACCTCCATCCAGCCGTCATCATCGTGCTGCTGGTGGTGGCCCAACAACTGGCCGGCTTCTTCGGCATGTTGATCGTCGTGCCGCTGGCCGGCGTCTCCCGTGACCTGTTCGTCTATATTTACCGGCGGCTGCGCGAGGAGGAGGTCAAGCGCGACCCCGCCCGCCTGCGTACCACCGCCGTTACCACCGTCTCCGGGCAGACGGGTGTGCCGCCGTTGCCGCTGCCGCTGCCGCCCGCCTCCACCAACGGCCGCCGCCCCGCCGTCCGCGCCCGTGCCCGCCCGCCCCGCCGCCGTGCAGCCAGCGAACGCCCGCCCGCGCGGTCACGCTCCCGCCGGCCCGGCCGCGAGGAGCCGCCCGCCACTGGCTGAGCAACGGCGCCCGCTATCACGGTCACGGTGATACGCTGGAAGCAGGCCCGCGCGTCCGCCACGCTCGGGTAACGCCGTGTGCGGCGGGGAGCCTGGGGTGGGACGAACCCGATTGCGGCCAGCCCGGCGCGTGTGGTGGACGGCGCTGGCGGCACTGGCCGTGCTGGCTGCCGATTTCGCATCCAAGCGCGCTGTCCAGCAATCGCTGGAGCTGGGCGAGCGCCACGAGATCATCCCCGGCTGGGTGGTGCTGACCCACATCGAGAACACCGGCGCCGCCTACGGCCTGCTGGCCGGGCAGCGCTGGCTGCTGGTGATCTCCGCCGGCATCGTGACATTACTGACCCCGCTCCTCCTGCGCGCCCTGCCGGCCCGCGGCCGGTTCTCCTGGGCCGGACCGGTGATCACCGGCATGATTCTCGGTGGCGCGCTCGGCAACCTGTCGCAGCGGGCCGTGGCCGGCTATGTCACCGACTTCATTCAGACCCCGCCCATCGAGCTGTTCCAAGTATTCAACCTGGCCGATGCCGCCCTGTCCGTGGCCATCACCGGGCTGCTGGCGATCAGCCTGTTCGGCGAAGCAAAGGATCTGGCGCCGCCACCGGCGGACAGCAGCGCCACAGAGCCGGAGGCCGGGGAGGACGGCGGCTCTGTCACCGCGGCAGCAGACGGACCCGCGTTGGAGGAGGCGGCTGCCGAACCAGTCACGGCCACCGGCCCCGGAGACGGCGATCTGGCTACCGCCCCGTCGATAGCGCCCGATGGCGGATCAGCCGCCGCGCCGCCGGTGGACAGCGCTCCCGCTGATGGAGAAGTCGCGGAGACCGTGGCGATCTTCGACAGGGAATCCCCGCCAGACGAGCCGCATGAGGGGGAGCACGCCAACGGCGCCCGGCCGGCTCCCAGCCACCCCAACGGCGCCGAGACGCAGCCGGGCCTGCCCGGAGCAGAGCCCGCGCGGGCGGCGGCTGACCCGCTGACCGGCTGACCAGCTTCCTCAGGAGGCGTGCCATGCAGGCGCCGGCGATCATGGGCATGAGCGGCGCGGGCCCGGCCGCGGACCGGGTAGAATTGTACGTCCGGACGTACCGCACGCTGATGCGCAGCGCCGGCGAGACCCGGCTACGTACACTGGAGCGGCCCCATGCCGAGATGGTCTCCAGCCTGCATGGCGGCGCCGGCGGCGATCAGCCGGACCCCGGCGCGCTGATTTATGCCATGCAGCGCCTGCCCGCGGCCATCACCCATGTCCGGCATGTGATCCTCGGCCAGTCAGACGAGGCGATCAGCACCGCCACCGGTGAGGACGTCACCGCCTGGCAGAGCGTGAGCGCCCCCGGCCGCCGCCGCCGCTGGCACTGGGACGGCGGTGACCGGATCGCGGTGCTGACCGCCTCGGAGACCGATGTCGATGACCTGATCCCGACGCTGGTGGCGCTGCAGATCGAATGGAACAAGCTGCACGGGCGGCTGCGCGGGCTGGACCTGACCGGCCGGGACATGCCCGCGCTGTGGCAGCGGATGGATGTGGCCGAGAGCGATTGGCAGCACCTGCTGGAGATCGCCGGCGATGGCGGGGTGTGGCTGGCAGCGGTGGCGGCGGAGGAGAAGGATTTCTGGGTGCGAACGGTGGGCGGCACCCATGCCGGGTATGCGCGGGCCGTGCGCCGCTGGTGGTCGCCGGTCGAGGCGCACCTGCGGGCACAGGGGCTGGCAGAGCGGCCGGTGTACTTTGTCTCCTCCAACACCCACTCGCTGGTTAACCTGCTGTCCGGCGTGGCCGTGCGCCACGAGCAGGAGATCACCGCTTACGTCGAACGGGAGAATCATCCGGAGCTGGCGCCGGAGCTGGCCAAGCTGCGCAGCGGCGTCAGCCGCGCCTCGTGGCAGAACTTCCTGTACTTCGGCGCGCGCTACTTCTTTGCCGCCCACCCGGAGCGGCGCGCCGCCCGCACGGCGCAGGAGCGTGCGCTTGGTATCGCCTACCTGCCACCGGACGGCGCGGTTGAGGTGGCCACCCAGATCATCCGGCTGGACCAGCTGGACCCGACCTGTCTCGACCCGCGCATCGGTCCGGTGGACGGCGAGCGGCTGCGCGCCTCGCCGGCGGTGATCATCAACATCGATTACCCGCTGGGGCTGGCAGCGTACCGCATTCTGCGCGCCACCGTGGAGGATATGGACCACGTGGCCGGCGTGTACGTGCTGGGCAAGGCCGCGACACTCAACGGCACCGTGGGCGACGTGATGGTCTCGAACGTGGTGCGCGATGAGCACACCGGCAATACCTACTGGCTGGATAACGCCTTCACCGCGCAGGACCTGGCGCCGTTCCTGGTGTTCGGCTCGGCGCTGGACGGCCAGCAGGCGGTAACAGTGCTGGGCACCTTCCTGCAGAATCGTGGCCACCTGGAACTGTACTACCGCGAGATGTACACCGTGGTGGAGATGGAGGCGGGGCCGTACCTGTCGGCCGTGTACGAGTCCAGCTATCCCACCCGCCACCCGATGAACGAGCACGTCTCACTGACGCGGCTGCCGTTCGACCTGGGCATTCTCCACTACGCCTCAGACACGCCCTATACGCAGGCCCGCACGCTCGGGGCACGCGGGCTTAGCTACCGGGGGATGGACAGCACCTACGCCGGCGCGCTCGCCATCCTCCGCCGCATCCTTACCCGCGAGGGGGCGCTGCCGCCGGCGCAACGCTGAGCGACCCGGCGCAGACAGCAAGACGCTCCGCGCGGGTGAAGAGATTCCCGGCGCGGAGCGTCTTGCTGGTCAGGTCAGCTGCCTGCTAATCAAGGTCGCAGGAGGCGTCCCAGTAGGTCTGATCCCAATACGTCTGATCCCAGTAGGTCTGGTCCCAATACGTCTGATCCCAATAGGTCGTGGTGGTCGAAACGACGCCGCTGACGGGATCAATCCCGGCGGCCGGCGTCAGGCCAGCGTTGGCACTACCGGCGCCACCGGCGGCCGCGCGGCTCATCATCTCTGCCGGGTCGATCACCCCGGCCGTACCTACTTGGCCGGGATAGGCGTTGGCGGTCTGCATGATCAGCCACTTCACCTGATTCGGTGTCAGGCTGGGAAAGCGCTCCAGCAGCAGCGCCACGACACCGGCGACCACCGGCGAGGACATCGAGGTACCGGTCAGGCGGATGAACTCACCGTCAATGATGCGCTCGGGATAAGTGAGGGCCAGCGTGGAGCTGGAGGATGACAGCGGTGCGATAATCTTGCGGCCGGGGGCGACCACCTCCGGCTTGGCGTGGCCGGCCTGGGTCAGGCCGCGGCTGCTGAAGGTGCCGAGTGAATCATCGCTGGTGGACACCGTCTCCTTGTGGTCCAGCGCACCGACGGTGATCACGTACGGGTCGTTGCCGGGGGCGTACCACATCGCGTCGGCGGCATTGCCACGGTTGCCGGAAGAGACGACCACGGTGACGCCGGCGAACCAGAGCTGCTCCACATAGGCGTTAACCGGGCTCTGGTCGTAGCGCATCGCCACTGCGCTGGAGACAGAGATGTTCACCACCTTGATGTTGTGAGCCGTGCGGTTGTCGAACACCCACTGCAGCCCGGTGATCAGGTCACCCTCGTTGGCGGCGCCGGTCTCATCGGCGATCTTGACGCTGACAAGCTTCACGTCCGGCGCGACGCCGGTGTAGCGCCCCTGCGCGTCCTTGCCCTTGATGGTGCCGGCGACATGGGTGCCATGGCCGTGGCCGTCGCCGGGCCCCAACGCCTTCTTGTTGGTATTGACCTCAATCACGTTCGACTTGTCGAAGGCGAAGGCAGAGTGATTGATGTTGATGCCGGTATCCAGCACGGCGACGCCGACGCCCTTGCCAGTGGCGGGAGCGGAGGTGCTGTTCCAGATAGCAGGGACACCAATGGCGTTCTCGTAGTTGGTGCCGGTCGGATCGGCGATGGCCGTGCTCTTCACCGGCAGGTTCGGCACGACAAACCGCACACGGCTATCGGCCGCCAGCTTGCTCAACTGGTTCTGGTTGATGCTGATCTGGAAGGCGCCGATCGCCGGGAATTCCGCATCGACCGAGGCAGGCACGACCTTGGCGACATCGGCGCTGCGGGTCTTCTTATCCTTCTTTGAGACGATGACCGAGACCTTCTTGGAGGGCTCGGCCTGCATGCCGGCCTGCAGCATGGGGTGCAGGCGCGACTTGGTGTCGATGGAGGCGGCGCGACTGTGGCCGTTGCCAAGGGCCAGGGCGGCCAGTACTGCCCAGAGCACCGCCAATAAAACCCAGCGGCGGGCCCGGGGATGTGAAACCAGATGTGCGAGCGACCCCATGTCCTACGCTCCCTTCGGGATGGGGGCTCTTTGGTAGCCCGGCTGCCGTACCCGCTCCGCGCCGCTACCGCGCGGACCGGGGATAGGCCCGTGGCTTTGCGTCCCTGGCTTTCACCAGGTTTGCCTTTGTCAAAGGCCGAATGTTGGCTGTTCCAGGTATCGAGCCCCCCTGCCCATCCTGAAGACTCCGCGGTCAGCGCTGTGGCCGCGCCGATTGCTGGCTCGCGGGGGCGGGTAACGGCGGCAGGCGCCGGTGCAGGCGGGCGGGGCAGCTATTTCTTGCGCGCCCAGAAGATCAACGCCCGCAGGCATTCAGTGATGCCCGAAGGTGGCGATACCTATGTTGGCAGCCTTCCCGTTCGGTCGTACGGTCAAGCTATGCGCAAGTACAGTCCTTCAGCACGGCTCTGGGTGGTAGCCTCGGTGCTCATGGCGCTGGGGCTCACTGTAACGGCGGCATGGGACGAGCAGGCCACTGCCGCGCATGTGGTAGCGCTGGCGCTGCTGGTGCTGTGCGCGTCGGTGGCCCACTTCTTCCCGATTCGTTCCCTGTTCCGGGGTAACAGCTACCACCTGACCAACGTGTTCCTGGTGGCCGGTATCATCGTGCTGCCGCGGACATTGCTCACGCTGCTGCCGCTGCTGGCGCTACTGCCGTACACCTATCACCGGCGCCGCCCCGGCGTGTGGATCAGCGGTGCCTTCAACATCAGCCAGGCGGTCGTCGGCGTGCACGTTGCCCGCCTGTGGCTTGGGTACTGCGGCGCCACCACCATCGCTTCGCCTTGGGATCTGCTGACACTGCTGACCGCCGCCCTCGTGTTTAACATCGTGCAGGCCACGATGGTCGGCATCGTCATCGCGCTCAACTCCCACATCCCCTTCCGCAATACCGGAACCTTCGCCCCCGATGCCCTCCAGGGTGAGCTGCTCAGCGACTTCTTGGGGTTGGTGTTCGCCGGGCTGTGGATGTCGAACCCGGTGCTGCTGGGAGTGGTGGCGCCGATTCTCGTGATCGCGCACCGCATGACCCGCATTGCCCATCTCGCGCAGATGGTGGAGACCGATACCAAGACCGGGCTGCACAACTCCCGCTACCTGGAGCGCGCGGTCGATGAAGAGCTGATCCACAGCCGCCGGATGAACCGCCCGCTGGCGCTGATCTTCCTTGATCTCGATCACTTCAAGCGCATCAACGACACCCACGGCCATGTGGCCGGTGATGAGGTGCTGCGCCAGGTCGCCACGATCCTGACAGGCGTCGTGCGCAAGGGAGACACACTGGCGCGGTTCGGCGGGGAAGAGTTTGTGGCGATGCTGCCGGGCGCGGACGCTGAAGAGGCGCTATACATCGCCGAGCGCATGCGCCGGGCGGTGGAAGCCACGCCGGTGGTCGCCGTACCTGGTGAGGAGATCATCTGCACCGTCAGCGCCGGTGTGGCGATGTTCCCGGACGACGGCGCCGACCTGACAGCACTGATCCGCGCGGCTGACCTGGCCATGTACCGGGCCAAGGCAACGCGCAACACCGTCGCTCGGGCGCAGACACACCTACCGGTACCGCGTGTCCACAAGGAGGCGCCGGCGGCGGCGTCCGCGCCGGACCCCCAACCGCACCGCTATGTTGCTGCGGCAGCCGTCCTGTGGGCGACCGTGCTCGCCGGCGCGGCGGTGCTGGCCGGCAGCGTGGCGATCGCGGTGTTCAGCGAAGGGCTGATGATCGTGCTGACGCTGGCGCTGCTGGGCGTGACCACCGAGATGCTCGAGGTGCGCGTTGCAGAGGCACGGGGGGAGAAGGTTTCGTTCTCATTTACCATTATCGCGGTGATGGCCGCGGTAGTGGTGGCGCCGTTTGCCGCGCCGGTGGTCAGCGCCTGTGCCGCGCTGGTGCACGTGCTCTCTGCCCATCAGCGTCGGGCGGATAAGGCGCTGTACAACATCGCCAACCCGGCGCTGGCTTCGGCCGCTGCCGCCGGAACCTATGCCGCGTTCAGCATCGGTCCGGCCGGGTTCTCCGCCTGGCGGCTGCTGGCCGCGCTCGCCGCCGTCTGTATCTTTCACGCCGTCAATGCCGGCCTGGTGTCGCTGATCACCGGCCTGTACCTGCGGCAGCCACTCGGAGCGATGGTGCGGCTACCGGCGCTGTACGCTCCCACCAAGATCGTGCTGGGTCTGATAGGCGCCTTCGGTGGCACGATTTACGCCGCGCTGGGGGTGGTCGGCGTGCTGGTGTTCGCCGCGCCGGTGCTGATTCTGCGCTTCACGCTGCTGTATCACGCCACCCGTTCCGAGCGCATCATCGAGACGCTGCAAACCGCCAAGGACGAGGTGGAGCACGCCCAGCGTGAGCAGGAAGAGACGCTGCGCGGCGTGATTCAGATGATCGCCTCCATCATCGACGCGCGAGAGCCGTGGGTGCTGGGCCACTCGCAGCGGGTAGCGAAGTACGCCGTCGCCATCGGCGACGAGATGGGACTGCCCAATACGGACCTGGCCTTCCTGCAAACCGGCGGCCTGCTGCATGACCTAGGGAAAGTGGGTATCCCGGAAGCCATCCTCAACAAGCCCGGCCGGCTGAGCGATGAGGAGTGGCCGGTGATGCGCCAGCACGCGGCATTGGGCGAGCGGATTCTGAGCGACGTAGAACAACTACAAGCAGTGGCGCGCATCGTCGGTGAGCATCATGAGCACTACGACGGCGCCGGCTACCCGAACGGCAAAGCCGGCGCCGCTATCAGCCTGGGCGGCCGGATCGTTGCCCTGGCCGACGCGCTCGACGCGATCCTCTCGACGCGGCCGTACTCCGCGGGCCGCAGCCTGGAGTGGGCGATGACCGAGGTCGAGCGCTGCGCCGGTGGCCAGTTCGATCCCGAGGCGGTGGCGGCGCTGCATCGGGCGGTGGCGAAGCTGGGGCGCGACTACTTCAGCAGCCCGCCGGCCGCCGGTAACCCGCCGCTTTGCTGTGCGCCGCCTGCGATCAGTGACAAACCGGCGTCGCTGGCGTCTTAGCGGCGAGAACCGCCGGCGCGGGCGCGGCGCCGGGAGCAGGTGGCCATGCCGATTCGCAGCACCATCACGCGGACGATTGATGTGGCGTGCGCCGGCGCCCGCCGGCTGCTGGGGCCGTTCGCCATGGCCAGCGGCACCGATGTGCAGTACTGGGAGGACACAAGCGGCCGCCGCCGCTTTCGGCGGGTGGACCTCCACGGCCGCTGGGCAGAGCTGCATATCCTCAACGGATCAGCACGCACCAGTGTCCGGGTCCGCATTCTGGATCTGAGCGTGGCCGGCGCCCGGTTGTCCGGTGGCGCGCTGGCGGATGTCGAGCCCGGTTTCCGCGTGCGTATCACCGTGCCGCTGCCGGACGGTACGACGTTGCTGGGTGCACCCGCCGGCATCGTCTGGGTACAGCACGGACTGCAGGGCTCCACTGCCGGGCTGGAGTTTCATAGCCTGCCGCCGGATGACCTGCGCCGGCTGACACGAGCGCTGGCGTCCGGATCCGGCGCCTGAGCCATCCTTAGCCGCTGCCCAGCCGCGCACCATAGCGCATCAGGCCCGTGACCTCGGTGGTCAACCGCTCCAGGTCGCGTTGCAGGTCGGCGATCAGCAGCGCCTGGGTACGCAACAGCGCATGCGCCGCCGGGCGGTGCGGATCGCTCACCTCTGGCTCCAGGTTCTCCAGCCCGCGCAGCACCGTGCCGGCCACGTCGATGCCATGCTGGAGATTGCTGATATGCTCCAGCACGTGCGCCGCTGTCTCCAGCAGGCGGCCGTTGACCGGTGGCTGCCGGTGGTGGAGCTGCTCCAGCAGCGTCTGCAACTCCGGCACATTCATAATTGCGTCTTCCCCATGGCGGCCCGCTGGACTGGTGGTCATGGCAGGCTCTTGCCAGTATGCCGCGCCGTGCCCGCTATTGTCTGGCTTGGGGGTCGAGCCGGTGACGCAAGACAGTGACAGATCGGTGACCATGATGCCGTACACTAAGGGCGCCTGAGGCAGCCCCCTCAGCTACGATTGGCGCCCGCCATGCCCGCCTCGTTCCTCGCCGCCCCGTTTCCCGGCTGCCCGCTCTGTGCCGCCGTGCTCAAGCAGCTGTCTGCCACGCACTGGCGCTGCGGTGCAGGGCATTCGTTCGATTCCACCCGAGCGCTGATCGCCGCGCTGCGCGCCGGTGGCTGGTCGCCGCGGGTGGTGCAACACCCGCCGCACGCGGGCGTCTAGCGCCGCGCCGGCCGCCTCAGGCCGGGCCGCACGCACGCGACAGGCGCTACACTCTCCCCGTGACGGACGAACCAGCAATGACCGCGCCCAGCCCCACCACCACGCCCATGCGCGGGCGCTCCGCCGGCCGCCCGCGTGCGCGGGCCGTGTCGCGCGCCGCCATCGCCGATGCCGTGGTGGACCTCATCTGCGACCGCGGCTTTGGCGGCTGGTCGATGCGCGACCTGGCAGAGCGGCTCGGCGTCAGCCTGGGCACCCTCACCCATCACATGCGCGACAAGCAGACATTGCTGATCGAGGCGATGGACTCGATGTACGTGCTGCCGCCGGACTGGAGCCGGTACCGGCGCCTGCCGCCGGCTGCCCAACTGGCGCGGATGGCCGAGACCTTCATCATCGATACGCCCCGCCGTCGCCGCGGCTGGCGGTTCTGGGTGGAGTACATGGCCGGCGTCGGCCACAACACCGCCCTGCGTGACCGGCACGAGCAGCGCTACGAGCGCCAGCGCCGCTTCTTCGCCCGCGTGATCGCCGCCGGGGTGACGGCGGGCGATCTGGCCACCGACCTCGACCCTGAGCATGAGGCCGCCCGGCTGCTCGCCCTGGGCAACGGGCTGGCCGTCCAGCAGCTGGTCACGCCCGACCATCTCTCCCCCGAGGCGGCCCGCCGCATCCTGACCACGTACCTCACCAGCCTGCAGCGGCCATCCGAGGGTTGACAGACCGAGCACGGAGGGGTAGAGTCCCGGCAGCGAATCGTACGCACGTACGATTATGGATGGTGCGCACCGAGCGGCGTTCGCTCCATTGGGAGGCAGCCGGTGGCCAGCGTCAAGCCTGCCGCGGCAGTGGCCGGGGTGGCCCGGCCCAGGATCTTCTACGGCTGGTACATCGTGGGCATGGCGATGGTCACCAATGCCATGTCTATGGGGTTGTCCGCGTACACGCTCGGCGTGTTTGTGCGGCCCATGACCGAGGACCTGGGCTGGAGCCGGACGATGATCTCCGGCAACCAGTCGGTCAGCACCTTCGTCACCGGGCTGCTGGCGCCGTTCATTGGCCCGCTGATTGACCGGCGCGGCGGCCGGGCGTTGATGATCATCGGCGCGCTGATCAGCGGTGGCGCCCTGATGGCGCTCAGCCAGGTCAACCACATCGGCGGCTTCTACCTGGTGCGGGGGGTGATCTTCACCATCGGCCAGCTGGGCATGGGGTCGCTGGTGATCCATGTCACCTTGTCCAACTGGTTCGTGCGCAAGCGTGGCCGGGCGATTGCCATCGGCGCCGTGGGAGTGTCGATCGCGGCCATGACGCTGCCGGCGCTGAGCGAGTGGATGATCGGCGCCTACGGCTGGCGGACGGCCTGGGTGGGGCTCGGGCTGCTGATCTGGCTGCTGGTGATTCCCCCGGCTGCACTGATCATGCGCCGCCGCCCGGAGGATATGGGCCTGCTGCCCGATGGCGACACCGAAACGGAGGCGGAGGGTGGCGCCGGCCCGCCGCGGCGCACCTCCGAGGCGGCCGCCAGCCGCGACGCCATCTGGACGCGCCGCGCCGCCATGCGCACCCCGGCGCTGTGGCTGATCATCGCCGCCTTCGGCCTGAGCGGCATGGGGATGGGCGCCATCCTGCTGCACCTGGTCCCCTTCCTGGAGGATGCCGGCCACAGCGCAGCAGCCGCGACGGGAGCGGTGGCCGCCCTGGGCCTGGCCGGGTTGATCTGCAAGCCGCTGTGGGGCGTGGCGATAGACCGCTTCCCAGCCCGCTCCTGCGCCATGGTCGAATTCGTGATCTGCGGCAGCGGCATCGGCGCCATCCTGGCGGCGGGCAGCAGCGGCAGCCTGACGCTGGTCTACGCCGCTGCCTTCTACTTCGGCGTCGGTATCGGTGGCGTGCTGACGGTGACCGAGGTGATCTGGGCCAATTACTTCGGCCGTCTGACACTGGGCCGCGTGCGCAGCATTGCGATGCCGTTCCAGATCATCTCCAGTGCCGGTGGCCCGCTGCTGGCCGGGCTGGCCTATGATCGCACCGGCAGCTACCGCAGCGCCTTCCTGCTGTTCCTGGTCACCTACCTGCTGGCCGCCGCGGCGATGGCTATCGTCCGGCCGCCGCGCGCCCCCGCGCGCTGACCGGCAGCCAGAGCCTGCGCGGGTATCCCCTCTATACTTGGCTTGTGGACCTATCGACGGATGTCGTGATTGCGGGAGCCGGCCCGGCCGGCTGCGCCGCGGCGGCGCTGCTGGCGGAGCGGGGCCACCAGGTGCTGCTGGTGGAACGCGGCGCAGTGCCGCATCCCCGGTTGTGCACCCATGCCATTATGCCCGCCGGGCTAGACGTGCTGGCGCGCATGGGTGTGCTCGACCAGGCCGAGGCGGCGGGAGCACAGCGCTGGTGGGGCGTGCGCCTGCATCTGGACGGTGTGACGGTCGCAGCGCCGTTGCCCGCCGGCTGGACCCGCCACGCCTACGGCCTCAGCCTGCGCCGCCACCTGCTAGACCCGCTGCTGCTGGCCACGGCCTGCCGCTGCCCCGCCGTCTCTCTCCGCCTGGGCTGGAGCGCGGAAGCGCTGCTCGGGCGTGACGGGGTGATCACAGGGGTGCGCCTGCACGGGCCAGGCGGCGCAGTGCAGCGGGTCCGCGCCCGGCTGGTGGTGGCGGCGGGCGGGCGGCACTCGCGCCTGGTGCGGGCGGCGCGGCCGGCGGAGCGGGTCCTGCCCAACCGCCACACCGCCCTGATCGCATACCTGGATGGCGTGCCGGACGCCGGCCCGGCCGCGCTGGAAGGCTTCTACGACCGTGGCCGCTCCGCCTCGCTGCTGCCGGCGGACGGCGGCCTGCATGTGGCCGGGGTGATGGCGCCTTCACCGTACTGGCGGCGGGAGGAGTGGCCCGCCCGCCTGCTGGCCGCGCTGCGCGCCTATCCGGAGCTGGCCCCCCGGCTGCGCGCTGCCCGGATCGTCACCGCCCCGGTGACCGTACGCGGGCTGCGCAACGTTCTGCGGCGGCCGGTGCGCCCCGGGTTTGCCGCCATCGGTGACGCCGCCGCCCAGACCGATCCGGCCTTCGGCCAAGGGATCTCGTGGGCGCTGCGATCCGGCGCGCGGCTGGCTGACGCGGCCGATGCGGCGCTGCGTCAGGGCGCGGGGCCGGTGTGCCTGCCGGCGCGACAGGTATGGGAGCCGGTGTTCGCGCCGCTGTTCGCGGGCATCAGCCTGCTGTCGTTGCTTTCGCCTGGCTCGACGGCCGAGCGGCTGGTAGTGGCCTCGGTGGCGCAGTCGCCCCGCACCTCCGCGGCGGCGTTGCGCCTGCTGCTGGGGCTAGGAGCACTACCCCGGCCGGCGCCGGCCCGGCAGATCGCGGCTGCGTGGGCCGGCGGCGCGCTGGCCCGGCCGGTCGCATGGGGCGGCGCGGATGCGCCGTGATCATGCAGAGCCAATACAGTCTATGGGAAAGACCTATGGATATCGTCTTGGCAAATAGAATCCGGCGTATCTAAACTTAACGTCAATAAGCCGTCCCCCGCATGGTCATGGCGCCGGCCCATGTACGGCAGCGTTGGACTGCCCGGGCCGCCGCACTCCCTGGAGGTACTCAGATGCCACGTTGCACCGTCTGCCACGAACCACTGCAAGATGCCGGCCCGCGCACTCCCCGGCTGTGCGTGATCTGCGCCCATCGCACCATGCCCGCGCAGCGGGACAATGGCCAGCCGCTCGCCCAGGGCGTTATCGACAACCAGTAACCGGTTTACAGTGCGCGGCCCCGCCAGCGGCCAGAGCGGAAACGCCCCTGGAACAGCAGGCCACGAAGGTTGTTCTCCGCCACTGCACCCAGCCATGCCCCCGGGGCGCCCCAACCCAGCAGCACTGCGCCGGTCCACGCCACCGGCAGCCGCACCAGCCAGGTGCAGGCGCTGGCCGTGAGGAATACATACCGCACGTCGCCGGCGCCGCGCAATACCCCGGACACCGCCGCCGCCACGCTCATCCCCGGCACCGCCAGGGCGAAGATGCGCAGCAGCTGCCCCGCCGTCCGCTCCACCGCCGGGTTGTCAACGAACAGCCTGGGCACGCCGAACGACGCCAGCCACAGTGTGGCCACTACCGCCAGCGCCGCTGCCAGCGCCAGCCCCCGCGCCGCCCGGGCCGATCGCTCCGCCAGTTCCAGGCGGCGCAGGCCCAGCGCCTGGCCGGTGAGCGTCATCGCGGCGGTGCTCAGGGCAAAGGTGGGCACGAGCGCCAGTTCCACGGAGCGCATGGCGATGGCGTGAGCGGCGATGCCATCGGTCCCCGCACGGGCGACGATACGGGTGTAGAGCAGGAATGCCAGGATAAACTGGAGCTCCTCGGCGCTCATCGGCAGGGCCAGCCGCACAAACCGGCGGAGCGCTGCGCCATCGGGCCGCAGCAGTGCCCTCCCGAGCCGCAACCGGAGAGCGCCGCGCCCGCGCAGCACCAGCACCAGCGCCAGCGCACCACCCGCCAGCGCGGCGACGGCGTAGCCGATGCCGGAGGCCAGCACTCCCATCTGTATGCCGATCACCCCGCTGATCAGGGTGAAGGTCACGACGAAGTTGACAGCGTTGACCACCAGCAGCACCAACATCGGCCGGACGGTATCGCCTGCGCCGCGCAGCGCGCCATTGGCGGCGTACATCAGCAGCAGTGGGGGCAGCGCGGCGGCGGCCGGCAGCAGGAAGTCCAGCCCGTGCGCCGTCACGACCGCGTCCGCGCCCATCAGCCGCAGCGCCGGCTCGGCGCCCAGGGCGACGCCGGCCGCCGCCACCAGCCCCCAGCACAGCGCCGCTTGCAGCGCCGCGACCAGTGCCCGCCGCCCGCCATCAGCGGCGCCCGCGCCGGTGTCGTGTGCGACCAGCGTCGTTGCCGCCACCTCGGCGCCCAGCGCCCCTACCAACGGCAGCCACAACAACAGGCCGCCCAGCCCTACCGCCGCGACGCCGTCAGCGCCGGTATAGCGCCCCACCAGCACCGCATCGACCGCCGCCAGCAGCGAGAGCGCCAGCCGCTCGGCTGCCACGGGCCACGCCAGCCGCAGCACCAGCCGCCGCAGCCCGAGCCCGGATGCGAACAGGGTGCCAGCCAGCGTGGTTCGGGCGGTATCCGGCGCGGCGTGAGCCGTCATGGGCGCCTTTCATGGCGGCAGGGCAGGAATGGGACAGCAGCGCACGATCGCACGCCCGCCGCTGGCGGTCGTTCTCAGGGTGCCACAGCAGGCGGTGAGAGAGAACCACGCGGGATGCCGCCAGAGAGACGCGGACGGCGCCTGACGGTGCGGACCGGCGCGGGAAGTGCCGCTAGCCGTGGCCGGCAAAGCGGGCGACCACGTCGTACAGCATATCGATGTCGAAGGGCTTAGGGAGGTAGCCGTCGGCGCCGGCGCGTTCGGCCTCCACGTGCGCGGCGCGGCCGGCCGTCATGAACACGACGGGGATGGCGACGCCGCTGGCGCGCAGCCGCCGCAGCAGCTCCCAGCCGTCCATCACCGGCATGTTCAGGTCGAGCAGGATGACGGCCGGCCGTTCGAGAGCCAGCGAGCGCAGCGCATCGGCGCCGTGCGCGGCCACCGCCACACGGTAGCCTTCGGCTTCGAGCATGACGGCGATGGTCTCACGGATAGCAACATCGTCGTCAACGACAAGCACGGGTTTGGACGGGGATAGCTGCGTCATGATCGTGCCCCACGGGATGCTGCACTCAGCATATCGGGCGGCCACCGCCGCAGGTCTGGCAGGTGGCGGTAGCGTATGGGCTGTCCTGCTAGCCCAAACGAGCGATGGGCCGGCGCCCATCTGGCGAGCAGACGAACGTCACGCCGGTTGCTGATCACTCCATCGGCTAAACGCGCGACAGCAACAGAGGTTAACGAGGCAGCCGCCCCCCTGTCGTACGGGCACTGGGGAAGAACTGGGCCCCCAGCTTGGGGGATTTCGAGGGAGGTCGCCGCTCGTCAACCCCCTGGCAGAAGTCGCGCGCGCCCCTCGTCAACCCCCCCTAGCCGAGGTCGCGCCCGCCGCTCGTCAACCCCCTGGCAGAAGTCGCGCGCGCCCCTCGTCAACCCCCCCTAGCCGAGGTCGCGCCCGCCTCTCCTTAAACCCCCCTAGCAGGGGGGTCGCGCGCGCAGCGCGCGGGGGGGTCTTGGCAGCGACCAGCAGCCAGCCCCCCGCCAGGGGGAATTACGAAGGTGGCCGGGCATCACCTGCTCGCGGGGATGACGAGG
>WBZO01000690.1_pt1 | contig 64924 bp, 75 predicted proteins | sample 5204261 | NCBI WGS metagenome assembly WBZO01 (sample SAMN12412400, study PRJNA552823) | activated sludge metagenome | isolation source: activated sludge from anammox sidestream of wastewater treatment plant... | place: USA: North Carolina | collected 2017-09
TGCATTCTGGGGTCAATCTTCCTGCTATAATGTGAGCACGTTTGAGGGCGTTCACTGGCACATCGAAATGCAGCAGCCTACCCACTACTCGTGCTGGTTCGCGTGGAGCGCTGGAAGCTACCTACAGATAACAAACGGCCTTGGGGCTGTAGGTTCGAATGCCCTATCCAAGACGTCTTGTTGGTAGAATTGCGATGGCGGGCTGTCTCGGTCTGGCGCTTGCCGTAGCGGCGGCTTGCTCGGGCGGCACGGAGGACGAGCGCCCGCCGACACCAATCGCATGGGTGACCCCGCCAGCTCCGGCCACTACGACCGGGGTCCCGGCGTTCTCGCCGGAGTGCGATACGGAGATGATCCGGGTGGCGCGCGGGGAGGCGGCAATCGACCAGACGCTGCCCAGTTGCGCCACCGCGTGGGAGTGGATGGGCGCGGCCGCCCGTTACCCGGCCGCGCTGCCCGCCGGCAAGGAGGCACACGCCGTCCTGGTGGACCTGTGTTTTCGCGCGTCCGAGGAGCTCTTCCTGAGGTCGGGGGCATGCCTGCAGACTGTCGGGGGCCGAACCGGGCCACTGGCCATCTACGCCGGCGCGTGGAACGGAGACGATGCGCTCCTGGTGGGGACCCTGGCACTCCAGGGCCGATGCCTCTACATCGTGGACCCGGCCGGCTATTCGCCAGCGCCAGCCGGCGGGCCGTTGCTGCTCGCGTTCGGCATCGGCACGGGCTGGGACGGGAAGAGCGAGACGGTCAGCTACGCGGGCCGCGAGCTGCGCGTGGGAGAGGTGGTGCAGGTCGGCGGCTCGGCGGTCAGGAAGAGCGCAGCCTCGACGCAGTGGCTGGTGCCGCCCGCGCCGGAATGCGAGAGCGAGCTGATCTGGTTCGTGGGAGAGCCGTTCCCGGCGAAATGACGCTGGCGCTCGCGCTGCCGTTGACGGCACGGCACCCGAAAGCGACGATGGCCGCACTTTCCGAAGCCTGTTCGGCTTCGAACCCGAGGCGTACCCATGAGTGAGCGCAAGCAGGCACCCGACATCACGCTGAAGTCGGTGGTCTCGAACAGGCAGGTGAACCTGCGCAAGCCCGGTGCGGTGCTGGTGCTGGTGATGCCCACGCAGGCGACCACCGAGGCGGTGAACCCACTCCGGGCGGCGCTGCGCGAACGCTACCCGGACCCGGCGAAGGTGGTCATCGCGAGCGTGGTGGACCTGCGCCAGGTGCCCCGGCTGATGCGGAAGATGGGCGAGAGCGCGCTTTCGAAGCGGTACGACGAGGTCGCTGCCGGGCTGCAACCCGGCCAGGACCCGGCGCAGTACGTGGTGATGTGCCCCGACTGGAACGGCGAGGTGCCTGGAAAGCTTGGGCTCGGCGACCTGGGTTCGGAGTTGGGCGTGGCGGTCATTTCGGCGGACGGCACGATCGCGGGGACGTACCGCGGGATGGAGCCGCTCGAGTCGGTCGCGGAGCAGGTGGCGGCGGCCCTGGGCTAAGGCGGGCCGGAGGTTTACCGGGAGGTTGCACGGGCTTCGTTGACAGCCTTTCGCGTGGGGCGAACAATACCCGGGCATCGCCCCGGCCCGGGGCCGGTTTCCATGCTCCCGGCCGAGGGACTTGCCACTCTGAAAGGGGGTTTCGCTTGGCTGAAGCGACCGCGGTGGCGCCCGAACTGCGCCCACTCGTCCCACACCTGACCCTTGGGGCCACACGGGAAGAGGATTACCTGAACGGGTCCGTCTGCAAGAACTGCGGGACCAAGTATGTCGGCCCACGGCTTTTCTGCGCGAAATGCAGCAGCCCGGGCCCATTCGACACGGTGAAGCTGGCCTCGACCGGCGAACTCCACGTTTTCACGATCATCCACCAGGCCACGCCCTACGTGAAGGCGCCCTACATCGCCGCGATCGTCGACCTGGATGGCGGCGGCAGCATCAATACAAACATCGTCGGGATCGAGCCAAAGCCTGAGAACCTGCAATTCGGGATGCGCGTGAAGATGTTCACGGAGAAGGTCTCGGAGGACAACGAAGGCAACTCGTATGTTGCCTACCGGTTCACGCCGGCCTGACAGCATTCCCCGCCCCCAAAACGAACAGGGGGTGTGATTCGCACGAAGGAGGAAGCCAGTGCGAGAAGTAGCCATCATTGGCGTTTCGATGATCAAGTTCGGGCGGTATGCGGACCGGGACTTCGCCCAGCTCGGCGCCCAGGCAAGCCTTGAGGCCCTGAAGGACGCAGGCGTGCAGATGAACCAGATCGAGGCGCTGTACAGCGGCAACCTGTACTCCACGTCTGGTTCGGGGCAGCGCATCCTGCAGCAGATGGGCCAGACCGGCATCCCGGTGGTCAACGTGGCCAATGCCTGCGCGACAGGTTCGACGGCATTCCGCGAGGCGTACTTCGCGATCGCCTCGGGCGCGTACGACATCGCCATGGCCGTTGGCACCGAGCAGATGGGCAAGCAGGGCCTCCTGGGGTCGCGCGGCGACCCGGCGACCAGCCTCGAAGGCCGGGTTGGCTCGTACATGATGCCGGCTGTGTTCGGCATGGCCGGCATGGAGCATGCGCGGCAATACGGCACCAGGCAGGAGCACTTCGCCCTGGCGAGCGTGAAGAACCACTTCCACAGCACAGAAAACCCGCTGGCCCAGTACCAGAAGGAATCGCCGCTGGACGAAGTGATGAACTCGCGGGCGATTTCGTACCCGAACACCCTGCTGATGTGCTGCCCGACTGGTGACGGCGCAGCAGCGGCGGTACTGTGTTCGATGGACAAGGCCCGCCAGTTCACAACTCAGCCGATCAAGATCGCCGCGAGCGTGCTCACGAGCGACCCGTATACGGACCGCGACCTCACCTTGCCTGACGTCAATACGCTGACACGGAACGCAGCCCAGATCGCGTACCAGAAAGCGGGCATCGGGCCGCAAGACCTCAGCCAGGTCGAACTGCACGACTGCTTCGCCACGGCGGAGCTGTTGCACTACGAGAACCTGGGGCTTTGCGGCGACGGCGAAGCCGGCAAGCACGTGGCGAGCGGTGCTCCCTGGATCGGGAACAGGATCCCGACGAAGTACCAGGAAGACATCGCGCCGCTCCAGGACAAGACCTACCAGCCGAAGACCACGGCGGTCGTGAACGCCAGCGGCGGCCTCCTTTCGAAGGGCCACCCGCTCGGCGCGACCGGCGTCGCCAACATCGCCGAGATCGTGTTCCACCTGCGCGGCCAGGCTGGTGGGCGCCAGGTCGAAGGCTCCAAGGTTGGACTCGCGCACGTCATCGGGTTGGGCTCGTCGTGCACGATTAACATCGTCCAAAAATAGGGTCTCGCACGCTCCAGGCCCCCTCCCCGTCATCCGGTGGGGAGGGGGCTTTTTGCTGGGCGCATTTCCCGTGTAGGGTTCGCAAGCATGGCTGGCCCCTGCGACGCGCTGGACTTCCACGAGCACATCCGGAAACGCCTGATCACGCGTGGTATCTCCGAATCGGAAGTGCGGTACGGGTCCAATTTCCCGCGGGAGGACTGATGAAAGTCGAATACGACGCCAAGCGAGACCTCCTCTACTTGCTCCTGGCGCCAGAAGGCAAGAGGGCAGCCCGTACCGAAACCGTGGCCCCGGGCGTGCATGTCGATTTCGACCGCGACGGGAAGATAATCGGGATCGAGGTCGTCGAAGCATCGAGCGTGGTCGGTGCGGATCCGAGTCTCGAAGTTGCGCTGAGACCCGCGAGCTAAGAGTGCGCGTCTCCTTCGGCTGTGACGCTTTCCTTTTTCGGCGGTGGGAGCGAAGGTGTCGGTGTGTCGCAAGAGATTGGCGAATCAGTCCCCGAGGAAGTCCTCTGCGCGTTCGGGCTTGCAGGCGCAAGTCAGCGGATGTTCGCCGATGGGAACGTGAACCGGCACTGGCGGGTGGAGGCGGAGGGCCGCACAGCCGTGGTGCGGCAGTACGGCGTTCCACGGGGGCTCCCATCCATCGCGTGGGAACAACAGTTGATGGCGTTCGCGGCGACGAAGGGGTGGCCTGCTCCCGTAGCCGAACCACATGGCGGGGGCGGTGCCGCGGTTGAGCACGGCAGCGGCGTGTGGACGTGTCACCGTTTCCTGGAAGGTGAGGCCACGGCCGGAGACACGCCGGCATCCCGTCACATCATGGGCCGCCTCCTTGCCCGGCTCCACAAAGACCTTGCGGGCTTTGACGTGAGCGGCCAGCGGCCGGGGTTTGGAAAGACATGGGAATTGGACGTGATGGTGGAGCCGGCCGGGGCGGGGTCGTTCAACTCGTTGCTCGCGGCATTCGGGCGGGAGTACCCGGACCTCGCTGGAAGTATCCGGAGACAGCGATACCGGAACCTGCGCGAGCTCGCGCGGCTGCACTACCCGGACCTGGCCGACCACCCGATCCACGGGGACTTCTCGCCGCGAAACCTGCTGTTCAAGGACGGGCAACTGACCGGCGTGCTGGACTTCGATTTCGCGCGGCAGGACGCGTGGCTGTGCGACCTTGCGCCGCTGCTGATGCCGTTTCAGCCGCTCGACCCGCGTCTCGCGCGGTCGCTGTTCGATGGTTACCAGTCCGTTCGGCCGCTTCCGGAGGCTGAGTGGGAGTTGCTCCCGGCGCTGGTACGGGCATCGCTGTTGTGGTGGGTAGCACTCTTGCTGGTGCGGTGGAGGCTGACCGGCGCCGCGCCAGCGGGGATCGCCCGGACCATAGACCAGCGCTTCCCGGCGTTCGATGCGTTCGAACCGGAAGTACGTGCGCTGGCGCGACGCGCGACCGCCTGAGGTTGGCTCAGTCGGCGGCGACGACGCGGAGTTGGGACAGCTGGCTGACGGGGGCGTTGGCCGAACCCGTCCCAGGGCAGCGCCAGTTGCGGCCCGTGGTATTCCGGCAGGAGAGCCAGGGCCCGCCGGGCCAGAGCTGGGCCGAGACCGTCTGGGCCGGGGCATCGAGCCGGAACACGACCGCGTTGAGGATGCCGGGGTTCGCCGGGCGAAGGCGGTAGCGGATCCGGTCGACGTTGTAGCCGGACACGCTGCCGGTCCCGTCGCCGGCGTGCGATGGACCAACCGTGTTGGTGGCGGCAAATCCCAGGCTGGATGCAGCCAAGACCGCCACGGCAGCGAGCGCGACCAGGCGCCGGGGACGTGCGATGACCATGTTGCGACCTCTCCCCGCTGGCCACGCGAAGCGTTGCCAACGGGAGCAGGTTCGACCGGTTGCCGCGCACGCGTAAGGCTCGCGCACGGGGGAGTAACGCGTTGTCCACCGAAGTGGTACTGCGCGGTGCGCCGGCGCAGCGGCTACGGGCGGAGCGCGATCTTCAGGACCCCGCCTTCGCGCTTTCGGAACAGGTCGTAGGCGGCCGGGGTCTCAGCGATCCTCATGTTGTGCGTGATCAGCGGCGTGAGGTCGACCTTTCCGCCCGAAATGAGGGCCATGAGCCGCTCGAGACGGGCAGTGCCGACCGGGCAGAACGTCGTCACCAGCTTGCGGTGGATGAAGGAGCCGCTGGTGGGCATCGTCAGCTGGGGGAAGGCCCCGTAGACGCCGACGGAACTGACGGTGCCGCCCATCCGGACCACGCGGCAGGCATTCTCGAATGTGACCTGGTGGCCAAGCGCTTCGACGGCGATATCGGCCCCTTTGTTGCCCGTGAGTTCCATGATCTTCGCAACCGCATCGGCGGGGTCGACCACGATGTCGGCGCCGAAGCGCTTCGCCATGGCGACGCGCTCGGGGATGGACTCGACGGCGATGATGGTGCCGGCACCGTAGGCCCGGGCGCCGGCAGTGGCGCAAAGTCCGACCGGCCCCTGGGCGAAGATGGCGACGACATCGCCGGGTTTGATCTCGGCGCGCTCGATAGCGGCAAAGCCAGTGGACATGATGTCGGTGACGAAGAGCACCTGCTCGTCGGAGAGGGAGGCCGGGATCTTCGCCATGCTGGTCTGGGCGCCGTTGACCAGGAAGTACTCGCCCTGCGCCCCGAAGATGAGGTTGCCGGGGGAGTTGAAGGTCTCGCAGACCTGGTGGTCGCCTTCCAGGCATCGGCGGCACGAACCACAGCAGACGAGACATCCGACGGCGACGCGGTCGCCCGGCACGAAGTTGGTGACTCCGGCGCCGACTGCCTCGACGATACCTACTGCCTCGTGGCCCATGGGGACTCCGGGCGGGATGGGCATCTCGTCCACGATGTGGATATCGCTGCCGCAGATCGTGCTGAGGGTCGTCCGAACGATGGCCTGGCCAGGCCCGGGCTGATCGGGATAGGGGATGGTCGTCATCGCGACGGTGCCTTGGCCGGTCTTTACGCAGGTGTTCGAAGCGGGCATGAATTGCCTCCGGAAGATATCGATGGGGCACGCGGAGCTTACCGGCCGGTAGGCCAGGGGTACAGCGACCCGGTGCTTAGAGGTTCATGCGGGCGGCGAGGGGCAGGCGGCGGTCGCGGCCGAAGGCCCGGGCGGTGATCTTGACTCCCGGCGGGGCCTGGCGGCGCTTGTACTCGTTACGGTCGACCAGTGCGACGACCTGGCGCACGGTCGCCTCGTCGAAGCCGGCGGCGACGATCTCGGCGATCGTGCGGTCGTCTTCGACGTACGCCTCGAGAATGGGGTCGAGGACCTCGTACGGCGGCAGCGTGTCCTGGTCGAACTGATCCGGCTTCAGTTCGGCGCTGGGCGGCTTGATGAGGACGTTCTCGGGGATGAGGGCGCGCCCGGCCTTTTCGTTGCGCCAGCGGGCGAGGCGGAAGACGAGTGTCTTGGGGACATCCTTGATGACCGCGAGGCCGCCGGCCATGTCGCCATAGAGGGTCGCGTAGCCGGTCGCGAGTTCGCTCTTGTTGCCGGTGGTCAGCGTGATGAAGCCAAAGGCGTTGGAGAGCGTCATGAGGACGTTGCCGCGCTGGCGGGCCTGGATGTTCTCTTCGGCGGTGCCGGGATCGCGGCCCTCGAAGGCATCGGCGAGCATTTCGAGCATGGCGGCATGGGCGGGCTCAATGGGCACCGTCAGGTAGCGGATGCCGAGGTTCCCGGCCAGCGCGCACGCATCGTCACGACTGTGCTGGCTGGAGTAGCGGCTCGGCATGGAGACGCCGACGACGTTTTCGGCGCCGATAGCGTCGACAGCGATGGCCGCGACCACGCTGGAGTCGATGCCGCCAGAGAGGCCGACGACCGCCTGCCGGAAGCCGGTCTTTGCGAGGTAGTCCCGCGTCCCGAGCACGAGGGCTTCCCAGACTTCTTCTTCGTCGCGCAGATGTGGGGCCACCGTGCCGGGCGCCGGCTGCCGGGCGGAGACCGGGGCGGGCCAGCCGAGGTCGACACGTTCGGTACCGGTTTCTCCGCCACGGTCGCGGAGCTCGACGCGGCGGCGAGGATCGTGGAGGCGGCGCTGGACGACCGCATCGAGGTCGAACTCGACCGTGAGCAGGGTCTCGCGGAACTGGGGGCCGCGCGACAGGACCTGTCCCTCCGCATCGACGGCGAGGGAAGCGCCGTCAAACACGAGCTCATCCTGTCCCGCGACGGCGTTGAGGTAGGCGATGGCGATCAGGTTGTCCGAAGCGCGAGTGGCAATCATCTTTTCGCGGCCCTGGGCCTTCCCGCGGTGGTAGGGCGAGGCGTTGATGTTGATGCAGAGTTCGGCGCCGCCGAGGGCGAGGGCATCGAGCGGAGCTCCCGGGTACCAGATGTCCTCGCAAATGCTGACGCCAAAGGTGACTTCGCCGGCGGTATAGACCGGAGTGCGGTTGCCCGCGGCAAAGTAGCGTTCCTCATCGAACACGCCGTAATTGGGGAGGCGGCGCTTGTGGTAGGTATCGACCCAGCGGCCGTTGGCGATGATGGCGGCGGCGTTGTAGGCGTCACCGTTGGACCAATCGACGAAACCAACGATGGCGATGATGTCGCGGATCGATGGGGCGAGGGCGGCGACCGCTTCGTGGGAGGCCTCGCAGAAGGAGCGGCGGAGGACCAGGTCCTCGGGCGGATACCCGGTGACGGCGAGTTCGGGGAAAGCAACGATAGCGCAACCGGCCTCACGCGCCTCGGCGATGCGCGCGGAGATGGTGGCGACGTTTCCACGGATATCGCCGACGGTGGTATCGATCTGCGCGAGGCCAACACGGACGGTCCTCATGGCGCGAGTATACTTCGCCGCCGCGGTTCGGCTCTTCATGCGGGAATCGGGGAATCCCGTAGGCGGGTCCCCGGATTCACAGGCGGGTACAAGGGTGAGAGGCTGGTGGTGGTGGCGCTTTGAGGTAGGGAGATGTCTCGAAGCCGGAGTCCAATTCATAGTCCATGCCCGCTGTGCGGGCGGGTGACCCGTGCGCATTCGCGGATCGTGGTTGCCGATGTCGAACCTGCCGGTGCACGGCGGAGCCGCTACGCGACCGTGATTTGTCGAGATTGCGCGTTTGCGATGGTGCTTCGTTCGGAGGCGGCGGCGTTGCGGGCGGCCTGTTAGTCCATTGGCGGGGGGCCGGCCATCCGTTACGGTGGCCGGTCCCTCATGCGTAGAATGGCCCCACCGCACCTGGGAGGGGCCGAGCATGAACAACGTCCTCGCGATGATACTCGCGGGCGGGCAGGGTGACCGCCTCTCGATCCTTTCCGAGCAGCGCGCGAAGCCGGCCGTGGTGTTCGGCGGCCAGTACCGGATCGTGGACTTCGTGCTGAGCAACTGCGGGAACAGCAGCATCACGAAGCTGGCAATCCTCACCCAGTACCGTCCACGGTCGTTGTTCAACCACATCGGGGCAGGGCGGGCGTGGGGGTTCGACACGCCAGAAGGCGGCATCCAGATCTTGCAGCCGTACCTCGGCCGGGCGGATTCGGACTGGTACCAGGGTACGGCCGATGCGGTCTACCAGAACCTGTATGTCATCGAGGAGTCGCGGGCGCGCGAGGTCCTCATCCTCGCGGGGGACCACATCTACCTGACCTCGTACCGGAACATGGTCGCCTATCATCGCAGCCAGGCGGCGGATGCCACGGTGGCCGTGTACCAGGTGCCGCGCGAAGAGGCGCACCGGTTCGGCGTGCTCGATTTGGACGGGAATGGCCGCGTAACTGATTTCCAGGAGAAACCCGAGAACCCTCGCGGCTCATGGGCATCGATGGGTGTCTATGTGTTCAACAAGGATGTGCTCGTCGAACAACTGCAGGCGGACGCGGACCTGGGCGAGGCAAGCGCGCACGACTTCGGCCGGGACATCATCCCCCGGATGTATCAATCGCACCGGGTGTTCGGGTACCAGTACCAGGGATACTGGCGCGACGTGGGCACCATCGAAAGCTACTGGGCGGCGCACATGGACCTCTTGAGCCCCAACCCCCCGCTGAACCTGGAGGACCCGGACCTTCGGTTGCGAACGTCGGGGTCGCTGCTGCCACCGGCGCGATTCGGCGCGCTGGCCACGGTCCGCGAATCGCTCGTCTCGCCGGCGGCCTTTGTTGGGGGCGAGGTCACGCGGTCGGTGATTTCGCCCCGGGTGGTCATCGAAGAGGGGGCGACGGTGCGCGATTCGATCATCCAGCACGGGTGCGTCATCCGTGCGGGCGCCGTCGTGGACCGGGCGATTCTGGACAAGGAGGTGACGATCGGGCGCGAGAGCGTGGTCGGCGAAGGGCCGGGGAATGTCGCGAACTTCGACCGGCCGGACATCGTGAACAGCGGGATCACGATCGTGGGGAAGCGCGTCACGGTCCCTTCGGGGCTGCGCGTGGGGCGGAACGTCGTTATCGGGCCCGGCGTACACGACGAACTGATGGACCAGGCGGTGCTGGAGAGTGGGTCGACGGTGCATCCGACACAGATGCCGCTGCACCTGTTTGTCTGAGCCCGTGCGGCTGTACACGGTCGAGGAAGCGCAAGCGGCGCTGGCGGAGATCATCCCCGTGCTGGAGCGTGTCCGCGCGGCATACGTGGAGCTGCGCGCGCTGCAGGCGAGCCTCGCGGCGGATGTGCGGGGAGCGAGCGGAGACGGGCACCTGCTTGCCGATCCCTGGCAGCAAGGCGGCGAAAACCGCGTGGAGGACTTGAACCAGGAACTCCAGCGGGGCGCGCGGGAACTCGACCTGCGAGGAGTGGAGTTGAAGGACCCGGAAAAGGGGCTCGTCGACTTTTTCCACAAACGGGATGGACGTGTGGTCTATCTCTGCTTCCTGCTGGGGGAGCCACGCATCGAGTACTGGCACGAGTTGCATGCCGGGTTTGCGGGACGGCAGAGGCTCCAGGAGCGGTAAGGAAGCCGGCCGTGGTGGCGGGCGGGCGCGCGATGGCTACAATCCGCCCAGCACTGAACGAGGGCAGCCATGGCGACCATGTACCCGATACGCGACATCTTCGTCGAGGCCAACGGACTGAGGCACCACCTGATTGCGCGGGGGACGCCGGGATCGCCGGTGGTCATGATGATCCACGGTCTCGCGGGCCAGGCCCATACGTTCGACGGGATCGCGAACCTGCTGGCGGCGAAGTACCACGTGTACTGCCTGGATGTGCGCGGGCGGGGCGAGAGCGAGTGGGGTCCGCCGGAGCAGTACACCATCGACACCTACGTGGCGGACCTGGAGGCGATCCGGGAAGCGCTGGGGCTGCAGCGCTTCTCACTGGTCGGGACGTCGATGGGCGGGCTGATTGCCATGCAGTACGCGCCGAAGTTCCCGGAGCGGGTGGACCGGGCGGTGCTGAACGATGTCGGGCCGGAGATCGACCCGGCGGGGCTGCAACGGATTCTCTCGTACGTGGGCACCGCACCAGAGATGTTCGCGGATATGAAGGCGGTGGTGAAGTACTACCGGGAGCACTACGCGCCGATGGTTGAACACCTGGCGGACGACCAGATGGTGGAATTCGCGCGGTACAACGTGCGGCGGAGCGACAGCGGCGTGTACGTGTGGAAGATGGACCCGGCGGTGCGGACGACGCCCCCGGCGGCGCCCTCGGTCGAGCCGTGGGCCGCGCTCAGGGCGATGCAGTGCCCGGTGCTGATCCTGCGGGGTGGCCAGAGCGATGTGTTGAGCGCGGATATCGCTGCGCGGATGGTGGAGGCGCTGCCCGGGGCGAAGCTCGTAGAGGTGCCTGGAGTGGGGCACGCACCGGTGCTGACGGAGCCGGTGGCAGTGCGGGCGCTGGAGGAGTACCTGGCCGGGTAGACGGGTTATTGACAGCGGGGCGTGGCGACCATACCTTGATGGCTCAATCGAAGATGTAGCGTCGATCGGGAAGAGTAACCGGTCAGGCGAGCCTCCAGAGAGCCGGGGACAGGTGCGAGCCCGGTGGCAGCGCGACAGGTGAATGGGCCCGGGAGCTCCGCAGCCGAACCCGAAGGTAGTAGGTTGCGGCGGAGTGGCACCGTTATCACAGCCAGGGCCCTCGCGGTGGATGCCGCGGCGGCTGACAAGTGCCCGGGCAGTGTGAACCGCACGGGAACAAAGGTGGCACCGCGAGAACCCCTCGTCCTTTGATGGCGAGGGGTTTTGTGTTCTCTGTGCCGCAAGGCGAATCCACCGCGGAGACACGACGGACCGAAGGCGCATGGGGGTGGCTTCGAGACCGGCCCGGCACTGGTGGAAACAACGTAGTTAGAGGGACAGCACAGCAATGGCAACGCGGAAATTCAACCTGGAAGAGTCGGAGCTCCCGACGCACTGGTACAACATCGCGGCGGACTTGAAGAACCCGCCCGCACCCCCACTGCACCCGGCGACACACGAGCCGATCGGCCCGGAGGCTCTCGCGCCGCTCTTCCCGATGGAGCTGATCAAGCAGGAAGTCAGCACCGAGCGGTACATCGCCATCCCGGAGGAAGTGCGGGAGATCCTGAAGATCTGGCGGCCCGCGCCGCTCATCCGGGCGACGTTCCTGGAGAAGGCGCTGGATACCCCCGCGCACATCTACTACAAGTACGAGGGCGTATCGCCGAGCGGCTCGCACAAGCCGAACACCGCCGTCGCGCAGGCGTACTACAACAAGCAGGAAGGCGTAAAGCGCATCGCCACGGAGACGGGCGCCGGGCAGTGGGGCTCGTCACTCGCGTTCGCCTGCCAGATGTTCGGCATCGAGTGCAAGGTGTACATGGTGAAGGTCTCGTACAACCAGAAGCCCTACCGGCGCTCGATGATGCGCGTCTGGGGCGGGTCCGTGGTGGCGAGCCCGAGCGACGAGACGAACGCGGGGCGGGGCATCCTCGCCGAGGACCCGGAAAGCGCCGGTTCGCTCGGCATCGCCATCAGCGAAGCGGTGGAAGACGCCGCGATGCGTGAAGACACGCGCTATTCGCTCGGGAGCGTTCTGAACCACGTGCTCCTCCACCAGACGGTCATCGGACAGGAAGCGATGAAGCAGATGGAGATGGCCGGCGAGTACCCGGATGTCGTCATCGGCTGCGCGGGTGGCGGTTCGAATGCAGCCGGGCTGCTCTTTCCGTTCATGAAGGACCGGCTCGAAGGGAAGACCAGGACGCGCTTCATGGCCGTCGAGCCCGCATCGTGCCCGAGCCTGACGAAGGGCGAGTACCGGTACGACTTCGGCGATGTGGCGGGCCTGACGCCGCTGATGAAGATGTACACGCTCGGCCACACGTTCATGCCGCCGGGGATCCACGCGGGCGGGCTGCGCTACCACGCAATGGCGCCGCTGCTGTGCCACCTGTACGACGAGGGGTACATCGAGGCGAAGGCGTATCCGCAGAACCCGTGCTTCGAAGCGGCGACGCTGTTCGCGCAGACGGAAGGCATCATCCCGGCGCCGGAAAGCTCCCACGCGATCCGGGGGGCGATCGATGAAGCGCTGGCGGCGAAGGAAGAGGGCAAGTCGCGCGTCATCCTGTTCAACCTCAGCGGCCACGGGCTCCTGGACCTGCAGGCCTACGATGACTACATGGCGGGCAAGCTCGTCGACGACCATTACCCGGCAGAGAAGGTGCGGGAAGCAATGACGCACCTGCCGGTCATCTAGTCCGACCGCGACGCGGGGGGCGGGCGGCCCCCCGGCAAGGAGACGCGACCATGACCACGCTCAGTGCCAGTACGGACCTGGAGCGGCGCATCAAGGCGATCCTGGAGGAGCGGGCGATGCTGAAGCATCCGTTCTATGTGGAGTGGGCGGCAGGCACGTTGCCCATGGCGAAGCTGCGGCAGTTCGCCTGCCAGTTCTACCCATTCGAGCAGGCCTTCCCCCGGTATCTGAGCGCGATGCACACGCGGACGGAATCGCCGGTCATCCGTCAGCTCTTGCTCGACAATCTGTGGGATGAAGAGCACGGGGAGCGGAACCACCCGGCACTGTGGCTCGAATTCGCCGCATCTCTGGGATTGAAGGGAGAGGAGGTGCGGATGGCCGAGCTGCGGCCGGAGACGAAGGCGCTGGTCGAGCACTTCCGCAGGACTGCCCATGAAGCGCCGCTGGCCAACGCACTCGGCACGCTGTTCGCGTTCGAGGGTCAGGTGCCCGCGATGTCGTGGCAGGTGATCAAAGGGCTGACCGAGCACTACGGGTTCGAACCGAGACAGTTCGAGTTCTTCTCGGTGCACCTGGTGGCCGACATTGCTCACGCGGGCGCCGAGATGGAGGCGATCGCCGAGGCGTGTAGCGACGAAGAATCGCTGGTGGAGGCGGTAGAAGTGGCGTGCAATCTCTTGCTGTCGTTTCTCGACGGCTGTTACGCGGAGGCGGCCTGATGGCAGAGGGCGAACAGACAATCGAAGCGTGGAATACGGCTGTCCGGCTGGCGGCGGCGATCGGACGGTTGAAGATTGGATCGAACCTGCGGGCCGCATCGGACGCGCAGGCCAAGGCGTTCGAGCTGGCGGGCATCGCGAGCGGACTGATCGCGGAGGCCGGCACCCGGGAAGGACCGGCGCAGGTGGGCCTGTTGCGAGATGCGCGGGGCGCGCTGGCGCAGTGCCGTTCGTGGATCCACGTGCTGGCGGCCGTGACGAACGAACAAGAGTCGGTGTTCGGCAACGAACTCGACCTGGTCGAGCAGGCATCGCGGCAGGTGAACGCGTACGCGCGTTCGCTGGACCGCGGGGGCCCGCCGCCGGGAGGCCCCCGTCCCCCGATGCGCCCCGGTGGTGGACCTCGCCCGGGTGGACCGCCACGCTCCGGGGGTGGGCCCCGATGAGCGGACGCAAGCGCATCCTGACCGGCATCCGGCCAACCGGAGCCCTCCACCTGGGGCACTACGCCGGCGCGCTTGAGAACTGGGTGCGGCTCCAGCACGACTACGAGGCGTACTTCCTCATCGCGGACTACCAGGTCTCCGACTATGCCGACGACCTCCAGAGGGTGCGCGACGCGGTCTGGGAGGTAGCGCTGGACTGGCTGGCGGTGGGGCTCGATCCGGAGGGGAGCTCGTTCGTGATCGAGAGCCTCGTGCCGGAACACGCCGAGCTGGCGACGCTGCTTGGGTGGTTCCTGCCGGTTTCGATGCTGGAGCGGAACCCGACGCTGAAAGCCGAGATGGCGGCGATGGAAGAGCCGGAAGACGGGTCGCAGGAGCGGAAGTCGGTGCCGGTGGCGTTTTATACCTACCCGGTGATGCAGGTGGCGAACATCTTGATGCCGCGGGCCCACCTGGTGCCCGTGGGGGAAGACCAGCTCCCGCACATCGAACTCACACGCGAGACCGCACGCCGGTTCAACCGCCGGTTCAAGGACGTGTTCCCCGAACCGGAGGGGCTCGTCGGCCGGGTGCCCCGGCTCGTGGGCACCGACGGAAACGCCAAGATGAGCAAGTCGCGGGGAAATACCATCGACCTGAAGGACTCGGCCGAGACGGTGACGAAGAAGGTGAAGGCGATGTACGCCGGCCCTCCGCGCGGCGCAACCGAACCAGGCAAGGTGGAGGACAACCCGGTGTTCCTCTACCTGGATGCGTTCGACCCGGATACGAAGCTCGTCGCACAGATGAAGGAGGAGTACGAGACTGCCGGGCTCCCGAACAAGGTGCTGAAGGACCGCCTGACGCTCGTGCTGAACGAGCTACTCGATCCCGTCCGGGAGCGGCGCGCGCACTACGAGTCGAACATGCGGCTGGTGCGTGAGGCACTCGAACAGGGGACGAAACGCGGCCGGGCCATCGCCCAGGAGACGATGGAGATGGTGCGCGACGCGCTCGACCTCCGGTACCTGGAGAGGTACTAATGCTGCACCCGACACTGGACGAGGTGAAGGAACTCGCCAGGCAGGGGGCGGGGAACCTTGTGCCCATCTATCGCGAGGTGACGGCCGACCTGGAGACCCCGGTATCGGCGTTCCTGAAGGTGCGGACCGGCAAGTACTCATTCCTGCTGGAATCGGTCGAAGGCGGCGAGCGGATGGCGCGCTACTCATTCATCGGCACGCAGCCCTACCGGGTGCTGCGGACCGGGCCGGGCGAGGAGTGGGAAGGCGACCCGCTGATCCCGCTCGAACAGGAGATCTCGCGGTTCAAGGAGATCGCGGTGGCAGGCGTCCCGGCGTTCACCGGCGGGGCAATCGGCTACGTGGCCTATGACGCGGTGCGCCACTTCGAACCCCGAGTCGTGCCGCCCGAAAAGGACGACCTGGGGATCCCGGAGGCGATCTTCCTCTTCTGCGATTCGATGGTGGTGTTCGACCACATTCGCCACACGATCAAGGTCGTGGCGCATTGCCGGCTCGATGGGGACATCGACTCGTCGTACCGCCAGGCGGCGTTCCGGATCGACGAGATCGTGGAAAAGCTGAACAACCCGACGATCCAGCTGCCGCCCGAGGAAGTGGGCGCGGTGCTGCGCACCAATGGGCAGGCGCAGTCGAACGTCGGCCGCGAGGGTTACGAACTCATGGTCGAGCGGATCAAGGAGTACGTGGTAGCCGGGGACGTGATCCAGACGGTGCCATCTCAGCGCCTGGCGCGGAAGATCGCCGTGCACCCGTTCAACATCTACCGGCAGCTGCGGATCGTGAACCCCTCGCCGTACATGTTCTATCTGGACATGGGGGACTTCCAGATTGTTGGGGCCTCGCCGGAACTGCTCGTGCGGGTAGAGGACGGCGTCGTCATCAACCACCCGATCGCGGGGACGCGGCCGCGCGGCGCGACGCCCGAGGAGGACGCGCGACTGGCGGCGGACCTCCTCTCCGACGAGAAGGAGCTGGCCGAGCACATCATGCTGGTGGACCTCGGGCGCAACGACGTTGGGCGCGTGTCGATTCCGGGGACGGTCCAGGTCGACAAGCTCATGGAGATCGAGAAGTACTCGCACGTGATGCACATCGTTTCGAATGTCTCGGGGAAGCTGGCTGAGGGGAAGACCCAGTTCGACGCCTTCCGCGCGGTGTTCCCGGCGGGGACCGTGAGCGGGGCGCCAAAGGTGCGGGCGATGGAGATCATCGCGGAACTCGAGCCTTCGAAGCGGGGCATCTATGCGGGCGCGGTGGGCTACGCCAGTTTTTCGGGCAGCCTCGACACGTGCATCGCCATCCGGACGCTCCTGGTGAAGGACGGCGTTGCGTTTCTGCAGGCAGGCGGGGGGATCGTGTACGACTCGGTGCCGGAGACCGAGTACATCGAGACGGTGAACAAGATGGGGGCCCTGATGCGCGCCATCGACCAGGCGGAAATCGCCGCCGCCGAAATGAAGACAGGCAGCCTGGGCTATGGGTAGGCGCCACGACCGGGGTGCGCGATGAGCGACCGGCGACCGGATTGCGTCTATGGGATCCTGGTCAATCAGGGGCGTGTGTTCGTGCGCTGGTACGGTGACGAACCGGGGCTGCCGGGCGGCGTGTTTCGCCCGCTGGCGGAAGACCGGAAGGTGGAACTCCGCGCGCACCTGTGGGACCAGCTCGGGATCGACGCCCGGACAATCTGGGCGCAGGGGGCATTCGACTACCGCAACCCGGACGAGGCCGCCGAGCGCTTCAGCGGCTTTTACACCGTCTGGGAGTGGGAGCCGGAAGTGCGGGCGGAAGCCGGGCGCTGGCTCGCGAGCGAACACGTTGCAACGAGCGGACTGGCGCCTTCACTGCGGATACTCTTATTGAGCGTGCTGGCCACGCTGGCGATGAAGACAACATGAAACAGCACATCCGCATGGCAGCAATTCTGGAGCGCGAGGGGCGGCTGTTCCTGGTGCGGCCCCGGCCGGACTCGCCATGGGAGCTGCCGGGTGGGCCGCTCCCGGAACACGCCGACGATGTCGACCGGGAGATGGACGACATCCTCGGCCAGCTCGGCGTCTGCGCGCCGGCGATCGAAGAGGACTTTCTCCAGACGCACTTCTTCCCGGCGGATGAGGGCCAGGTAGTGTTCAACCTGTATGCCGCGACCGAGTGGAGCGGCGACCCCGTGGTGCCGGCCGGTCACGGGTCGGGCTGGTTCGCCATCGATGAGATCGAAGCTATCGAGATGGACGAGCTGGTGCGAAATGCACTCCTCGAAGCGCTGGGCATCCGCACTCCGGTAGACCGGACGGCGGAGATCCTGGCTGCCCTGGGCGGCGAGCTCGAGGCACCGGAACGGCCCGTTGCGGGCGCGCTCGCGGGCGAACGGCGTCTTCCGCCTGGCCGGGAGGCCGGACTGGACATACTGCGGACCCTCACCGGGGCCGACCCCGAACGGGTGGCGCAGATGATCGCCCGGCAACAACCCGAACTGGCAAACGACCAGATCGAGTTCGTCCTGGGGCAGGTGTGGGCCAACCCGGCGCTGGACCGCCGGACACGCAGCCTGCTGGTGGTGGCGATGCTGGCGGCATCGGGGCGCACCGGAAGCTCCCTGCGGTCGCACATCAACGGGGCGTTGAACCACGGGGCAACGCCAGAACAGGTGGTCGAGACGCTCCGGATGGTGGCAGCCTACGCGGGTTTCCCGGCGGCGATCGAGGCATGGCCGGTACTGGAGGATGTATTCGAGCAGCGCGGGATCCCGCGGCCAGGGAGGGCGGAGTGAGCGTCATCCTCTGGGACCTGGACGACACGTTGCTCGATACCCTGGCGGGTCGGATGCATGCCCTGGCGTATGCGCACGAGCGGCTGCTGGGTTCGAAAGTCGACCCGGAGGCGCTGTGGCGCTCGCACCGGGGCGGCACGCTGGAAGAGCTGGGACGGCGGCTCGTGGGCGATCGCTACCGGGAGTTCGCGGCGACGTACCGGGAGCGGTACTTCAGCCTGGGGCGTGAAGTCCAGCCATATGCGGGGGTCGAACCCGTGCTGCGGACCTTCCATGAAGCGGGCTTCCCTATGGGCGTGGTCACATCCAAAGTGACCTGGGGCGCGACTGAGGAACTGGCCACCTCGGGCATCCTGCGGTACTTCCACACGATCGTCGGGTTCGATGACACGGACTGCCACAAGCCGGACCCGGAACCGATCCACACCGCTCTCGACCGGATGGTCGCGGACGACCCATCGGCAGCGATATTCATCGGAGACAGCCCTGCGGATGTGTGGGCGGCGCGGAACGCGGGTATCCGTTCGATCGCGGCGCTCTGGGGGACGCTTGATAGCGAACTGCTCCTCGATGCGACGCCAGACTTCACGGCAAGGACGCCGGGCGAAGTACTGACGATCCTCGCGGAGATGGGGTTCGGGCAATGACGGCCGAACTGGCAAAGCACGTTGCCCATGTGGGGGTCCGGTTCTACCGGACCGGCGGCGTGGAGCTGGTGCTGGTGCCGCTCCTCAAGGAATCGGCGAGCTTCACGCGGTCGGCCGGGGATGGCTATTTCCTGGTGACGCTGATGGGCGAACCGGGGACGGCGTATCCGCTGAACCTGAGGTCGCCGGGAGCCTACGACCCGGCATACCTGGGAGAGAAGTTCCGCCTCGACCGCAGGGGCTACGGGTACACGCCGGACGAACTGGCCGCGGCCCTGCGGCTGATCCGCGACGACCTCCAGAAGGAAGAGGGGATGGACCGATGACGACGTTGCTGATCGACAACTACGACAGCTTCACCTACAACCTCTACCAGTACCTGGCGGAACTTGGCGCGGATGTGCGGGTGTTCCGGAACGACCAGGTGACCCTTGCCGAGTGCAAAGCCCTGGCCCCGGACCACGTGGTCATTTCGCCCGGCCCCGGCGACCCGGACGACGCCGGCATTTCGCGCGATGTGATCCGGGAGTTCGCCGGGAAGGTGCCGGTGCTGGGGGTGTGCCTCGGGCACCAGTGCATCTACGACGTATATGGCGGCACGGTTGCCGGGGCGGGCGAAATCAAGCACGGCAAGACTTCGACCATCAGCCACGATGGGAAGGGTGTGTTCGCGCACCTCCCCGACAAGTTCAAGGCGGTCCGCTACCACTCGCTCGCGGGCACCCCGGAGACCGCGCCAACCGAGCTCGAGATCACGGCCCACTCGGAGAGCGGCGTGATCATGGGTGTGCGCCACAGGGAACTCACGGTGGAAGGCGTGCAGTTCCATCCAGAGTCGATCGCGACAGAGCACGGGAAGGAACTGCTGCGGAACTTCCTCGAACTGGAGGGCGGGCGATGGTAATGCAAGCCACGAAGTACGAAGTGCGAAATGCACCGGGTGCCCCCCGCCCGGGGCCCAGGCGGGGGAGCGTGCGATGGTGATACAGGAGGCCATCCGGGTGCTGGTCGATCGTGGCGGGATCGAAGGGCCGCTCGCGGCGGGCGCACTCGAGGAGATCATGACTGGCGCGGCGACGCCGGCCCAGATCGGTGCCTTCCTCGCAGCCCTGCGCGTGAGGGGAGAAACGCCGGAGATCATTGCCGCGTGCCTCGGTGTGATGCAGGCGCACGCGGAACCGGTGAAGGCGGCGAACGTCATCGACATTTGCGGCACGGGCGGCGATGGGGCGGACACGATCAACGTCTCGACGGCCGCCGGGTTCGTGGTCGCAGCGGCCGGGGTCCGCGTGGCCAAGCACGGCAACCGGGCGGCCTCATCGAAGTGCGGAAGCGCGGACGTTCTTGAGGCACTGGGCGCGCGGATCGACCTTGGGGGCGAACAGATCGCCCGGGTCATCGACAGTTGCGGCTTCTGTTTCCTTTTCGCGCAGCGGGTCCACCCGGCGATGCGGCATGTCGGCGGGCCGCGGCGCGAGATGGGCGTCCGGACGGTGTTCAACATCCTCGGCCCGCTTTCGAACCCGACCGACCCGAAACGGCAGCTGGTGGGTGTGGGCAACCGGGCCCTGGGACCGCTCGTAGCCCAGGCGCTCGCGCTGCGCGGGGTCGAACGCGCGATGATCGTCCATTCCGAGGACGGGCTGGACGAGATCAGTCCGGAGGCGCCCACCCACGCGTGGATCGTTGGCGACGGCGCCGTGGCCGAACGCGACCTGGGCCCGGAGGACTTCGGACTGCCCCGGTACGGGCTGGCGGACGTGGCAGGGGGCGACGCACAACAGAACGCCGGCGACCTCCTGGCGGTCCTCGATGGGGCCGATGGCGCAAAGACCGACTTCGTGGTGATGAATGCCGCAGCGGCGCTCTGGGTCGCGGGCCGGGTCGAGGACTTTACGGGGGGCGTTGCCCTCGCGCGGGAAGCGATCGCCTCTGGCCGGGCGCGCGAAGTGCTGGACCTGTATATCGCGCTGTCCCGGGAGGCCGCCGATGGCTGAGCCAACAGTCCTGGACACCATCGTCGCCAAACGCAGAGAGGACGTGCGCGAAGCGAAGGTTGCGGTGCCCGCGGGCGAACTCGAGCGGCGGCTTGTCGGCGCACCGGCTGCCATCGCGTTCGAGGCCCGTCTGCGGCGGGACGCGCCGATGGCGGTGATCGCCGAGGTGAAGCGGGCGTCGCCGAGCAAGGGGGATATCGCCCCCGGGATGGATGCGGCGGCCCAGGCGATGAAGTACGCGCGCGGCGGGGCGGCGGGAATATCCGTGTTGACCGAGCCGGGATGGTTCAAGGGGACGATCGAGGACATGGCCTCGGTCCGCAACGCGGTGGAGCCGCTCGGGCCCACGCGCCCGGCGATTCTGCGCAAGGACTTCATCATCGACGAGTACCAGGTACTGGAGGCGCGCGTGCACGGGGCGGACTCGGTGCTGCTGATCGTGGCCTCGCTCGATGACACGACCCTCGCCCGGCTGATGGAGCGTTCCCGGTCGCTGGGGATGGAACCGCTGGTCGAAGTGAATAGCGAGGAAGAGATGGAACGCGCCCTGGGCGCCGGAGCAGGGGTCATCGGCATCAACAACCGGGACCTCCGAAGCTTTCAGGTAGACCTCGGGACGACCGACCGGCTGGCCGGACTGGCCCGGGGGGACGTGCTCCTCGCGGCGCTCAGCGGGATTAGCACACGAGAAGATGTCGAGCGGTTCGCGGCGGCCGGGGCGAGCGCGGTGCTCGTCGGGGAGTCGCTGATGGTCGCCTCCGACCCGGCGGCGAAGATCCGGGAATTGCGTGGCGTTCACGACCCGGCGGCGACCCGATGACGCTGGTGAAGATCTGTGGCCTGCGCGACACGGAGACGGCGATAGAGACGGCGAAGGCCGGAGCCGACTTCATCGGGCTGGTGTTCGCGGAATCGAGGCGGCGCGTGACACCGCAGGAGTGCTACGACATCGTCGAAGCCATCAAGAATGGTCGCGCACAGGGCCGGGAGGCGAGCTTCGACGGCCCGGTGCGGGGAGAGGTCTCCGCTCGCAGCTGGTTCGGAGCCTGGGCCGACGCTATCGAGCAATCGGCAGCGCGCTGGCGGCCGCTGATCGTGGGGGTCTTCGCGGGGATGAGCGTCGCTGAAGTGAATGACATCGCCGACGCGGCCGGCCTGGACCTGGTGCAGCTCTCGGGGGGCGAGGACGACGATTTCGTGCGGCAAGTCGCCCGGCCGGTAATACGGGTCGTACACGTGCGCGAGGGTATGGAGGCCGGGGATGCCGAGGAGCGGTTCGCGCCGGGCGTCTCCGCGGGGCTGATGCTCGACGCCGGTCCGAAGGGCGCGCATGGCGGCACGGGGCAGTCGTTCGACTGGAGTGTGGCGGCGGCGATCGCGCCGCGGACGCCGTTCCTTCTGGCCGGCGGGCTGACTCCGGAGAACGTCGGCGAAGCGATAACGAGCTGCGGACCGTGGGGGGTTGATGTCTCGACCGGGGTTGAGACGGATGGCAACAAGGACATCGAGAAGATCCGCGCGTTCATCCGCGCGGCGAAGGGGGTACGGGTTGGGCGCTGAGACACCACTATCGCCGCGGTTCGGCGAGTTCGGCGGGCGGTACATCCCGGAGACGCTCGTTGGGGCGCACGAAGACCTCGAGCGAGCCTACAACGAAGCGCGGACCGACCCCTCGTTCCAGGCCGAACTCGATGAGCTGCTCAAGCATTACGTTGGGCGGGCAACTCCGCTGTACTTCGCCGAGCACCTGACCCGCGAATGCGGTGGAGCGCGCATCTGGCTCAAGCGGGAAGACCTGGCCCACACCGGCGCCCACAAGATCAACAACGCGCTTGGCCAGGCTCTCCTGGCGAAGCGGCTCGGGAAGCCGCGGATCATCGCCGAAACGGGGGCGGGCCAGCACGGGGTCGCGACGGCGACGGTCTGCGCGATGCTCGACCTGGAGTGCGTGGTCTACATGGGCAGCGAGGACATCAAGCGGCAGTCGCTGAACGCCTTCCGGATGAAGATGCTCGGTGCCGAGCTGGTCCCGGTGGAATCTGGCAGCAAGACGCTGAAAGACGCGATCAACGAGGCGATGCGCGACTGGGTGACCAACGTTGAGACCACGCACTACATCATCGGGTCCGCGATCGGACCTCACCCGTTCCCGACGATCGTGCGCGACTTCCAATCGGTGATCGGCAAGGAGGCGCGCGCGCAGATGCTGGAGCAGGCAGGGAAGCTGGCGGATGTCGCCATTGCCTGCGTCGGCGGGGGCAGCAACGCGATCGGACTGTTCCACCCCCTTTTGGACGACCCCACGCGGCTCATCGGCGTGGAGGCGGGGGGCGACGGCGTCGGGACGGGCAAGCATTCCGCCACGCTGGTGGCCGGAAGGCCGGGCGTCCTCCACGGCACGAAGACCTACCTGCTCCAGGACGCCGACGGCCAGATCCTCGAGACGCACAGCATCTCGGCCGGGCTCGACTACCCGGGAGTGGGGCCGGAGCACTCGTGGCTGAAGACCAGCGAGCGCGCCGAGTACGTGGCTGTGGACGACAAGCAAGCGCTCGAGGGGTTCAAGGCGCTGACGCGGACCGAGGGGATCATCCCGGCACTGGAGCCCTCGCATGCGATCTTCCATGCCATGCGCGTGGCGCGGGAACTGGGGCCCGACAAGGACATCCTGATCGGGCTGAGCGGGCGCGGCGACAAGGACATGCACACCGTTGCGGCGGCACTCGGGGTGACGCTCTGAGGGAAGCTGCCGGGCCGCGTTTGTACCCCTGGGGCCTGCGCGAGGTGCTGGTGGGCATCGGGGGCTTTCTCGGCGTGCTCATCGCGGTGAACGTGGTAATCATTGCCGTGATGCTCGCGCGGGGTGATGACTTCGTCCCAAGAGATGCCGGCGACACGTTCGAGAAGGCCGCCGAGGTGGCCCGCTACGCCGACGAACGCCTGGAGGCGGCGGCGAAGGGGACGGCGCTCCCCGACCCGCCGCGGGTCCTTGCGGACCAGGGCAGCCTGCGGGTAAGTCTCATCGCGACGCTCATTTCCCAGGGGGCGTTGTTCGCCATCGTGGGGATCGCCTCGAAGCAGACCTTTCGTGGGCTGGTGGCGGCGCTCGGGCTGGACCGGGTCGGCTGGGCCGGGCTGTGGCTTCCCATCGCGATGGTCGGCGTCGCGTACGTTGGGACGTTCCTGTGGGTGGTGGCGGCTAACGCGACCGGCATTTCGTGGTTGGAGCCGACGAGCACCGTGCCCACTGAGATCACCCGGGACGACCTGACCCTGAGCATTGCGGCGGTGGTGACCGTGGTGGGGGCGCCGCTCTCGGAGGAACTGTTCTTCCGCGGGCTGGTGTTCAGCGGGTTGTTGAAATGGGGGTTCTGGCCGGCGGCCGCCACTTCGGGGCTGATGTTCGCGGCGGTGCACTTCGACCCCGGCAGCATGGTCCCGTTCTTCATGATCGCCGTGCTGCTCAGCTGGGTGTACTACCGTCGCCGGTCGCTGTGGGACGCCATCGTGTTTCACCTCCTGTTCAACCTGATCAGCTTCACGCTGCTGGTGGCCGCGTGAACGCGGCGCCGGGACGGACGTGGCCGTGGGGCGAACTGCACGTGGCCGCCGGGATCTGGCTGGGGATCGCGGCCTATGCAGTCCCGCTCCTGCTCATCGGCGTGACCGCCTCGGCACTGGGTGCCGGCGACGCATTCACCGATGTGGGCGACCCGTTCGACAAAGCGAGCGTGGTCGCGCGGTATGCGGACGAGCGGCTGGCGCGGGCAGCCGCGGGCAATGCCCTGCCCGTGCCGCCGCGTGTCCTTGGAGATGTCGTGACGGCGCGGATCGCGTGGTCGTACGCGATCGTCTCGGCGGGGCTGTTCGGCGGAGCGGCGGTGGTGGCGACCCGGCACCGGCCCCGCGCGTTCGCCGGGGCGACGGGGCTGGGGCGGTTCGATGTCGACCGGCTCTGGTTGCCGGGCGCGGCGGTCGCGGTGCTGTACCTGGCGGCCGGGGCCTATGCGCGGGGCGTGGAGGCCTCGGGTATCGAGGCGCTCATCCCTGATGCGACACGGCTCGATGCGACCCTACGAGACACGCCGGCGCTGGTGTTGTACGGACTGACGACGGTAGTTGCCGCACCCATCGGTGAGGAGTTGTTCTACCGCGGGCTGGTTTTTGGTGGCCTGGCGGAATGGGGCTTCGTGCCGGCGGCGGTGGTTTCGAGCGCGCTCTTCGCGCTGTCGCACCTGGATGCGGGCTCGATCATCCCGTTCACTGCGCTGGGGATGACCATGGCGTGGCTGTACTGGCGGAGCGGTTCATTGTGGGATGCGATTGCGTTCCACGTACTCTTCAACCTCCTGAGCTTCATACTCCTGATTGCGAGGACGTAGACATGTCGAAACGGCTTCGAGACCTGTTCGCGAGCGCGCACGCCGAAGGGCGAAAGCTTTTCGTGCCTTATGTGACGGCGGGGTACCCGCGGCGCGAGGATACCGTCCCGCTGCTCCTGGCGATGGAGGCGGGGGGAGCCGACGTGATCGAGATCGGTGTGCCGTTTTCGGACCCGATGGCAGACGGCGCGACCATCCAGCATGCGAACCAGGTGGCCCTTGAGCAGCATGTCTCGCTGGGCGACTGTTTCGCGTTTGTGCGGGAGGCGCGGGCGCAGGGGCTGAAGGCTCCGGTCGTCTTCATGGGGTACTACAACCCGATCCTGGCGCGGGGGGAGGAGCGGGCGGTGCGCGAGGCGAAGGAGGCAGGCGCGGACGGTTTCATCGTGGTGGACCTGCCCCCCGAGGAGGCCGCCAACTTCCTCGGGGCCTGCCGGACGCACGACATGAGCTTCGTGCCACTCGTGGCGCCCACTTCCGCGGATGCGCGGATCGGGCTCATCGCGGAAGCGGCCGATGCGTTCCTGTACTGCGTGAGCATGACCGGGACGACCGGCAAAGGGAACGTGCCGCTGGACAACCTGCCGTTCTTCATCGAGCGGATACGGAAGCAGACGACGTTGCCGCTGGCGGTGGGGTTCGGGATCAACACGCGGGCGCAGGCGGAGCGGGTGCGGGAGGTGGCGGATGCGGCTGTGGTGGGCTCTGCTATAATCGCGACGATTGACGCCGCGGAGGAAGACCACCGCGCGCAGAGCGTCAGGGAGTTTGTGGAGGATGTCTCCGGCCGATAGCGGACAGGTGAATGCGGCCCACACGTGGGAGAACGAGCGCCGATGGGCGTGGCGTTGGCCCCTCGTGGGCCGCGCTTATGGGTGTCCGCAGGCCGGGGTCTTTGGGCTCCCGGTTCGCTAAGGGCACAAACTCACACCCGATCGAACCCCCTGGAGGAGGACCTGCGCGTATGCCGGTTCGCGGCGTCCGTGGTGCAACAACCGTCACCCGGAACCAGAAAGAAGAGATCCTCGACGTTACCAAGGAGCTCTTGTCGACGATGCTCGAGGTGAACGACATCAGTACCGACGAGATCGCTTCGGCCTGGATCACGACGACGCCCGACCTGTATGCCGAGTTCCCGGCAGTTGCCGCGCGGCAGATGGGCTGGACACAGGTCCCGCTCATGCAGAGCCACGAGATGTCGGTCCCCGGCATGCTCCCGCTGTGCATCCGCGTCCTTCTCCACTGGAATACGGAGAAGACTCAGAGTGACATCCGGCACGTGTACCTGCGCGAGGCTGCACGCCTCCGCCCCGACCTTGGCTCGAGCACGCACTCGACCGCGCGTTAGTGGAGACGAATTTCCCGTGATTATTGTTGTATCCCCGGAGGCGACTCCGGATGACCTGGACGTTATCGTCGCCCGGATCGAAGAGACCGGCAGGCAGGCCCACCTTTCGGTGGGGACTGAACGGAGCATCATCGGCGTGATTGGACCCGACGACCCGGCACTGCAGGACATCTTCGAATCCCTGCCGCATGTGGAATCGGTCCACCGCGTCACCAAGCCGTACAAGCTCGTGAGCCGGGAGTTCCACCCGGGCAACAGCGTTATCGACGTGGGCCATGGCGTCAGCATCGGCGGGCCGGAGCTGGTCGTGATGGCGGGGCCTTGCTCCATTGAGAACGAAGCGCACATGGTCGAAACCGCGATTGCGGTGAAGGCGGTCGGCGCAAACATACTCCGGGGCGGGGCGTTCAAGCCGCGGAGTTCTCCCTACGCCTTCCGGGGTTTGGGCAATGACGGGCTTCGCCACCTGGCGACCGCGAGCCGCGAGACCGGCATGCCGGTGGTGACCGAGCTGATGAGCGTCAGGGATATCGACGCGGTCTGCGAATACGCCGACATCATCCAGATCGGCGCGCGCAACATGCAGAACTTCATCCTCCTGGACGAAGTGGGGATGGCGAAGAAACCCGTGCTGCTGAAGCGGGCACTGAGCGGGCAGATAGAGGAGTGGCTGCTGGCGGCGGAATACATCATGGCGCAGGGCAACCCGCATGTGATCCTGTGCGAACGCGGCATCCGCACCTTCGAGACGGCGTACCGCAACACGTTCGACGTGAACGCCATCCCGCTGGTGAAGGAGTTGAGCCACCTGCCGGTCATCGCCGACCCGAGCCATGGGACCGGCAAGGTGAACCTAGTGACGCCGGTGGCGATGGCGGCAGTCGCGGCTGGGGCCGACGGGTTGATGATCGAAGTGCACAACAACCCGGAGCATGCGCTCAGCGACGGGCCCCAATCGTTGACATATGAACGGTTCGCTTCGATGATGCGGTCGGTCGCCGGTATCGCGTCCGCGGTCGAGCGGACGCTCCCAGGGATGTGGGCGCCTGCAGCGGCGCGATAACGGAGAGGGTCGTAAGACCGTGACGGGTGCGCCCCAGCGGGGGGGCGTCGGCTCGTCGGGAGTCATGGCTGAGATCACCCTGCCCGTTTTCCAGGGTCCCCTGGACTTGCTCCTGCATCTCATCGAGCGGGACGACCTCGATATCACGGCCGTTTCGCTCGTCACCGTTACCGACCAGTACCTTCGGGCCATACGGACGAGCGAGGGCTTCGAGCCGGGAGCCCTCGCCGAGTTCGTGGCTGTCGGGGCCAAGCTCATCTACCTGAAGTCGAAGGCCCTGCTGCCGAAGGCGCCCCAGGAAGATGTTGCGGCGATGGACGACGACGACGTGGGCCGCGAGCTCATCGAGCTGTTGCGCGAGTACAAGCGGTTTGCCGAGATTGCGAGCGTCTTGGAGGAGCGGCAGGACACCGGGTTCCGCATCTACACGCGCCTGGCCCCGCCGCCCGCACCCCCGGAAGGCACGGGGCTTTCGAGTGTCACGATGGAGCGGCTCCGGGCGATCATGATTGACGTGCTGAACAAGAAACCGGTCGCTGCAACGCCGCGCGCGGTGTTGCAGCGGGACACGGCGATGACGCTCACGCAGCGCATCGGGGAGTTCCGGGAGCGGCTCCGGCGGCGCGGGAAGTTCTCGTTCCGGCGGGCGATCATGGAGTGCACCAGCCGGCTCGAGGTGGTGGTCTCGTTCCTGGCGATCCTCGAACTGCTGAAGGCTGGCGAGGCGGATGCACGACAGGCGGAAGCGTGGGGCGACATCGAGGTGGTGGCGGTGGAAACGGCCGTGTCGGCTTAAGGCGTAGCGGGCTGCCCCGGCGCTTCGACCGTGAGGCCGCCACTCCTCGCGGCAGCCTGCAGCCGTACGTCGTAGGTCAACATCCCGTCGCATGCGTCACCAAGATCCAGCGCGGTCGCCAGTTGAATGGCGTCGAGGGTCCGCATGGATGGAGGCAGCAGTTTGCGTGCCTTGGCCAAGAGGTTCGACGTGACCGGAACGAAATCCAGGCGGGCGACGAGCTCGTCCAGTTTCACCTCGCCGGCCTGGCCACGCCGCAGGAGCGCCCGTCCGACCTCGGTGAGTGAAAGTTCGCTAGTGATGAGGACGCGCCCGAGAACGGCTTGTTGAATCGCCGGGGTCTCATCTTCAGATATCAACAGCTTGAGCAGCGCGGAGCTATCGCAGTACCAGGCCACCTAGAGTCGTTCCTCGCGAAGCTCTTCCAGTATTTCGGCGGATGACTTCGTTCCGGGCATCGGAGGCAAGGGCCGTAGAGTGGACCAATCCTGGGTCCCCGGGATGAGCTTTCCTTCCGCGATGAGTTGTTCCCGGGGCGTCTTCGCGCGACCTGACGGCAACGGCGTGAGCAGGGCCACAGGTACGCCCCGCTCCGCAACTTCAAGCGTCTCGCCAGCCTTCACCAGCCGAATGTAGCGGCTGGCGTTCTGGCGGAGTTCGCGGATGCCGATGCGTCTCATGTGCTACATGGTAGCACAATGGCCGGTCTTCACCGTCGCGGCCCGGCCGGGTCACGAAGCCGCCGGCTGGCGAGGCCCAGCCCGGCTCCGATAGCGGCGCCAAGCGCATCGAAGGCGACATCCACGAGGCTGGCGTGGCGGTTCGTGACAAACGACTGGTGGAATTCGTCGAAGAGGCCATAGAGCACGGTGAGCGTCCAGGCGGCCGTCGCGAGGTGGGCAAGGCGCGCATCCGGACGGGCCTCGGCAATCAGGCGGACGGCCAGGTAGCCGAAGACGGCGTACTCCACGGTGTGGGCCGCGTAGGACTGCCATTCCGGGCCGCGGGGGCCGGGCGGATTGGGAAGGCTGGAGAGCAAGAAGATGATGCCGGCCCACGCGATGAGGGCGGTGAGCCAGACGCGCATCAGGCGAGTGTACCGCGGAACCCCGGGTTAGCCAGCCCGCGACGCCTTGCGGGCGAAGGCCCGGTCGATATAGGAGGCCGCATCGGGCGTCTTACAGTTGGTCTCGCCGTGATCGACCTTCACCTTGCCGACCCGCGTGGCGACTCCGGTGGCCGGGCCACGGAGACGCTCGTTGCGAATGCCTATGGCCATAAGGGTGTTGTTCATGGCCTCGCGGACGCGGTTGGGGGAACGGTGGATGTCGCGCTCGATGCGCGGGAGCAGGTCCAGGAACCACTGGTCCGGGAGGTCAACTGGTCCCCAGATAGCCAGCGCGGCCGCCGTGGCCCAGCCGCCACGCTGGACGATGACGCTCGAGGCGTCCATCCACTCGGCCGCGAGCAACCTGGCGCCGGGAGCCTTGGCTGCAATCTCCTTCGCGAACGAGTCCACGGTCGCGTAGTCGGCTGCGGTACGGGCCCAGTCCCGCAGCAGTACGGCGTCGAAGGCGGCCGGGTCGGCGACCAGGGCCGCGAGCAGTTGTGCGTCGTGGTTGCCAGTCTTCCAGAGGGCTGATGCCAGGGACTGGTCGCGGCGGATGAGTTTCCGGAGCTTCCCGAGGTTGGCGTAGCTGACACCGAACATCGGCGCCGCGAATCCGTGCCGGGCGTAGATCTTGCGGTTTTGCCCGGTGCCGGCGGCTTCGAGGGCGGCGAGGGCTTCATCCGGAGTCATGGCAGGGCATGGTACGAGAGAGCCGATCGCGGAATCAACATTACGGCGTGAGCACCATCTGGGTCTGCGTCACCTGGGCGAGGAGCTTGCCTTCGGGGGAGCGGATGGAGGTCTGCCAGGTCTGCGTGCGGCGGCCGCGGTGGAGCGGGACGCACTCGCCGGTGATGGTGGTGCGGGCGACGCCCGGACCGAAGAAATTGGTCTTGGACTCGATGGTGGTGGTGCCGGCCTCCGCCGGGATGTTGAGCACGGTGCCGACTGCGCCAAGCGTATCGGCGAACGCCATGAGCACGCCCCCGTGACAGGTGCCGGGGACCGTGCAGAGCTCATCGCGGATATAGAGTTCGGCCGTGACACGTTCGGGCGTGGAGGCGGTGAGGCGGACCCCGAGGGTGCCGGGGAAGAAGGGAGAAATGCGTTCCTGCAGGATGGCGGTCATGTCCATGCGCAGCTCCGATCGCCGTGGTCTGGATCCAGCGTGCGATGGTACAGGTTCGAAAGAGGAGAACCACATGGGTGCCACATGCACAGTCCACCCGGCGTTGGTAGGCTGTGAACACGCATATGAGCATCCCGACGTTCACGCAGGCACAGCTCACCGCAGGGGCCCCTGGCCCCGAAACGGCGCTAACGATTGGCGTGCTCGACGGCGTGCACCTGGGGCACCAGGCCCTCCTGAAGCGCTTGCGGCAGGAGGCAAAGAAGCGCGCGCTTTCGCCCGGAGTAGTGACACTGCACCCGCACCCCATCACCGTGCTGCGGCCGGAAGTGGCACCGAGCTACCTGACCTCTCTGGAGGACCGCATGGAGCTAATGCGGGAAGCAGGCGCCGACTGGGTGATCCCGCTGACGTTCACGGGCGAAGTCTCGGAAGTGACCGCTGAAGAACTGGCCACCGCATTCCACCGCTTCCTCCGCATGCGGCTGCTGGTGCTCGGGCCGGATGCCGCCTTCGGGCGGGGCGCCCCCCGGGACACGCGCGACCGGATGCTGGCGCTGGGAGCCGAACTGGGGTTCGAGGTCATCCAGATCGCGCCATTGATGCACGACCACGAGCGGTATAGCTCGACGGCGGTACGCAAGGCGCTGGCCGATGGCGACATGGACCGCGTGACGGCGCTCCTCGGGCGGAACTACCGCATTTCCGGCCCGGTGGTGAAAGGCTTCGAACGGGGCCGCACCATCGGTATCCCGACAGCGAACATCTCCATCGCGGTCGACCGGGCGCTCCCCGCGCTCGGTGTGTACGCAACCAGGGTCCAGGTCGCGGGGCACGCATTACTTGGCGGGACAAACATCGGGCGCAGGCCCACGTTCGATGCGGGACACGTCTCGATAGAAACGCACCTGCTGGATTTCGAGGGCGACATCTACGGCGAGCGGATGGACCTGGAAGTGGTCGCGCGCATCCGCGGGGAGATGAAGTTCGAGAGCGTCGAGGCGCTGAAGGCGCAAATCGAGCGAGATATCAGGCGGGCGCGGGAGATCCTCCGCTGAGCACCGAAGCCCTCCGCACTCCCAGCCAGGAAACGACATGACCCGGAAGATGGCCCCCGTCGATGAGCAACTGACCGTCCTGATGAGCGGCGTGGACTATGGGGACGCGCTGCTCAAGCGGCAGATGGAGCGGGAGTTGAGGGCGCTGCTCGAGCAGGACCGGCCATTGCGTGTGTACCTGGGGATAGACCCGACCGCGACTTCGCTGACGCTGGGACACACCGTGCCGCTTCGGAAACTGCGCCAGTTCCAGCATTTCGGCCACGACTGCGTGTTCCTGATCGGGGACTACACCGCGCTGATCGGCGACCCGAGCGACAAGAACAAGCTGCGGCCGATGCTCACGCAGGAAGACATCGCCGTGAACGAAGCGACGTACTTCGAGCAGGCGGCGCGAATCCTGGACGCCCAGAAGACCGAGCTGCGGCACAACTCGGAGTGGCTTGGGAAGCTGACCTTCCCGGACATCATCAGCCTGATGTCGAAGTTCACGGCAGCGGAGATGCTGCGGCGCGAGAACTTCCGGAAGCGCTGGGAGGATGGCGACGCAATCTACCTGCACGAGTTCCTCTACGCGCTGATGCAGGGGTACGACGCCTACGCGCTGGCGTGCGACGTGCAGGTGGGGGGCACCGAGCAGCTCTTCAACCTGATGGCCGGCCGGAAGATCCAGGAGGACGCGGGCCAGAAGCCGCATGTGCCGGTGACCATGCCGATCCTGGTAGGGCTCGATGGCAAAGAGCGGATGTCGAAGTCGAAAGGGAACCACATTGGCGTGGGGGAGCCGCCAGAGGAGCAGTTCGGCAAGGCCATGTCGATCCCGGACGAGGCGCTGGAGAACTTCTTCACGCTGGCGACGAACCTCCACCCGGACGAAGTGCGCGCGGTGATGGTGGCCATGAGGGAGGGGGACCGGAGCCCGATGGACACCAAGAAGCTGCTCGCGCGGACGATCGTGAGCGAGTTCTGGGGCGAGGCCGCGGCGGAGGCCGCGCAGGAGCACTTCGAGCGGACGGTGCAACGAAAGGAAGTCCCCGACGAGATCCCGGAGTACCGCGTGCGCGAGGGCGACCTCTTGCTGGACGTGGTCGTCTCGATGGGTGCGGCGCCCTCGAAGCGAGAGGCACGTCGGCTGTTCGAGCAGCGGGCGGTGACGATGGAAGGGCTTGTCCTGGAACCGACCACGCCCGCCCGGGCCGGGACTACCGTGCAGGTGGGCAAGCGGCGCTGGATCCGGCTGGTATAGAGGTCCGGCGTGCGACGGCGGAGGGGCGCGTTGCGGCGTTCATCATGCGCCGCGTATCCTGCGGGCCTGGCTTACCGGCCGGGAAACACTGGAGGAACACGAGAGCATGGCAGACTTGAAGGAAACCCAGGCGCGGCACGCGCAGGATGTGGTCGCCGGGAACATGGCTGGCCTGATGGGCGATTTCACGCCGGGCGGACTGACCAAGGCGATGGCGCTGGCCGCCAACCCGATTTCCGCCACGTCGTACGAAGTGAAAGACCTCGGCAACAACGAGGTGGAGATCAGCTACATCGGCGCGACCACGCGGAAGGTCTGGAGCAAGTGGATCGACACGGGCGGAAAGTGGCAGATCGACGACTTGAAAGACCTCGGCTGAAATGACGCAACCGGCGACAGCCCGCGAGGCAGTCGAGCGCAACGCGCAGGCGGTGATGTCGGGGAACCTGACTCAGATCATGGCCGACATCACCCCGGAGGCGCTCGCGCAGATGATGCAGATGGGCGCCCAGGCGGGTGGGCTTTCGCCGGCGCAGATGCCCAACATCGAGGGTTACGAGGTAGAGGAGATGGGCAAGGAGGGAGACGCGGAGCGCTTCCACGTCACCTTCCGCTCGTCGGCCGGGACGGCCACGCTGGGGACCTTGTGGAAGCAGGTCATGGGACAGTGGAAGCTCACCGCCGTGGAACTCGTCTCGGCGGAACTCACGGGCGGGTGAGAACCCGTCCACTGGAGGTGGGCGGTGGAGATATGCCTTGTCCGGCACGGGATCGCGGTTGAGCGGGGGGCGCCGGAGTATGCGGACGATGCGACGCGGCCGTTGACCGCCCCGGGCCGTGCCCGGATGGAAGAGGCCGCGGCAGGACTGAAGCGGTTGTTCACGCCGCAGATGGTGTTGACCTCTCCGATGGTCCGGGCCGCGGAAACGGCCGAGATCCTGCGAAAGGCCTACGGGCTGGGCAAAGTGCGCATCTGCGAAGGGCTGGCAACCGGGGACCACGCGGCGGTCCTCGCCGCCCTGGAAGAAGCCGACGCCGGGTCGGTGGCGCTCGTGGGCCACGAACCGTGGACGAGCGAGCTCCTTTCGTACCTGCTGACGGGTGAACGCAGCGGGATGGCATCCGTGTTCAAGAAGGGGGCGGCCACCCTGGTGCGCTGTCCTGCGGACCCGGCTCCCGGGAACTGCTGGCTCGAATGGCTGGTGCAGCCCGGCGCATTGCGGAGGCTCGGTCAGGCGGGCGGCTGAGCCCGGACGACGAAGCTTACGACTACCTTCAAGACCGTCTCGAGCCGGCGTTGTTGCCGCTCGAGCTCATAGAGTTCGGCCTCCAGGTCGGCCTGGCCGTGCAGGCGAACGGTCAGCCGCTCCTTGTTCAGGCGCGCGCTGACATCGAGGACCGGCGAAGGCTGGCGGCGGCGGATTGCCCGTGCTGTCCCGAGAAGCGCCGCCAGGACCGCGGCCTTCCGCTGGTCATCCGCTTCGACGACAGAACGATATGGCGCCAGGTCGGGCGTACCGGCGTTCGCCCACCGGACCAGGGCGGCCAGGACGACGACCTCGCGGTGGCTGAAGCCGTGGAGGTCGCCGCTGTGGACCAGGTATTCCGCGTGCCGGTCGCGGTTGTAGTAGTCGACATGCATACCGATGCCCACGAGGCGCGCGGCCGAAAGCAGGAGGTCGAGTTCGGGGATACCCATCCGGTGCAGTTCCCGGGTAGCCTCGAACAGGGTGGCGGCGGCGTGGACAACTGGCTCAGCCGAAAGCTCGTCGACGCCGTTGGCCCGGGCGAGGCCGGCGATCGAGGCACCCCGGACATCGGGGAGGATGGCCCCCTCGCCGCGGAGCTCCTGCCAGACGAGCCCTTCGCGGAGGCCCTGCCCGGCCACCTGGAGTGAGGCCGCCCCGGTCAAGTCCATCACTTCGTCGATGACAATCGCGGCAGCATGGAGGATGTCGGCGCGGTTGGAGCCAACCCCGGGCATGCGCCGCCGCTCATCCGAGGGGACCCGCGTGAGCGCAGCCGCGAGGCGGTGGACTTCGCGCCGGGAGAGTTCGATGCCGTGGAGGCGCCGCAGCGGGTAGGTGCGCCGAAGCCGGGCCATCCTGGCCAGGTTCCGGACAGCGCCTCCCGTCCCGAACAGCACAGCGTGAGGGTCGCCGGCGGATAGATTCTGGCGGACGGCCTTTCGGAGGGCGCGGACCTCTCGAGGCGCCGGCGGGTCTGATTTGAGGTAGCGTTCGCGGGCGTAGATGGCGCCGAGGGGCGCCGACTGGACGTCGACCAGCCTGCGTCCCGCCACGCGCATCAGTTCGAGCGAGCCGCCCCCGATATCGAGGAGACGGCCGTCACGGAGCGACGTGCTGTTCACGACGCCGAGAAAGCCGCAGAAGGCCTCGTCATATCCAGAGAGGACCCGTACGCGGAGACCGATCTCCTGGCGCGCCCGGTCGATGAACTCGGTGGCGTTCGGGGCCCTCCGGAGGGCCTCGGTACCGACCGCGACCGTCACGGTTGGACTGGAGGAGGCGGCGACCTGGGCCATGATGCGCAGGGCCCGCAGGCCCCGCGCGATGCCGTCGGGGGTAAGGTCGCCGCCGTCCTGGCCTTCACCGAGGCGGGCATCGAACCGCTCCTCATCGACGACTTCGAACGCCAGCGGGGAGAGGGCCCGGGCGACCAGGAGGCGCACCGAGTTCGAGCCGACATCGATGATGGCGACCGTGCCGGGATGGCTCACCGGGACCTCCGCATCGGGCCATTATGATCCTTCGCCCGGCCGGCGTTAACCGCGACGACGATTACATTGCGGTCACATACGGGTCATCCGGGATTGACACGGTGCGTGTAGAATGGGCAGGAACGTCATGGGAGGAGGCTGCGCATGAGGCGGAAGATGCTTGGAGCACTGTTGCTCCCCTTGCCCTTTGCGGCGCTACCGATTGCCGCGGTGCTGTTTAGCGCGGCGCCGGCGGCCACCGGCGATGGGCTCGTGGTCCAAACGCCACAGCCGCTCGAACAACCGGTCGACGCCGTGGCAAATGCGGACCAGCCCGTGGGCGCCACGGCTGATGCCACCCTGGCGTACGGCGTGGGGAGCCAGCCGGACAACGGCTGCGGAGAGTACCGGCCCGCCGTCGAAGGGTAGCGGCGGCGATCGAACGCGTGCGGGCTTCCAGCGACCGGGCGCTCCGTTGCCGTAAGATGGCAGTTGACCAATGACGCGTCGCGGAGGGGTGTGAGTGACCACAGCGGGCACCCGGAAGAAGCGTTCCGAGCGGACGATCGAGGAATACCTCCTCAGCGAGCAGCAGCTCGAAGACATGTACTACCACATGTTGCTGGCGCGCCGGCTGAACGAGCGCATGCTGGCGCTCAACCGGCAGGGGCGGGCGGCGTTCGTGATCGCCGGTGTGGGCCAGGAGGCCGCACAGGTTGGCGCCGCGATGGCCCTCAAACGCGGGACAGACTACCTGGCCCCGTACTACCGCGACCTCGGGATGAACCTGGTGTTCGGGATGACCGCACGGGAGGCCATGTTGAACCTGCTGGCCAAGCGCGACGACCCGAACAGCTATGGCCGCCAGATGCCTTCGCACTGGGGGAACACGGAGCGCAGGATCGTCACGCAATCGAGCGTGGTGGCGACGCAATTCCTGCACGCGGCGGGGATAGCGCTCGGGGCCCAGATGCGCAAGGACCCGATCGTTGTGCTGACGTGTTGCGGCGAGGGCAGCACCAGCCGGGGCGACTTCCACGAAGCGCTCAACTTCTCGGCGATCCACCGGCTGCCGGTGATTTTCTACGTGCAAAACAACGGTTACGCCATCTCGGAGCGCAACGAAAAAGAGATGCCCGTCCCGAACGTTGCCGACCGCGCGCGAGCGTACAACATGCACAGCGCGATGGTGGACGGGATGGACGCGATCGCCGTCTACCAGAACGTCCGGCCCGCGGTAGACCAGGCGCGCAATGGCGGCGGACCCTTCCTGATCGAGGCGAAGTGCTACCGCCTGTGGCCCCACTCGAGCGACGACGACGACTCGCGCTACCGCCCCAAAAAGGAACTTGAAGAGTGGACCAGGAAAGACCCGATCAGCTCGTTCCGGGCCCGGGTGGAAACCGACGGCATCTTCCCCAAGGCGGACCTGGACGAGATCGAGGAACGCGTGGAAGAGGAAGTGCGCGAGGCCGCCCAGTGGGCGCTGATGCAGCCCGACCCCGAGCCGGAAGACGCGCTCGGCTTCGTGTACAAGGAGCTGTGACATGGCCTCGATAACCGTCATTGAGGCTGTGCGGTCGACGCTGGACGAGGCGCTGGAGAAGGACGACCGCGTGTTCATCCTGGGGGAGGACGTTGAGGCGGGCGGCGTGTTCCGCGCCACCGAGGGCCTCGCCGCGAAGCACCCGGGGAGGGTCATCGACTCGCCGCTCGCGGAATCCTCGATCATCGGGCTGTCGATTGGCGCGGCGCACTATGGCATGCGCCCTGTGGCGGAGATCCAGTTCGCGGACTTCATCCATGCGGGCTTCGACCAGTTGTGCAGCGAGGCTTCGCGCTGGTGCTACCGCACGCGTGGCGACGCCTACCTGCCCATGGTTGTGCGGACGCCGTGGGGCGGAGGCGTCCACGGTGGACAGCACCACTCGCAGAGCATCGAGGCGTATTACGCACACATGCCGGGCATCAAGGTGGTGGCGCCGGCGTTCCCGGCTGACTACCGGAGCCTGTTGCGGGCGGCGATTGACGACCCAAACCCTGTGCTCTTCCTCGAACACAAGCGGACCTACCGGCTAATCCGGCAGGAGGTGGACGGGGCTCCCGCGGAGACCGTCATCGGGCGGGCGAGGGTAACGCGCACGGGCCCGGACCTGACGATCATTGCCTACGGCCTGATGCTGCACGAGTCACTCGCCGCGGCGGAAACGCTCTCGGGTGAGGGTATCGAGGCCACGGTGGTCGACCTGTTGACGCTCAACCCGATCGACCGGGAGACGATCCTGGAGTCGGCCAAGGCGACCGGTAAGGTCCTGATCGTGCACGAAGACACGCTGACGGGCGGCCTGGGAGGCGAGATTGCGGCGATCATCGCCGAGCGCGCGTTCGAGTACCTGGATGCGCCCATCCGGCGGGTTGCGGGGCCGGACATCCCGCCCATGCCGTTCCATCACGCGATGGAGGACTTCTTCATGCCGAACCGCGAAAAGATCGCGGCAGCGGCGCGGGAACTGGCGGCGTATTGAAATGATTCACGATTCACGATTCACGATTCACGATTCAGGTGCGTTATGACGATCGTGAAGATGCCGCAGCTCGGCGAGAGCGTTACCGAAGGGACCATCCTGAAGTGGATGAAGGAGCCGGGTGAGGCGGTGCGCCTCGACGATCCGCTCTGTGAGATCGAGACCGAGAAGGTGACGGCGGAACTGCCTTCGCCGTTCGAGGGGATCATGGGGGAGATCCTGGTGCCCCAGGGCGAGACAGTGGAGGTCGGCACGCCGCTCTGCGACGTAGTCGAGGCGACGGTCGCACCGGGCCGGGCCGAGGCTGGAGACGGGAAATGGCTCGGCGGGCCGATGGCGATCCCGCCGGATGAACCGCCGGCGACCGCGGCGTCCGCATCAGCGCCCGCCCGGACTGTCGTGCGCGCCCCTGCGCCCGCCGCACCGGCGAGCGCGCGGACCAGACCGGATGAGCGCGAACGTTTCTACTCGCCCGCGGTGATGCGCCTGGCCCGGGAGCATGCGGTCGACCTCTCGATGGTGACCGGGACCGGCATTGGCGGGCGGGTCACGCGCCGGGACATCGAACGGCACGTCGCAGGTGGGCCTGGGCCGGCGCCAGTGGCCTCTGAGCGTGCTGGGGCGGCGCCCACGGCCCCGGGGGAGCCGTACGAGACGGTGGTACTCTCGCCGACACGGCGGACGATTGCCGAGCACCTGGTGCGTTCGAACGTCGAAGCGCCGCAGGCCTGGACGATGGTTGAGTGCGACGTCACAGGGGTGGTAGCGCTACGGGAGCGCGAAAAAGAGCGGTTCCAGCAGCAGGAGGGTGTGGACCTGACGCTGCTGCCCTACTTCACCGCGGCAGTCTGCGAGGCGTTGCGCGCCTTCCCGATGATGAACGCGCGCTGGCAGGGGGAAGAGCTCCGGCGCTACCGGGCGGCCAACGTGGCCATCGCCGTCGCAACTGAGCACGGGCTGGTCACGCCGGTCGTGCACGGTGCGGGAGACCTGAGCGTCGCGGGCCTGGCGAAGCGGATCGCGGACCTTGTCCAGCGTGCCCACGCCCGCAAGCTGCGCGTCGAGGACATCGAGGGCGGTACCTTCACGGTGAACAACACCGGGTCGTTCGGGTCGGTGGCCTCGAAGCCGATCGTGAACACGCCCCAGGTGGGGATTGTCACGATGGAACGGGTTGTGAAACGCCCGGTGGTGGTCGAGGGCGACGCGATTGCCGTGCGTTCGATGGTGAACGTTTGCCTGAGCTTCGACCACCGTGCGCTGGATGGATATGAGGCGGGCGGGTTCCTGGCCGACTTGAAGCGGCGGCTCGAAGCTATCGGCTAGCGCAGGATGGCGCACGTGCTCGAAGCGAGCGCGTAGAGCTTGCCATCGGCATCGAGCAGGCGCGCCTCAACGACGGCCTGGCTCTTGCCCGCGTGGAGGACCACGCCCTCAGCGTGGACCTCGCCCGTGGTCGCCAGGACGGGGCGGAGGAAGTTCACCTTGTACTCGAGGGTTGTGAAGCTCACGCCCTGGTCGAGCGTGCTCAGGACGGCCATGCCCATGGCGGAATCGAGGAGCGTGCCAATGGCGCCGCCGTGGAGCGTGCCCATGGGGTTCTCCCAGAGTTCGGACGGCCTGAACGCAAAGGTCACGCGGCCGCGCTCGGCGTGGGGGATGGAAAGGCCCATGAGCTGAGCGAACGGCATGGGCGGGACGTCGCCATCCTGGATGGCCCGGATCGAGTCGAGGCCGGACAACGCACGGAGCGCGGCGCGGCTGGGGTTGGGGTCTTCCCATGTGAAGCTGAGAGAGCGAGGAGACGTGGCAGGCCGTTCTGTTAGTTGCGTCATGCAACCAACTGTAGCCAGGCCGGTCGGTCGGTTGCAATATGCAACCCTGTGGCGCGGTTCACAGTGGCCAGGTTCCCGGGCTCGGCCGATGACTCTCCTGGATGCTGCCGAGGCAGGTAGTACCCGTTCGGGAGGCGTAGTACTATGAGATGCATGGTACTACGAGGACTCACGCGCATCACACGCAAAGGCCAGATCACCGTGCCGGCAGAGATCCGAGCAGCGCTTGGCCTCAAGGAAGGCGATCAGATCCAGCTTAGTTATGACGAGCGTACCAATGTCGTCACACTTGAGCCTCCCTCGTCGGTGGTGACGCGGACCGCCGGGATGCTCAAGCGGCCCGGCCAGCCGCGGGCCGCCACCGGTGATGGGCGACAAGCCGCACGGCGCGCCTGGGCGCAGGCCGCAGTTGAGCGGGACGAGCGCTCTCAGCGTGGCAACTGAAGTCCTGCTCGACACGAACGTGCTCCTGCGGCACCTGCTGCACGACCATCCGGAGCAGTCTCCCGCATCGACCGCCTTGCTCGAACGGATCGAGTCTGGCGTGCTCGCCGGGTGGATCACCCCGATGGCCGTCGCGGAAATGGTGTGGGTACTGTCCGGCTCGCCCTACGGGCTTACCCGCGCCGACATCCGCGACGGAATCTCGGCCCTGATCGAGGTGCCCGGTCTGCGCGTCGTCGACAACCGGGCCCTGCTGCGCGCGCTCGAACTGTACGCCTCCATGAGCATCGATTTCATCGACGCATACCACGGGGCCCTCGCAGAGGAGACCGGGAGCAAGGTATACAGCTTCGACAGGGACTTCGACCGTATCCCGGGCGTAATACGACTGACCCCGGGGTTGGAGCCCTCCGAGCCGTCCTGATGAGGGAATCGGTCAGCTCTTCTTTGGCAGGGCCTCGAGCGCGCGGCCGATGACCATGCGCTGAATCTGGTTGGTGCCCTCGAAGATCTGGAAGATCTTGGCATCGCGGACCCACTTTTCGACCGGGTGGTCGCGCATGTACCCCTGGCCGCCGAGGACCTGGACGGCATCGACGGTGACCTTCATGGCCATGTCACTGGCGAAGCACTTGGCCATCGAGCCTTCGGCCTGGAGGTAGGGGACGTTGGCGCCGGCCATCCAGGCGGCGCGCCAGACCATGAGCCGCGCGGATTCCACGGCCATGGCCATATCGGCGAGCATGAAGCTGACGCCCTGGTTCTTGATAATCGACCGCCCGAACTGGACACGGTCCTTCGAGTAGTCGAGTGCGTATTCGTAGGCCGCGCGACCGATGCCGAGCGCGTAGGCGCCGACGACCGGGCGGGTGCGTTCGAGGGTCATGAGCGCGCCGAGGGCGCCCGGGCCTGAGCCGCCGCCACTCTTGGACTGCGCGCCGAGCTTGTACTCAGCGGGGATACGGCATTCGTTGAAGACGACGTTGGCGGTGTGTGAGGCACGGATGCCCATCTTCTTCCAGGTGGTGCCTTCTTCGAGGCCGGGCGTGCCGCGGGGGACGACATAGGCGCCAATGCCGCCCCAACCTTTCGACCGGTCTTCAGTCGCAAATACGACGTGGACGTCGGCGATGTTGCCATTGGTGATGAACTGTTTTTCGCCGTCGAGGATGTAGTCATCGCCGTCGCGAGTCGCGGTGGTCTGGATGTTGGCAACGTCGGAGCCCGCATCGGGCTCGGTCAGGCACATCGCGCCGAGGTGGACTTCGTCGCCATCGGAGGCGATGGCGGCCAGCCACTTCTCACGCTGTTCGGGAGAGCCGGTGGATGCGATAGCGGCGCCGGCGAGGCCGGAGCTGTTGATGGCCAGGGCAATCCCGGCGCAACCCCAGGAAAGCTCTTCGGCGAGGATGGACGGAATGAGCGAGGAGCCGGAGCCCTCGAGGAGGCTGCCCTGCTTCGACACGCCGAAGCCAATGGCGGCGGCCTTCTTGATGATGTCGTACGGCACTTCCTCGCGCTCGTCGTAGTAGGCGGCAACGGGGCGAATTTCTTTCTTCGCGAACTCGTGCGCGACCTGCTGGACCATCTTTTCCTCGTCGGAAAGTTCAAGTGAGACCATCGAAGGCGCCTCCGGCCTGGGGTGACTTTCGGCCAGCTTACCACCCGGTAGTCAGCAAGGAAGGGAGGCTCAGGGTCCACCCCGTCCACGGCGCGAGCCAGTGTGACGCGGGCCACACTCACAGGCCGGGCGATCCGCGGAATGACGGAATGGTCGAGCGGAAATCCCGGGAGGGGGTGGATCGGAGGGCGGGCAAGGGACTAGGGTACTGTTATGACACGTGCTGACGCGTGGACCATGCAGGCACGGACATCCGGCTGCGTCATGTTTCGGGCGTGTTGCGAATGGCACCGGATCTTCACAAAGAATCCCGGATTTTCCATGGACAGGCCCGGAAGCGGCTGACTATTATGGCGCCGCCCCTGGTACCCCACGACGGCAAGCATTCGAGGTAAAGCGACGTTATGGACGAGCGCATAGGCCACTTTTTGAATTTCCTGGCAGTGGAGAAGAACGCATCGAACAACACCATCGCCGCTTACCGGAACGACCTGTCCCAGTTCACCACCTTTCTCCAGGCGGCCGATCCCCGGCGAGCACTGAACGGCACCTCGCAGGAGATGATCGTCCGTTACGTCGAGCACCTGCGTGACGTGCAGAACTACAAAGAGGCGACGGTCGCGCGCAAAGTCGCGGCCGTGAAGTCGTTCTACGGGTTCCTCGCTGCCGAGGGCCTGGTGGATCACGACCCGACGGAGCAGCTGAAATCGCCGCAGGTGGGGAAGACACTCCCACGCGCGCTCACGGTTGCGGAAGTCGACGAACTGCTGGAGCAGCCGGCCCGGAGGAACACACCGGAAGCCCGGCGAGACAAAGCCATGCTCGAATTGCTCTATGCCACGGGCCTGCGGGTGACGGAGCTGGTATCGCTGGACCTGAACGACATCGCACTGGAGAGCGACCCGGTGACGGTGCGTTGCGTGGGGAAAGGCGAACGCGAGCGCGTCCTGCCGCTGCATCAGCGCCCGGTGGATGAGCTGCGGCAGTACATCTTCCATGTGCGGCCGAAGCTGGTCCGCAACCGGCGCGAGACGGCGCTCTTCGTGAACCGCCGGGGCGAACGGCTCACCCGCCAGGGATTCTGGTTGATTCTCAAGAACTATGCGAAGGAAGCGAACCTCGATAAGGCCATCACGCCGCACACGCTCCGGCACACGTATGCGACCCATATGCTGAGCGGCGGCATGCCACTCCGCAATGTCCAGGACGCCCTGGGCCATGCCAGCATCTCCACCACCCAGATCTACACTCACCTGACCGACGACCAGAAGCGGCGCGAGTACGACAAGGCTCATCCCCGCGCCTGAGCCCTTGCTCTGGTGACCACACGTACAGGCGCGCCGGATGGCGCGCCTGTACGCTTTGCGGATGAATTACCGCGTGCTGATTGACGCGCTGATGGCAGACCGCGCGGCCGAGGCGGTTCGGGAACTTGACGCCCGCGGGCAGCTCAGCGCGGCCATCCCCGAGCTCGAAGCCGGGCGAGGCTTCGTCCAGCCGGAGCTGCACTACTACGACGTCCTCGACCACAACCTGGCGGCAGTCGCGGCGATCGACGCGGCCCTCGGTGACGGCGAGGACAACCGCGAGCTGCGCGAGGCCCTCGCCTGGATCGACATTGAGGCATCGCTCGGCCGCGAGGTGGGAGGCCTGCCCCTCGCGGCCCTGGTGCGCCTGGCGGCGCTGGCGCACGACGTGGCGAAACCCGCCACCGCGGTCTTTGTCGACGGCCGGGTCCGGTTCCCAAGGCATGGGCCGCGCGGGGCGGAGATGATGCGCGAACGGCTGACGTTGCTGGGTTTTCGACCGGAGGCGACCGACCTGGTGGCGCGGCTGATCCGGCACCACCTGCGCCCGGGCGAGCTCATCCGGAACGGGGCGGCGACGGACCGGGCCGTACGGAAATTCGTGACCGACCTGGACGGCCACGTGTTGCCGCTGATGCTGGTGAACCTGGCCGATGGGATGGCCACGAGGGGGCCTGGATACACCCGGGAGAACTACCGCCGGCACTGCACGTTCGTGAACTACGTTGCCGCGCGCGCCTGGGCAGTGGCCGAGGAGGGCGAGCCGCCGCTGGTGACAGGGGACGACCTGATCGCCGAGCTTGACCTTTCTGGTGGACGCTTGTTGGGGGCTGTCCTAACATCGGTTCGCCGAGCTCAACTCGAACGCGCCGTAACCACGAGGCACGAGGCACTGGCGCTGGCACGCTCGGTCCTGGAAACCCTGAAGGCCGCAGAGTAGCCGGCCGGGGCCCCCGAGCAGGAGATTCCCAATATGGCCGCAATGTGGAGCGTCATTTTCTACACCGGGCTGACGGTGGTGGCCTTCTACTTCTTCCTGTTGCGCCCGGTGTTGCAGAACCAGAAGCAGCAAAAGAAAGCGGTCCAGCAGCTGAAAATCGGTGATGAGGTGGTGACCAGCGGCGGGCTCATCGGCGAGGTGAAGGATGTGGTGGTACCGGTCGACGGGCCTACGGAAATCATCCTGGAACTGGCGCCGGGAGTCCGGGTGCGCGCCCTCACGGAAGCCATCCAACGGCGGCTGAGCACGCTGGAGACGCCCACCAACGAAGCAACAACGGCCGAGGTCAATCCCGGCGAGGTTTCTCACAACAGTGCGTAGTACCACCACCGTCCTCCTCTTCCTGTTCGTCGCGGCGCTGACCACGTTCAGCGTCATTGTCGTTTGGCCCAGTTCGCCAGACCGCTACCTGCCCGGGGACTTCTGGCCCGACGGCAAGGGCATCAAGATCGGCGACTGGGAGCGCGAGACCATGCGGCTCGGGTTGGACCTGCGGGGCGGCTCGTACCTGGTGCTCCAGGCGAATCCCCCGGCCGACTACCAGGGAGACCTGGACCAGGCGATGGATGGCGCCAAGGACGTTGTCGAACGGCGCGTCAATGAGTTCGGCGTGAGCGAGGCGGAAATCCAGAAGACGAGCGGCAACAGGCTGACCGTGCAGGTCCCCGGCCTCTCGCTGGCCGATGCGCAGAGCCTGATCGGGAAGACGGCGGCGCTCCAGTTCATGACCTACAACGACAACACGGAGCTCGTGCCGGCGACGGGCGTCATCGACGGCCAGACCATCGCCATGACGGGCGCACACCTGAAGAACAACACGTTCGCCGAACGGTCGGGCACAACGTATGCGGTGGTCTTCGAGACGACCGGCGTCGGATCGCGCCTCCTGGAGCAGATCACCACACGCGCGGTGCAGTACCCATCGTCGGACGCCCGAAACTTCCTGGTGGTCATGCTCGACGGCGAAGTGCTTTCCGAGGCGGCGGTGCAGGCCGTCATCACCGACCAGGGCCGGATCACGGGACAAGAGTCGTTCACGGCCGCCAACAACCTCTCCAAGCAGCTGAACGCCGGCGCCCTGCCGATCCCGCTGGAGATCATCCAGGCGAAAGAGGTGAGCGCGACGCTGGGAGAGGATTCGGTGCTCGACTCCGTGAAGGCGGGCGAGGTCGGCCTGTTGGCCGTGATGCTCTTCATGATCCTGTTCTACCGTCTGCCCGGAGTGCTGGCCTCGGCCGCGCTGCTGGTTTACACGTCGGTCACGCTGATGGTGTTCAAGCTCTGGCCCGTCACGCTGACCCTCTCGGGGATCGCGGCCTTCGTGCTGTCCATCGGCATCGCGGTCGATGCGAACGTACTCATCTTCGAGCGGATGAAGGAGGAGTTACGGCGGGGCCGCACGCTCAGCGCCGCGATCGACATCGGCTTCGCCCGCGCGTGGTCATCGATCCGGGACTCGAACGTATCAACGCTGATCACGTGTCTCATCCTGTACTGGTTCGGGAGCCAGTTCGGGGCATCGCTCGTGCAGGGGTTCGCGCTCACGCTGGCGATCGGCGTGGGGATCAGCATGTTCTCGGCGATCACGGTGACGCGGACGTTCCTGAAGATGGTGCTGGGCACTCCCCTGGCAAAGAGCCACTTCCTGTTCAACGCCGAAGAGGTGAAACGAACGAAGACGGCCGGGCGCGCGGCCCGGGCAACGGGGGAATAGCTGCATGCTGGACTTCGCTGGAAAGCGGTGGTGGTATCTCTCGGTCTCGATCGTGCTGTTCCTCGCCTCGGCCGGGGCCCTGGGCCTGTGGGGGCTGAAGGCGGGCATCGAGTTCACCTCCGGGTCGTCGTTCACGCTCGAATTCACCGAGCAGACGGTGACGCAGTCGGACCTTCGCCAGGCGATGCGCGACCTCGGCCACCCGGAGGCCCGCATCCAGGGCGCCGGGACGAACACGTACATCATCCGGACATCGGAGCTGGAAAACGCGCCGAGCCTCGACAGCGCGGCGGGACCCGCGCCGCCCGGGGAAATCGATGAAATCGAGTCGGCGCTTCGCACCCGCTTCGGTGAGTTCACACGGGAGGACTTCTCCACGGTGTCGGGGACGGTCTCGAGTGAGATTGCCCGGTACGCGACGTTGGCCGTCTTCGCGGCAGCCGTGGCGATCCTGCTCTACGTGTGGGTGATGTTCCGCCAGCTGCCAAAGCCGTGGCGCTACGGGACGTGCGCGATTGTGGCCCTCGTGCATGACTCGTTCATCATCCTCGGCCTGTTCGCCGTCCTCGGGGAGTTCCGCAACACTGAAGTCGACACGGCGTTCATCACCGCGATCCTGACGGTCATCGGCTTCTCCGTGCACGACACGATCGTGGTGTTCGACCGCATCCGCGAGACCGTATCCAACGACCCGTACGTGCCGTTCGAAGAGGCAGTCAACGCGAGCATGACCGAGACGCTGGCCCGTTCGATCAACACGTCGCTGGTCGTGGTCTTCACGGTCCTGGCGATGATGTTGATCGGCGGCGAGACTATCCGGAACTTCCTGCTGGTGCTGCTCGTGGGCATCGTGGCCGGGACGTATTCGAGCATCGGCGTGGCTTCCCAGTTGCTGGTTGTCTGGGAGAACGGCGACATCGGGAAGTTCTGGCGGCGGCTCCGCGGTTCGGCCCAGGAGCCGGATGTCGCGGCTGGCGCCGTCTAGCATCGCCGCAATGGCGTAACACGACCAACGCCGGGGCTGGAGATCGTTCCTGCCCCGGCGTCTTCGCGTCCACGCGGGCGGCGGCTCAGCGCAGGGTGCGCGTATCGCCGTTGCGACGAGTGACGTGGAGCGCGTCGAGGTGTTCGAGGAATGCCTGGGCGTACTTTCGGCTGGTGCCGAAGAGGTCACGGACCTCGCCCAGCGAGATCGAGCCGCGCTCGCGGATGTGCCCGCGCGTGACGTCCATCATCTCGGCGAAGATGGCGGCATCGAATACGACGCCGGTGCCTGTATCGACCACAAGCCGGCTTTCGGCAAGGTATGCGAGCAAGGGGGCTTCCGGCAGACGGTCGGTTGGAGGGCTGAAGCGCCCGGCCTGAATCGAGGCCATGAAGGTATCGGCTTCCCGCTGCTGAGCAGGAGTGAGGATCGGCTGATACCCGGGTGGCGCCAGACCGGAACCGGCCTCGGCCGCGGTCCCGGCGGTCACGGCCTGTCCGACCACCAGGTCGAATGCTGCCGGGTCGAGGCGGAGCGAGCTGCGCACGTGCTCGCGAGGGGCCGCCAGGCGGAGCGGGTTGGCGTGGAGATACTCGGCCACCGCCGCGGACACGCGGGCTGCCTGTGCCCCCAACCATGCGCTTGCGACCAACAGCCCCCCGGACGCGATGACGGCGCCGTCGGCAATCAGTGACTCCAGCGCGGCCGCGGCCGCATCCCCATCATCTCCCGGGCGCGCAACGTCGGCACGGAGGGCGGGGCCCGCGAGGAGGCGATCGAGGAGCCGGTCCCGGGGTGTCCCCTGCAGGAGCCTCGACAGCGCATTGAGCGTGGGGGCGTGATTCCTGCGGTGGCGGCGCGCGTTCACCTCCACGATGACTCCGCCGGCGACGGTGTCGTTCGGGGTGCGCACGATGCAATGGTCCCGGGGGAGCGCCGGGATCGGTTGATCGAGGACGAGCTGGGCCCACGCCTCCTCCCCGGCCACCAGGGCGTCGCGGTCCAGGAGCCGGATACGCGCCTCCGATTCGGCGGTCGCACTGAGGACCGTAACCCCGGAGTCGTGCGCCAGTGGGTGCGGGAGCATCGGTGTCGCGCGAATGCGGACATCGAGCACGCGCGCCGGCACGACGGAGCCGGGAGCGGCCACGACCATGCCGCGCCGGATGTCCTCCACGCGGATGCCACTGAGGTTGACCGCGGCGCGAGTCCCCGGCTCAAGCCGGTCTACCTTCGCGCGGTGGCGCTGCAGGCCGCGGATGCGGGCCCGTTGGCCCCCGGGTTGCAGTTCGATCTCCTGGCCGACCATGAGGGCGCCATCGACGAGCGTACCGGTAACCACTACGCCGAACCCCTGGATGGTGAAAGCGCGGTCGATGGGCAGGCGGGGCCGGCCGAGGTCGCGTTTTGGCGGGGTGGCGTCCAGGGCGCGGTCGATGGCGAGCTTGAGCGATTCAATGCCCTCCCCAGAGGGCGGGCAGACCCGGAGGATGGGCGCCCCCTGGAGGCGCGACCCGGCGAGGACATCCTCAAGTTCGGCCTCGACCAGGTCGACGTACTCGGCCTCGACGAGGTCGGTCCGGGTGATGACCACAAGGCCAGCAGGGATGTCGAGCAAGTCGAGGATGGCCAGGTGCTCACGGGTCTGCGGCATGGGGCCTTCGTCAGCGGCGACGACGAGGAGCGCCAGGTCCACGCCGCCGGCGCCGGCAAGCATGTTCTTGATAAAGCGCTCATGGCCTGGCACGTCGACGATGCTGACCTCGCGGCCCGAAGGGAGATCGAGCCAGGCGAAGCCGAGGTCGATGGTCAGGCCGCGTTCCTTCTCCTCGCGAAGGCGGTCGGGATCGATGCCGGTCAGGGCTTTCACGAGGGTGCTCTTGCCGTGATCGACGTGGCCTGCGGTGCCAATGACGTGCATGAACATCGAGTCTAGCGGGTGTGGGCGCGAGCGTTCTGGAGGTGGGCGAGGAAACGGGCGCTCACTTCGCCGTGAAGGAGCCGGCCGGCGCGAGTCAGCCGGACCCGCGGGCCGAGTTCGAGGACACCCGCCGCCGCGCATTCGTCGAGGCACGGACCGGCCACGTCCTCGAGCGGGACACCGAACCGGTCCGCGAATTCGGGCGGCTCGAAGCCTTCCACGAGGCGCAGGCGCAGGGAGAACCAGTCGGCCATCGCCGTCACCGGGTCGGGGCGGTAGGCAGACGCGAGGGCGGGACGGGGCGCCGGAGCACCGCGCTCGACGGCGGCGATGTAGTCGCGAGGGTGGGCCGCATTCTCGTAGCGCTCACCGTCCAGGTATCCGTGCGCGCCGGCGCCGATGGCCAGGTAGTCACCATCGGTCCAGTAGACCAGGTTGTGGCGGGAGTGGTGGCCCAGCCGCGCCCAGTTCGAGAGCTCGTACTGGAGGTAGCCTGCTTCGCCGAGGAGGCCAGTCGCGGCTTCGTAAAGGTCGGCGACCGCGTCGGGGTCGAGCGGCACGATCTCGCCTTTTCGCACGCGGCGGGCCAGGGGAGTCCCCTCCTCGACGGTGAGAGCATAGATTGAGATGTGGTCGGGAGAGAGGCGGATGGCGGCGTTGAGCGAGGCGGTCCACGCTTCGAGGGGCTGGCCGGGGAGGCCGTAGATGAGGTCCAGGCCGACGCTTTCGAAACCGACTGTGCGGGCGGTCTGGACGGCGGCGGCGGTCGCCTCGGGGGAGTGGATCCGGTCGAGGAAGCGAAGCTCGTCTGCGTGGAAGCTCTGCGCGCCGAGCGAGAGCCGCGTGACACCCGCGGCGCGGAGGGCTTCGAAGGCGGGGCCATCGAGGGTGCCGGGGTTGGCCTCCAGGGTGACCTCGGCGTGGGGCGCGAGCGACCCGTTATCCCGAATGGCGCTGATCACCGCACGGATATGGCTGGCGGGGACCTCTCCGGGCGTGCCTCCGCCGAAGCCTATGGAAGTGATGGTGCGGCCCGTCAGCAGGGGAGTGTCCGCGTGGACTTCCGCGAGGAGGGCTGCGCCGTAGGCTTCTTTCAGGTTATCCATGCCCGAGTAGGCGTTGAAGTCGCAGTAGCCGCACTTCACGGTGCAGAAGGGGATGTGGACGTAGACAGCGAGGGGAGGCGTCACTGGCGGCCGAATTCTTCGTGCATTTCGGCGACGCGGTGGGTGGTGATGCCGTGGACCCCCCAGTCCACGAGTTCCCGCGCGCGCTCGGTGTCATCCACCGTCCAGGCAACGACCAGCAGGCCGCGGTCGCGGAGCCGGCGGACGATCGGGGAGGTCAGGAGTGAGTGGCGGCACGAGACGCCGCGCGGGCGAACATCGCGGTCGGATACCGAAAGGAAGAGGTCGAGCTTGGCGTGGACATCGATAGAGTAGAACGTGTCGACCTGGGGGAGTTCCTCGGCGACGGCGCGGAGGGCCTTCCATTGCTGCGAGGAGGCAACGATGCGCGGCGCGGCGTCGGTGGCCGCCATCACCCGGGAGATGGCCCCGGCGGCCTCAGCGCCGCCGTTCTTGAGGTCGAGAAAGATACCGGCGGAGCTGCCCGCGGCCGCTTCGAGGAGTTCGACGAGGCCGTAGTGAGGGCTGGGCACACGGCGGAGGTACCACTTCTCGAAGAGGAGGGGGAGCATGCGCACGCGGCGCTCATGGCGGGCTTCGAAGCGGCCACGATGGATCCAGAGGTCGACTTCGAGGTAGTCGGCGCCTGCGGCGACGTAGTCGCGGACGTGGTCAACGGAGTTTCCGCCGCCGTGAGCGATGATTGCTGGCCCGCTGCGGCCGGGGAGGAAGTGCGCGAAGGCGGAGGCGGACTGCGCCATTACCCCGCCATGGTACTCGCCTGGGGATTGACGGGATGCCGGGGCGAGACGGGCACATCGCCGTTGGCGATGTCGTCGAGCAGGTCTTCGTCGGTGATCCGGTAGCCATCGGGGACGGGCGTAACGGCGCCGAGGGTGACGAAGCGGCTGAGGAGGGCGGTCACGGTCTCGCGGCTGGTCCCGATGGTCTGGGCGAGCTCCTGGTGGGTGAGGCCAAGGAACACGAAGCCTTCTTCCTGGCGGCTGATGAGCGTATCGGCGAGGCGCGCCGAGACCGGCTTGGAAACGATGTTCATGAAGGTGCGCTGCATGCCGGCCAGGCGGTGCGCCATCAGTTCCATCATCGCGAAGCCGAGGCGCGGCGATTGCTGGAGCAGGTGGGCGAAGTCTTCCCACGAGATGCTGACGGCCATGGTGTCGTCGATCGCCTGGGCGCAGGCCGTGCGCTCACCGTCCTCGACGATGGCCATGTCGCCGACGACACCGCCCTTGCCGACGACATCGAGAATGATCTCCTTGCCGTTCTCGGCGACCTGGTAGATCTTCACGCGGCCCTTGAGGATGAGGTAGACGCGCTCGGCCGGGTCGCCCGCGGTGAAGATTACCTGGCGGGGCTTGAACTGGCGCTCGGTCAGGAGGGGGATGAGGCGGCCAAGTTCCTCATCGCTGAGGACGTTGAGGACGCGGCTGAGCTGGCGCAGGTACCAGGCGATAGAGCGCTGGAGGGCCTGGCGGCCGCGGGCGGGTGCATGGCGGGCTTCGGTCAGTGTGGTCATCGCGGTTCCCCCGTGCCCCCATAGCGGAGGCGTAGTTGATCGAGCAGGCGGATGGCGCCGGTACTGGTCTCGGGCCGCCCGCCACTGGACACATACGCTTCGAGGTCGCGAAAGGCTTCATCGAGGCGGCCCAGCCGGTAGTGCAACATCCCGCGTTCGCCAACCAGGGCGGCGTTCCACGGTTCGAGACGCAATTGCAGCTCCAGGACGGCGTACCAGCGTTCGAGGTCGCGCCGGTCGCGGAAGATGGCGTGAAGGTTGTTCAGCATGCGCTGGAGGATCTGGCGCCGGGTGACCGAGGCGAGGAACGTCTCCGGGTTGGCGGTCCCGACGTTGAGCGTGCGGAGCCTCGCGAGTAGTTCGGCACGGTCGATGCGGACGCCCTGCTGGAACGGGTCGACGTAGACGGCATCCTCGATGCCGCCGTAGCGGACCATGAAGTGGCCCGGGTAACCGATGCCGTCGCAGTGGAGCCCAATACGCTGGCCAACCTCCATGTAGACGAGCGAAAGCGTGATGGGGATGCCGCGGCGCCGTTCCACGACCTGGTCCAGGTAGCTGTTGGCCGGGTCCGTGTAATCATCGGTGTTCGCCTGGAATCCCTGGACGCTGAAGAGCTGGTGGTCGATGGCGTGTGCGAGGGCATCGGGCGAGGCACCCTCGCCGGCCTGCTCGCGGGCGGCCTCGGCGAATGCATCGAGCCTGGCGGCGGTGCGGTGTGGGTCGACCGGGTGCCCGCCGAGGCGGGCGATGACCATGGCGGCACCGAAGAGGTCGACCTCATGGTCGGCGCCGGTAATCGCCCGGGTGAAGGCCTCGAAATCTTCGTGGAGCACGCTACCCAGTATACGTGGCGCAGTGTGAATTCCGTCACTCATCCGCGGGAAAGATTCAGGGCTGTTCGAGGCCGTGGGATTCGAGGAGCGCCGCATCGGCCAGGATCCCGGCGGTTTCACCGTCAGCCACCACCAGGCCGCCATCCACGATCACCGTCCGGGGGAAGATCTCTGCCACGAGCTTCATGTCGTGAGTACTCACGAGCATGGTCTGTTCGAGGCCGCGGAGGAGGTTGATGAGCTCGCGCCGGCCGCGGGGATCGAGGCCCGCCGAGGGCTCATCGAGGACAAGCACGCTGGGCGCCATCGAGAGCACGGTCGCGAGGGCGGCGCGCTTGCGCTGGCCGATCGAGAGGTGGAACGGCTGGCGCCGTTCGAAGCCGGGAAGGCCGACCGCGGCAAGGGCTGCGGTCACTCGCGCGTCGACCTCCGCCCTGGGAAGGCCCATGTGGATGGGCCCGAAGGCGACATCGTCGTAGACGGTCGGGCTGAAAAGCTGGTCGTCCGGGTCCTGGAAGACGAGGCCGACAGCGGCCCGGATGCGGCCGATGTTCTGGCGAGTCACGGGGAGGCCCGCGATGGTGACCGACCCCGAGGTGGGCTCGTTGATCCCGTTGAGGTGGAGCATGAGGGTGCTCTTGCCCGCGCCGTTCGGCCCGATGAGGGCGACTTTTTCGCCGTCGGCGATGGAGAGCGAGACTCCCTTGAGCGCCTCGAAGCCATCAGGGTAGGTGAACTTGAGGTCGCGCACGTCGACGGAGAGCGCTGGCTGGCCGGCGCCGTCTGGGCCTGTGGTTTGGGACACGGATCCGGGTGTCATGCGTGGGGCAACCAGGCGTGGGCAGTCACTTCGAACGCCGCCAGGAGTAGCAGCGCCGCCAGGAGCACGAACCACTGGTTTCGCGGGAACGGGCGGTCGTGGATGTGACGGATGTGCCCGGTGTAGCCGCGTGACTGCATCGCGAGGTATACCCGCTCGCTGCGTTCGTATGAGCGGATGAAAAGCGAGCCGACCATGTTCCCGACAACGCGGGCCTGCCACACAACAGATGGGCGGGGGGCGCCGGGGAGAGCGGCGGCGCGCGAGGCACGTGCCCGCATCATGCGGGAGGCTTCGCCCGTGAGGACCGCCAGGTACCGGTACATGAGTGAGATGATGGCCACCATGAGCTTTGGCAGGCGCAGGCGCTCAAGGCCCTCCAGGAGGTCGTGGAAGGGTGTAGAGAACACCAACAGGGTGGCGGCCTGCACGCTGATCCAGCTCTTGAGCATGATCGTGAGGACGATGCGGAGGCCTTCACCACTCAGAGTGAGGTCGAACAGCCAGAGGTCGACCGTGCCGATGGGGTCGCCCTTCCTGGTGAAGAGCAGGGGGAACGCGGCGACGATGAACGGGAGAGCGACGAACGACCCGCGGACCATGCGCACGGGGCCGAGCCGGGCAAGGAACGAGACAGCCACCAGGACGAGCCACGCCATGCCCAGCGCGGCGAAGGACCCGACCGGGAGCAGGCTCACCGAAAGGATGAAGCCAACGACCAGGACGAACTTGAGCCGGGCGTCAGCCCGGTGCACCGGACTCTCGCGGGCGACGTAGCGATCGAGGTTCAGGTGTTTGTGCTCCTGCGGGACTGCTGGCGCACGTACGCACCGAACGCCATGGTGAGCACGAAGACGATGGCGACGCCGATCAAGCCGGAGATGATCACCGTCGCGCGCTCATCGTCGATGCCGGGGACCGAGTAGTCGGGGAGGAATGAGTAGGGTGAGTCCTTGCCCTGATCGGCGAAGCCCTTGTCTTCGGACACGCGATCCAGGCCGTCCGGGTCGGATGACGCCAGCGGAGCAAGGAAGATGACGACGAGGACGGTGATGAGGAGCCCTGCAATCGCCCAGCGATACCGGCGGAAGAAGGAGGGTTCGGGTGGCACGGGGTTCGACATCGGTGGTCCTTACGCCTGGGCCATCCGGCCATCGCGGAGGCGGAGGAGATCGGCCCGGCTCGCGGCGATGAAGCTGAGGGCGCCGACAGTGATGACCGCTTCGCCAACGCCGATGATGACGTGCCAGCCAACCATGGCCACCAGGGCGGTCGCGAGCGAAGTGGTATCGGAGAAGGCGAGCTGGAAGGCCGTGAGGACAGCTGCGGCGACGACAGCGGACCATGCGGCGATCGCTGCGGCGGGGAGCCTGCCTTTTTCTTCGCCACCCAGGGCGGCGGCCACGAGGCGATAGAGCCAGTACCCGCCGAAGGTCCCGATGATGCCCATGTTGAAGATGTTGGCGCCGAGGACCAGCAGGCCGCCGTCCTGGAAGACCAGGGCCTGCACGGAAATGACGCAGGCCATCACGATGGTGCCGGCGTAGGGGCCGAGCAAGATGGCCGCGAGGACGCCGCCGAGGAGGTGCCCCGATGTGCCGCCCGGGATCTGGAAATTGAACATCTGGGCGGCAAAGATGAATGCGGCCATCACGCCCATGAGGGGCACGGCGCGCTCATCGAGCTGCGCCCCCGCGCGGCGGAGCGAGATTGCCAGGGCGGCGACGGTGACCACCCAGAAGGCAAGCGCGACCGGGGTGGAAAAGAACCCATCGGGCGCGTGGAGCAGAAAGAGCGGAACGGACATCGGTCTCCCCCGAGACGTCAGGAATCCGGCGATAACAACCCGGCTTACCCAGTTTGCCTGAACCGGGGTGCGCCTTGCAACGAGTTGCAACTACCAACTTCGGTCGCCCTCTGGAACATTGCCTGTGGGCCGCTGGCAACCGTATGGTCGGCGATTGTGAAAGAGCCAGTACGGTACCAGGTTGGGGATATCGATATCGCGGTGATCTGCGATGGGTACATCAAGCTCGACGCCGGGGCGGTGATGGGGCTCATCCCGCGGGTGATGTGGGAGCCGATCCTGGGCAAGGAAAACATCGACGCCGAACACCGGATGAAGCTCTCGCTGAACTGCATCGTCGCCCGCAGCGGCGACGACGTGTTGCTCGTGGACACCGGCATGGGGAACAAGGTGAGCGGGCCGGTGCGTGAGCGGGGGTTCCCGGGGGAGTACGGGATGCTCATGGAGGGGCTCGCGGCCCTGGGGCTCACGCCCGGTGACGTCACCGTTGTCGCGAACACCCACCTGCATGCGGACCACTGCGGCTGGAACACCACGTTCGCAGCCGACGGGAGCGTGATCCCGACGTTTCCGAACGCCCGGTACTACGTGCAGGCGGGCGAATACGCAGTAGCGCGCCACCCGAACGAGCGAACGCGGGGGACGTATTTCGCTGAGAACTTCGAGCCGCTGGAGGCGGCCGGACAACTCGAGCTGGTGGAGGGCGAGACCGAGCTCATCCCGGGGGTGAAGTACTGGCCGACGCCCGGGCACACGGCCGACCACGCCTCGATCGCGTTGAGTTCGAAGGGGGAAACGGCGATCTACACGGGCGACCTGGTGCACCACGCCGTGCAGGTGGAACGCCCCGCGTGGATCGCGGCCTTCGATGTGTTGCCGCTGGTATCGCTCGAAACGAAGAAGCGGCTGGCGGAGCGGGCGCTCAAGGAGAATGCTTTGCTGATCTGTGTGCACAACCCGTTTCCCGGGGTGGGCCGGTTGACGGAGCGCGACGGCCGCCGGACATTCGTGAGCGAATGAGCCTCCCGCGACCGGTGTACCACCTGGCACTGCGCGAACTGCACGCCGCAAACGGCGCCGTCTTCAATGTCGCCGCGGGCTGGGCGGTACCCATGCGCTACGGCGACCCGGATACCGAGCTGGCGGCACTGCGTGGGCGTGCCGCCCTGTTCGACCTCTCTTCCCGCAGCCGGTTCCTGGTCACGGGTACGGACGCTGTCGAGGTGCTAAAGGCGGTGTTCGCCGGGCATGTGGAGGACCTGGAAGAGGGCCGGGCGATGCGGACGGTCGCGCTGGGAGCCGGCGGGACCATCGACGACGTGGCGCTCATCGCCCGGACCGGGGGAATCGCGTACCTGGTGAGCGGCGAACCGGGACGGCGGGCCGAAACGCTGGCCCGGCTCCAGGCGGCCATCCAGGCGGACTTCGATGCGCGGGCCGACGACCGGACAGAGACCACCTGCCTCATCGGGCTGGCGGGACCGGAGGCGCCACTGGTGGCGAACGAGCATCTTTCGGAAGCGCTGCCGGCCCGCTTGCAGGCGCTCCAGTGCATGGCATTCGAGTTCCATGGGTTCCGGGGGCTTGCGATCCGGACCAGCGACACGGGAGAAGACGGGTTCGAGTTCATGCTCGCGCCGGCGGTGGCGCAGCACCTCATCGAGACGTTGCACGCGGCCGGCACACCGCTGGCGGGGCACGAGGCGCTCGAAGTGGCGCGCGTGGAGGCGTGCATCCCGGCGTTCGAGCCCGACCTCGAACCCGGCCTTTCGCCGGCGGAGGCCGACCTGGACGTCCTGCTCGATGTCCCCGGGGGGGCCGAGGACCGCACCCTGACGGCACTCTTGTTCGATGGGGTAGGGGTGCCCGCCGTCGCGACGCCGCTCTGGGCGGGGGACGAGCGCGTGGGAGAATTGCGTTCGTGTGTCCGCTCGCTATCGTTGAATGCGACGATAGGACTCGGCATTATCGAGAGTCGCCATGCGTTGCCGGGGCGCGAACTCCGGGCGGGAGCGGACCGGGCAACGGTGGTGGCGAAGCCATTTTACCGACGGAGACCGTAGCGATGGGTGTAGACCTGATGAGCCTGGGCGCATACGAGCCCCGATGGCCGGGCGTGTTGGAACTCAACCTGCACGACCAGTGGCGGGCACGCTGGGTCGATGAGCAGGAGCTCCCGGCGAACGCGCCCGTGCACTGGGCGTACGGCATGGTGTGCATGGGCGACCATGGGTACGCGACGCGCGCAAAGGGCGCTGCGAAGTGGGAGATGATCGAGGGCCCAACAGGCGACGAGGCGCCGGAGGCCTTTGTGAAGGCGGCTGCCATCGAACGCATGGGCGCGACCACAGGGCGGCTCGAGCTGATCGGGTTCTTCGAATGCAAGGCGACCCGCCATAACACTGAGTTCCAGCAGGGGACCATCACCGTGCGGCCGTTCTACCTGGTGGTGGCAAAGAAAGTGGCCGACCTGCCGGAGGGGTCCGGGTGGGAGCGGCGGCGGATGCGGATGGCGGAATTCATGGTGGCGATGCGGGCGAGGTACCCCGAGTTCGAAGACTACGTGGGCAAGTGCGCCTCGCGGTATGCGATCCTGCGGGCAAAGGGCGAAGTCTAGTCCCCGTAGGTGCGGGCCAGTAGCTCGTAGATGGCCGGGTCGTACTGTTCGAGCCAGGCGCGGCCGCGGCCGCTGCGCGGGTCGGTATCCAGGAAGTAGGACTGGGTGGCTTCGGCGAAGTACTCGTTTGCGTTCGTCGCCGCGTAGTCGCCCTCGTACTTGCCGGCGTTGCGCGCGTCCTGGAAGAACTGGCGGACATCGAAGTAGTCGGCCTGGGGGAGCGTCCAGCCCTGGACAAGGTGCCCGAGTTCGTGGAACAGGATGTTGAGCCCTCGGCAGGGCCCCGATCGGTCCCCCAGGAGGTCGAGTTCGTTCACGGTCACGACCGGGTAGTCTGCGCGGTCGGCGACGCCGCACACGTGGCTGAAGTAGTCCTGGCTGCGGGCGTTTTCCAGGCAGCGAAACTCGGGGAGGTCGAGGACCCCCTGGTTGCTGGCGGCGACAATCACGTAGGCGCCTTCTTCGGCGAGCGAGTCCTCCAGGTCGTTACTCAGGAAGACGCGCTCGACCGTCTGGCGAGCGACCTCGATGGCTTCGTCGCTCACGTCCTGGTTGGCCACGATGGCGAACCCGGCGACATCCACACGTTTGGTGTACTCGGGGGCGAAGACTCGCGGCGCGGACGGGTCGGGGCGGCGGAGCAGGCCCTGGCAGACGTTGCCCTCCGGGGCGAGCCGGGGCAGGGCGTCGGGTTGCGCGGGAGTGGGTGCGGCCGCCTGGTTTGTCTTGTCGTCGCCGGAGCTGGACCGGGTGAGGACCACGGCGAGCGCCATGACGGCGACGAGGCCGAGCGCGCCCGCCGGCAGGAGTGCCGCGAGGAGGAACTTCGGCATGGGGCTCTAGCTTCGGATGGCCGGGGCCACGGCGTAAAGGCGAGGCTTAACCACGGCTTTCGGCCTCCCACGGCCGGGACCTACGTCCGGCCGTCCTCGTAGAGGCGGGAGAGAGCGACCGGCTGCATCCCGCGTGCCCGGATCTCCCGGATGATATCGGGAAGCACCGAACAGGTACCCGGGCGAAAGTGCATGAGGATGATCGAGCCCCATGCGCCGCGGTACGAAACCTGGCCATCCACGACCTCCGTCCTCCTGTCGATCTGGCGCAGGTAGTGTTCCACCAGCTGGTCTGGCGTCAGGTGCCGGCATCGCCCGAGATGGTCCAGAGGATGGTCCGGTAGCCGAGCCCGGCGGCGACCTGCACCACGCGTTCGGAGTTTGCCCCGCCGGGCGGACGCATGAATGGCGCGCTCGATGCCCCGCGGACGGTATCGGCGAGCATGGTTTCGAAACGCGTGAGCTCTTCGCGGATCTGGTCGTCGCCAAGGGAGGAGAGGTTGCTGTGATTCCAGGTGTGGTTGGCTATCTCGACGCCGGGAGTCTCGAGCGCCTGCTGGAGGAAGTCCTTCCGCCTGGCGAGGTACTTGCCGGTGAGAAAGAAGGTGGCACCGGCCCGCTCTTCGCGGATCACCTTGAGGGTCTCGTCCAGGGACACGGCCCCATCGTCGATGGTGAGGGCCACCATGGGCCGGTCCTGGGGGCCTCGCGAAACGAACGTGTTGAGCACGGAAGGTCCCCACACCGGCTTGGACAGCCCGCGGGGAGGTGTGGTGAGGAGGTCGGCGGGGACGCGGTCGAGGTAGTACTCGATGCCGGGCGGCCGGGGACCTTCGGCGTTGAGGAGGGCCGCGAGGCGTCCCTCGGCGGCTTGCCGTGCTTGCCGGGCGGTGGCGTAGTTCGAAAGAAACGGGTCGGGAGAGACCACCGCACCCGGCAGGTTCGCGGGCCGTAATGAGGGTGCGGCTTCCGCCAGCGCTCCCGCGGCGAAGGCCGCAGCGCCAAGCAGGACCGACCTCCGAGAGAGACTTCGTTTCGTCAACTGGACCACGTCCCCAGGGGAGAACAACGCAACGTGAGTTACCGGTTATGCCGCGCCTGACTCGCGCGCCTGTTAGCTCTCGCGTTGACCTCCGAGGCCGTGGATGGAGCGGAATGTACTCCTGCGGGAGAGACCGTCAAGGTGGGGCGCCAAAGGTCGGGGCCGGACTCAGGGTTCGATCGCGAACCGAATGGCGACGCTGGCGGAGACCGTGGTCTCGCCGGGCTGGATCGGAGTCTCGGCAGCGGCGTCGTAGCCCGTGGCCGGGGCGCGCAGGATGGGGATGGAGGGCGGGGACGACTCGGAGATGGCGACGATCGCGCCGAGTTTCACTCCGGACGCCGCCGCGTACGTTTCGGCACGCGCCCTGGCGTCGGCGACGGCCTTCTCGCGCGCCTCTTTCAGGAGGGGCTTCGGGTCGTCGATGCCGAACTGGATGCCTTGCAGGCGGGCTGAATCGCCTCCGGCGGCAACTCCATCGTCGATGACCTTTCCGGCCTTTTCCAGGTCGCGAACGGTCACAGCGAGCTGGTTGTTGGCGATGTACCCGGTTATGCGGGGCGGGTCGTTCTGCGAATAGAAGTACTGGGGATAGAGGTTGACCGAAGTGGTGAGGATGTCCTTTTCCTCGACGCCATTGCTCTTGAGCGAGGCGATGAGCTTGTTGGCGGCGTCGGCGCCCTTATCGCGGGCCTCCTGGACGGTGGCCCCGGAGGCTTCGATACCGATGTTGATGATTGCGATATCGGGCTCGGTGCGGACTTCGCCGAGGCCGGAGACAGAGATACCGTCGGTCACGGTGGAGTCGTGGGGTGGAACGTTCACGGTGGTGCCTCCCTCGCATGCAGTGGCGAACAGGGCGAGCGCAAGGATCGGGATCAGCAGGTAGCGCATTACGACCTCCGGCGGCGGACTTCCATGAAGGCGAGGGTACCAAGGGCAGCAATCGCGAGCGCCCCCAGACCGGCAAGCCAGGGCGTGTAGTCGGTGTCTTGGGCAGGGGTGGTCCCGTACGCAACGCTGAATGAGTCGGCCGGGGGATCCTCGGTGGTGTTGGTCAGAGCCGTCCCATCGCCGGCGAGGATGTTGCGGGAGGCGTCAGGGGTCGATTCCGCGCCAGTCGAGGGGGCTACGGGGGTGTCGACGCCCGCGCCCGAGACGCCGCCGCCGGAGGGCGGAGATGCCGCGCCGGGTTGGCTTTGCATGTCCTGGGCGGCAGCATCATCGTCGCCGGGCGCTCCGGCGGCGCTCTTGAGTTCGGCCCCTTCGGGCGCTGGCGCGCTGGCGGGCATGGTCTGGTCGCCGGTATCCCCCGTGCTGGAGAAGTTGAGGGTCGCGACGACGGCGAACGCGGCGACGCTGGCGGCAGCACCGATGCGGGCGACCATGAGGAAAGCGGGGGTCGTGGCTTTCGTGGCCACCGGGCGTGCGGGCGCCACCATGGCCGCCGTAAGACGGAAGGAGCGCGGGACGGCAACTTCGGGGAGCGAGGCGACAGAGGCCGTGACCACGCGAGCGGCATCCAGGGAGGCCCTGCACTGGGCGCAAGCGGCCAAATGAGCATCCATCCGGGCAGCCTCGGCCGGGGCAAGCTCGGCATCCGCGAAGGCATCGATCATGCCGCGGAAACTGGAATGGCTGCGGACAAACGGAATGAATCTCATCGTTTCCTCATCCCTCCAGACGACCATGGTGGCCAAAAAGTTCCGGCTGGCTCGAGAGAATGGTCCTGAGGCGCTCGCGGCCGCGATGGATACGCGACTTCACCGTGCCAACCGACGACCCGGCGATGAGGGCGATTTCCTCGTAGTGGTAGCCGTGGAGGTCGGAGAGGAGCACCGCCTGGCGCTGCTCGAAGGGAAGCTGGAGCAGCGCCTGTTGGATACCCTTGCCAATGGCCATGCGTTCCACGTATTGGTCGGCAGATTCGCCTGAGTCCGGAAGGTCGATCGGCGGGTCGTCGGGGTCGGAGGCCGAGAGCGAATCGTGCGGACCACGGCGGGTCCGGCGCCGGAGTTCGTCCTTGCTCTGGTTGGCCGCGATGCGGAGGAGCCAACTGCGCAAGTTCCCGCCTTCGAAGCGCTGGATGGAGCGATATGCGGAAAGAAATGCCTCCTGGGCGGCATCCTCGGCGGCGGCCGAATCGCCGATCAACCGCAGGCACAAGTTGTAGACCGCAGCCTGATATCGCTCAACGAGACTGTTGAAGGCGTCGAGACTGCCGTCCTTTGATAAAGAGACCAGGTGCTCGTCCGATGGTTCGAGCGCGTCGGTCATGCCGGCCGAGGGTAGGTCAATCGGCTGTAAAGGGCGACCAGCGCGACTCCGGAGGCGCAGCGGGGAGGCTATGGTACTCTGATGACGATGGAAAATGGCGACGGCCGTCCGCTGGACGAAGAAGAAGCGGGCGGAGAAGACCCGCAGGGTTGGTACTTCGACCTTCCGGGCGGTGCCTGGGAGCGGCAGGAAGAAAAGAACCGGACGCTGCGGCAGCGCGTGCTCGGCAATATCTCCGAGGATGCCGAAAAGGCGAAGAGCGATCCCTTCGCGCGGCGCGTCCCGGAGCCTGAGCCGCCGGCGAAGGGCGGCCTCTTCGGCTTCGGCCGCAAGAAGAAGCAGCAACCAGAACCTCCGCATGAAAGTGCGGGGGGGACCTGGGCGATCAACCGGACCGGCCCACCCTCGGAGGAAGACCCGAACAGCGGCACCGCCGACGAAGCCGATGACTGGTCGACGGAAATCCCGCTCCGCCTGGAACACCAGCCCGACCTGGTGCTCCGCCGGCACGCCGAGCCGGAACAGCGCGAACCCTGGGCAGCCCCGGACGCCGGGTGGTCGATCGGGGCCTCTGACGACGACGACTCACCGGCCGGAGATGGGGAGCAGGACTTCCGGGAGCGCATGCAGTTCTGGGCCCGCGGCGGCCAGGCCGAGGGCGAGCCACAGGCGGACGAGCCAAACGCTGAGACGGATGACCGGGAGCCCGACCAGTGGGTCCCGGAGGTTGCCGAGACCTCCTTTGCGGTGAGCGCGGATGCGCCGGCCGATGCGTTCCCCGTGGCCACGGAGGACGAAGAAAGCGAGCAGGCGGGAGACCCCGACGCCGCCTTCCTCGCCCGGATGAGGTCGTGGGCGACCGCGCCGGCGATGGACGACGCTGACGACGATGGAGACGGCGCGCCCGCTCCGCGGAATGACGTGCTGCAATTGCGCCCGCGTGCGGTTCAACCGGGTGAACACGGGCCCGACCGGGAATTCGAGCCAGGCGGATGGGCCGGCCCTTCGAGCACGAATGAGAGCGCCGCGGAAAACAGCGGCCCCGCGGGTGGTGGCGCGGAACCCACGGAACCGGCTGACATGCTGGAGAGCATGCGGCAGTGGGCCGAACGGGCGAAGGAAGCCGAACACCGCCACTTTGCGCTCCAGCACCACACGCCGGACGAGGACGCCGTCGCCGAGACGCCAGTCATCCCGCTGCGGCCTCGAAACCATGGAGACCACCCGGGCGAGCAGCCACCCACGGACGAGGGTGTGGCGCCCCCGATGCCCGAGGAGCCCAGGACGATCCCGATCGTCCTCCGGTCGCGCACCGAACCGCAACAGGATCCCGGGCCAGGCAATTCGGACGAGGAACCGACCCGGTGGGACCAATTCTTTGGCGTGAGGCAGCCGGGCGAGGGCGACGAGGCCGACGACGATGCCGGCGGGCCGAACGAGGGCCTCGCGGCGATGCGTGACTGGGCGATGAAGCGCCCCGAACCTGAGGTGGAACCCGGCATCCCGGAAGAGTTCCTCAAGCCCTTCGACTGGGAACTCGAGACAGACGAACGCGCGGAAACGGGCGACCCCACTGCCGCCGAAATCGGCGAGCAGTCCAACTGGGAACCCGAAGAAGAACTGGTCGACGCGACATCTGCGGCCCAGGAGCCTTCGGCGGCGATCGGCGGGCCGGATGACGCCGCGGAGGAGTACTCCCGCGCCGAGGCCGCTGAGGTCACGACGGACTGGCAGAACGAGCTGGTAACAGCGGACGGCAGCCGTGAACCTTCCGGACAGACAATCGACGAGTTGTTCGAACTTACCATCGGCTCGGACCAGATCCCCGCGGAAATGGCGGACGAGGACGAGTCGCTCGAGGACCTCTTTGCCCGGCCGGAAGCGCCGGCGGCGGCCGGGAAGAAGCGCGGCATGTTCGGATGGTTGTTCGGGCGCAAGAAGCAGCAGCCTGAACCTGAGCCGGCCGAGGACCAGCCTGTGCAAGAGCCCGGCACGTGGGCCCTCCCGGCCGAAGCGGAAGCGGACGACGTCCGGACCGTCGCGAGCGAAGTTGCCGGACCGTGGGCCTCCGTGGAGCAGGAGTGGCAGACCGCCGGTTCCCTCCCGGCGGATGAGGAAGTACCCACCGGCGCTGGCGCCCGGTCGACCGGGGATACCGGCTCGTTCGAGACCTCGGACGGATTCGAGGATGAGTGGGTCGAGGTGGACGAACCGTCGCCGGCGGCGTTGCTCCACGAGCTGGTGGCAGCCTTCGAGCAACCGGTTGCGACAGGTCGGACGAGCACCGAGGCCGGGACGGCCCCTTCGGAGGACGACAATCCGGCAACTGAGCCTGCGTCCTTCGCAGTCGCCGCCGAGGACCCCGGAGATGAGGACGAGTTCGCATGGGAACCTGAGCCGTTCGCTCTGGACGAGCCAAGGGTGGCAGTTTCCGAACCTGGCGGCACCGCGGAAACGGATGAGCCGGCGCCCGCGGGCGCAGCCTTCCAGCTTTCGCTTGGTGCATTCGATGGACCTGACCCCGGGGCCGCCACCTCGACTGGAGCTGAAGAAGCACCGATCGAGGCTGTCGCATCCAGCGAGCCGGTGACCGAATCGCCCACCGCGGAAGAGAAGCCCTGGTGGGAGCAGCCCGCTGTCGAAGAAGAGGCACCGGTCGAGGCCGTCGCCTCCAGCGAGCCGGTGACCGAATCGCCCATCGCGGAAGAGAAGCCCTGGTGGGAGCAGCCCGCTGTCGAAGAAGAGGCACCGGTCGAGGCTGTCGCATCCAGCGAGCCGGTGACCGAATCGCCCACCGCGGAAGAGAAGCCCTGGTGGGAGCAGCCCGCTGTCGAAGAGAAGGCACCGGTCGAGGCCGTCGCCTCCAGCGAGCCGGTGACCGAATCGCCCATCGCGGAAGAGAAGCCCTGGTGGGAGCAGCCCGCTGTCGAAGAAGAAGCCCCGGTTGAGGCTGTCGCCTCCAGCGAGCCGGTGACGGAATCGCCCGTCGCCGACGAGAAGCCCTGGTGGGAGCAGCCCGCTGTCGTGGAAGAAGCCCCGGTCGAGGCCGTTGCATCCAACGAGCCGGTGATCGAATCGCCGGTCCCCGAAGAGAAGCCCTGGTGGGAGCAGCCCGCTGTCGTGGAAGAAGCCCCGGTCGAGGCCGTTGCATCCAGCGAGCCGGTTACCGAGACGCCCGTCGCGGAAGAGAAGCCCTGGTGGGAGCAGCCCGCTGCCGAGGAAGAAGCCCCGGTCGAGGCCGTTGCATCC